>ERZ795053.99-NODE-99-length-101972-cov-9.145442_pt1 | contig 101972 bp, 93 predicted proteins | sample MGYA00375137_ERZ795053 | MGnify/ENA primary metagenome ERZ795053 (study PRJEB30182, sample SAMN05720284) | activated sludge metagenome | isolation source: Anaerobic digester | place: Hong Kong | collected 2014-12-17 ... | reverse complement strand
AGGTCCCGGTTGAGAAGGCAATAAAGCAGGAAATGATAAACACCAGGAAGGGCAGCAGGGCAGGACTCAGCCATCCCCGGGTCACTTCAGCAATGTAAAGACCGGTTTCCAGGTTCTTGCATACATTTCCAATTGCAAAAGCAAAAAGCATCAACAGGGCCAGTGGCATCATTTCGGAAATCCCTTTCAGGATCATATCCACCGTTTCTTTAAGCGAAAACATGCGCTGACTGGAATAAAGGATAATGGAGATCATGATGGACGTTAGAACCGAAACCAGCACCGAAGTGGAGCCCGATCCCTGTCCGATAGCCCGGCCGATACGCATTAAACCTGTTGCTTCGGGAAATTCAGCCAGGGCATCCTGCCAGCCGGTAAATGCCAGCATAAATGGCATCATCAGCACCATGACGGCTATCGGGATCAGCATATTGCGCATTTTTGGAGTAATCCCGGGCTTTACGTCCACGGCGGTTAGTTCTTCACTGACCATTGGCTGAGCACCGGCATTTAATAATTCGCCGGTGTTCTTTACACGGGTTTCGGCCTGGCGCATAGGGCCTAAATCCTTTCCCCGTAGTATGACGATCAAGACAATGGCCAATGCGAGGATCGGATAAAAGTTGAATGCTACCGACTCAAAAAGGGTTAAGAAGGGTTGATTGATTCCTTCGGCGACCAGCAGACTCATGATGAATGCACCCCAGGCGTTAAATGGGAATATGATGCAGGAGGGGGCCGAACTGGAGTCCGCAATAAAGGCGAGTTTTTCGCGGGAAATTTTCAGTTTATCAAACATTGGCCGGTAAATGGTACCCACGGTGAGTACGGAGATGGAGGATTCTACGAAGATGATTAAACCGGTTACCCAGGCCATGACCTGTACCAAAATGCGGTTTCTCCCTTCTTTTTCTGCGGAAAGTCTTTCAATACGATGGGATAGAAAGCGAATGAATCCTTCCACGCCTCCCGATCGTTGGACAAAAACGATTAATGCGCCTACCAGTGCGGAAAACAAGATGGTCCGGGTTGATCCTTTATCCTGAAATACATCAACCAGAGCCTCAATGGTGTCGAGGCTGCCCTGGAGCGGATTGAACCCGGCCAGGATCAAGTAGCCAAGCCATATTCCAAAGAGCAGGGATACAAAAACTTGCCGGGTCCAAATGGCCAGTGCGATGGCGACGACCGGCGGTAGCAGGGAGAGGAAACCATATTCCATACGTTGCGTGCTTTAAGGGTAAATGTAAGGAAACCGAATTTGATTTGCGCCGGGCTGGTCAATCGGTTAAATCCTTTTAAAATACATTAAAAATATTTTTCATATGTTTGAGAAAATAAACGGTGCATCTTGATAAAGTAGACGGCAATCCGTATATTAAATCAATTGAATCAAGACTCACGATTGATGGCTTTAAGGCGACCAGTGAATAGCAAGGATCCGATCAGCCTGCCGATGGCACATTTCAAGGACTAATTGTAGCATGCATGCATTTGACTTCCTTTTTGAAATACCTGGAATTCGAAAAGCGTTATTCGCCGCATACCGTTGAATCATATCGTAATGATATTCAGCAGTTTCAGGACTTTCTTCAAAAACAATTTGAGACCAATGAATGGGCTGATGTTACTCCGGGCATGGTTCGGTCCTGGATGGTCAGTCTGGCTGAATCCGGCCGGGCCAACCGGTCCATAAATCGAAAAATTTCTGCACTCCAGACATTTGTCAAATACCTTATGCGCCGTGGATTCCTGGCAAAGAATCCGCTAAGAAAAGTGGTTGCTCCGAAAGTTGGAAAACGATTGCCGGTTTATGTGCAGGAATCGCAAATGGAGTCCTTGCTGGATGTTATGAAATTTTCTGAAGATTTTGCAGGTGTTCGTGACCGTTTGATCATTGAGTTGTTCTATACGACGGGGATGCGGAGAAGTGAATTGGTGGCTTTGCAGGACCAGGACATTGATCTGGAAAAGCTCACTGTCAAAGTGATGGGTAAAGGCTCAAAAGAACGAATCATACCAATCGGCCCCGACCTCCGGGAATTGATCTTGCGGTATAGAAAACTGCGGGATGAAATCGCTAACAATGGTCAATGCTGGGTTACCGAATCGGGAAAGCCGATTTATCCAAAATTGATCTATAACATCGTCAATAAATATTTGTCTATGGTCAGTACTCTGGAGAAGAAGAGTCCCCACGTATTGCGGCATAGTTTTGCGACCCATTTGGCTAACGAAGGCGCAGAGCTTAATGCGATCAAGGAGTTATTAGGCCATGCCAATCTAAGTGCTACTCAGGTTTATACGCACAATTCCATCGAGCAGTTGAGAAAAGTTTACGAGGCTGCCCATCCAAAAAGTTAATCTTTTAAATCGAAACCATGAACGCTGTTGTCCGGACCGGAGCCCTCCCGACTCTCGATCGGGTCGATGATCAGGCACGATCGTTGTCGTGGATAGCTACTGGACGGCAGGTACGAGAATTATTTTATTTACTTACTTAAATTAATTGTAGGGTTATGAAGATTCAAATTGAATCCGTGCATTTTGATGCCGACGTCAAATTGACCGATTTTATTCAATCAAAATTGGACAAGCTGGAAGTATTTTTTGACCGCATCATTGATGGCCGGGTGGTACTCAGGCTGGAACAGAATGGGCAGGTCCAGGATAAGATAGCTGAACTGATCCTGCGTGTGCCTGGAGAGTTATTGGTAAGTAAAGCCAATCAGAAGTCATTTGAAGCTGCTGTCGACGGCGCGACGGAATCCATGCGCAGACAGCTCATCCGCTACAAAGAGCGCATACGGGCTTCCCATTGATCGCATAAAGTGAGATAAGTTTTGTATCCCGGCCTGTAATAGACCGGGATTTTTTGTTTCTTTGCCCCTCTTTTTAGCGTTTAAGCCAGAAAACAGGCTGGAATGATGCCAAAAGGGTGTCAAAATGTGGGCAAAAAGCGAGAAAAATATTTCTTATTGTTAGAATAGTTCGTAAATTTGTCCGCACTTTTAAAAAGCCAGTCGGTTTCATAGTGTTAGAATCCTTAGCGGGGATTCTTTTTAATTTGAAAAAGGGGCAAAAATTGCAAAAGTTACACGCTAATTAGGCCAGTGTAGCTCAGCTGGTAGAGCAGCTGATTTGTAATCAGCTGGTCGGGGGTTCGAGTCCCTCCACTGGCTCGGCTTTTATTTAGTGAATGTATCATGGGGGCGCGCCGGAGTGGGAGAGCCGGGCCAGACTGTAAATCTGGTGACTCTGTCTGAATAGGTTCGAATCCTATCACCCCCACCACTTCGCTATGCAGACGAAGAGCAAAAAATTATGCGGGCGTAGCTCAGTTGGTAGAGCATCAGCCTTCCAAGCTGAGGGTCGAGGGTTCGAGTCTCTTCGCCCGCTTTTTTTTTCACCTGGTTGAGAATCTTCCGGGTGATTTTGGCGTTCATCGGAAGGATGATCGCGGCAGTTGAAACAAAGCTAATGGAGAATGGAATTACCGGGCAATGCATTGGTAGCGCTGTTATCCTGGACATACCCTTGGGTACCTGTCCGAATCCGATGAAGTTTGAGGCCAATGTAGCTCAGGGGTAGAGCACTTCCATGGTAAGGAAGGGGTCAAGGGTTCAATTCCCTTCATTGGCTCAAGTTTTTATAAACAGATTTTTTATTTATCGAAATTAAAATCAAAATTCGATGGCAAAGGAAACCTTTGAACGTACGAAACCTCACATTAACGTAGGTACTATCGGGCACGTTGACCACGGTAAAACGACCCTCACTTCGGCTATTACCTTTGTTTTGTCTCAGTCAGGTTTGGCAAAACGGATGGACTATGATTCAATCGATGCTGCACCCGAAGAAAAAGAAAGAGGTATCACCATCAATACGGCACACGTAGAATACGAAACCGCAAAGCGCCACTATGCACACGTGGATTGCCCTGGACACGCCGACTATGTTAAAAACATGGTTACGGGTGCTGCCCAGATGGACGGTGCTATTCTAGTTGTTGCTGCAACAGATGGTCCGATGCCACAAACCCGTGAGCACATCCTGCTTGCCCGTCAGGTAGGGGTGCCAAAAATTGTCGTTTTCATGAACAAAGTGGATCTGGTAGACGACGAAGAAATGTTGGAACTGGTTGAAATGGAAGTTCGTGAACTACTGGATACCTATGAATTTGGTGGTGACGACGCAAAAATCATCAAAGGCTCTGCTTTGAAAGCTTTGGAAGGTGATGAAGGAGCGATGAGTGCTATCAAAGAATTGATGGATGCAGTTGACTCTGAAATTCCTGAGCCAGTACGTTTGGTTGATCAGGCTTTCCTGATGCCGATTGAAGACGTATTCTCCATCACTGGTCGTGGTACTGTTGCTACCGGTCGTATTGAGCGTGGCGTTATCAAAACCGGAGATCCGGTAGAAATCATCGGTATGATGCGGGAAGGTGAAAAGAACCTGACCTCTACAGTAACCGGGGTAGAAATGTTCCGCAAGATTCTGGACCGTGGTGAAGCTGGTGACAACGCTGGACTTTTGTTGCGTGGTATCGATAAAGATCAGATTCGTCGTGGACAGGTTATCTGCGCGCCTAAATCCGTAACACCTCACAAACACTTTAAGTGTGAAGTTTACGTACTAAGCAAAGAAGAAGGTGGTCGTCATACCCCATTCTTCAATGGTTACCGTCCTCAGTTTTACTTCCGTACAACAGACGTTACCGGTGACGTAACATTGCCTGCAGGTGTAGAAATGGTTATGCCGGGCGATAACGTGAGCCTTGAAGTGAAGTTGATCAACACCATCGCCATGGAAAAAGGTTTGCGTTTTGCAATCCGTGAAGGTGGACGTACCGTTGGTGCTGGTCAGGTGACTGAAATTTTGGATTAATCCACTGCCAATGCGGTTCCACCGCTAAGCAGTTAAATAAAAATTAATAGCGTATGAAAGATTAAGTGAGGCGTTTTGCTTCCTTAATCTTTTGTACACTATAAAAACGGGCATAGCTCAATTGGTAGAGCGACGGTCTCCAAAACCGTAGGCTGAGGGTTCAAGTCCTTCTGCCCGTGCAAAGCAAGCAGCCATGGATAAAATTCGATTATACTTGCAGGAGAGCTATAACGAGCTTCTCAATAAAGTGACTTGGCCTACCTGGCCAAACCTGATGAGCAGTGCTACCGTGGTACTGATTGCATCGGCGATCATTGCCCTGTTGGTTTTCGCCATGGATGCCGTATCCAATCAGGTAACTCAATTTTTCTACAGCTTCTAAAATAACGTCTTCAGACGACAATCCAAGGTAATGGGTCAAGAAAAAAAGTGGTATTCTCTCCGGGTTATAAGTGGCAAGGAAAAAGCCATCAAGGAGCGTCTGGAACTGGAAGTAAAACGGTCCGGATGGGAGGATATCGTTTTTCAGATTCTGGTTCCTTCGGAAAAAGTTTATAAAATACGGAATGGGAAAAAGGTGGTTATGGAGCGCAACATCCTGCCCGGGTACCTCCTGGTTGAAGCCGATCCCGAAAAGCTGGTTGGAGAAATTGTACAGTCCCTGGCAAATGTGCCCAATGTCATTCATTTTCTGGGTAAAAATGCACCTATACCCATGCAACCTGCGGAAGCAAACCGGATGTTGGGTAAGGTGGACGAATCCCTGGATGAAGGCGAATCCCTCATCGAGCCTTTCCTGGTCGGAGAAACAGTCAAGATCATCGATGGTCCGTTCAATGAGTTTGTAGGGGACATCAAAGAAGTGAATGAAGAAAAGAAAAAATTGAAGGTCATTGTGAAAATCTTCGGCCGTGGAACCGAGGTGGAGCTGAACTTCATGCAAATAGAAAAACAATCATAAACCCTATTATAAAGAATTTCAATTATGGCAAAAGAAGTCGATGCTTTGATCAAGTTGCAGGTGAAAGGCGGACAGGCAAACCCTGCTCCTCCGGTTGGTCCGGCACTTGGTTCCAAAGGGGTGAACATCATGGAGTTCTGCAAGCGTTTTAATGCACGTACGCAGGAACAACAAGGTAAAATTCTCCCGGTGGTGATTTCGGTCTTCAAAGACAAGTCGTTTGACTTCATCATCAAGACACCACCTGCCGCTGTACAGTTGCTGGAAGCAGCAAAAATTAAATCCGGTTCTCCGGAATCCAACCGTAAAAAGGTCGGATCGGTGTCCTGGGATCAGGTAAAAGCAATTGCCGAAGACAAAATGCCCGACCTGAACGCATTTACGCTGGAATCAGCCATGCGAATGGTAGCGGGTACGGCACGCAGCATGGGACTGAATGTCACCGGAACACCTCCCTGGCAATAAGCATTGCCGGGAGCAGAACAAGAAGCAATATTCAATTATTTAATAAACTCGTGGAAGAACATGGCTAAAATCAGCAAGAAACGCAAAGAAGCCAATGCCAAAGTAGACAACACCAAAGTTTACGAACTGGCAGAGGCAATGCAGAAGGTAAAGGAAGTAAACCTGGCCAAATTCAATGCGTCCGTTGACGTGCATGTTCGCCTCGGAATTGATCCCCGGAAAGCTGATCAGGCAATCCGTGGAACAGTATCCTTACCACATGGTACCGGTAAAACCAAGTCCGTTTTGGTCTTGTGTACACCGGACAAAGTCGATGAAGCCACGCAAGCAGGAGCAGATTACGCTGGCCTAGATGAGTACATCACCAAAATCCAGAATGGCTGGACGGATGTGGATGTAATCATCGCTATGCCAACCGTAATGGCACAGGTCGGTAAAGTAGGCCGGATCCTGGGCCCCCGTGGACTCATGCCAAACCCAAAAACCGGAACGGTCACTATGGACCTTGCCGGAGCGGTTGCGGACGTCAAACAAGGTAAGATATCATTCCGGGCGGACAAATACGGCATCGTACACAGTACCGTAGGTCGGGTGTCCTTTTCACCGGAACAACTCCAGGCTAACGCCGAAGAGTTGTTGCATACCTTACAGAAAATGAAACCGGCTACGGCTAAGGGGATTTATATGAAATCCATTACCGTCGCCAGTACGATGAGTCCCGGTATTAAAGTGGATACCAAAGCGGTCCGCTAAAATCCTTTTTTGCAAGCTTATAAAATTCGACTCCATGACGAGAGCAGATAAAACAGCCGAAATCGCAAGGCTGAAAGAAAAATTTGAACAAAATACTTTCTTCTACCTGACGGACTCATCCGCGCTTTCAGTAGAGCAAATCAACCGGTTCCGCCGGTTGTGCTACCAGAAAGAGATTGAAGTCTTCGTCGCGAAAAATACGCTGGTAAAGAAAGCACTTGAATCATTGGGAAGTGAAAAAGGTTATGCTCCCTTATTTGATATTTTGCATGGCCCCACCACCCTGATGTTCTCTGACAATGCGAAATTGCCTGCTCAGGTTATTGAAGAATTCCGCAAGGAATTTGATAAACCGGTGCTCAAGGCAGCATACATTGATTCAGACGTTTACATCGGAGATGATCAGATCAAGGCTTTGATCGCATTGAAGACCAAAGAAGAAGTTATTGCCGAGATCATCGCTATGCTCGAATCCCCGATCCAGAGTGTATTGGGCGGTTTGAATTCCGGTGCAAACACCATTTACGGCTTACTGGATGCCATCGAGGCAAAAGGTTAAGCCAACCGAATCACGGCTTCCAAGTTATCGCGCTATATTATTTAAATCGATTTAAACACATTTCAACATGGCAGATTTGAAAGCTTTAGCAGAACAATTGGTGAATTTGACTGTTAAAGAGGTTAACGAATTGAAAAGCATCCTGAAGGATGACTACGGAATTGAGCCGGCTGCTGCTGCTGTTGCCGTTGCTGCTCCTGCAGCAGGTGGCGCAGGCGAAGCTGCTGCTGCTCCTGAAAAAACCGAATTCAATATCGAACTTACTTCAGCTGGCGCCAACAAGCTGAAAGTTGTAAAAGAAGTAAAAGAACTGTTGGGCTTAGGCTTGAAAGAAGCTAAAGACCTGGTTGACGCAGCTCCTTCCGTACTGAAAGAAGGTGTTGCTAAAGATGAGGCTGAGAAAATTAAAGCTCAACTGGAAGCTACTGGCGCTCAAGTAGAATTGAAATAAGCTATTTGAACGCAGCAAGCTTATATGCTTTTGCAAGTAATAGCCATTCAATGGTGAAAAGGCTTAGTGGATTGTGTAACACATTCCACTAAGCCTCTCTTTGTTTATACCTTTTTGAGGGACGCCTCATATCATCTGACAAAATCATAGCTATGGCAGCCAATGGCATCCAGGTTCAAACCAAAAAAGAACGGGTCAACTTCGGAAAGATCAAACTGGCCTCGGCCCATCCGGATTTGCTCGAAATTCAATTGCAGTCGTTCCAGGAATTTTTTCAACTGGAGACGACCCCTGAAAACCGGATCAATGAAGGTCTTTATCGTGTTTTTCAGGAAAACTTTCCCATTTCTGACGCCCGCAACGTCTTTACGCTGGAATTTCTGGATTACTTCATCGATCCTCCACGCTATACCATCGAAGAGTGTGTATTGCGCGGTCTGACTTATGCAGTACCCCTGAAAGCCAAATTGCGTCTTTCCTGTAACGATGAAGAACACATTGATTTTGAAACCATCGTACAGGATGTATTTCTGGGTAATATTCCCTACATGACCCCGAAAGGTACCTTTGTTATCAATGGCGCCGAACGGGTAATCGTATCCCAATTGCACCGTTCTCCCGGGGTATTCTTCAGTCAGAGTTACCACCCGAACGGTACCAAAATTTATTCCGCCAGAGTCATACCTTTTAAAGGTGCCTGGATGGAATTTGCTACTGATATCAATACGGTGATGTATGCATACATTGACCGTAAGAAAAAGTTTCCGGTAACAACGCTGCTCCGCGCTATCGGCTTCGATTCAGATAAGGATATCCTGAACATCTTTAACCTGGCCGAAGAAGTTGATGCTACACCGGCTACACTATCCAAAGCAGTTGGCCGTAAGCTCGCTGCCCGTGTTTTACGTAAATGGACCGAAGACTTCGTTGATGAAGATACCGGTGAAGTGGTAACCATCGAAAGGAATGAAATCATCCTGGAGCGGGATGTTATTCTTGACGAAGAAAACATCAACCTCATTCTGGAGACAGGTATCGAAACCGTCATCTTGCAGAAGGAGGATATTGAGGAAGATTATTCGATCATATACAATACCCTGCAAAAGGACCCATCCTCATCCGAACTGGAGGCAGTTCAAACGATTTACCGCCAATTGCGTGGTACTGACCCCCCGGATGAAGAAACGGCACGTGGGATCATAGACAAACTGTTCTTCTCCGACAAGCGCTATAGCCTTGGTGAAGTTGGACGGTATAAAATCAATCGCAAACTTGGAATTGCGATCGATCCAAAGACAGAAGTACTGACCAAAGAGGATATCATTCACATCGTGATGTATCTGGTAAGCCTGATCAACCAAAAGGCAGAGTTGGACGATATCGACCACCTCAGCAATCGCCGGGTGCGGACCGTTGGTGAACAGCTCTATGCGCAGTTCGGTGTTGGTTTGGCAAGAATGGCGCGGACGATCCGTGAGCGGATGAACGTCCGTGACAATGAGGTGTTCACACCCATCGACCTGATCAATGCGAGAACACTTTCTTCTGTTATCAACTCTTTCTTTGGGACCAGCCAGCTTTCACAGTTTCTGGATCAGACCAACCCCTTATCCGAGATCACGCATAAGCGCCGGATCTCTGCCCTGGGGCCAGGTGGTCTCTCACGTGAAAGAGCAGGTTTCGAGGTTCGGGACGTGCACTATTCACACTATGGCCGCCTCTGTACCATTGAAACTCCGGAAGGACCAAACATCGGTTTGATCTCTACCCTGTGCGTCCATGCCAAGGTGAATAAGATGGGCTTCCTCGAGACTCCTTACCGTCGGGTGGAAGAAGGACAGGTGATCCTGAGAGACGATGTGGAATACCTTTCCGCAGAAGGAGAAGACTTCAAGAAAATAGCTCAGGCCAACTCGGTAATTAACGAAACCGGAGCCTTTGTCAATGATCGTATCCGGTGTCGTGAACACGGCGAATTCCCGGTACTTGGCCCGGAAGAAATCGAATACATGGACGTCGCTCCCAACCAGATTGTTGGGGTTTCGGCTTCTCTGATTCCATTCCTTGAAAACGACGACGCCAACCGTGCGTTGATGGGTTCAAACATGCAGCGTCAGGCTGTGCCTCTGATCCGTCCAAGCTCACCGGTAGTTGGTACCGGACTGGAAGGTAAAGTGGCCATGGACTCACGCATGATGATCAATGCCGAGGGAGATGGCGTGGTCGAATACGTCGATGCCAGCGAAATCGTCATCCGTTATGACCGGACCGAAGAGGAACAAATGGTATCCTTTGAGGATAACATCAAATCCTACAGTCTAACCAAGTTTCAGCGGACCAACCAGGGAACCTGTATCAACCTGAAGCCAATCGTGCGCAAAGGTGCCCGGGTGACCCGTGGCACAGTCCTCTGTGATGGCTATGCCACCGACCGCGGTGAATTGGCGCTGGGACAAAACCTGAAAGTGGCATTCATGCCCTGGAAAGGATACAACTTTGAGGACGCCATCGTGATCAACGAGCGGGTAGTACGTGAAGATATCTTTACTTCCATCCACATTGAGCATTTCGAACTAGATGTACGGGATACCAAATTGGGAGAAGAGGAATTGACGAACGACATCCCGAATGTCAGTGAAGATGCGACCAAAGATTTGGATGAAAACGGAATCATCCGGGTAGGAGCCTGGATTGAAGAAGGTGACATACTCATCGGAAAGATCACGCCAAAAGGTGAATCGGATCCGACTCCGGAGGAAAAATTGTTGCGTGCCATCTTTGGAGATAAAGCAGGCGACGTGAAGGATGCTTCATTAAAAGCGCCCCCGTCGACCGACGGAATTATCATCGGAAAACAGCTCTTCGCCCGCGCCAAAAAAGATAAATTCCAAAAGGCACAGGAGAAAGACTTGTTAGCGAAACTGGAAGATCGTCATGCCATTTCGCTGAACGAGTTGAAGACCATCCTGATTGATAAATTGCTGGTATTGGTCCGTGAACAAACGGCTCAGGGTATTAAAAATACCTTCCAGGAGGAAGTTATTTCCAAAGGCTCCAAATTCACCAAGCAGTTGTTGAATAAGGTCGACTTTGCGGTCATCGAATACACCAACTGGACCGGGGATACCAAAACCAACGAGCAAATTGCTCGCCTGCTGCACAACTATTCGATCAAATACAGCGAAGAGGTTGGACGCTACAAGCGGGAAAAATACAACATCAGCATCGGTGACGAATTACCTGCCGGTGTATTGAAATTGGCCAAGGTTTATGTGGCGAAAAAACGTAAGCTGAAAGTAGGAGATAAATTAGCCGGACGTCACGGTAACAAAGGGATTGTATCCAGAATCGTGCGGATGGAAGACATGCCATTCCTCGAAGACGGAACACCGGTGGATATTGTACTGAATCCGCTGGGTGTACCAAGCCGGATGAACCTGGGACAGATCTTCGAATCGGTTCTTGGATGGGCAGGAGAGAAACTGAATACCAAATTTGCCACGCCTATCTTTGATGGAGCCAGCTTGCAGGAAATTGAGAATTACATCGAGTCGGCAAATCTTCCATCACTGGGTCAGACGTACCTCTACGATGGTGAGACCGGTGATCGTTTCCATCAGCAGGCAACCGTTGGTGTTATCTACATGCTGAAATTGTATCACATGGTTGATGATAAGATGCACGCCCGTTCCATCGGTCCATACTCACTCATCACACAGCAGCCATTGGGTGGTAAAGCTCAGTTTGGTGGTCAGCGTTTTGGTGAGATGGAGGTATGGGCACTGGAAGCTTTTGGTGCATCCAACATTCTGCAAGAGTTGCTTACCATCAAGTCTGATGACATTGTCGGTCGCGCCAAGGCTTACGAAGCGATTGTGAAAGGAGATAACCTCCCTGAACCGAACATTCCCGAATCATTCAATGTTTTGATTCATGAATTGCGTGGTTTGGCCCTTGATGTAAAATTTGATTGAGCACTATCATTCTCTAAATAGCAAAGCATTTGACCTATGCCTTTTAAGAAAAAAATCAGTAAACAACCAAAAGGATTCAGTTCAATCACCATCAGCTTGTGCTCTCCGGATGATATCCTGGAGCGCTCCTATGGGGAAGTACTGAAGCCAGAAACCATCAACTACCGTTCCTACAAGCCGGAACGCGATGGTCTCTTTTGTGAGCGGATCTTTGGTCCGGTCAAAGACTACGAATGCTATTGCGGGAAATACAAGCGGATTCGTTACAAAGGAATCGTTTGTGACCGGTGTGGGGTAGAAGTGACGGAAAAGAAAGTGCGTCGTGAGCGCATGGGGCACATCAAACTGGTCGTTCCGGTAGTGCATATCTGGTTTTTCAAATCGTTGCCGAATAAAATCGGTTACCTCCTCGGACTTTCATCCAAGAAGCTGGAATCCATTGTTTATTACGAACGTTACGTGGTGATTAACCCGGGCGTGGCTACAGCTAATGGAGTGGGCGAACTGGATTTGCTGAGTGAGGAAGAATATTTCGAAGTATTGGAGAGTCTGCCCAAAGATAATCATCTGCTGGATGACTCTGATCCCAATAAGTTTATTGCCAAGATGGGCGCAGAGGCCGTGAAAACGATGCTTGAGCGTCTTGATTTGGCTCAATTATCCTACGACCTGCGTCATAAAGCTGCCAGCGAAACTTCGCAGCAACGGAAAAGTGAGGCACTGAAACGTCTGCGTGTAATCGAGGCTTTCCGGGATAGCAATCATATATTTGAAAATCGTCCGGAATGGTCGGTGATTCAATATTTGCCGGTGATACCACCGGAATTGCGTCCTTTGGTTCCCCTGGATGGCGGACGTTTTGCCAGCTCTGACCTGAATGACCTGTACCGTCGGGTAATAATCCGTAACAACCGTCTGAAGCGTCTGTTAGAGATCAAAGCTCCCGAAGTAATCCTCCGTAATGAAAAGCGGATGCTTCAAGAGGCTGTTGACTCCTTGTTTGACAACTCAAGAAAGTCAAATGCTGTAAAAGCTGAAGGCGGCCGGGCTTTAAAGTCACTGAGTGACATTCTGAAAGGTAAACAAGGTCGTTTCCGTCAAAACCTGTTGGGTAAGCGGGTCGACTATTCCGGTCGTTCGGTGATTGTGGTCGGACCGAGTCTGAAACTCCATGAGTGCGGGATACCCAAGGCAATGGCCGCTGAGTTGTTTAAGCCATTCATAATCCGTAAGCTCATTGAGCGGGGCATTGTAAAGACCGTGAAATCAGCCAAGAAACTGGTAGACCGGAAAGATCCCGTGATCTGGGAGATCCTTGAAAACATTCTCAAAGGTCACCCTGTCATGCTTAACCGGGCTCCAACATTGCACCGGTTATCCATCCAGGCTTTTCAGCCGATCATGGTAGAGGGCAAAGCCATCCAGCTGCACCCATTGGTGTGCGGTGCTTTCAACGCTGACTTTGACGGTGACCAGATGGCCGTCCATGTGCCTTTGAGCCATGCCGCCATTCTGGAAGCCCAATTGCTGATGCTGGCTTCACATAACATGTTGAACCCGCAGGACGGATCACCGATTACCCTGCCATCACAGGACATGGTACTCGGATTGTATTACCTGACGAAAGAGCGTCACTCCTCGGAATCGCTTAAGGTAAGAGGTGAAGGCATGAGCTTTTACTCTCCGGAAGAAGTAATCATCGCTTACAATGAAAAGCGGGTAGATCTTCATGCCGGTGTGAGCGTACGGGTTCGTACCGAAGGAGCGGGTGGCGATTTGACCTCCAACCGGATAAAAACAACGGTTGGCCGGGTCATCTTCAACCGTAGCGTACCGGAAAGAGTACCTTATATCAATGAATTGCTTACCAAGAAGAGCTTAAAAAAGATCATCGGCGGCATCATTGAACGGACTGATATTCCAACGACTGCCCAATTCCTGGATGATATCAAGGAGATGGGATTCTCCTGGTCTTTCCGGGGAGGATTGTCCTTTAACCTGGGAGACCTGATTACACCAAGTGTGAAACAGCGCACGCTGACCATGGCCCAGGAAGAGGTGGATGAAGTCTGGGAAAACTACAACATGGGTCTTATTACAAACAATGAACGGTACAACCAGATCATTGACAAATGGACCTATGCCGACAATAAGATTACGGACAACCTGATGAAGGAACTGTCTGAGCATAAAGGAGGATTCAATTCGGTGTACATGATGCTTCATTCCGGGGCTCGTGGTTCCAAACAGCAGATCAAACAGCTTTGCGGACTACGGGGACTGATGGCCAAGCCAAGGAAATCTGGTGATACCGGAGCTGCAATCATCGAAAACCCGATCCTCTCCAACTTCCTGGAAGGATTGAGTGTACAGGAATACTTTATTTCGACGCACGGTGCACGTAAAGGTTTGGCGGATACGGCTTTGAAAACGGCGGATGCCGGTTACCTGACCCGTCGTCTGGTTGACGTTGCCCAGGATGTGATCATTCATGAGGAAGATTGCAACACCTTGCGGGGAATTGAAACCAGTGCATTGAAGGACAATGAGAAAATCATTGAGTCTCTCGCATCACGTATCCAGGGACGTTATTCGTTGCACAACATTTACAATCCGGTCACAGACGAAATCATTCTGGAGGGTGGCGATTACATCTCTCCGAAAAAAGCGGAAGAGATCGAGGATGCAGGTATTGAATGGGTGACCATCCGTTCTGTACTCACCTGCGAATCCGTAAAAGGGGTATGTACCAAATGTTATGGTAAAAACCTTGCGACCGGAAGGATTGCAGAAAAAGGAGATGCCGTAGGTATCATCGCTGCTCAGAGCATCGGTGAGCCAGGTACTCAGCTGACACTGCGTACCTTCCACGTGGGTGGTGTTGCTGCGGTATCCAAATCAGAATCCGAATTGGTATCCAAATTCGACGGTAAACTCGAGTTTGACAGCATGCGCTTCACACAAGGTCAGAATGAGACTGTTGTACTTTCCCGTTCGGGTGAGATACGGATTGTGGATCCTAAAGGTGGCAAGATCTATGTCAATCACCATATCCCGTATGGCGCTACGCTGTTTGTGAAAGACGGGCAGGAGGTCAAGCGGGGTGATGTTATCTGCGAATGGGACCCATTCAATGCCGTTATTGCCAGTGAATTTGGTGGTATCGCCCGTTTTGATGACGTGGAAGAAGGCGTTACTTTCCGGATTGAGCGTGATGACCAGACCGGATACGCGGAAAAAGTGGTTATCGAACCGAAGAATAAAAAGAAAATTCCGGTCATAACCATCATCAGCCCTGAAGGAGAAGAACTCAAGAGTTATAACCTTCCGGTAGGAAGTTACATTTCTATCGATGATGGCCAGGAGGTAAAAGCAGGTGAAAAGATTGTCAAGATCCCTCGCCGTCTGGGTAAGATCCAGGACATCACCGGTGGTCTGCCGCGGGTAACCGAGCTGTTTGAAGCCCGTAACCCATCTAACCCGGCAGTAGTAGCTGAAATCGATGGTATTGTAGCCTTTGGCAAGATCAAGCGGGGTAACCGTGAAGTGTTTGTCGAAGATGAGAAATCGGGTCAGCGTCGCAAATACCTCATCGGCATGTCCAAACATTTGCTTGTCCAGGAAGGTGACTTTGTACGCGCCGGTATGGCACTGTCGGACGGTGCAATTGCACCGGTTGACATTCTGAACATTAAAGGACCTTTTGCGGTGCAATCGTATCTGGTCAATGGTGTCCAGGAAGTCTACCGCTCACAGGGTATCAGCATCAACGATAAGCACATTGAGGTGATTGTTCGTCAGATGATGAAACGAGTCAACATCGAAGATCCGGGAGATACGAATTTCCTTGAAGCTGAGGCTGTTGAAAAATACGATGTTTTGACCGCGAATGACTGGATCTTCGACAAGAAGTTTATCGTGGATGCCGGTGATTCGCAGAAATACAAAGCAGGTCAGTTGATCACCATTCGTCAGTTACGGGAAGAGAATTCGATCCTTAAGCGTAACGATCAGCGCCTGATGGAATACCGGGATGCTATGCCGGCTACATCCAGTTCAATACTGCAAGGTATAACCCGTGCTTCATTAGGTACGGAAAGCTGGATCTCTGCGGCTTCATTCCAGGAGACGACCAAAGTCCTTTCACGTGCAGCCATGCAAGCCAGAAGGGATGACTTGAATGGTCTGAAAGAAAACGTAATCGTAGGAAAGCGCATTCCGGCAGGTACCGGTATGCGTGAATTCGATCAACTTCTGGTGACACACAAGGATGTACAAGAAATGCATGAATACCAGGAAGAACTCGAATACGAGGATTAAAAATTGATTCTTTCCAGAATAATTGAAGCAGCTTGTCACCGACAAGCTGCTTTTTTTTGTCCTTTAGATAAAAACTATCTGCTCTAAAAAGGTAAAAATTTAAAAAATTGAGCTAACTTTAAAAATAGTTAAAAAAGTATACTTCTCACTACGGTAAGAGAACAGTGAGCGGTGACCAGAATGCAACTTAACTCCTTCTTATTTATACAGCAACGTGCTCATCAGAATGATTCCGGTCTTCAAGCCGGGATCATTCTATGATGGCTTGCTTATTTTGAGGGGAAGCAGAATCTGTCATTCGACATGAATTAGCTTGAGGTGCGCTTCTTACGGACACTCGTGATCTCATGACAGCGTAACTACGTACCAAAAGCAGTCTTTCACCCCTTGCAATTGGAAGATTTCGTTCGGATGCGTAGCTTTACAAAACAACCAATATAAATTGGTTTATTATGTATAAGGAACAGATAATAAAACAGTTGTATTATAGTGACCGGCTTTCCTGTACTGATTTAAGCCGTCTGATCCACAAAAGCATTCCCTTTACTTCGGCTACTGTAAATGAACTCATTGAAGAGAATGTGTTGATTGAGGAGGGACTTGCCACCTCTACCGGAGGAAGGAAGCCTCATGTGTTTTCTCTCAAACCGGATTACTTCTACATCTTTGCCATCGCCATCAATCAGCTCAACACACGCATGGCCATTTACGATTTGACGGGTAACAGCATCGTACCTATCCAGTCGATATCCATTCCCTTAGCCGGGAATCCCGGTGCTTTGGAAACGATCACCGAGTACGCTAAACAAATGTTGTTGTCCAGTAACATTGATACCTCAAAAGTACTGGCAGCCGGTGTAGGAATGCCGGGATTTATCAATTTAAAAAAAGGCATCAATCATTCGTTTCTAAAAGTCAAGTCGGGGAACATCATCCAGTATATGGAATCGGTCCTGGGTATTCCGGTGATCATTGATAATGATTCCAGTTTAGTCGCGCTGGCTGAATTACGCAAAGGATTAGCTCGAGGAAAAAAGAACGCACTGGCCATCAATATCGGCTGGGGCGTTGGTCTGGGCATTTTGCTCAATGGAGAATTGTTCCGGGGAGAAAATGGATATGCCGGGGAGTTCAGCCACATGGCCCTGTTTAACAATAATAAGGTGTGCAGTTGTGGAAAGATCGGGTGTCTCGAAACAGAGACCTCCATCAATGTATTACTGGACAAAGCAAAAGAAGGCATTGCCAATGGAAAATTTACGACCCTTCCAAATCCGCTTCCAGCTGAAAAAATTGTTGCAGTTCAGGAAATATTTAACGCGATGGCCCAGGGAGATCAGTTTTCAATTGGTCTACTGAGTGAAATCGGCTACAACATCGGCCGTGGAATTTCCATATTGATCCATTTACTAAATCCAAGTCTCATTATTTTGAGTGGTATTGGGGCAGGAGCCGGAAAGTTGTGGCTGGCGCCTATCCAGCAAGCGGTCAATGAGTTAAGCATCCCTAAATTAGCTGAGAATACGGAAATCAAAATATCAGAACTGGCCGGCGATGCTGAATTGGTTGGTGCCGGCACCCTGGTCATCGATCACCTCGAAAATTTCGACTTGAACAAAGTACAATTGATGATGAAAGAGTAGACCTGGAGGAAGTTATACAGCCTGTAGCTTTTTTCGCCAGCCTTCCACCTCCAGTTGCCTCAGGAAATATTTGCCGATAACATCAAATTCAAGATTGACGACATCGCCCGGTTTTATCTTACCCATCCGGGTATTTTCGTAGGTATAAGGGATGATAGCAACCCTAAAGGATTCCAATCCGGGATCAATAACAGTGAGTGATGTGCCATCAATACTTACCGATCCTTTTTGCACCAATAAACCAGCGTATTCGGAAGGGAATTGGAAGGTGAACTCCCAGCTTCCGTTTTGTGCTACCAAAGCCGTGCATATGCCTACCGCATCCACATGACCCTGAACCAGATGCCCATCCAATAAAGTAGCAGGCGTGATGGAGCGTTCCAGATTAATCGAATCGCCGGGCTCCCAGGTATCCAGGGTGGTGCGGGTAAGCGTTTCCTTGATGGCTACGACCTCATGGATTTGCGAAGATTGGGCGACGACGGTAAGACAAACTCCATTATGGCTGATGCTTTGGTCGACCTTCAATTCAGAGGCTATTTTTGATGCAATGAGAAATCGCTTATTATTTCCTTCCTTTTGAATTTGGGTGATCACTCCGGTTGTCTCGATGATTCCTGAAAACATGTTACTCTCCTCGAATTAAATGAATGTATCCGGTAAGTTCTTCTGTTTTATCCGGGTTGGTACTGGTAGCTGTATCGAAGACCCGGCAGGTGTAATAATAGACACCTTCTGCCAAATCCCCACCGTTTAATCCCGTGCCGTCCCAATTGATTTGTGGATCGGTAGTTTCGAATACAAGTCCTCCCCACCGATTGAAAATTTTCATTTCAATGTGGGTAATGAATCGGTACGTGATGGGTATATAGAGATCATTGTGGCCGTCGCCGTTAGGTGTAAATGCATTGGGCAACAGAAAATCTGGACAATTATCTACGCATTGAATCACACTGAATTCGCTCTCATTGCCTGCGCTATCTACGGAAGTCACTGCATAACAACCGGCTATGCCAGTTTCCGGTTTATGCTTGAATTCAGCCTTGCCCGAAGCAGGGACCTCTCCGATCAATGCAAAATCAGATGTTTTATTGGCAGCATAATAAATTCGAAATGCGGCAAAATCCCGTTCCCGATCGCACCCGGTGAGGGGTACCTGCCAGGTAAGGGTATTGACAAATTCATCAGCGGGTGTACTGGGTAAAGCCTGGGAACAAAGATTCTCAACACTCACTTGTGGCGGACAAGGAGCAATGGAATCGAACGGTACCGCACAAGCAACCTGGGAATAATTGTTAAGTACAGGGGGAAAACCAACGATGCCATAGGTGCCGAGGGAACGGACCACGTAGCAATAATTTTCTCCGTTGCTGATGTCATCCTGATCGATAAAAGATTGCCCGGTGACCGTGGTCAGGGAGTCGAAGGTCTGGCCCTGCATTTTGTAAACAACGTATTGATAATTACTCCAGGGAACATGATAGGTCCAGGTTAATTCATTGGACTTATCCTTGCCAACCACTTGCAGGAATACCGATGATGCCGGTTGGCTTTCTCCATACGAAATGGAAGCGCCCTGGGTATAAAAAAGGATCTTGTACGTGTAAGCCTGGGTGGTGTTCAGATTTTGATCCTGCCAAATGGTATCCTTAAATGAACCAAGAAATGGCGAAGTCCAGCGATTCACCAGAGAAAAATTGGTGCCTCCGATACCGTCTGCCCGTAACAGGTCAAAAGCATAAGGTCCCGGATGAGCGATTGTATCCAGATCAGCCCCGACCGGCTTGGTCCACCGCAGAAATATTTCCCCCTGGCTGGGGTCTGTATTTTCCACGCTGACATTGAGAATGAATGGAACGTCCCGGACCAATTGGGCACAAACCTCCTCCGAAGGGAGGCTAGGAGTGCGGTTAAACGTATACCCTCCATTAGAAAGCTGGGCGAATTCAGCTTGGATACGGTAGCAATAGGTTTTCCCTTTTTCCAAATCCTGATCAAGGAAAACATACCGGCCATTTTCCATGGTTAGTACATCGAAGCCAATCTGGGTATATCCAAGGCCCTCTAATCCCGGAGAACAGGTGTCTGGACTGAAGGTGGCAGAATTCAGCTTTCGCCAGATGGAAAACCCGCGGAAATAATCTTTAAATGTCAGATCGCAGGCATAAGGCTTTTCCCAGCTGAGCAACAGGCCGCTCGATTGTGGTTCAATGTTAAGATCCTGTGGGGCAGGTGCAATGACCCGGATTCGTACAGATTTTAGATTGGCCAGCCCGGTGGTATCCAGGTCATTATCCACAGCGCGGAAAACAACGGTGTAGTCTCGATTGGATACATGGTCACAGAGTGTGGGCCAAACAAAAGTGGCACGCAGTGGCTGATCTACGTATCCTGCGGGGCCTTCCATATATGCCGGACTGATGTCCTGAATGAAAGGACCTCCCAGCGCCGTGAGCTGGACTTTATTAATCTTGGGCGGAGCATTATTTGGATCAGTGACCAAAACTGGAATCCGGACGGTATCGCCGGCAATAACACATAGATCTGCGGATGTTTCGATCTCCGGAGGCTGATTATTGCAATCCTGGACAAAGATTTGCATGTCCCGGATGGTTGTATTAATCAATACACCTTCCCGGTATTCGAATATTTTTATGGCAATATTGTATTCCCCGACCCTCTGCGGTGCATTCCATATAAAATCGCCGGTAACCTCGTTGAGATCAATAAGATTTTCAGGCCCTGGTGATATTTCATTAGGAAATTTATAGTTCGGGACTTCCATGTCCGGCCCTGCCAGCGGTACGATCAACTCGTAGGCCAGACTATCCCCGTCCGGATCGAAGGCATTGGGATTGTGGATGAATCGTTCATTCAGACAGGCATAATCGATCGGGGGCTGAAGGAGTTGTGGTGAGCTGTTGTATCCCTGAAATTGGGTGCTTAACAGTGTGAAGGTGGTTTGCAAAGCAAACGGTACATTTACGGAATTGGGCGGATCAACATTCAGGATGCCAGCTGTCCGGTTTGGGTCCAGCGTTAAGAGGGTATAGGTGCCGGGTCCCGGATAGGTGTGTTCTCCGATATATATATTCTTCTTAACGTTGTTGGCCAATTCTTCTCCCTGTCCTATGGAACCGTTAACCCGGCGGAGAGAATCCAGTTTGCCGTCTCCCCAATAAATTCCCAGCTGAGGACGATCAACCTCCGCGCCGCGGATTCGGGTATAAGTAACTATAGTGACGCGGATGGACAGATCACTGATCTGCTCATAGGTGATCTCTCCTGCCCGGTTATGAGTAGCCCAAAGGCAATTGGGCAGGAAAACTCCCAGGAGTATCAGAGGTAATATGGTTGTTTTGAAATTCAATCAGACCGATTCCAATCCTAAAGTTAATCCTTTCTATTTTAAACGTGCAATGCGCTGTTTTAGTCGATGTCATTAATCTTTATATGGATCATATATGTCAGCACCGGCCATGATAACACCAATTGGCTGAAGACGGTGCAGGACCCGGATCGTATTTGCGTGATAGGCGAGAACTTCTGACAGGTTTTTATAACATTCGGGGCTTTCATCGGCACCCCCTCCCCGCAACTCAACACCTGCCGCGCGGGCTGAGATCTGCGTTTTTCTGTAGTCGACCTTGCCAGGAGAAACCTGGACCAACCGACGGGTGCCATCGGTATTTTTCTGCCACTTGATCTTGCCCGTCGCCTGCCGTCTGGACATGACCCTGCCGGCACCATGAACTGTGGAATAAAGACTGCTGCGGGCTTCCGGTGAATCCAAACCTTCAACAATGACCGATTCATCCAGCATCGTGGATCCAATAAACCCTTGTTGTCCGGGAAAAGCAGGAGTACATCCTTTCCGAACCACCCAATATTGCTCACTGTAATGTGTCTCCTTCCAGGCAAAATTGTGATGATTATGGACTTCGTAATCGGCCCTGGTCTGCAGGATCTGTAAAATTCGGTTGACAACCCAATCTCTTCCGGCATAAGCATATGCTCCGGCCAAGTCCAGCGCCTCCAGGTAGGCCTGTCCCATTGGGGTGTCTTGCATGAAAAGGATTGGCGGAGCATCCATTGACCCTTCCTGTACGCGGTCTCCGAATGCCTTGCCCTGTGCTAAAGCGATAAACCCCATGGTCAGGGTATGTCCGAATCCGCGCGATCCAAAGTGGACACCGATCCATAATTTGCCCCCTTCATCTGAAAATAAATCCACAAAATGATTACCGGCACCCACCGTTCCTAATTGACCAATCGCCTTATCCAGCAAGCTGCGCTTTTGTGAAGCCGGGATGCCAAGATCCATGCGATCAATGCGATCGAGCACCGGATGGTCGGCACGTTCCTGATTTTTTTGTCCGATCCCAAAGGATATGACGCGCTCGATCTCATCCATCAGGCTGGCGATATCGAGATCTTGCACATCGACTGTCGTGCGGATTGCCTTGTTGCCACAAGCGATATCAAAACCGACTCCGGAAAGCGATATCTGATCCTTGTAGGCCACTACTCCCCCGATGGGGTGGCTGTACCCATAATGAGCATCTGCCGTCAGGGCGGCATAAGAGCCTGTTTGAGCACATGTATGGATTTGCCGGATGGTAGCTTCATCAATCAGGGGTTGGCCGAAGATGTAAAGTGGCGTTCTATTGGGCATTAAATGTTTCTACCTTTATATCATCCAACACCAACTGCCGGTCACTGTTTAGATTCCAGAAGAGAAAACTCATCCGGTTAAAGTCACCACGCGGGATTTTAACATCCATAAATAAGAGGACTTCCTGCTGGTCATTTAAAAAGCGTTGGATCCGGATGTAATTTTCTTTGACTTTCTGATCATTGCGGTAAAAGCGAACGAGGAGTTGGGTCATTTTCCAAAGATCCCATTCTTTGTGCGGAGCCCAGGCTTTAAACGAGATCCGAACCCAGGTGGCATCACCTGGTAACAGTTGCATTGAATATTCTGCACTGTAAGGATGTTCCTGATCCAGGCATAAGGAACGGATACCGTCCAGCGGGGGATAATCGCAGCTGTGGATGGTACTATCGGCTTCAAAATCGAAAAAAGCGATTTCCCGGACGTCTTTTCGCACACCTTCGAAGTACTCATCGGTATCCATGAGTTTTTTATAGTCTTCCGGCTGATGATAACGGCCTAACACCTTCCAAAAGTAGGCCTTGGTCATGTTTTCAGGGTCCAGTAATCCTCCCTTGTGTGCCTGGTGAGTCAGCCATAAATTGTAATAGGTAAAGAGGGTAATGGTCATTCCTGCCACCCAACGCGCCCAGGGTTTCCAGTTCTTGATCCCGCCTAAAGTGGCTGCAAAGGGGACGCTCAGTACGGCATAGCTTTGTACCATTGCCCGCTGTCCCAGGCTCCCGCCATACCACCAGATATCCCAGGCAAACGTTATGTAGATGAATGCCATAGAAAAGGACAGAGTAGCCCAGAACAAGGACCGCCACTGTTTCCACAGGTAATAAAATCCGATGAGGGCAAGGACCATCATGGGCGTATAAACCAGCCATCCTTTTTTATAACTGAAAAGACCATTTCCAAGGTGTGGATGCAACCAGCTGAAGCCCTGATCCTGGTAACTGTAGACCAGAAATTCACCGGCTACCCATTTCCAATAGATGATCTGGATGGACCCGATCGCTGCCATAACCCCTAAAGCCAGCATCACATACCTTCGTTCATTCCACCAATACCGAAGTCGTTCCGGAAGATTCCGGATATCCGTTAAACCCCATAACAACGGAATTCCTCCGGCGATAATCTCCGTAGGTCTGGTCAGCGCCGCCAGTCCCAGGCAAGCACCAATGGCGAATGAATCCATCCAGTTGGGCTGTCGGTACCATCGATCGGTAAACCAAAGCAACATGGCATATAACGTAAACAAGTAGTTGTGCGTCATAGCCCCGTCGATGGCGGAATAGTTCAGGTAATTTGTGCCGAATACCAAGAGCATCAGGGTTAGGGCTACAGTAAAGTCGTCAAAGTATCGAAGCAACAATCGTCGCAAAAACCACAGCCCGAGGCAGGCCATAAAAATGCTTCCGAATGAAAGCATAAACTGATAGGGGGCTGAAAATCCGTCGGCCGGGAAATCGGTCATAAGGGCAATGCCGTGGGCGATCAAAAACCAAGGGAGATACTGAACAGCCATTCCTGCTGCATACTTCATTACTTTGACTCCGGAGGGATGATCAAATGCCTGATACTGCGTGCTTGCAGGGTAATATTTCTGTTGGATGGAGTCCGACCAGCTCAGGTGTTTGATATCATGGTAGATAAAAAGAGCCGGCAAGTAATAATAATATCCGGAAACATCCCAGCTGATGGTGGCTTCGGTGCGACCTTTATTCCATTTCGGGTAGTAAAAGAAGCCTACCAGCCAAATCCACAGGCAGCTTAAGACCAGGGCCCACATGCTCCAGGAGCGATTTGCATTAATCATGGGATATGCAGATTTTTACCCGAATGGTAGAACCTGGAAATGTACTCTTGTTACAAGTCATATGGATGAATTTGCAGAGCATTGCTGGGTTTATCTGTGTTTTGCCTACTTTTGTCGCCGTGCTGAAGATACTTAAATTCATAGCATGCAACCAATCAAAACCCTTTCCATCATCATTCCGGCATACAACGAGGGACCCACGATCCGGTTGATCCTGGATAAGGTTCGCGAAGTAAAACTTTTGTCGGACATCCGGAAAGAGATCATTATCGTCAATGACTGTAGCCGGGACAATACGGAAGAGGTTATCAAGCAGTACCTGGAAGAAAATCCGGATCAGGGGTTCCGCTATCTTGCGCATGACATCAATCAAGGCAAGGGTGCTGCCCTCCATACCGGGATAAAGCATGCTACCGGGGAGTATCTGATCATCCAGGATGCAGATCTCGAATACGACCCTCAGGAATACAACATTCTGCTAAGACCTGTCCTCCAGGGATTTGCCGATGTGGTTTACGGCAGCCGGTTTATGGGTGGGAATCCACATCGGATCCTCTTTTACTGGCATTCCATCGGTAATAAATTTTTGACCAGTTTATCCAATATGGTCACCAATTTGAATCTTACCGATATGGAGACATGTTACAAGCTGTTCAGGACGGATATCATTCAGTCATTGCCGTTACGGGAGAAGCGATTTGGTTTTGAACCGGAGGTGACGGCGCGGGTAAGCAGAGTGCCTGGTGTCCGGATTTACGAAGTCGGCATCTCGTATTACGGACGTACCTATGCCGAAGGTAAAAAGATCGGCTGGCGGGATGGTTTCCGGGCTATCTGGTGCATCATGAAATATAATCTATGGGCGAAGTAGAATTGGTCATCCCGATTTTAAAATACACCAGCGTCCAGTGGATAATAAGGCGCGAATCATTATTTGAAAACTTTCGCGATCGTTTCCTGTAATTTTTCGGTATTTGTCTCCCAGTCGGGAGTGGTGATATCTGGCTTGTAAGATATCTGGAAGGCGCCTCCGCCAATGGAGGGACCATTTTTATGGAGGGCTACCCTTGAAATCGTAAAAAATTCATCTACAAGGTATTGCGACTTCATTGAGTCAAGATCTTCTTGGCCGGAAATTATTTTTTTGCGTCTTAAATCATAGATCAGATGACGGGTGACCGGAACTTCCTGTCTTCGGATATGGTAAATGTCCAGGTAAAGGGTATCTCCCTGCCTGGTATTATTCTGATTTAATACCGGTATTTTACGCAGCATTTTTTCAAATTCTTTGGGTTTGACGTGGTAGGTACCATTTTTGCATGTACCGTCCAGGCAGAATATTAAATTTCCCCATTCCAGGGACAATGGTGAATTTATGTAATTAATAGTGACAGGAGCGGCGATCTTAATGATCTGATCCGAAAGCAGATCTAAAAAATGATAATTGGTTAAGGTAGTCGTCGGATTTTCTGTAAGCTTCGGCGTAAAGGAAAAAGAAGCCAAATAAATTCCCGGATCCGCCTGTATACCGATTATACATCCAATCGCATTGGTAAATTTGCCAGATGGAAATTCGGTGAATGACAAAATGGTGTCAGGATAGAAGAGGACCCATCGCTCCATTTTGGTAGGTAATATTTCTCGATTACTGATTAAATCTCCATGATTGCTCACATTAATAAATAATTCCCGGAGCATTGAAAAGTTATTGATTGACTTGGATGCCATACGGGTTAAAGGGATCTCGTTGTTACCTACTTGAAGGTAAGCGTGCCAATCGCTTTCCGGGCGATTGGCATAGAGGTAGATACGGACTTCGACCTCTTCACCGAATAAATTCAGAGATAGATAGGTATCGGCACCCGGAGCTGCATGGATGATTTTTGCAACGGTTGATAAATCCGGATAATTTATGTTGTTTCTTTTGCCAAAATTAAAATCGAGCCAGATGCTGGTATCCCGGATTTTTTGATTAAAGCTGATAAATCCTGAATTAAAATCTGCCCCTATCCTGTAGTTGCGATTTTTGTAGTGCAGGACTGGTTTATCCTTTAACAATTCCAACAGGGTTTGGATATTGATAAGCTGGTTGCTATTAGACAGCAACAGCAGTGGTTTATATTTCTGTTTTCCGGTGGATTCATTGATGTTTATTACCTCGAGATGTGGCTGTAGCAGGAATTGCGCATTTCCCCACTGTAATATGAAAGCTGAGTCATCCAGGCCAGTGGTATGATCCGCATATTGAAATATCGGACGCTCGCTCCAACCCATCAAATGTGCTCTTGAAGAATCATTTTTGAAAGCGGAGAACAGCAGGACTGAAATGGTTACAGTAATAGCAACAGAAATTTTTATAAACCGGGTTTGCTTTGTTTTCTTTTTTAGGATCATATAGCTGATCCGCTGTTCCAGATAGGAGGCAAACCCGGTGGTCAAAGGATGGTACAATTCTTTTTGATATCGTGAGAGGATTTTAAGATATTCCGATGGAGCTATTTTTCGGATAAGTATTTGATCTACTGTTAACTCATGCACCAATTGTAATTCGTGTTGCAAATAATATACAGAGGGATGAAACCAAAATATGGTTTTGAGGAATGCGAAGGCAAGGTTGTCCAGGACATGATGTAATTTATGATGGGTCAATTCGTGTTCCAGAATAATCTGGTCTTTGGGATCATATACCGGTTCATGCCAAAAAAGATATTTCCCGAATGAAGCTGCCCTGGATAATTTTGGTTGGTACAGGCAGTGTTGAAAAGGAGCATTTTCTACAGGTTTAGCTGTTCTTAAGTAAATGCAGATTCTGAATAATTTCAATGCAAGCAGAACTGTTGTTAGCAGGAAACCCAGAACCCAGATCCAGATTACTGCCTCATCCAATGAAAGAGAATAGGGTGTTCCCGGCGGTGCCCAGGGAATGATTCCCTGCAGATTTTGTTCGGTAGAAATAACCGGAAGATTCATTATTGGTCTAGGCAGGTTTGAAGTAGGCATCGCATCTGGGGGTAGTGTGATGCGTAGAAAGGGAATAATCAATGTAAGGCCCAGACCACCCAGGATAATGGAGCGGTTAAACACGGGACTGGGAACCGGTTTAAGCATGAGCCGGTAGATCAGATGAAATAATAAAAGCCAGATGGATGCAATGGTGAGGTAGGCGAACAGGGCTGACATGGGATTTATTTTTTCAGTTTGCGGATGATTTCTTCGAGTTTTTCCGGATCCAGTGATTCTTCATTTAAAAAGAATGACATTAAAGCTTCGGGTGAGCGGTCGAAATAGTGATTGAAAAGTCGTTCAAAAGACCATTTGCGGTATTGTTTCTTTTGTAAGATGGGGTAGTATTGATGGGTGTTGCCATAGGCGGTATGTCCGATCAGGCCCTCTGCTTCCAGTTTCCGCACAATGGATGAAACTGTATTGTAAGGGGGTAGTGGAGGATCCATTGCTGCCAGGATGTCTTTGACAAAGGCTTTCTGTAATTTCCAGAGGATGCGCATGATTTCTTCTTCACGCGGATTGAGCATCGTATCCATTGAATAAGTGCTTTTATGAAGTAACGCATCTAATATAACTAATATTTCGTTGTGCAACTAAAAATTAGTTATAAGCCATGAAGGTCGATAGGACACCTTGAGTATTTAAGAAGGCTGTGGAGAATTTCTCCTGAAAATCCCTAATTTTGCCCCGCTAAAGGAAACCGTACCATGGGACGTATATTCGAAGTTCGCAAACACTCTATGTTTGCCCGCTATGACCGGATGGCCAAACAATTTACCCGGATAGGGAAAGAAATTGCTATTGCAGTTAAATCCGGAGGCCCTGATCCAGACTCCAATCCAGCACTGCGCCGGGTGATGCAGAATGCTAAGGGAGTAAATATGCCTAAGGACAAGGTGGAAGCAGCCATCAAGCGAGCTATGGGTCGTGATATTTCCGATTACGAGGAAGTATTGTACGAAGGCTATGCGCCTCACGGAGTGGCCATACTGATTGAGACAGCAACCGATAACATTACCCGGACAGTGGCTAATGTGCGCGCTATTTTCAATAAATACAACGGAAGTCTGAGCACGTCCGGAAGCGTTAGTTTTCAGTTTAAGAAAATGGGCGTCTTCAAACTCGACCCCAGCGGACTTGATCCGGAGGAGCTGGAATTGGAATTGATCGATCATGGATTGGAAGAGATGGGAGAAGGTACCGGTGAGAACGATGAAGAATTGCTGGTCATCCGGGTTCCATTTGTTGAGTTTGGAAATATGCAGCATGCCCTGGAAGAGAAAGGGCTAAAAGTGATCAGCTCTGAACTGGAATGGATTCCCCTTAACCTGGTCAAGCTCGGCGAGGAAGAAGAACAGGAGGTCCTTAAGCTGATCAGTAAGATGGAAGAGGATGAGGATGTTCAAAAAGTATTTTACAATCTGGAGTAATACGCATTTTTAGATCGGGGCAGGTTGCGGTAACAGGAGGTGATGCGGAGACAAAGTAAGGCTATATTTTATACACGTTAGCCAATGCGTTTTCTGCTCATTTCACCGATTACAGGTAAGTCCCTACATTAATTATTCGTTAATTTGAAAATATAAACCCATCTCCAAATAATATAGGTTAGTCCCCCAACATGCCAACCTGCTGTAAATTGAGCATGCCTGACTTCATTTTTTGATAGATCTTAATTTTCACCGAATTTTAGAGCCTTATTTCCGGACACCGGTCGCATTGCAACTATCCGATTCGGTGCCCAGGGAAACGTCAAAATTAATTTCCAAGGCATCTCCATTCAGGGTGCCGGTCCCGGAAAAAGAAATGCCATCCAGGATCTGTTCTTCAATAGTCAATGTGTTTCCACTTACCGTAGCCGAGGCAATTTCACCCCAGTTGTAGAGATTGTAAATAATTATGGACTGAGCGTCCCGGCCGGATTCCCAGATGACCAGATCGTAAGTGTCATCACTTAATCCACATGTTTCAGCCATGGTGTAAGCACCAAGAAATTTCACATTTTCCCTTACCTCCTCTTTCGAGCAATGCAGAGAAATCAGGCAAACGGATAATAAAGCAATGATTTGTTTCATTTCTGGGTTATTTATTGGTGGATGATGTTTTATTCTCTTTCCCACTCATCAAGTTAGGGATGGTCAGATTAATGCCAATTGCTAATTGGAGTGGTTTTACTGTTTTTTGGATGCTGGTCAATGTGTAAGTATTTTCGGGTAATAACGTTTGACTCCAGGTCTTGTTTGCTCGCAGGTAGAGCCCAGCGAATGAAAGGAAGTTGTAGTTGATGGAAACACTCGTGCCGAATAAGAGAGGTCTTAAGTGAGTAGTGGAAGATTGTTCTTCGTGATAAATAAAGTTGCATTGATAAAGGTTGCCGACCGGTTCGCGTTCTATGGAGATTACATATTCCCTGATCGCATTATTCACCGGAAAATCAATGTTTATTCCGGTTGAAAGGTTAATTCGATCCTTCCATAAATTAAGCTGGAATTCAAGAGGTAGTGTAAAATACCAGAGGTTAAATCTTGTGCCTTCATAATAATTGGGATCTATAATATTATTGACCATGTCACAGACGAAGGATCCGGGATCAGGATTGGAATTTCCTGAGAGGGGACGAAATATTTTTTCGTTACTTACCGTGAGCAGTTTGGTATCGAGATTAGAGTACCCTTGAGCGTAATGCATCCTCCGGGAGTAGATACCCCATCCGGTTTTTAAATGCCAATTTTTGCTGTTTTCGAAATGAAGCCAAAGGATACCTGCAAAGCCCGGCTTAATGTTAAACGAATCCTGAATTTGGTTGAAGATTTGTATGTGGTCTATTTGCACGTAATTGGAGTCCAGGCGAGTCTCAATGGTCCCATCCAGTTGAGAAGAATGAACGGAAACCGCATTAACGGAATAAGTCCACAACGGAGTGAACTCAAAATGCAGATTTTGACCAATCAGTGAATTGGTTAGCAAAAGAAAGCTCAAGACAAAGCCATAAAGCGGTGGTACCTGAAATGACCGGGATAGGGGAAAATGGGTTTTCACAGCTGGGCGTTTTAGTTATCAACAATATGATAATTATTTTTGTCATTTAAAATAGGTCATACTTATTTAATCGATTGTCCAATGAAGTATTTGAACTTCCTGATTTTGATGCTTCTTGTTATTTCATGCCGTGTCCTGCCTCAGGGCTTGTTTGCTGATCAAAAACAGGGAAATGCCCCCGATTACAGTTTATTGGAAAATTGGGCGGCACATCCGGACAAAAGCGATGCCGCGGATAGTATCCCGGGGCAACTGTCGGTCAATGAAGCAGACCTTCCGGCCGACGTATTTTTCATCTATCCCACCACTTATATCGGGAAGAAAGGAGAAAACCAGTGGAATGCCTGCATTGATGATGTATCCCTTAATGCGCGTACCGACGAAACTGCGATATTATTTCAGGCAAGTCTGTTCAATCAAGCCGGGCGGGTGTTTGCTCCCCGCTACCGGCAGGCTCATTATGAGGCCTATTTTACCCGTGATGAGCTTTCGGCAAAGCAAGCCTTCCAGTTGGCTTATCAGGATGTGGAGGCTGCCTTCCAGTATTACCTGGAACATTGGAATGATGGACGGCCGATTATTATTGCCAGCCACAGTCAGGGCACTACGCATGCCATACCGTTAATTCAAAAATATTTCGATGGGACGGATTTACAGCATCAATTGGTTGCGGCATATCTGGTTGGAATGCCCGTCACCCGGGATGACTTCAAGTCCATTCCTCCCTGTACTTCACCGGATCAGACAGGCTGTGTTTGTTCCTGGAGGACCTTCCAGACCGGTTATGTGGCGCATTTTAAACATCCCTACCTGGCCACTAGGTTTGCTCCGAGACCGAAGACGATTGTCACGAATCCTTTATCCTGGAAAACGGACACCCTTTATGTGGCGCGTCAAAATAATCAGGGCTCCCTATTGTTTAAATTTAATGAGGTGGTACCCGATCTGGTTGATGCGCAGGTTGTCCGCGATATGCTGTGGGTGACCAAGCCCAGGTTTCGCGGTAGCATATTTATCCGGACCAGGAACTACCATGTAGCCGATTACAACTTTTTTTATTTTAATGTGCGGGCAAATGCAGTGGATCGGGTGCATGCATTTTTGAATGCAAAGTTGTCTACCGGCAACTGATCTTGAGGAGTCTTCTTGATCGGCCTGGATGCGTGTGCGCCTAATTACAAAACCACTTATTTCATTTTTTGCATAATCTTGGCCGAACCCGTAAATTGGCTTTTTAACCAAAAAAGTTTCCGGATTATGAAAGCGTCCCGACGTGAATTCATCCGCCAGAGTTCTACCCTGGCCGGTGGGATTGGTGCTTCCCAATTCATCCCCTTTGAATCGATTGCTCAGAATACAACGGTTGCTCCTTCGGATAAAATCCGGATGGGTGTCATTGGATGTAACGGTATGGGCTGGGCGGATATGCGATCTCTTTTGTCGATGCCAGAAGTAGATTGTGTGGGCGTATGCGATATCGATCAGTCGGTGCTTGACCGCCGGAGTGATGATGTGATGAAACTGAGAGGATCGAAACCTGCTCAGTATACGGATTACCGGAAATTACTGGATGATGCTACCATTGATGCGGTGGTGATCGGAACACCGGACCATTGGCACCCACGTATCTTTGTCGATGCCCTGGCCGCGGGTAAACATATCTATTGTGAGAAACCGGTTGCCAACTCGATCGGCGAAGCGCAATGGATGTTAAGTGCGGCTGAAAAGACAGACCGGTTGGTGCAGATCGGACAATGGCAACGCAGTGGCCCTCATTATGAGCAGGCCATCAAAATTGTTCGTTCCGGAGATCTTGGAAATATCCGCTTGGTTAAGGTGTGGGCTTATCAAGGATGGATGAAACCGATGGAAAAGCAACCGGATGGAAATGTTCCAGAGGGAGTAGACTACACAATGTGGCTGGGACCGGCACCTACCCGACCTTTTAATCCCAACCGCTTCCATTTTAATTTCCGGTGGTTCTGGGATTATGCAGGGGGGCTGATGACCGACTGGGGTGTTCATGAAATTGACATTGCGCTATACGCCATGAATGCCACAGCGCCAAAATCGATCGTTGCTTCGGGAGGTAAACTGGCCTATCCGGATGACCCGGCAGAGACACCTGATACCCTGCAGGCGGTGTTTGAATACGATCATTTCAACATGTTGTGGGAACATGCCACTGGAATCGACGGAGGAAATTACGGCCGGACGGAAGGTATTGCCTTCATTGGTAATAATGCCACATTGGTTGTGAACCGTGGTGGATGGGAGATCATTCCGGAGACGCAGTACGATGGGGATAAAGGCATGACGGTGTATAAATACCCGGCTGTTCCTGAATATAACAAGCCGGGCAATCTCAATTATCTGGATCTCCATACCCAGAATTTCATCCAGGCGATTAAAAACAACGACCCGGGAAGTCTGAAGTGCGGTATCAGGACCGGCAGTGTTGCTGCCATCAATGCCCATATGGGCAATATCGCATTCAAGACCGGAAGAAAGATCTATTGGGATAGTGCAAGGAACCAGTTCAAAAATGATGCAGAAGCCACAGCACTTATCCAGCCGACCTATCATAATGGGTGGAAATACGAAGGGTGATAGCTGTACATCAGCCTTCTCCGGTAGACGGTATCTGAACCCGGGTATATTATGTAACTTTTTGCCAGAAAACCAATCAAGATGAAAAAACGGCTGCTTTCGATTGATGTCATGCGCGGCATGACGATATTCTTTATGATCATTGTGAATGATCCGGGGTCCTGGCAACATATTTATGCGCCGTTGGAACATTCCAAATGGAATGGCTGTACCCCTACCGATCTAGTATTTCCATTCTTTGTATTTATTGTCGGACTGTCGATGTCGTTTTCTTTTCTGAAATTCGAACACGCAGACCGATCAGTCTGGATCAAGAAAGTATTAAGACGCACTGCTTTGATATTTTTGGTTGGGTTGCTGCTCAATTGGTTTCCATTTTATAATAAATCGATCGGAGATCTACGTATCCTGGGCGTATTGCAGCGGATAGCACTTGCCTACGGCATCGGTGCGCTGATCATCATTTTTGTCCGGCAAAGATGGTTGGTTTATGTATTGGCCGGGATATTACTGGGATATTGGGGCCTTTTGTTGTGGCTAGGCGGGCCTAATCCTTTGTCTCTGGAAGATAACATCGTGAGGACGATCGACCTATGGCTGTTCGGCGAGCGTCATGTTTATCATGGTTACGGTATACCTTTTGACCCTGAAGGGCTGTTAAGTACTTTGCCTACGGTAGGGACTGTACTGGTAGGTTATCTGATCGGCAAGGCCATGCAGAAGGTCGAAATGCCTATGCAGAAGATCATTCGGATCTTACCCTGGGGTATAGGTTTGGTGCTTGGCGGAGTTGCCTGGAATTTTCTGGGATTTCCGATCAATAAACCCATCTGGTCCAGTTCTTACGTATTGTATGCCGGAGGATTGGCTACCCTGTTGTTGTCTTTATTGATCTGGATCATTGATGTACAAGGGTGGAAAAAATGGGCCTATGTATTCCGTGTTTTTGGATTGAACCCTTTAGCGTCTTACGCATTATCTGGTTTGGTGATCCGCATTTTCGGTATGATTAAGATAGGAGATCAGGGTCTTTATGGGTGGCTGTATACCCATGTTTTTCAGCATGCCGGCGACCAGTTTGGATCATTATTACAGGCGATAACCTATGCCATGGTTATCTGGCTTTTCGCCTGGTGGTTGTATAAGAATAAAAAGGTTATCAAGCTGTAAGGAACGTGTTTCGGTGTTTACGTATTGACGCATTCACGAACTGGGATGGGTTTAGACAAAATATTAAATCAATAAATTAAGTCCCCGACAAAGCAGTTAACTGTTCTACAACGTGACGGACTAAATCCTCAGCGACCAATGCATTTGGAGGACGTACATTGAGCCACTGTTCATTGCCTGTGGTTGTGGCCAGGTATTGTTTCAGAATGGAAACAAATGGTAAACCTTCAAAAACCTGGCGTTGAGCAGTAGCTTCAGCTTGTAACCGGTCGACTTCAGGGCTTTGCTGGTGTTGAAAAACCTCGGCGCATTTTTCAATAGTTACATTGGCTGTGGCGGAAATGCATCCGGAACCACCAGCCCGTAATAGGTCGAGCAGGTACTTTTCTGTCCCAGCAAACACCTTAAGATCCGGGAATTGGGAGCAGATCAATTTACCGTGCTCCAAATCACCGCTGGAATCTTTCATACCCACGATTTGGCCAGGATATGCGCGAAGCAATCGATCAATCAGGGGTAGGGAGAAGTCAAGACCGGTCATTTTGGGAAAATGGTATAAGTAGATCTCAATCCGATCGGCAGCTACTCCCTCAATCACCCGCTGAAAATAGTTGAACAGGCCCTGCTCATTGACTTGCTTGTAATAAAATGGAGGAAGCATCAGAATGCTACTGATTCCGGAATCCACGGCATGACTGGTCAGTGTAACGGTATCTGTCCATGCACAACAACCGGTCCCAACCATCAACCGGTCTGGAGGTATTCCAGCGTCGACAACAGCGGAGATCAGATCCATCCGTTCCTGCAGGCTGAAAGAGTTGGCTTCCCCGGTTGTTCCAAGCAGGGCGATGCCTTGGGCCCCTTTATTAAGTAAATGCTTTAAGTGACTGATTAGTAATGGGATGTCAGGAAGTAAATCCGGTGTCAATGGCGTTAGATTGGCTACATAGACGCCTGGCTGGAGGATGGTCTGGTTCATTGTCCTAAGCGCTGGTTGATTTCAAGGTGAATATAATATGAAATGTAAAAATAGCGACTATAACACCTGACCAGGACAAGCTTTCAGAGATGACTTTGTCAGTGCATTTGTTATGCTTTTAAAGTACTTGATCCTTACATGGTTCAATAACCAACCCCATGTTCGGATGGCACCGGCTTTTGATTCATCTTCCAAAATTCCACCTATTTTGAGAAAGTAGATCCGTCCAACCAGAGTATACCATTTGTAAATAGGGGCATTACGAGGGAAGTCTATATGGCGGCAATGGATAATATTTAGGGTTCCAAGTAATGCACCTATCGAGTATCTGTTATCTTGTAAGTTAAAAGTATGATTTGACATGCACCAGAACCCATTGCTTTATGAGATAAATACCCGGCCGTGGCTTCGACAATTTGGACCTGATTTCAGGTTAAAAGATGTGCCAGATTCGTATTGGGACTACCTGGGGAATAATGGAATTAATCAGGTTTGGCTGATGGGGATTTGGCAAACAGCAATAGTAACCGGGCATACACGCAGTAAATTTCCGGAACGGGTCCTGGATTACCATCCGGATGCACGTTATCCGCCATTTGAATATCGCATAGAAGCTTCACCGTATGCCGTCGCCCGGTATGAACCCAATCCGGAAATTGGTAATTGGGCCGATATTGCTGTAGTTCGCCAGGCGCTGTATACCCGCGGGATGGAACTCATCCTGGATTTTGTTCCTAATCATTTCAGCGTTGAATCTCCCTGGATCGATCAGTTTCCGGACTACTTCATTCAGGGTAATGAAGTGTCTATTGGTCAAAATCCGACAGAATATTTTCGCCATAATGGATTTATTTTTGCTCATGGGAGAGACCCATATTTCCCCGGTTGGCGAGACACCGTACAGGTCAATTATTTTAATCCACAAGCAAGGCAATGGATGGAAGAGCAATTGGCTGTGATTGCAGCTCATTGTGACGGTGTCCGGTGTGACATGGCCATGCTACCGGTAAATCGGATATTTATCAAAACATGGCAGCATCATTTACCCTTGGACAGTCCGCATCCTGTTAATGAATTTTGGTCAGAGTCGATTCAGGCTATAAAGGCCCGGTATCCGCATTTCAAATTGATGGCAGAAGTTTACTGGGACATGGAATGGGAGTTGCAACAACAAGGATTTGATTTTACCTACGACAAACGTTTGCTGGATCGTTTGGTCAATGCGGAGCGCCAGGGTATTCGGGAGCACTTACTGGCCGATGACGACTATCAAAAGAAATTGGTAAGATTTCTTGAGAATCATGATGAAGAAAGGGCATTGTCCCACTTTGGGCAAGAACAGAGTTATGCAGCAGCTATGGTTACCTATACCTTACCCGGACTGCGTTTTTTTTACGATGGGCAATGGGAAGGACGAATGAGAAAGATACCAGTGCAAATGGTAGAATTTCCACCCGAAATACCCTGTTCCTGCGGTTCCCTTACCGTTAAGGATAATCCTTCCAGGATCTTCTGTTCGGATACTTGGAACTTCTATCAAAGGTTGCTTTCTCTGCTCAAAACGAATGCTTTCCAGGGTGTATGGAGGCAGGTTGCGCTTCAGGGCCCGCAACAAGATCAATTCTTGGCTTGGCAGTGGCAATTCAATAACACTAAGACGATAATCATAGTCAATTATCACCCAGAGCCAGGGACTGCTTATTTGCATTTGCCGGATGAAAGGGATAATGTCCCTCACGGGATATGGCAACCCAAGGATGCGATGACGTTCCTGTGGGATGGTGATTATTTATTGATTCCATTGCGGCCATTCCAATTCCAGGTATTTAACATCTAGCACGGATCAATTTGACTGAAGAGGTTCAAATCTGTCGTGAATTTCTGAGATATTGTTTGGATCGATAAGGGAGGGTATTTTGTCAAATTAAAAAACGGCGCATCGAATACCTGCTTGAAGTGTTGAATAGCGGGGCTGCAGGGTATTGGAGGCCCCTCCGGTTTCATCTGAAAAGGGAATTACCAGGTGCCGGGTCATTCCAAACATACACCGTGCAAAAAAACCGACCGGTCCAAGTTGCCATTCACCGCTTGCTACGACCCCATAATCTTGGTCTTCTGGCAGGTTTGGCTGGTTAGAGATTAATTTAGGATCTGACTCAGAAGACAACGGCCATTCCTTGTATGCGCCTATGCGCCAGCAAAAGCTTTTTGATTGGAATGCAATCGTTAGCGGTATGGTGAGGTGGTGTAAGTATCTGTTTACCTTAACATCTTGTTGCCGATCCAAATTAAAGTATACATCATCGGGATAACGGTAAATACGTTGTGTCCAGCCAGCTTCAACCTGAATACCCATGCGGGAAGTTAATCTCCATTGTCTGAAAAGATACACGTGATAGCCAGGTAAGGTCTGAATGCTGTTCAGCTCGGCTTCCGTTTTTGGTTGTATCATGAAATGATGTGAATAGCCTGCCTCAAAGCCTGTTTGAGATCGGAGTCCCTCTTTTGCCTGTCCCCATAAGGATACGGGCAATAACAAAAGAAAAACCCTTGTGAGGAATAGCAATCGGTCTCGGGACATGAGGTACTGTTTTTGGTGCTATTGCAAACGAGCTAAAAGGACCAATCATTATGCCAGAAAGATTGAATTAACATATTAAATTGTTTTAATATGTCTGAGGGTCTTCATTCGACGTAATTCTGCCTTTCAACCAGCGTGCAGTAATCATCTTCCCAAACGATGTAGCCCTGATCGTAGCAAAACGTATAGATGTGTCCGTTTTTGGTAGTGAACGTGTTGGTATGGTAAGAGAACTTAAATCCTTTATCGAGTAAGGTGTTTTTATGAACACGGCTCTTCCCGTTTGGATTTAAAGCCCTTAGGATTTGGTGGTTCCTTTTCAGGATTTGGTTAATCCGGCGAATAATCCCGTTATGATCTTTCTGGGATTGGTAATGGTAGGTAGCCCGGCATTGATCGGAACAGAATTTTTTATCGGCCCGGCCAAAAAATGAATTTCCGCAGTGAAGGCATGAATTGCTCATAATTAGTGGTTATAGTCGTAAGTATACGTATGATAAACGTATAGATACGAATTTAAACGTTTAATAGATGGTATTCAAAAACCCGGTGTCTTTACTTTGTTGCTGTCGTTCGACATCTGGTAAAACGACTTGTGCGCACAAGGATTTAATTAAGTAATCCTGTTAAAATTTTAAGTTATGAATTCCTTACGTAATCAAGTACAATTAATCGGACATCTTGGCCGTGATCCTGAAATGGTAGCTTTAAACAATGGAACTAAATTGATGAAGTGCACCATTGCGACGAAAGATTTTTATCGCGATGCTCAGGGTAACTCTAAAGATAATACGCAATGGCATAACCTGGTCGCCTGGGGAAGAACTGCTGAGTTGATGACGCAGCTCCTTCGTAAGGGTACGGAAGTTACCATACAGGGACAGCTACAGCACCGTGAGTATGAAAAAGATGGTGTGAAAAAGACCTTCACAGAAATAAAGGTGGATCAGTTTATCAAGAATTCAAAAGATAAAACACCTTTTTAATTACGCACTGAAATATTCGGCTAGCTACGTAATGTCGCGGCTAGCCGGATTTCCTCAATCATCATTGAATTCATCCTTGCGACAGATAGCTAGCAGAGGGCTTTCCAACCTGGGTGTCTGTCAAAATGTCCTGGCCGCTATTGCAAACACGCCATAATTTCCTGTTTAGGGCATTTGGTATCATTCTCGATAGGGTAGGGTCAAATACAAATCAATGATTTCAGCCATTCAATCAGAACTGGTTACGCATCTTGAATCTGGTTTGCCCTCTACAACAAATGATCAGAAGTTACTGGATGCCTATTCCCGGACCATCACAGGCGTTGCTGCCAAAGCAAGCTCGGCCATTGTGCAATTGACTGTGTTTAAAAGTAAGGCCAAGAACCCGGCAACTGGTTCCGGATTTCTCATCAGTAGTGATGGTTTATTGGTCACCAACAGCCATGTTGTAAAAGATGGAGTAAAGATACAGGTTAACTTATTTGATGGTAGAACTGTACAAGGAACCTTGATGGGGCAGGATCAAGCAACCGATATTGCCATAATTCAAATTCCGGGCGAAAAAACAGGACATCTCAAATTTGCTAATTCGGATTTACTTCAGGTTGGACAAATTGCCATAGCAATGGGGAATCCATATGGCTTTCAGTATACCCTGACGGCTGGAGTCGTTAGCGCCCTGGGAAGAACACTACGGGCCGAAAACGGGCGGTTAATCGACGATGTTATCCAAACCGATGCCGCGCTAAATCCTGGAAATTCTGGCGGGCCGTTGCTGGATTCACACGGTATGGTCATTGGAGTGAATACTGCTGTAATTCGATCTGCACAAGGGTTAGCCTTTGCAGTATCATCGAATCTGACGGAATATGTGGTCAGTCGGTTGATTCGGGAAGGTAAGGTGCGAAGGGCCTACATTGGAATTGCGGGCCAGAATATACCTTTACCAGCACGTTTGACCGCATCGCTCAAGCTTGAACAAACTACTGGAATCCTTGTGCATCAGATTGAAAAAAACCAGCCTGCAGCATTTAGTGCCTTGCAGGAGCGTGATGTGATTGTTTCGATGGACGGAGACCCAATTCGCTCCATAGACGACTTGCATAAGAAACTGGATGAAAATAAAGTGGACCGGATAGTACGCATATCAGTCATTCGAAATGGGGGATTGGAACACGTATTTATGACTCCGGGTGAATTGAAATCCTGACCTGTTTTCAAGGTATTATTGATCTTTGAAAGAAGCATCACCTTCAGGACTGAGTTGGACGGATTTGTAACACGTTCAGCTGTCATTTGTAAGATGAATGCTTTATACTACGTCCGGCAATAAATTGTATCATGGGTATCGATCTTAAGAAGTTATGGGTAGGTGATCTGGTTTGGATTAAATCACTGCAACAACAGGGTACCTATCGCGGCCTGCATCATACAAACAAAGCAATTGTCTTGATTGGGGATACCCAAATTATGGTTGCTGGGACGGATCTTGAGTTGTTACCGGAAGAGGTAGATGACGGGACCGATCCTTTTCTTTTGGAATTGCAGAAAGAAATACCGAAGGAACATCCGGAATGGATGAACTTCTCAAGAAGCCTTGATCTGCATCTCGAAGCAATCAATCCGGGACTCGAACACGCATCCCCTTCACGTGCATTGACTTTCCAGATTGAACAGGCAAAAATGTATTTGGAACGGGCCATTAAACTGAAGATTCCAAGTGTGGTGATCATCCATGGCAAAGGTACCGGCGTATTGAAAATGGAACTTGAACACCTGCTCGGTGCTTATTCCGCCATCAGGCATTTTCATTCGATCAATGAGGGAGGGGCACTTGAAATTTGGTTTGACCACCAGAAGAAATTCTAATTATCAAGGAGAAAAGGGCCGGAAACCAGATAGTACCTGCGCAAGTCAAATTTTATCCGGATTACTGAGCCTGGTATTTAATCTTACCTCCAACTATCGTATACAAGACCTTGGTGGTTAAAATCGCTTCATCGGCGCAATTAATCAAATTAGTGTCCAAAATAACCAGATCGCCCAGTCTCCCTGCAGTCAGTGTTCCTTTTTGATCCTCCTCAAAGGCCGCAAAAGCATTATTTCGAGTATAGGTTATCAGTGCTTCTTTGCGTGAAAGACATTGTTCCGGATAAAAGGTAAATCCATTGTCTGCACGCTTTCTGGTAACTGTCGCATAAAAGCTTTCGATCGGATTTACATCTTCTACCGGTGCATCGGTCCCATTAGCAATAATGGCGCCTGCATCCCAAAGTGATCTCCAAGGGTATGATTCGTACTTGGCTCGGAAGGCTCCCAAACGTTTTTCCACAAATGGAGCATCCGAAGTACAATGAATGCCTTGCATCGCCGCAATGATTCCCAGCTGGTGGAAGCGTGGAATGTCCGCCGTATCAATATGCTGGGCATGTTCTATTCGCCAGCGCAGGTCTTTTTGATCGGGATGATTGGCAAATGTGCGTTGATATAAATCGATCACTTCACGGTTTGCGCGATCGCCAATCGCATGAATGCAGAATTGCAGATCATGGTTAATGCACAAATCAGCCATTTTTTCAAGGTCTTCAATTTTGGTGGTGTTTTGACCTACGAACCCAGGCTTATCTGCATAAGGGGCAAGCAGCCAGGCTCCAAAAGAGCCGAGCGCCCCATCGATATAAGATTTTACGGCCCGAACCGTTAAAAAATGATTGCCTCCCACATTAATTTTGGGGTATTGGTTCGCTACCTCGGCAATGTGATCGTAACTATCATTGATCATCATCCAGAGTCTCAGATTAAGCTGCTGTTGTTCTGCCAGCCGGATGTAATCCTGTAACTCATCAACAGTTGTTCCTGCATCCTCAAATGAAGTAATGCCCTTTCGCAGACAATCTTCTTCTGCCAATCGGACGCTTTTTAACCACTTGGCAGCCTTCTCTTCTTCACTGATGCCGTCGAGGTATTTTTGGTAAGGTTCCTGAAACAGGGATTGTGCACGTTCTTCAAAAACACCGATCGCTTTGCCGGAGGCATCCCGGACAATTTCTCCTCCGTATGGATCGGGTGTCTCGTCGGAAATGCCGGCCATATCCATTGCTTTTTGATTTGCAAATAAGGAGTGGCCGCTGGCATGATCCAGTAAAACAGGGTTGTCAGGGGAAATCTGACTGAGCTTGTCGTGATAAGGGTAACCAAGGACACTCTTTTCAAGCGGTTCGGTCCACTTTTCCTGATGCCAGCCACGCCCGATGATCCAATCTCCCGGCTTTGAAATTTGAACCGCCGAATCAACCATCGCAACAATGGCATCCCAGCTTTTTACTTTCAGGAAATTGAGTTCAATGAGGCTACTGCCTAAGCCAGAAAAATGACCGTGACCTTCGATGAATCCAGGCATGACAAATGCACCGTTTAGGTCCAAAACTCTGGTGGAGTCTCCGATGAAGGATTGCATGGATGCGTCATTTCCGACCGCAACAATCCGATCACCCGCAAGAGCAATTGCTTCCACGATGGTAAAATTGCTGTCAACGGTTGCGACCTGGGCATTAGTCAGGATCAGGTCAGCCTGTGTTTCGGATGAATGGGAACATCTGACCAGAACTAAAAGCACCAGAAAGAAGGTGGCGGGTTTCAACATCAACCGCATAATTTCATTTTATTTGGCAATGAATGTACGAAATCGTTACGCTTCCGAAAGGACTAACCTTACTTTTGGAACAAGTAGAAGTCTATCGGTTCGATCACCAACAATTTTTTTATGCTTCCATACTTCGAGGAATTTCGGAAACAATTTGATCCATTTCTGGAAAAGCAGTTTTCAGAAAATTTACCAGTGACGCTCTATGAGCCGGTCCAATATCTGATGAAACTGGGTGGAAAACGCCTTCGGCCCTATTCACTGTGGCTTGCGGCATATTGTTATGATAATTCCAAAAGTGCAATGGCCGTTCAGGCTGCTTATGCGCTGGAGTTATTTCATGCATTTACCCTTGTCCACGATGATATCATGGATGAAGCGCCGTTAAGACGTGGTAAGCCAACAGTGCATGCCGCATTCAATATGAACAAAGCCATTTTGAGTGGGGATGCCATGATGGTACATTGCATGGATTATCTATTAAATGGCTATTCGGATGCATTGGCTTTGGGCTTGAGTAGAGAGCTTGCCAAAACGGCAATCGGCGTATGTCAGGGCCAGCAGTTGGATATGGATTTTGCCGAAAGACAGGAGGTTTCCTTGTCGGAGTATATCCAGATGATTGAGGCTAAGACCGCCATATTATTGGGATCGGCGTTTAGAATGGGAGCAATGATCGGAGGCGCAAATAGTACGGATCAGGAATCACTTTACATTTATGGTAAGGAAACTGGTATTGCATTTCAGATTCAGGACGATTTTCTGGATGCATTTGGCGGAGACGCTTTTGGAAAACAGGAAGGTGGCGATATCCTTCAAAACAAAAAAACCTTCTTGTATTTGAAAGGCATTGAATTGTGCCCGCCTGATCAATTGCCGGGCTACCTGAAAGCATACAATCGTACCGTTTCCAATGAAGAGGAGGCGAAAGAGAAGATAGCTGAAATTAAGTCCCTCTGGACCGAATGGGGTGTAGGAGAAGCAACGGTTGCCTATTTGCGGTTATTAGAGAAGTCGGCCCATGGAGCTCTGGATCAAATAAATCTTCCTGCCGAGACCTCTTCTTTCATTCGTGAGCTGGGCGATGCATTGGTATGGCGACTGACCTGATCGGTATTAATTGAGGTAACCATCCGGGCCGGTAAAAAGGATTTTTACATTCCACCACTCCTTCTCAAACGTTACATCATACTTTTTATAAAATCCGATGGCCGGTTCATTCCAATCCAATACCTGCCATCGCATTAATTTTACGTCTTGCTTCTGGGCTTCCTCCAATACAGCATCAAAGAGCTTTTTGCCGATGCCTTTGCCACGCTGACGCTCCGTTACTATAAAGTCCTCGAGATGGAGCATCTTGCCTTTCCAGGTAGAGAACGTCATATAGTATAAGGCCATACCGACAACCACGCCCTCACTTTCTGCCAGGATGGCATCAAAAACGGATTTAAAACAAATCTCGTAGTCTTCTATCGTGACCCAAACCTCCTCCGGAGCTCTCTCATAATGGGCTAGTTCTTTAACCAATTGCAGAATAAGTGGCAGATCTGCGCGTTCTGCATAACGAATCGTCAGGTTTTCAGCCATATTTCTTCTGATATTTTTTTGAGGGGGCTTTTGTAAACCACAAAATAGTAATATCTTTGCATTCGCTTTTTAAAAAAGGAAGCTAGAATCGACTGAAAGTCAAGTATCTAGAAAAAAGTTAACATTTTAAACAAGACGTAGATTATGCCTACGATAAATCAATTGGTTAGAAAAGGCCGCGAACAGGTCATCACAAAGAGCAAGAGCCGCGCCCTGAATGCGTGTCCGCAGAAGCGTGGCGTGTGCACTCGTGTATATACTACAACACCCAAGAAGCCAAACTCCGCTTTGCGGAAAGTGGCTAAAGTCCGTCTGACTAACCAGATTGAAGTCATCGCTTACATTCCTGGTGAAGGGCATAATCTCCAGGAACACTCCATCGTGTTGATTCGCGGTGGTCGTGTGAAAGACTTACCAGGTGTTCGCTACACCATTGTTCGTGGTGCACTGGATACCGCAGGAGTTAATGACCGTAAGAAAAGTCGCTCCAAATATGGAACCAAACGTCCTAAGAAATAATTAATTGATCCTGATCAGTCAGTTGTCATGAGAAAAAGAAAACCAAAAATTCGCGTCATAGCTCCGGATCCGCGCTACCAGGATCAAATGGTGACCAAATTTGTTAACAACATCATGCGCCGTGGTAAGAAGAATACCGCTTATAAGCTATTCTACGATGCCATGGAAATCGTTAAGTCACGTGCCAATGACAACGAACACGAGATCTGGCAGAGAGCTTTAAGCAATGTGACGCCTCAGGTGGAAGTTAGAAGCCGTCGGATTGGTGGTGCCACTTTCCAGATCCCTACCGAAATTCACCCGAGCCGGAAGCTTTCTATCGGCATGAAATGGCTGATCAAATTTGCATCTCAACGTAGTGGCAAAGGAATGGCAGAAAAACTGGCAGCAGAAGTAATCGCTGCAGCCAAAGGTGAAGGGGCAGCTGTAAAGAAGAAGGAAGATACGCACCGTATGGCTGAAGCCAATAAGGCATTCGCTCATTTTAAAGTTTAATCGTTCGTATTTAACACCAGAATAAGTAGCACACCGCCATGTCTAAAAAACTTGCATTCACCCGGAACATTGGTATCGCCGCCCACATTGATGCGGGAAAGACGACCACCACCGAGCGCATTCTCTACTACACCGGTTTAACCCATAAGATCGGAGAAGTACACGAAGGTGCCGCCACCATGGACCACATGGAGCAAGAGCAGGAGCGGGGAATTACCATTACCTCTGCAGCGACCAAAGTATCCTGGAAATATAAGGAGGAACCTTATACCATCAACATCATTGATACTCCGGGGCACGTGGATTTCACCGTGGAGGTGGAGCGTTCACTGCGGGTTCTTGACGGTGCTGTAGCCCTGTTTTGTGCTGTTTCCGGTGTTGAACCACAATCCGAAACCGTTTGGCGCCAAGCCGACCGTTATAAAGTACCCCGACTAGCTTTTGTCAATAAAATGGACCGTGCAGGTGCCGATTTTTTCGAGGTTGTAACCGATATCCGCGAAAAATTAGGTGCTAATGCTATCCCAATGCAGGTTCCCATCGGTTCAGAAGATTCTTTCCGTGGTGTAATCGACCTGGTGCTGAATCAGGCTATCATCTGGAATGAAGAAGACCAGGGCATGACCTATAAAGTCATTCCAATTCCTGACGATCTGCAAAGTACGGTAGATGAGTATCGGGAAAAATTATTGGAAGCAGTAGCCTCGTATGACGAGAGCCTGATGGAAAAATATTTCGATGATCCGGATTCTATAACCGAAGCAGAGATCAAGAAAGCAATCCGCATGGCTGTCATTGACATGAGCATTACGCCGGTATTCTGCGGTACTGCATTCAAAAACAAGGGAGTGCAAGCTGTATTGGACGCTGTCTGTGCTTATTTGCCCGCCCCAACGGACGTTGAAGCCATTCGTGGCGTCAATCCGGATACTGAAAAAGAAGAAGTTCGTAAGCCAAATACCGATGAGCCGTTTTCGGCTCTCGCATTTAAAATTACCACCGACCCTTACGTAGGTAAATTGTGTTTCCTGCGTGTTTATTCAGGGACGCTGGATGCTGGATCATACGTCCTGAATACCCGTACCGGTGCTAAGGAACGTATCTCCCGTTTGTACCAGATGCATGCCAATAAGCAAAATCCGATTGACAAGGTAGAAGCTGGAGATATTGCAGCTGCGGTTGGCTTTAAAGATATTCGCACCGGAGATACCCTCTGTTCGCTCGACCATCCGATCGTGTTGGAATCCATGAGTTTCCCAGAACCGGTAATTGGTGTGGCTATCGAACCAAAGACACAAAAAGATTTGGATAAACTGGGGATGGCATTGGCCAAATTGGCTGAAGAAGACCCGACCTTCCGCGTTCGCTATGATGACGAAACCAACCAAACGGTTATTTCCGGAATGGGTGAATTACACCTGGAAATCATCGTAGACCGGCTTCGTCGTGAATTTAAAGTCGAATGCAATCAAGGCGCGCCTCAGGTTAACTATAAAGAAGCACTTACAACCAAAGTAGAACATCGCGAGCGTCTGAAAAAGCAAACCGGTGGATCTGGTTTGTTTGCAGACATTGCTTTTGAAATTGGCCCTGCAGATCAGGAATTCCTGGATTCGGAAGACTTCAAAGCAGGAAAGGTTCGGATGCAATTCGTCAACAATATCGTGGGTGGATCCATCCCGCGGGAGTTTTTCCCTTCGGTGATAAAAGGATTCAATGCCTCGATGGACAATGGACCGTTAGCTGGGTATGGCCTGGATAGCATGAAGGTTCGTATCTTTGACGGATCGACCCACCCGGTCGACTCCAAACCTATCGCTTTCGAACTTTGTGCTAAAGAGGGATACCGTGCTGCTGCCGGTAAGACCAATCCGGTCATCCTCGAGCCAATCATGAAACTTGAAGTGGTTTGCCCTGAAGAATATACCGGATCGGTAATCGGTGACCTCAACCGTCGCCGCGGTCTTCCTAAAGGTCAGGAAACCCGTGCCGGAGGAGCCATCGCTATCCAGGCTGACGTGCCTCTTTCCGAGATGTTCGGGTATGTAACACAATTGAGAACAATAACTTCCGGTAGAGCAAGTTCTACCATGGAGTTTTCACACTTTGCCCCTGTGCCGAAGAGCATCGCTGATGATGTGATCGAGAAGGCAAAAGGAGCAGTTAAGGTCTGATATTTGTATTTGTAGAGATATTTCATAAACTGGGTTATGAATCAAAAAATTCGCATTAAACTTCGTTCTTACGACCACAATCTGGTTGATAAATCAACGGAGAAGATCGTTAAGACGGTGCGTTCGAGTGGAGCGGTGGTAACCGGTCCGATTCCTCTGCCCACGGAAAAGGAAATATTCACAGTATTGCGCTCTCCGCATGTGAATAAGAAATCCCGTGAGCAGTTTCAACTCCGCACACACAAGCGTCTTATCGAGATTTATACACCTACACCTAAGACGGTAGACGCTTTGTCCAAACTCGAACTGCCATCCGGTGTAGATATTCAGGTTAAGCTGACTTAACCGCATCGAACGTAGGGATTTTTAGATGCTGACATGGCTTCGTGCTTGTAAGCATCTGTTATTCAGTCAATAATTGAAAAACATTTTACCGTGAACGGAATAATCGGTCGTAAAATCGGTATGACCAGTATCTATGACACCACCGGCAAAAACGTCGCTTGTACGATCGTTGAAGCCGGACCAAATGTGGTGTCTCAGGTTAAAACCGAAGACTCAGAAGGTTATAATGCCTTACAGTTGGCATTTGGTGAGCGCAAGGCTAAAAACACGCCTAATCCGATGATTGGGCATTTTGAAAAAGCCGGCACTACACCGAAGTCCTATGTAAGAGAATTCCGCAATCATCCCTTGCAAAAAGAATTGGGTGAGACCATATCAGTCACCGAAGTTCTGAATGAAGGTGACAAAGTGAGTGCGGTTGGGACCAGTAAAGGTAAAGGCTTTCAGGGTGTTGTTAAACGACATGGCTTTAGCGGTGTCGGTCAGCGTACCCACGGTCAGCATAACCGGGAAAGAGCCCCAGGTTCGATTGGCGCATCTTCTTATCCTTCAAAGGTTGTTAAAGGAATGCGTATGGCCGGCCGTATGGGCGGTGACGCTGTCAAAGTGCGTAACCTGAGAGTTGTAAAAATTTTCCCTGAGCAGAATATCGTCCTGATCAAAGGCGCCATTCCTGGTCATAAGGGCTCATTCGTAATCATCGAAAAGAAATAGCCATGAAAGTAGATGTGCTCAGCATAAAAGGTGAAAAGACGGGTAAGACCGTAGAACTTCCCGGCGAGATCTTTGGGATTGAACCCAATGAGCATGCCGTATACCTTTCTGTAAAACAATACCTGGCCAATCAACGTCAGGGAACACATAAAGCGAAAGAACGCAGTGAGATTTCCGGTAGTACCCGTAAACTCAAGAAACAAAAAGGAACAGGTACCGCTCGTGCAGGATCTATCAAGAACATTGAGTTTCGTGGCGGACCACGGGCTTTTGGACCTCGTCCACGTACTTATGGCATTCAACTGAATAAAAAAGTAAAATCCTTGGCCAGAAGGTCGGCGCTTTCTGCTAAAGCTGCAGCCGGTCAGGTATTCGTCATTGAAGACTTTACTTTTGATGCACCAAAAACGAATGAATACGTCAACATTCTGCGCAATCTCAAAGTAGATGCTCAGAAATCCATTCTCGTTACCAACGAGCACGACAATGTATTGTATCGTTCCAGCCGCAATGTGCCGCATTCAATGGTGGTTGTTGCCGGTGATTTGAATGCTTATGACGTTTTGAATGCAGATCAGTTGGTTTTTGTAGAAAGTTCCATCAACACGATTAAGCAATTATTCGCTTAAGCCTCAAAAGGATTAAATCATGGGAAAACAAATCATCATCAAACCGATAATCTCCGAAAAAGCTGAAAAACTTTCGGAAAAGCGTGGACACTATACGTTCATGGTAGATCGGGACGCTAACAAGGTTGAAATCCGTAAAGAGGTTGAAAAAATCTACAATGTCAACGTGGATTCCGTAAATACCCTTGTTGTACCAGGTAAATCGAAGCGCCGGAATACCCGGGGCGGAATGGTACAGGGAAGAAAACCTGCCTATAAGAAAGCGATCATCACGTTAGTTGCAGGTGAAGAGATCGATTTCTTTGGAGATATATAAATCTGAATTCGCATCATAATATTAAAAGCAGTTAGAGATGCCACTGAAAAAGTTTAATCCAATCACACCAGGTACACGCTTCCGTGTCGGTAATGCCTTTACCGAGGTATCGACGGATAAGCCTGAAAAAAGCCTGGTGAAAGGGATTTCCTCTACCGGAGGCCGTAACCGGACCGGTAAAATGACCGTTCGCAATGTCGGAGGAGGCCACAAGAAGCGTTACCGCGCCATCGATTTTAAGCGGAATAAGGATGGCATTCCAGCTACGGTCAAATCCATTGAATACGATCCGAACCGCAGTGCCTATATCGCCCTTCTCGCTTATGCAGATGGTGAGAAAAGATACATTCTGGCACCGGACAAACTTTCCGTAGGAGATGTGCTGCTTTCAGGAAAAGATGCGGGACCACAGATCGGTAATGCCATGTTCCTTTCGGACATTCCGTTAGGTTCTGAAATTCATGCCATAGAATTGTACCCTGGTAAAGGTGCATCGCTCGCGCGCAGTGCAGGCACCTATGGGGTTTTGATGGGGCGTGAAGATCGCTATGCAGTAATCAAATTGCCTTCTGGCGAAGTTCGCCGGATCCTCTTGACCTGCAGAGCTACCTATGGGAAAACATCCAACCCGGATCATGGGTTGCAAGTTTATGGTAAAGCAGGTCGCAAACGGTGGGTCGGCAAACGTCCCCGCGTGCGTGGTGTGGCCATGAACCCGGTTGATCACCCGATGGGTGGTGGTGAAGGACGTGCTTCAGGAGGACATCCGAGATCCAGAACCGGTATTATGGCTAAAGGTGAAAAAACCAGATCACCCCATAAGCATTCGGATCGACTGATCATATCCAAGAGAAAAACCAAATAAATAGCTAAGATAAAGTAGTAGTCATGGCTCGTTCTGTAAAAAAAGGACCATACGTTTTCAACAAATTGCTGAAGAAAGTAGAGCTGACCAGATCATCCGGTAAAAAATCGGTGATCAAAACCTGGTCGCGGGCCTCTATGATCATCCCGGATATGGTAGGTCTTACCATTGCCGTGCATAACGGCAAGACCTTCGTACCTGTTTTTGTAACCGAAAACATGGTTGGACACAAACTGGGAGAGTTTGCACCTACCCGGACATTCCGCGGTCACTCAGGTAACCGTAAGAAATAAGCTTATTTCCTATTAATATTGAATAGTAGCAAGCATGGAAGCTGTAGCGAAATTGAAAAATTGCCCGATGTCCGCACGTAAGATGCGGATGGTGGTGGATACCATCCGGGGAAAACGGGTTGAAGATGCCTTAAACATCCTCAAATTCACCAATCGGGAAGCAGCCATTTGGGTTGAAAAGGTATTGTTATCTGCCATTGCCAACTGGGAGAACAAATCAGGATCCCTGAGTGCGGAAGATTATAATTTGATCGTTTCCCGCGCATTGGTGGATGACGGTACGATCCTGAAACGTTTCCGCCCTGCACCACATGGGCGTGCACACCGCATTCGTAAGCGTACCAATCACATCACACTGGCCGTATCCAACAAGGTGGCTATCAGTGCTGATCTGATGCCGGCAGCTCATGAAGAAGAAGAATAATCTAATAGATAAAACTTTATAATTCCAACTAATGGGACAAAAGACAAATCCAGTAGGCAATCGTTTAGGCATCATCCGTGGATGGGAATCCAACTGGTATGGTGGTCGCGACATGGCTGAAAAAGTAGTGGAAGACCAGAAAATACGCAATTACCTGGATGCCCGTATCCAGAAAGGTGGTATCGCACGGGTTATTATCGAGCGGACCCTGAAGCGTGTTACGGTCACCATCCATACGTCACGTCCAGGTATTATCATTGGAAAAGGAGGATCCGAAGTGGATCAGATCCGTGAGGAGTTGAAGAAGTTGACTGGTAAAGATGTCCAAATCAATATTATTGAAATCCGTAAGCCGGAATTGGATGCAGCTATCGTTGCTGAATCCATTGCAAAACAGATCGAATCACGCATCAATTATCGCCGGGCGATAAAAATGGCGATTCAATCGACGATGCGTGCCGGAGCAGAAGGAATCAAGATCCGGATTTCAGGTCGTTTGAATGGAGCTGAAATGGCGCGGTCCGAAGAATATAAAGATGGACGTACTCCGTTGCATACTTTCCGTGCTGATATCGATTATTCCCTGAAGGAAGCACAGACAGTCTACGGTAAAATTGGAATTAAGTGCTGGATCTGCAAAGGTGAAGTCCTTGGTAAAAGAGACCTTTCACCAAACGCTGGCCTGGCTACTTCTCCGCAGCAGCGTGGTGGCGGAGGTGATCGCGACCGCGATCGTGATCGTGATCGCGACCGTGGACGGGGAGGTCGTAAAAGAAATCCGAAGCGCGGTTAGAATGTTACACTAATTTCTAGTACCTTTGCCGAACTTTTGCAAAAAGAATAGTAATCTCTAAAAATATAGATCATGTTACAGCCCAAAAGGATGAAATATCGCAAACTGCAGAAAGGAGGAATCCGTGCTGTTGCGAAAAGAGGAACGACGATCGCATTCGGTTCTTTTGGACTTAAGTCGCTGGACGGCGGCCGCTTAACCAGCCGGCAGATTGAATCCGCGCGTATTGCCATGACCCGTCACATGAAACGGGAAGGTAATGTGTGGATCCGCATCTTCCCGGATAAGCCCATCACCAAAAAGCCGCAGGAAGTGCGGATGGGTAAGGGTAAAGGGCCACTTGATCATTACGTAGCAATAATTGAACCAGGGCGGATCTTGTTTGAACTGGAAGGAGTGCCGGAGGAGGTAGCTCGCGAAGCGTTACGCCTGGCCGCTCAGAAACTGCCCGTACAAACGAAAACGGTTGTGCGTAGAGATTATCAAGGATAGAAAGCAATAAACTAGAGGTATCAATTTAAAATCAACAGACCATGCCTAGTAAGAAATATTTGGAATTGCAAGACTTCTCAGATCAGGATTTGGCTACCGAATTAGCTGATACTGAGGTGCAATTTCAAAAACTGCGATTCGATCATACGATCAAGGGATTGGACAATCCTTTGCGCCTGCGGGAAATTCGTCGGGATGTCGCCCGCATAAAAACCGAAATGCGCCGCCGTGAGTTAGCAGCATTGGCTGGTGATGCTTCAAGCAACAGTTGAAATAAACCGTTATTAAAACAAATAATTTAAAGTACGCTAAGTAAGATCATATGTCACACACCAAACAGCGGAAAACCCGGGTAGGCGTAGTCACCAGCGATAAAATGGATAAATCGGTGACGGTATCCATCGTTCGTCGTTTGCAGCACCCGATCTATGGCAAATTCGTCATGCATACTAAAAAATTCATGGCCCACGATGAAAAGAATGATTGCCATGTAGGAGATACCGTGCGCATTATGGAAACTCGTCCGCTGAGTAGATTGAAGCGTTGGCGTGTTGTCGAAATCGTAGAGCGTGCTAAGTAATTGTTTTTGCGAATATTATATTAATCGGAATTAGCGATGATCCAGCAAGAATCAAGATTAAAAGTAGCAGATAACAGCGGAGCGAAAGAAGTGTTATGCATCCGTGTTCTGGGTGGTTCAAAACGCCGCTATGCCTCTATTGGGGATAAAATTGTGGTGTCTGTAAAATCCGCCAGCCCGGGAGGGATAAAAAAAGGAACGGTTTCCAAAGCTGTTGTTGTGCGTACTAAAAAAGAGATCCGTCGCAAGGATGGTTCTTACATCCGTTTCGATGATAACGCGGTCGTTCTGTTGAACGCAGCAGATGAGCCCCGGGGTACCCGTATTTTCGGCCCGGTTGCCCGTGAGTTGCGCGAACGTGACTTTATGCGGATTGTATCCCTTGCACCTGAAGTATTATAACTATAAAGACCAGGACCATGCCAAAGAAAATTAACAGTCATATCACCCAAAAGCTTCACATTCGGAAAGGCGATACCGTTCTGGTGAACTCAGGAGCTTACAAGGGTACTAAAGGGGAAGTGTTACAGGTATTCCCTAAAAAATATACCGCCATTGTCGATGGGGTGAACCCGGCTAAAAAACACATGAAGCCTACCAATGACAATCCCGGCGGTATCCATGAAATAAATCGTCCGATCCATTTATCGAACCTTTCGGTTCTGGATCCAAAATCGGGTGAACCTACCCGGGTTGGTCGCAAAATGGTCGGCGATAAATTGGTCCGTTATTCTAAAAAATCTGGTGAAATAATTAAGTGATGAGCTATCAACCCAGACTTAAAACCCTATACCGGGAGGAAATCGTAAAAAAACTGATGGATCAGTTTCAATACAAATCCATCATGCAGGTTCCTCGCCTGATTAAAATCAGCATCAACCAGGGTGTAGGTGTCGCAACCCAAGATAAAAAATTGGTGGATGTCGCGATCGATGAAATGACCACCATTGCCGGTCAGAAAGCAGTGGTCACCAAAGCAAAGAAATCCGTATCCAACTTTAAGCTACGGGAAAATATGCCGATTGGCGCCAGGGTCACCCTGCGTAACGACCGCATGTTCGAATTCCTGGATCGCCTGGTTACGGTCGCGTTGCCAAGAGTGCGGGACTTTCAGGGTATCAGCGACAAAAGCTTTGATGGTAACGGTAACTATACCCTCGGCGTAACCGAGCAGATTATTTTCCCGGAAATTGACCTGGATAAAATAAATCGCATTGCCGGGATGGACATAACCATCGTAACCAGCGCAAAGACCGATAAAGAAGCTCTTGAATTGCTCAAATACATGGGATTACCATTTAAAAATCAACAACGCAATTAACCACATTCGTTATGTCAAAAAAATCAATCATAGCTCGTCAGCAAAAGCGTGAACGCATGGTAGCCAAGTATGCCGCTCTGCGTACCAAACTGAAAGAAGAAGGACGTTGGGACGAATTGGATCAATTGCCACGTAACGGATCCGCTGTCCGGTTGAAGAACCGCTGTAAGCTGACAGGCAGACCTAAAGGCTATATTCGCCGTTTTGGACTTTGTCGGGTACAGTTTCGGGATATGGCGCTGGACGGAAAGATTCCTGGTGTAACGAAAGCAAGTTGGTAATCGAGTTAAATTTATTGAAACAATGGCAGTAACAGATCCAATAGCAGATTATTTGACACGGATTCGCAATGCACAGCAAGCCGGTCACCGGATCGTTGAGATTCCGGCAAGTAATATGAAAAAACACATTACGGAAATCCTGTATGACCAGGGTTATATTCTGAAATACAAATTTGATGGCGAACCTGGTCAGAAAGGAGAAGTCATCAAAATTGCCCTGAAATACGATCCGGCAACCAAACTACCGGTAATACGTAATCTACAGCGTATTTCCCGTCCCGGGTTGCGTAAGTATTCCGGTGCGACCGATTTGCCACGGATCATCAATGGCTTGGGTATCGCCATCGTGTCGACATCCAAAGGACTGATGACCAGTAAGCAGGCTAAGGCACTCAATGTCGGAGGTGAATTGATTTGTTACGTTTATTAATTGCTAAAAAACAACCATCATGTCAAGGATAGGAAAAGCATTAATTACCTTACCAGCCGGGGTGACCGTTGATGTTGCCAAAAGCAACCTGGTTACGGTAAAAGGACCTAAAGGGTCGCTTTCCCAGAAAATTGATGTTGATCTGCAAGTAGAATTGGACGGCAATGAACTATCAGTGAAGCGGCCAACCAATCAAAAGAGACATCGCGAAATTCACGGATTGAGTCGTGCCTTATTAGCCAATATGGTTAAGGGTGTGTCCGACGGTTTCACCAAAAACCTTGAATTGGTTGGGGTCGGTTACCGTGCTGCCAACACCGGGAATTTGATTGAATTTTCTGTTGGTTATTCGCACCCGATTTACTTTTATGTACCGGATGAACTGAATGTGGAAACAGCTACCGAAAAAGGTAAAGCGCCGGTGATTAAGTTGAGTGGAACGGATAAACAATTGTTGGGTCAGGTTGCAGCGAAAATCCGTTCTTACCGGAAACCGGAACCCTATAAAGGAAAAGGTATTAAATTCTCGGATGAAATCATCCGTCGTAAAGCTGGTAAGACAGCTGGTAAATAAATTTTGATCAGAACGTAAAGAGTCTATTAACGATGAAATTCTCTAAAGCAAATCGTCGTCGCAAAATACACTACGGCATCCGCAATAAAATCAGCGGTACATCAAGTCGTCCACGCTTGTCGGTCTACCGGAGCAATCGTTTCATCTATTGCCAGATTGTGGATGATTTGGCCGGAGTTACTCTGGCCTCAGCATCATCACGTGAAGACAGCATTGCCCAAAATGGCAATAAGGCCGATCAGGCTAAGTTGGTAGGCAAGTTGATTGGTGAACGTGCTAAACAACACGAGATAGAATCCATCGTCTTTGACCGTGGAGGTTATTTGTACCATGGCAGAGTAAAAGCATTAGCTGACGGCGCAAGAGAAGCTGGCCTGAAATTTTAATACATCTAAGAAAGAATTCCAATCATGGCAAAAGTTGTAATGGAACGCGTCAGACCGACGGATACAGAATTGAAAGAAAAGCTGGTAAACCTCAACCGGGTAGCAAAAGTTACCAAAGGTGGACGTACCTTCAGTTTTTCCGCTGTCGTCGTTGTGGGTGATGGAAATGGAATCGTAGGTCACGGATTGGGGAAAGCCCGCGATGTGTCCGAGGCGATTTCCAAAGCGGTGGATGATGCAAAAAAGAATCTCATCAAAGTTCCCATTTTTAAAGGAACTATTCCCCACGCTCAAAATGGTAAATATGGCGCCGGCCGGGTTCTGATTAAGCCCGCATCAGACGGTACCGGTGTTATTGCAGGTGGAGCCATGCGTGCTGTATTGGAAATCGCTGGTGTTCATAATGTGTTGGCAAAATCCCATGGATCTTCCAATCCGCATAACGTAGTAAAGGCAACCATTGATGCCCTTGCACGGCTGCGTAACCCGATGGCTATCGCTAAGCAGCGTAGCATCAAAGTTGAGAAATTGTTTAACGGATAATATAAAAAGCTAGTGATGACCAAAGTACGCATCACCCAGGTAAAAAGCGGTATTGACCGGTCTAACCGGCAAAAAGCAACCCTGCAGGCACTCGGATTGCGCAAAATTCACCAAAGTGTAGAACACGAAGCAACACCGCAGATCAAAGGGATGGTAGACCGTGTTAAGCATTTAGTAAATGTAGAAGAGCTTTAATCAAGCCTCCAAAAATTGTAAACATGAACTTGCATTCACTTAAACCTAGTCAGGGAGCTGTTAAAAAGCGCAAACGTATTGCACGTGGTCCGGGTTCGGGACATGGAGGTACGGCCACCCGTGGACATAAAGGTGCTAAGTCCCGTTCAGGCTTTAAGAGCAAACGCCATTTTGAAGGTGGTCAAATGCCTATTCAGATGCGTTTGCCCAAAAGAGGTTTTAAAAACCCTAACCGGGTAGAATACAAAGCCATTAGCGTGAGCCAACTGGATAGCTGGGCAGAGAAATATGGAGTGACCGTCTTCGACGAGGCATTCTATCAAGCCCATAACGTCTACAAGAAAACCGAATTGATCAAAATTCTGGCCGACGGTGAACCTTCAAAAGCGTTTACTGTCTCAGCGCATGCATTTTCCGCTGCCGCTAAAGCTGCTATTGAAGCTAAAGGTGGAAGTGTTCAAGCATTATAATCGGATCACATGAAAAAATTGATCGAGACCCTCAAGAATATCTGGAAAATACAGGAACTCCGTAAACGGATTCTTTATACGCTGGGACTGATCCTCGTTTATCGTTTTGGTAAATATGTGGTCATTCCTGGTGTCAATGCCACCATCATGCAGAGTGCCATCAATCAGGCACAGGGTAAAGATCTTTTGGGCTTGATCAATAACTTTACAGGAGGCGCATTTTCTTCGGCTTCTGTTTTTGCATTGGGGATTATGCCCTACATCACGGCGTCGATCATCGTCCAGCTACTGGGCTTTGCGGTGCCTTATTTTCAGCGATTGCAACAGCATGAAGGGGAATCAGGTAGGAAAAAGCTGAATCAGATTACCCGTTTACTTACGGTAGCAATCACCCTGGTCCAGGGTGGGGGGTACCTTACCCTGGTAAAAAATATGGGCGCTGTAGATCCTAATATAGCTCCCGGATTATTCTGGTTTAGTGGAATTATCATCCTTTCCAGCGGTACTATATTCGCCATGTGGTTGGGTGAGAAGATCACGGACCGCGGTATTGGCAACGGTATTTCCATGTTGATCATGATTGGTATCATAGCCAATATACCCAGTGCCCTGCTCTTTGAATTTTCCAGCCGTGTGGAAGCGGGAGGCGCATTGCTTTTTGTTCTTGAACTGGCGTTGTTCTTCCTGGTCATTGTAGCCACGATCCTGATTGTTCAGGGTGTACGGAAAATTCCGATCCAGTTTGCCAAGCGGATGGTCGGTCGTGGGAACATTAATATGCCGGTCAGCGGTAACCGGGACTACATTCCTTTAAAAGTGAATGCAGCCGGGGTAATGCCTATCATCTTTGCTCAGGCCATTATGTTTTTGCCTGCTACCATTGCCGGCTGGCTGTCCAACAATGACTCGTCCATTATGGCAAGCGGCTTCATGCAGCAACTGACAAATCCGTTTTCCTTTTTATCCAGTGTATTCGCATTCCTGCTGGTTGTCGTCTTTACATTCGTCTACACAGCGTTGATTGTCAATCCCAAGCAGTATTCCGAATACCTGAAACGACAAAATGCATTTATTCCTGGGGTTAAACCGGGTAAAGATACCGCTGACTTCATCGATGAAATTACTACCAGGGTGACCCTTCCGGGTTCGATTTTCCTTGGATTGATAACCATCATCCCGGCCATCGCGTTTGCTTTTGGTGTGAGTCAGCGATTTGCACATTACTTCGGAGGTACTTCATTGCTGATCCTGGTTGCAGTTGTACTGGATACCTTGCAGCAAATCGAAAGTTACCTGCTTATGCGTAAGTACGATGGACTGGTTAAATCAGGCCGGATTAAAGGAAGAAGTGGCAGCGGAATGCAGATCGGTGCCAGTATGTAAATCTTCCTCGTAAACCTATGGTCACGTATAAGACAGACGAAGAAATTGAACTCATCCGCAAAAGCTGCCTGCTCGTTTGTGATGCCCTGGCTGAGGTCGCAACCTTGTTAAAGCCCGGGATCACCGGTCAAACGATCGATTCTGCTGCAGAAATGGTTATTCGTGATCATGGAGGCCAGCCAGGTTTTAAAGGCTATCGGGGCTTCCCTGCTACGCTGTGCGTGTCAAAAAATGAGGAGGTGGTCCATGGTATACCGAACAATCAGGCATTCAAAGATGGTGATATCGTTTCGGTGGATTGTGGTGTGCTAATGAATGGATTTTTCGGAGATGCGGCCTATACGTTTGCTATCGGAGATGTGCCGGAAAAAACCATGGAACTTCTTCGCGTAACCAAGCGTTCCCTCTATCTGGCCATTGAACAAGCCAGAGCAGGACAGCGTATCGGAGATATCAGTTTTGCGGTGCAAAATTACTGCGAGGTAGAGAATCATTACGGCGTCGTGCGGGAATTGGTTGGTCATGGGGTCGGAAAGAACCTGCATGAAAGCCCGGATGTACCCAACTTTGGAAAGCGGGGAAGAGGCTTGAAATTAAGAGCGGGGTTGGTCATCGCAATAGAGCCCATGGTGAACCTTGGGGACAAAAGAGTAGCGCAGGCTCAGGACGGATGGACCATTTTCGCGAGGGATCATGCACCTTCTGCCCATTACGAACATACGATTGCAGTACGTGAACAAGGTGCTGATATCCTGTCGGATCACCTTCGAATTGAAGAGGCGATTAAAAATAACGCAGAACTTAAGGAAATTTCAAATAAAAATTAGATATTTGCACTCCGAATTTTGAACCAGGTGGCGAAGAAAAACTTAATTAAGCAAGACGGTGTGATCGAAGAAGCTCTCTCAAACGCAATGTTTCGGGTGCGTTTGGAGAATGGTCACCAGATCATCGCTACGATATCTGGCAAAATGCGAATGAATTACATCAGGATCCTTCCAGGGGATAAAGTATCGGTGGAAATGTCTCCATACGATTTGAGCCGTGGTCGGATCATATTTAGATATAAATCCTAGCGATATGAAAGTTCGAGCTTCCGTGAAGAAACGTACGGCAGATTGTAAGATCGTACGACGTAAAGGACGGGTATACATTATTAACAAAAAGAACCCCAAGCTGAAACAGCGGCAGGGTTAATATTTTATAAAGCGAAAATACATCAACGTATGGCTCGTATAGCAGGTGTAGACCTCCCCAGACATAAACGTGGCGTCATCGGATTGACCTATATTTTTGGCATTGGCAAAACCACTGCCGGCAAGATCCTGGACAAAGCCAACATCAGTCACGAAACCAAGGTGGAAGGCTGGTCGGATGAAAATGTCCGGACCATTTCCCGGATTATCCAGGAAGACCTTAAAGTGGAAGGTGAATTGCGTTCTGAAGTTCAGATGAATATCAAGCGGCTCATGGACATCGCATGTTACCGTGGATTGCGTCACCGTAAGGGACTACCTGTTCGTGGACAAAGAACCAAAACGAATGCCCGGACCCGGAAAGGAAGAAGGAAGACCGTCGCAAATAAGAAGAAAGCAACTAAATAATCATTATCACTCCATAGTCCGATTAATCCAATACGTATGGCTAAAGCGAAAAAGGTTAAAAAAAGGAAAGTACATGTCGATCATGACGGATATGTATACATCCTGGCAAGTTTTAATAACCTGATAGTTACGCTGACCAACAAGCAAGGTCAGGTGATCTCATGGGCTTCTGCCGGTAAGGCTGGCTTCCGTGGGTCGAAGAAAAATACTCCTTACGCAGCCCAGGTTGCAGCCACTTCAGCAGCTAATACAGCTTATGAAGCAGGCATGCGCTCTGCGGAAGTTTACGTAAAGGGACCGGGCTCCGGTAGAGAAGCAGCTATTCGTGCCATTGATGGCATCGGTATCCGTGTAAATCGCATATTGGATACCACTCCCATTCCGCACAATGGTTGCCGTCCTCCCAAGAAAAGAAGAGTATAATTTCAATCCTTAGAAGAATCGATAATTATGGCGCGTTATACTGGACCTAGAACGAAAAAAGCCAGAACGTTTGGTGAACCCATTTTCGGACCGGACAATTCGTTTGAAAAACGTAAATATCCTGCCGGGCAGCATGGGTTAACCCGCAAAAGAAAGACCAAGTCAGACTATGCACTCCAGTTAATGGAGAAGCAGAAAGCTAAATATACCTACGGTGTCCTGGAACGCCAGTTTCGCAATCTGTTTGATCATGCGAACCGGAAGAAAGGTGTAACCGGGGAAATCTTATTACAATTCCTCGAAGCTCGATTGGATAATACCGTGTTTCGCCTCGGTATCTCTCCGACCCGTCGTGGCGCCAGACAATTGGTTTCCCACAAGCACATCGTAGTCAATGGGGTAGTAACCAACATCCCGTCCTACCAGTTGAAGCCGGGTGATGTCATCCAGGTTCGAGGTAAATCCCAGCACCTGGACGCAATCCATAATTCCGTACATGCTAAATCGGAAATCCGTAAATACGGATGGCTGGAATTCAATCCTGAGAAAATGGAAGGTAAATTCCTGGCTTATCCGGAGCGCGAAAACATACCTGAAAAAATCAACGAACAGTTGATCGTGGAATTGTATTCCAAGTAATCTGCTTGGCTGGTTATTTTGATATTGAACTAATTCTAAGTTTGCTAGCAAATGAATATTCTTAATTTTCAGAAACCAGATAAAATCATTCTCCAAAAGGCAACTGAGTTCGAAGGTGTCTTCGAATTTAAGCCTCTGGAGCCTGGTTTTGGTCAAACCATCGGCAATAGCTTGCGGAGGGTATTACTTTCTTCTCTGGAAGGTTTTGCCATTTCGGCTGTACGCATCGGTGGTGTAGACCACGAATTTGCCACCATCCGTGGTGTGGTTGAGGATGTAGTCGACATCATCCTGAACCTGAAGCAGGTCCGGTTAAAGAATGTGCTGAATGACGATAGTGTAAAAGAAGAGACCATCTACCTGACCATCAGCGGAAAAGATGTATTTACCGCAGGCGACATTGAGTCTTTTACCAATGTGTTTAAGATCATGAATCCTGAGTTGGTCATCTGCCACATGGAAAGCTTTGTTAACATCGAAATGGAGTTAACGGTGACCAAAGGCAGAGGTTACGTGCCTGCTGACGAAAACCTGAATAAAGAAGCTCCAATCGGTGTTATTCCATTGGACGCCATCTTTACCCCGATCAAAAATGTTTCTTATGCCGTTTCCAATACCCGGGTAGGGCAGCGGACCGACTACGAGAAACTGACCATTGAAGTGACTACTGATGGAACCATCCATCCGGAAGATGCGGTCAAACAAGCTTCACGCATCCTGATTCAGCATCTGATGCTGATTACCGATGAGAACATCACCTTCGATGATGATTCACGTCGTGAAGATCAAATCGTGGATGAACACATCCTTCATATGCGGAAGCTGCTCAAGACCTCCCTGGAAGATCTTGACCTTTCAGTTCGCGCTTACAATTGTCTCAAAGCTGCCAAGATCAATACCCTGGGTGAGTTGGTAAAATACGACACACACGAACTACTTAAGTTCCGCAATTTTGGTAAGAAGTCCTTGGTTGAAATTGAAGAATTATTACAGACCAAGAACCTTACTTTTGGCATGGATTTGTCAAAATATAAACTGGACGAAGAATAGCCCTGGCCGTAAAAGGGGTTTCGTCCGGATATTAAATAAAATTGCAATTACGGATTGGGGATGCTTGCGGCATAGTTCCCCAGCGTGTTGCGAAGTTCATAAAATGGTAACATGAATCACGGGAACAAACAAAACCATCTCGGTAGAAAAAAAGGCCATCGTGACGCTTTGTTGAGCAATCTGGCCATTGCTTTGATCAAGCACAAGCGGATCAGCACGACGCTGGCCAAAGCCAAAGCTTTGCGTCAGTATGTAGAACCTTTAGTAACTAAAGGCAAGGATAATACCACGCATTCACGTCGTGTGGTGTTCAGCTATCTCAATAATAAAGAAGCTGTCACAGAGCTTTTCAGCACAGTAGCAGAACGCGTTGCTAGCCGGCCCGGTGGCTACACCCGTGTGATCAGAACCGGATTCCGTTTGGGTGACGGGGCTGAAACTGCCATGATTGAACTGGTTGACTTTAATGATGTACTAACTAAAAGCACATCGCCGGCAAAAGCTACCAAAAAGCGTACTCGCCGTGGTAGCAAGCCGAAGGCTGCAGAATCGGCCGCACCTCCGGTATCTGCAAAACAAGAAGAAGAATAAAGTGCACAGTAACTTTGCATATGAATCCCTAATCGGTCGTCCGGTTAGGGATTTTTTTTACAATAACGCCCAACACCGGCTTGGCAATCGGTATATTTGCGAAAACTCAGAAAAGTCATTTCAATGGATTCCATCGGAAGCCGCCTGGCAGTATTGGTCCTAGAGGACGGTACAGTTTTTCATGGTAAAGCTGCGGGTGCCATCGGCACTACCAGCGGTGAAATATGCTTCAATACCGGAATGACCGGTTATCAGGAGATTTTTACCGACCCGTCTTATTTTGGTCAGATCCTTGTAGCAACGAATGCGCACATTGGGAACTATGGCATCAAAGAAGAAGAGGTCGAATCAGACTCCATCAAGATCTCTGGCTTTATTTGTAAAAATTTTACTGACCGGGGATACTCCCGGCAATTAGCCGATCTGTCCATTCAGGATTATTTCGAACGAGAAAACCTGGTTGCCATCCAGGATGTCGATACGCGGGCAATTGTAAAACACATCCGCACCAAAGGAGCTATGAATGCAATCATCTCCTCGGAAGAGCTTGATGTCGAAAAATTGAAGCAACAGCTTAAACAAACACCATCCATGGATGGATTGGAGTTAGCCACCCGTGTGACGACGGAAGAGGCTTATTTTCTCGGAAATCCAAATGCGAAATGGAAAGTAGCTGTGCTTGACTTCGGGACCAAACGAAATATTCTCAATTGTTTTATAGAGCGGGACTGTTTCTTAAGAGTGTTTCCGGCTACCACCACCTTTGCGGAAATTAAAAAGTGGGAACCGGATGGTTATTTTCTTTCCAACGGACCCGGTGATCCCGCGCCTATGGAATATGCCATCCTGACCATACGTGATATTATTAAAGAGGGAAAGCCAACCTTTGGTATCTGTCTGGGCCACCAATTGCTGGCTTTGGCAATGGGTATCTCCACCTTCAAAATGCACCATGGGCACCGGGGTATAAATCATCCGGTGAAGAACCTGATTACGGGTACCTGTGAAATAACCAGTCAAAACCATGGGTTTGGTGTCGATCCGGCGGATTTGGAAAAGCATATGGATTTGGTGGAAGTAACCCACCGGAATCTTAATGATCAGTCCATTGAAGGGATCCGGCTAAGAAAAGCTCCTGCCTACTCCGTTCAATATCACCCGGAAGCTGCTCCTGGTCCCCATGATGCCCGTTACTTATTCGATCAGTTTATTCAATTAATGGAAAAACAATAAAACACATTACAATGAGTACAATCGTTGATTTACGTGCCCGGGAGATCTTGGACTCCAGAGGGAATCCCACCGTAGAAGTGGAGGTATTGACTGAAGAAGGTATTTTAGGACGAGCAGCTGTACCCTCCGGTGCATCAACCGGAAAATACGAAGCGGTCGAATTACGTGATAACGATAAAAATCGCTTTGGCGGGAAAGGGGTACTGAAAGCTTGCGAACACGTCAATGAACAAATCAGTGAAGCACTGATTGGGATTAGTGTCTATGAGCAACGATTGATTGACCAGGTCATGATCGAGTTGGATGGTACCTCCAACAAGGCCAAACTTGGCGCCAATGCGATTTTAGGAGCTTCTCTGGCAGTAAGTAAAGCGGCGGCTCAGTCCAACGGTCAGTCCCTGTTCAGATACGTTGGTGGCGTGAATGCGTTTACGCTTCCGGTCCCTCTGATGAATATATTAAATGGAGGAAGCCATGCCGATAATAATATTGATTTTCAGGAATTCATGATCGTTCCGGTTGGCGGCGAATCTTTTTCGGAAGCGCTGCGGATGGGTGTTGAAGTATTCCATCAATTGAAATCGGTGTTGAAGAAGAAAGGTTTATCCACCAATGTCGGTGATGAAGGTGGTTTTGCACCTAGCCTCACCTCCAATGAAGAAGCTATTAATACCGTTATACAGGCGATTGAAGCAGCTGGATTAAGACCTGGAGAAGATGTCTGCATTGCATTGGATGCAGCAGCCAGTGAATTTTATGATGAGGAAGCCAAAGTCTACCACTTCCATAAAAGTAAAGGAGAAAAGCTTACATCTTCCGAGATGGTTAGTTATTGGGTGGATTGGTGTAAAAAATACCCAATCATATCCATCGAGGACGGTCTGCACGAAGACGATTGGAGCGGATGGGCCGATTTAACCAAAGCACTGGGAAACAAAGTTCAGCTTGTCGGAGATGACCTCTTCGTAACCAATGTTTCCAAACTTCAGCGGGGTATCGAAGAGCAGGTAGCAAACTCCATTCTGGTTAAAGTGAATCAGATTGGTACGTTGAGTGAAACCATTGACGCGGTTCAATTAGCTACCCGGAGTGGCTATACATCCATCATCAGCCACCGTTCAGGGGAGACCGAGGATAATACCATCGCCGACCTGGCCGTTGCGCTGAATACCGGACAAATAAAGACAGGATCAGGATCCAGGTCAGACCGGATGGCTAAATACAATCAATTGTTGCGCATCGAAGAGGAGTTGGCCGAAACCGCCTATTTCCCCGGCCGCAAAGCTTTTAAACAGTAATCGGATTCCGGATCAATGCTCAAAATTGCTGGGTAGTCTTCCTGGCCTATCGTTTTTAAAAGGTGAATTTAATCGTATCTTGTAGCCAGACTAAAGGCTCAAAATATGCAGGTAAAAAGTATCCTGGAAAAATGGCCATTTCCACCGGTGAAGTGGCGGAAATTGCTGTTGAATAAATATTCCATTACTTTATTGGCATTTTTAGTTTGGATGATCTTTTTTGATCAAAGCAGAGTTACCCGCCAATGGATGTTGTCGGAAACCGTATCCAATCTTGAACAGGAAAAGGAAGACTACCGGGGTCGCATCGATCAGGTAAAGGGCGATATTTATGACCTGGAACGAAATAAGGAGAAATTCGCCCGGGAAAAATATTTTCTTCACCAAAAAGGGGAGGAAGTGTTTATCATGAAGGATGAACAAAAAAAGGAGAAAACGCAGATCCAATGAGTGTATTGGTAAATAAGAACTCGAAAATCATTGTACAAGGTTTTACCGGCAAGGAGGGTACCTTTCATGCCGAGCAAATGATTGAATACGGAACGCCGGTAGTGGGAGGCGTAACACCCGGTAAGGGAGGAACGAAGCATCTGGATCTTCCTGTGTTCAATACGGTCGCCGATGCCGTCGAGCAAGCGGGAGCGGATACTTCCGTCATATTTGTCCCCCCGGCATTTGCAGCTGACGCCATTATGGAAGCCGCGGACTCTGGCATTAAAGTGATTGTCTGCATTACCGAAGGCATACCGGTTCAGGATATGGTCAAGGTCAAAGCGTATATCAATGACCGGGATTGCCGGTTGATAGGGCCGAATTGCCCCGGGATTATAACCCCCGGTGAAGCGAAGGTGGGTATTATGCCCGGATTCATTCACCGTAAAGGGCATGTAGGAATCGTATCCAGGTCCGGCACACTGACTTACGAAGCGGTCGACCAGGTTACCAAAACCGGGATGGGACAGTCTACCTGTATTGGAATCGGAGGAGACCCCATCGTCGGAACAACCACTAAAGAAGCCGTCGAATTATTGATGAATGACCCGGATACCAAAGGCATCATTATGATCGGTGAAATCGGGGGAGGAATGGAAGCGGAAGCAGCTGCCTATGTGAAGGCGCACGGTACTAAACCGGTCGTCGGATTTATCGCAGGTCAGACAGCTCCCAAAGGCCGTAAAATGGGACACGCAGGTGCTATTATCGGCGGGAAAGATGATACCGCAGAAGCAAAAATGAAAATAATGGCTGAGTGCGGCATTCACGTGGTGCAATCACCGGCAGAAATAGGACAGACTATGTACGATCTGTTAAAATGATCGCTACAAAATATGGGCAAAACGAAACCAAATGGCCTGTGCTTTCAAGCATGGGCTTTTTCTTTTAAAGGGTGACCCGTTCGGTAATCATATAATTGTCCTTCATATGCATTAACGGCAGGTCGATGATGAATGTGGTCCCTTTGTTGAGCTCGGTTTTAAAATAGATTTTACCATTGAAGGATTCGACGATGTTGTAGGAGATTGCCAGGCCCAGGCCAGTGCCTGAGCTCTTGGTCGTGAAATTCGGATAAAATACCTTGTCCTTCATGTTGTCCGGAATCCCTATTCCATTGTCTTCTACCTCAATGCGGGCATGGTCTCCTTCTTTGTATAACCGGATCATAATTTTACCCCGCCTGGATTTAGGAATGGACTGCGTTGCATTTTTAACCAGGTTGTTCAGCACGCGCAATAAGTGATTCTTGTCCGCGAAAACATAGATCTCGTCAATAGGTACATACAGGCTGATGTCCATGTCCTCCCGCTTACGGAACAGGTCGTGTACATTCGCCACGATTTCATTGAGGATAACCTTCTCGTTCTCCGGTTGTGGCATTTTGGCAAAATTGGAAAACTCCGAAGCAATTTGAGAGAGGTTGTCGATTTGTTCAACCAGCGTATGGGAAACCCGGTCCACCACTTGGTGTATTTCTTCAGGCCGGGAGCGACTGGCCATTTGCATGTGCTGTATGCTCAACTTCATCGGAGTCAGCGGGTTTTTGATTTCATGGGCTACCTGTTTAGCCATCTCTCTCCAGGCCATTTCCCTTTCCGTGTGTGCTAAAAACTGGGCGCTATCTTCCAGTTTCTGGATCATTTCATTGTAGTTGTTGATCAACTCACCCACTTCATCCATATTATCCCAATGCAACTTTTTGTTTGGCTGGCCAAGTTTGATTTGCTTCAGATTTTCGCCGAGTGCAAACAGTGGTCGGGTGATGGAATTAGCTACGGCTATGGCTACAGAGCCTGCTAATAAGAGGAGGAAAATGTAAACGTTTAGCAAAGTACCGATAAAGTCATTGACATTCTGTTGAAGGAGCTTGCTGCTGTCCAGGTCCGGAATGCTGATGAATCCGGCAAGACGGGTAGGCGTGTAGATGGGTGCGAAAAAGGTCGTTCCGTAATCCGACTGGATATCGAGGTAGGAGACATCACTACTCTTGGAGGTTGCGAATTGCCGGTAAATGTGATAAGGAACCCATTCGTCATAAATTTGAGCTTGGGACCCGTTTCCGGAAAATGATTTCAACCGGTGTCCGTAAGGATCAAAAAGCTCAAGATTGGTCTTGTTGATGGAAGCAAAGTCTTTGAGCTGAACGTTGACCCGCTCGAGATTTGGCAATTCCGGTTTTGTCGCCGAAAGCGTCATTTCAATGGACTGAATGGCAGAGGATAATTTTGAACGTAACTGACTGTATTGGGCAGCTTCCGAAGAATTTTTGAAATAAAACACAGTGATCACGGCAATGATCAGGAAGGAGGCCATAATCACGGCAATTACCGACAACTGAATCCTGTTTCTCAAGGACTGACTATTGCTTAAATCAATCTGCAAAGAAGTAGGTATAAACCTTCCGTAGGTATTGGATAAGACCAGGAGTATGAAACAAATTAGAAATAAAATAAATACGTAACTAAAAGCAGATATGGGCTTGATCATTCCCATAAGCGGCTTTCCAATTACGGCAACCTCTTTGGGGTTCAGCCAGACCAGTAATTCCGAACGGCCATCCTTGATGACTTCCTTATAGCCCTGGTCACCGGAAATTTCAAAAGGGAATTGCATGGGATATATATCCGGCGCATTCGTAGGGTCCAGCGTATCGGCCCGGTAAAGGGCTACACTGTAGTTCTCTACATTCTCCGGTGGATTGGTAAGCAGTTCGTACCCGATTTGTTTGCGTAATTCGAGGTCCTCAAGCCAGTTGAATTTAAAAAGTATTATTGCCGTGAAACCTGAGAATAAGATCAGCCAGGTAATCAGCCAGGTGATAGAAGGTCTGACCGTTTCTAAAAACAGCTCAAAAAGGATGATGTAAATCGCCGCGAATAGGAAAAAGAAGGTCCATGAAAACGCAATGGATAGCAACCAATACACAGGCAAAGAAATAAAGGATGCTGCCAGGTAACTCATCAACCGCGCTTTACGATCCACATCACGCTCGATGATCTCGGTAAGTAACCGGTGATGTAATACAAACAGAGCTATACTGAGAATAACCAGGCAGACCAAGGCAACCAGGCTGATGATTTGACTGGCGAAGAAATTATCCAGTTCAAGGGGTATCCGCAGATTGAGGACAAAGGTCTGGGCAATGCGGGCCAGAACCAGAAAGCTTATCAGGATAAAAATGTAGGTGAGGCCGGTCAGAGGCAAATCACCGAATCGTTTCTTTCGAAGGTAAACGAATAGGTGGTCGCTTTGCCGGTGCAGATAAAATACCATTCCGAGCAACAATAGCCCGCTCAGGGTATAGGCAGCTAGCTGGGAGGATATCGATTCATCCGCAAACATCGGCATGACGCCTAAAGGAATGAACAAAGCCAGTAAAAAATTGCCTACCCCCCACGCAGTGTAGGTCTTCCAGGGGGTCCATCCATCGTGACGACTAAGCAGAATGTATAATCCAAGAAATAAAATGATCCATAAAGAAACCGCCAGGATGACCAGCATCGTATTCTGACTTTTGAGCTGGCGTTCAATGTTAATGGCCACCGGGAGGCGGTCCGGATTCAATTCAATCCAGGATTTACCATCGGGCCAGTGTACCTGCAGCATATCGTCCACCTGGAAGAGGTAATTTCCCAAATCTTCCAGGGAAGCCAGACTAGCTGCTTCGGTTGTGGCTATATTTTGTTTGTAGAAAAGATAATGTTTGGTCCCTATCTCGACAATTCCGTCATGGATGGGTAAGGCAAAGAGGCTATCCAGTGCATCCACTGGAATCTTATTCCCCGTCCAGAAGGTCCAGGTCTTCTTTTTCCGGACATAAAACTGTTGAAACGGTAGAAATTGAGAAGCGTCGCAGAGAATTTCTCCATCCGGATCAATGCAGTCCTGCAGTTGTATCTGCATGGTTTCACTGACATCGCGAACTTTTTGTTGGTACTCGGCAAATAGGTTATTCTCCTGTAAACCCAAATTGGAACAGGATGACCAAATGCCTGTAAGTAACAAGCAAATTCCCAAGTTCCATAGGCCTGCGTATGGAGCATGCGACTTCATCAAACAAATTTATTATTTATTTTCATAATGTATAACAAACATGTAATGAATGTTAAATAGGTAACAATTAATAATAATGCATAAATCATTAATGGATTGAGTGTTGTGGCATGCGTGTTGGTTACAGACGGAATAACCGAACCAACATTCTGCAGGAAGTGTTATTTTTACCCGGAACTGGCTACTCTGTCGCTCTACCATGGTAGGGAGGAAAGTCCGGACAACGCAGAGCGCCATACCACCTAACGGGTGGGACTTCCTGGTAGGGGGAGGTACAGAACGTGTCACAGAAAATTACCGCCTAAGCAGACCTTCTGCCGGTAAGGGTGAAAACGTGCGGTAAGAGCGCACGGCTTCAGTCAGCAATGGGTGAAGCGGATAAACCTTGTGGGTTGCAATGTCACGTACATCCTGATGGATCTATCCTGCAGGTTGCTCGCCTGCATTGGCTTTGGCCAGATCGGGAGGGGTAGACAGCTTAGATAAATGACAGGGACGGAGTAATCCGACAGAATCCGGCTTATCGGCCAGTTTTCCTACCAAACAAAAAGCCCTGGCGAGCGATCACCAGGGCTTTTATTTCTGATTGATTATAGTTGTTTTATTCACCGCCGAAATCAAAGACAAGCCCAAATCGCAGGGTGTTGTCCAGCGGATTTCTTTGGTTGGATGTCGGTACAAGGTAGGATAGATTCAACCCAAATACATTGTACTTGACGCCGAGTCCGACCGTGAGGTAATTACGGGCCCCTTTGGTGGGATGCTCATAGAAATAGCCAAGTCGAACTGCAAATTGTTTATCGTACCAATATTCGGCTCCGATGGAATAGTTAATCTCATGCAGCTCTTCGCTGAAGTCAATCCCGTCCCCAAATGAACTGAACCATGAACTTACTACAGATTTCTTTTTGTAATCAGTACTACCACTATAGGGTGGGGTAGGAACCATTAATTTATTCATGTCTACCGCTACGGTAAGTGAGTTGAAATCATCCAAATCGATATCGTAGGCAAAGCCCAATCCGAAATTGGCCGGGATAAAATCATTCACATCCTGCGTATAGGAAATTTTTGTACCCAGATTGCGCAGTGCAAGCCCAGCCCGGATAGTACCATTATCAACCGGTGATATGTATGAAAAAGAAAGATCTGCAGCACCGGCAAGTCCAGCTTTGATATCCCGTCCTTCGACAACCTGATTGGCAGCAAGGTTGGAATAAATAAACTTCATCGTCAACCCGGCTGAAAATTTTTCAGATAGTTTTCGGGCATAGGCGGCTGACAGCTCAAATTCATTAGGCTGACCCTGACCAGCTGGTTCTCCGTTCTCATCCGTGAAATCTATGTCGCCAAGTGAGAAGAAGCGCAAGCTGGCACCGACACTTTGCAGCTCATTTATTTTTTTATAACCGCTCAAATAGGCCATGTATACGTCGCGTAAACCCAAAGCGCGAAGCCAGGGTGAATACGTTGCAGATAAACTGGAGCTTTCGTCTACAAAAGCCAGTTTGGAGGAGTTGAAGGCCATGGAGTTAGCATCCGGAGAGATGGCAATACCCACATCGCCCATGGCACCGGAACGTGCGTCCGGGGTAATCATTAGAAAGGGGACGGCCGTGATGATGGCATTGGGACACGGTGATCCATCCGGCAGGATATATCCCAAACTCGGATTTGCAGGATCCCGGGGAATGCATTGACCATAGGCTTGGGCACCGGTCAACATAATTCCTAGAAAAACGAACAGTAATTGCTTCATCATAAATATTGGTTCAGATAAATTTTCGCAAATATAGCAATAGCCATGCGGATATTGGAATTACCAATCTTTAAAGGTTGGATGCTGCTTTTTTATTGTATTAACGCTAGAATTTAACGCGTGATGACTAATTTTTGTAAGTCGCTTTTTGCGATTTTTGTTTGGTCCCCAACAGCCTGTGACAGGACGATCTGATAAAAGTAAATTCCGCTGGATAACGGCGGAAAAGCTTCGGATAAATTTCCCCAGACGACAGCTTCTGTCCGGTATCCCGGATCTGCGACCTGACCCTCCAATTGAGCCACTTTTTGCCCGAGGGTATTGAATAGAAATACTTTAGCTTGTAAAGGGCCTGAACCACCGTTGTGTGCCACCACAAAATGCACCTCATCCTGCGCGGGATTGGGATAGGCTGAGATGGAATGGATTTGCAGTTGCTGTCCGGGAACGACGACAAAATCAATCGTCGCTTCACTGTTATTGTTATAAATATCCCAGGCTTTAACCCGGATCTGGTGGGGTCCGGGCGTCAGATCCGCGTAGGGGTATTTCACGGTGCCTGCATTAAATCCGGCGGGAGAAGCCTCGTAGAAAGAATTAAGATTGACCCGGTTGCGCGTGTCACCATCCAGGATGGCTTCCAGATCATGTCCTATGCTGTTTCCGGATACATTGATCCCGCTTTCATCTGTGAGGTTGACAAGCAGAATGGGGTTCTCATCGGTAATGCCATGATTTAAAAACAGCGTATTATTCATGAACAATGCAATCTCCGGCCCTTCCGTATCGGCATTGGACTCCGGATTAGTGCCTCCAATAACAATGTTCTCATAGACGCCCCAGGCATCGCGATTCTGGGCCTGGGCATAATAGCTGATCTTGCCGGGACCATACGTGTAATTGATGTCTTTAGGTACGATGAACTCCACACTGAATTGGCCTTGATTAACAGCCGTTTTGCCCTTATACAGGATATTCTTTTGGATTTCAAACTCGATCTGAGGACTGCCGGAATTTTGTTGCAGCGTGCTTACTTTGGAAGCTTTATCGTAAATGGTTATGAACAGATCTCCGTTAAAGTCGGATGAAAGTTCTCCGGACGGGGTCAAAACTTCACCTTGAACACTGACGCGCTGTAAAGCCCGGATGGTGTCGGTCAGTTCGGAAACCGGAACCGTATTGATTGATTTGGTAGTGACCTGATAGGGTGGTATGGCCAACTTAAGGGCGGGGTCCCCAATTAAGGTGAATTTACGTGCGTTTTCATCACTAGGCCCCTGCGTTGATTTGGCACGCATCAATATCTCTCCTATGGTCCGGTATCCCGTGGAGTCCCGTTGAAATAACTCCTCAAATACAGCCAGAGTAAGCTGGTAATTCGAGCTTAAGTACACCGATCTTACCGTGGTAAACAAGCCGATTCCTCCGCCATTTGGATTCGTCAGACATAACTCGCCTCCGGAAGGCGTGGAGGGGTCATCATAAGCTGTAAATGAGCAGGTTGCGGTCACAAAAAGAGGCAACCGGTCTTTATTGCGCAAGTTATTGATGTCATTGATTTCCATAACCCGTTCATCAGCCCATCCGCCGGGTCCGCCATGTCCAAGGTAATTGATAACCAACAGCCCCTTAAAGAGCTCATTGGTAAGCGCCGTCTTCACGGTCGGGTACCGTTCGCTTGAAGGGGTAATTTCCTGAACAAATGCGTCGAAATATATTTTCTCCAGGTTGAATAGCGAAAGATTGCTGAGTTTCTCTTTTGCCAACCCTTCATTTTGGATGACAAATGCCCCATCCTGTTCGTCATCAGCGACCATCCCGATCCTTAATTTCCAGTCTCCGTAAGTATCGGGGTTGGTATCGTAGCCAACGATTTTGTCAACTACCTGTTCTGCCATTGTCGGGTTATCTACCGGCAAACGCCCGATGGCGATGTCGAGCTTGCCTCGCAGCGGGTTGTCGTACCGATCGTCGGAATCATCCAGCAAGCCGAAATAATCGTCCGTTGGATAGGCGAAGATGGGTTCCAGGGAGCCTACCGTCTCATAGGTCGGGATAAAATTCTGGTCCGGCTGATTGCCATCGAGATGGCGGTAATCGTAAGAGGCATCACCAAATAACAGAAGGTACCGGAATAATGGATCCCGTTCATGCAGCAGACGCGCAAAATCCCGGATGGCAGTAGGGTCGGTTTTTCCGGCTGAAAATTCGTTGTACAATTGGTTGATATCAACAGTAGCTACCCGTAAATGGCTGAATGAACGCCGGTGATCTGCCAGTCTGTTTGCAGCATCCTGGTAATCAGGGTGATAGAGGATGACCATGTCCGTTCCCTGAATTGCATGTAGATTCTGATTGGCCAGCCTGCCGATTGCCTGTGGCGATCGGTGGATATCCGCGGGGTCAAACGCCAGGTATTCCTGCAGCAGTGAACTATTATCCGTTATGCTGTGCTCATTTCCCGCCTTGACGACGCCAATGCCCTGGGGATCAAGTGGATGCGTAATGTTCCAGACCTGAATATTCTTAACCGTTTGGATCCGGTAAGTAGTGACTGGATTTGCAGTTGATGCATACCACCGGAAGGTAAATGCAGAGTCCGGATAGATCAGCTTGCTTTTGGCATGCAATTCAAGGTAGTCCAGCCAACCCTCAGTGGTACTTCCGGGAATCGCCGGATAGGTAACGACAACTTCAAGATCCTGAGTGGCCGGCGTGATGATTTGGTTTATGGTCCGCTGACGGGCGTAGGTTGCCTCCACATCGCCCACATCAGTCCAGGAAATACTGCCAGCAAGAGAATCCGAATTAACGCGAACGTAATAAACTGAGGGTACTTCCCCACGACCAGCGAAATTAGCAATAACCCGCAGCGGGGTTCCAGCCACGCGATTAGGCATTTGAAACCAGCTTGAATAATTTTTTGTCCTTGTATTGCTCAGGTTGTCCCCAAACCATTGTTGACCGGAACCTATCGTGGGCCCATACCTTGAAAGCAGGTTGACTTTATCCTCTTCGTAATGGATGTGTTGATCGTAGACATCGGTAATAGACCCGGTTTCTAGGAATGGTTGCAATGCAATGCGGGCCCCAGGATCTCCGTCGATGCGTAAATAAACATAGCTGTAACTGCTAAATGGATTCATTTTGAAGTGGTGCAGCCCATCGCTATTGTCGTAGGTCCAGGTTGACGGCCCTTCCAGGTAAAGTAACACAAAGTCCTGAGGATCAAACTTTCCATCTTCCTCGCCGCTGATCATAACAGGAATTTCCTTCAGGTCATCCGTTCGGCCCGCATAGATCGAGGTTGGCAGGGGGCCTCCCTGATGTCCGTAAAATTTTAGCACCTTTGGGTTGATCTGATCGATATTGATCTTCAGTTGGGATTTAAAATAATTGTAGTCCAGCCGGTAGAGGCCATTGGAGGCAACCTGCATCTGGTACCATTCACCTGTTGATAAAACCGATTTGGTAACAAAGTCCTCCGGAGGACCGTTTGGGATAAAATTGGCAGTATTTTGGTGGGTGTTAGGCGCTGGATACCAGGACAGCATGATTAGCAATCCTGGTAAAAGCATTATCCGGCGCAGATTCATGTCAAAATTTATTTAAGATATTATTCATTCAAACGAAAGATACCGCCGATACGTTACATACCAGGACGATAACCAATGTAAAATTACGGACATTAACATCACCAACAAGCGCAATGCACGTATTTTGAACCAAGTTGTACGCATGATCGGTTGGGCTGGAATGCTAGTCTGGTCCCTGGGTGTTCTGGCACAGGATCCTGTGTACAGCCAGTTTTACATGGCCCCGTTACAACTCAATCCGGCATTCACGGGAAGTACGCATGCCCCTAAATTTTCAATGAACTACCGAAATCAATGGCCTTCACTCAATCATGCCTATACCACGTATTCAGCAAGTTACGATCAGTTTTTTAAAGACTTCAACAGTGGATTGGGTGCCAGTATCCTGGCTGACGACGCAGGCAATGGATTAATAAAAACCACAAAAATCTCCGGTTTTTATGCATACCGCGTCCAGATTTCCAGGGATTTTTATTCCAAGTTTGGCGTCCAGGCATCGTATGTGCAACGTGCGTACAATTGGGAAAAATTCATTTTCCCGGACCAGATTGATCCGGTCACCGGGCCGATATCTCCGGGAGGTACACCCTGGCCGACGGATGAAACAGTACCACCTGATTTGCGCAATCAATATCTGGATGTATCGTTTGGATTATTGGCCTATACGTCCACCTGGTACGGTGGCTTGTCGGTAGAGCACATCAACCGGCCATCTCAAACACTGATTGCCGGATACGAGAACAACATAGATGGTTTACCTGTCCGGATCAGCTTACATGCGGGTGGCGAGGTAGGCTTGTTCGAACATGCCGGATGGCTGGACCGAATTTACATTTCTCCCCAGGTTATGGTTTCCAGGCAGGGTCCGTTTAATCAGTTACTGGGCGGTGCCTTTTTTGGTTTTGATCCTTTTTTTCTCGGAGTGTGGGGAAGGATTACCAGCCAAAATCCCGATGCTGCCATCCTCTCAGCAGGCATGCGGACAGGCATTCTAAAACTTGCCTACAGCTATGACCTGACGGTCTCCAGGTTGGGATTGGGGACCGGAGGCACGCATGAAATAGGAATATTACTCAATTTGGACAAGCTTTATCCGGAAGAGTCCAAATACATGGATTGTTTTCAAATGTTTCGCTGAATTTAGTATTTGATTTAGGCACGATATTTGAATATTTGTCGTTAGATAGTTGAATTATTCGAAAAATCGTAGATGATGACAAGAAGGTTTGTTCTGTTTGCTTTAGTAGCACTTTCTTTTGCCGCTGTGTCTTGTAAGCGGTCCACCAGCCGTTCGGCAACCACCGGCTGGAAGTACAACGATCAGAAGTGGGGAGGATTCGAGAAATTGGATTATGCCGGTCAGATTACTGGTCCTAATTTGGTTCCTGTCGAAGGAGGAACTTTCGTAATGGGATTGACGGAAGAAGATGTCAATTACGAATGGGACAACGTCGCTCGCCGGGTGACCGTTTCTTCTTTTTACATGGATGAAACAGAGGTTGCTAACGTCGATTACCGCGAATATGTATTCTGGTTGAAGCGCGTCTATGGCGAAACCAGTGCGGACATCGCTAAAAAAGCATTGCCGGATACATTGGTTTGGCGGGAAGAATTAGCCTATAATGAGCCTTTGATCTACAATTATTTCCGACACCCGGCTTACGATAATTATCCGGTAGTGGGTGTTTCATGGGTTCAGGCCAATGAATATTGCAAATGGCGGACCAACCGGGTCAATGAAATGCTCTTGATTGAGAAAGGTATCCTGAATCCAAGTCCGGATCAGAAAGGCTCCGAGAGCTTTGATACCAAGGCCTATCTTGTCGGGCAATATCAAGGGGATGTCAATAAAAATCTGAAAGACATGACCACCGGAGGTGAGCGGCCAGTACGCTATGAGGATGGTATCATGTTACCTTCCTATCGACTGCCGACCGAAGCTGAATGGGAATATGCAGCTCTGGCACTTCAAGGCAAAAAATTGCCCAATGATGAAGTGATCACAGATCGGCGCCTCTATCCCTGGGATGGATCTTCCGTCCGGTACAAAAAACACAATAAATACCAGGGTACCATGCTGGCAAACTTCAAGCGTGGACGTGGTGACTACATGGGTATGGCCGGTAAACTGAATGACCATGCCAACATCCCGGCTGAAGTGCGCTCTTATCTGCCGAACGACTTTGGTCTCTATAACATGGCCGGTAACGTCAGCGAGTGGGTTGAAGACGTCTATCGCCCTACCACCAGCTTAACCTTGCGTGATGAAGAAAACCAGGATTTGAACCCATTCCGTGGTAATGAATTCAAACGGTTGAAACTGGACGAGAACGGTAATCTGGTACCAAAGGATAGCATGGGATACTTGGTTTATGAACTGGAAGATAGCGCAAGCACTGCAAACCGGGATAACTACCACGTGGCTGATGCCAAAAACTATGATGACGATGACGACGACTTTGTCTATTATGAATTCGGAGTGCATAGTTTGGTAAATGATGAATCCCGTGTTTACAAAGGAGGTTCTTGGGCAGATCGCGCTTACTGGTTGTCTCCTGGAACACGCCGCTACAAGCAGCAAGATCAGGCTGACCGCACGATTGGTTTCCGTTGCGCCATGGATCGCGTGGGCAATCAGGCGGGTAATAATGATAATACCATCGTTGACTTTGGAGCTACCAAAAAATCCAAAGTGAAGAGAAGATATTAATTTCGATCAATTAGGAATCAAAGTCCCTGCATCGTCAGATGTGGGGATTTTTTATTTTCGGGCTGACGTAACAGACCTTGAACCATGGATTTGCAGACCCTTTATTCGCTTTATCAAAAATCCAGAGGCATAAATACCGATACCCGCAGCATAGAACCGGGAATGCTTTTTTTTGCCCTTACCGGAGATCGGTTTGACGGGCATGATTATGTCGGGCTTGCACTGGAAAAAGGGGCGCTTGCCGCGGTGGTATCCCGGATAATCCCTGGGTTAAGGGATCAGATACTAGTCGATGATGTGCTGCATACCCTGCAATTATTGGCCCACCATCACCGGATGCAATTTGATATACCGGTATTGGGTATTACCGGATCCAATGGGAAAACAACCACTAAAGAACTCATCGTTCGTGTTCTCGCCCGCAATTTCCGGGTCCATTATACCCGGGGCAACCTGAACAATCACATCGGGGTTCCGCTAACGCTGCTGGCCATGCCCACCGATGCCGAATTTGCAGTGATCGAAATGGGTACCAATAATCCGGGAGAGATAGCAATGCTAAGCCGGATTGCAGCCCCAAACTACGGGTTGATTACCAATATTGGCAAGGCGCATCTGGAAGGGTTGGGGTCCCTGGAAGGGGTAAGAAAAGAAAAATGGTCTTTGTTCGATCAGGTATCCGCTACCGGTGGCGTTCTTTTTATCAATGAGGATGATGAACGGCTGCGTGACTATCCCTATCAACAGATGGTGCGCTATGGAATAGCAGAGCATGTGGATTATCGCTATGCATTGAGTAAGTCAGAGCCGTATATTTCTTTGAGCTATTTGGGAAATGAAGCAGGCATAGAACTGGAAAGCTCCCTATATGGCACCTATAATGCACCGAATCTGATGGCAGCGGCAACGGTTGGAGCGTTTTTTGGGGTTCCCTGGGATGCCATTCGGGAAGGCATCATGCAATACAGGCCGGCCAATCAGCGATCCCAGGAATTGGAATGGCATGGCCATCAGGTCTTGTTGGATGCCTATAATGCCAATCCAAGTAGCATGCGAGCTGCTGTCGAGCATTTTGCAAGCCGTCAGCAAAACCCTAAGGTGCTCATTCTTGGTGATATGCTCGAATTGGGAGATGCCTCTGTAGCAGAACATCAAATCATTCTCGAATTGATCCGATTGCATGAATGGTCCAAAGTCTTTCTGGTCGGACCGCTTTTTAAGGCATTGGCCTCCGGTTATACTGCTTTCGAATCGGTTAAAGACATGCAACGCGAAGACTGGGAAAGCCTGTTGCAGCCTGCTTCCTGGATACTGATCAAAGGGTCCAGGGGAATTGGTCTGGAGAAATTGTTGGTGTGACCTGAAACCAGCCCGGGTGCAGGATACTTTCAGGTGGAGATAAAGATTCTAAGCTATCCGGATCAGTGAACTATCCGTAACGTTCGAAAGCATACAGCAATCGGTCCGAAACTTCATCAGAACATGCTTGTGCATAATCGTCATAGCTACAGGGTATGAACCGGTCGATCATTTGATTTTCGATATCGATCTGAACTTTCAACCACCAGCGACCACTCTTTGTACTCTTCAGAAATTTTAGTGGTCTTCCATGCTTGGACAGGTCGACGATGTATTCGATCATGGAGGATTCCTGGATCGGATAATCCTGTTTGCGATTTGCAAAACCTTCCAAAAAGTACCAGATCATCTGGCTGATCAGTACCGTTGTCTGGGCAAACTGCAGGTGCTCGGGATTGTAACCGGTGATGGTCAGAGCGGAAAGCCGGTCACTCAAGCCGGCATATCTGGTCAACTGGGACGCTTCCTCGGAATAGAGTCCGCTGGGGTTGTGGCCGAATTTGCCAGGAGCATCGGATGCTCGCATCGCTGCCAGATTGAAGTAGAGAAAGTCAGCGTCACGCACGGCTGGCTCAATGCTTTCTTTGTATTGCCGGATCTTTCCCAAACGTATGGTATCCAGGAAGTAATGCTCCGAGTTGATAAACCCGGGATGTGCCAAATGCATCTGGACGGCTAGCCAGGAAATATGAAAACAATTGAGGGGAGAGGATTCAACGAAAGAGGTTGTAGCAAAGCTTTGATCTTCTTCCAGCCGGATGCGCTCATCCACCAAAACGGGATTAAAAAATGGGCGGGCGTGCTGATGCGATTTGAACAACAATGCTGCCGGAACTTCCGCTCCGACGATCACTGCTATGATTCCGCCATCCTGCAATTCTTGAATGAGGGGCAGTACAAATTCTACGGTCGGTTTGCGGACTAAGCCCAGCTGGACTATGGACAGATTGAAAGGAAAATGATAAGACTGGAGCTCTTCCAGGATGGGTATAAAACTTTCATCCCAGCCGATCAGGGCGATCCGGGCATTCTCCAAACAATTGGGATCACGGTGATAATCCAGAATGGATTGCTGTTGTTTTGACTTGAAGTCCAGTTGTAGAGGGCGAATCCAGTTTTCCAGCATAACATTGTCTTTGTGACAAATTTATACATAAAAAATAATTGTAATATATTTTTCAAATAAATTTTACTCTCAATATTTTGACTTACTGGCATTCATTGTCTAATTTTAACATGTATTCGCCATTTTAAGAATAGACTGAAAGCCCTAATTATAACCTGCACGATCTAGGCATTCAAGCGGTATAATTACTCAGATAAACATAATTTTTATGCGAAATCGAATCATGTTCTTTTTGTTTGGATTATTGGTTTTTGGTGGCCTGAACGCGCAGGATGAGGCTTTTTCAAAGCCAATGATCAATGATGACATGACAGTCGACCCGGACCAGAACCATAAATGGAAAATGGGGGAGGCTGGCTATTCTGCCAAACCTAAAGACATGTGGGAGTTGGGAATTCATGCAGGCAGTTATTTCATCAATGGCGACGTTGATACCCATTGGCCAAATCTGGGTTTGGGCGTTCACCTGCGTAAAGCGTTTCGTTATGCTTTCTCCATCCGGGGTGATTTGTTCTACGGAGTAGCCACGGGCCTGGATCCTCAGCGCTCTTCGAATGCGATCATGAATGTGGATCTGATTCCTTCTGTCCGGGACAAAGTGGATGATCTCTACCGGAACTATAAGACGAAATACTTTTATGGCTCGCTGCAAGGGGTTCTTAACATCGGGAATATTTTGTTTCACCAGGAGCGGAATAAATGGAACACCTACATGTTCCTGGGTATCGGATTGGACAATAATGTAACGAAAATCGATGCCTTGAACGGGACTACGGCTTACAACTGGTCTGGGGTTAGCGGAGATGTGGATACAAGAGCTGGAAGGAAACAAATCAAAAAAGATGTCAAAGCCATTTTGGATGGGGATTATGAAACCGATGCCAGAGTGAAAAGCGCCATCTTTAGATTGAATGACAAAACCAATATCCATCCTATGTTTCAGGCCGGTGTAGGTATTTCACGGAAAATCAACAAACGGCTTAACATCGCGATTGAACATCAGGTGATGCTGAGTGATAACGATCTGCTGGATGGGTTTGAGTATCGTTCCATATACGATCAGTCGAACAACAACGACGTTTCACACTACACCAATATTCGGTTAGGGATCAACCTCGGATCGTTCGATAAACGGACCGAACCCTTGTACTGGTTGAATCCGATCGATGGCGCATTAAATGATATTGCCGAGCTTAAGCAACGTCCTGTATTGGATTTGACCGATTCAGATGGTGATGGCGTCATAGACATGCTGGATCAGGAGCCGAATACTGTCGCCGGTGCGCCGGTTGACGTACGCGGGGTCGCCCTGGACAGTGATGGTGACGGAGTACCGGACTATCAGGATAAAGAACCTTACTCTCCTCCGGGTTATGATGTTGACGGAAACGGAGTTGCAAAGATTGACGGACCATGGGTGACCGAAGATGAAGTGGCAGACATGATCAATTCCCGTATTGCCAATATCAAGACCGAATGGTTTTTGCCTATGATTCATTTTGATCTGGACAAATATTACATCAAACCGGAATTTTACGGTCAGTTGCATCATGTTGCTACCGTAATGAAAGAACATCCGGAAATCAAGGTCGTTGCAGATGGTTTCGCTGATGTGCGCAATACCCCGGAATACAATAATGTATTATCGTACAAGCGCGCGAAAGCATCCATAGATTACCTCGTTGAGAAATATGGTATTTCCAGGGATCGTTTCATCCTGCAATATGGTGGTGAAAATGAGGAGATTGTGGATGATCTTCCCGATAACCACAAAACTTCCGTAGAACAGGAGCGCATGCAGTATATGAACCGCCGCGTCGAGTTTAGAGTAGCCAAACCTGGTGATCAGGAAATGAGCATGCCAGAAGGACCAGATGCAGGTAAAAACACCCCAGGATCATCACGTCCAGGGGTTAAATACAGTGGAAACCGCAATTCCGGATATTAACTAAGAATTGAACGCATAAAATGCAAAAGAGTCAAGCTTCACCAGTTTGACTCTTTTTTTTTTGCATAAAAAAAGGGATGTGAATTGGTTTCCACATCCCTTTTTCTTATTTATTGGCAGGACTAAACCAGCATCATCATTGGTTCTTCCAGGTACTGCTTCACCGTCTGGAGGAATTGTGCACCAGTGGCTCCATCGACCACGCGGTGGTCACAGGAAAGGGTCACTTTCATCATTTTACCGGCAACTACCTGACCATTCTGGATAATTGGTTTTTCTATAATTGCACCAATGGCCAAAATGCATGCATCCGGAGGATTGATGATGGCAGTAAATTCTTCGATTCCAAACATTCCCAGGTTTGAAATGGTAAATGTGTTGCCTTGCATCTCATCCGGCTGTAATTTTTTGTCTTTGGCTTTGGCAGCCAGGACTTTGACTTCCGCATTGATTTGTGTCATGGACTTCAGATCGGTGTGCCGGATCACCGGAACCAGTAATCCTTCGCTCACGGCAACAGCTACGCCTACATGGATATGGTGGTTGCGGCGTATTTTATCACCCATCCAGGACGAATTAACCGCGGGATGTTTGCGCAATGCCATGGCGCAGGCCTTTACGACCATATCATTAAAGGATACTTTTTCACCGCTCATTTCCAGAATACGCTGGCGGGCATCGCTGGCCCGGCCCATGCTGATTTCAATGGTCAGGTAGAAATGGGGTGCTGAAAATTTGCTTTCTGCAAGCCGGCGCGCAATGGTCTTGCGCATTTGGCTGATATTGACCTCTTCGTAAGATTCCTGACCGAATACCGGAGCTACAGAGACAGCCGGTGCTTCGGATCCACTGGTTTCGATGGCTGCTTCCACGTCGCGACGTACGATCCGTCCCTGGTCGCCCGTACCTTTGATGGAAGCAATGTCAATCCCGGATTCTTTGGCCATGGCCTTGGCTAAGGGTGATGCTTTCAGCCGGTCAGCGTCCGAATCCGAGGTGGATGCAGGGGGCGCAGTCTTGGCGGGAGCATTCGGCGCAGACCCAGCACTGACAGCCGGTTCCGCCGAGGATGTATTTTCAGCAGGTGCACTGGCTTCAGGGGTGGCATTTCCAGCCTCTGCCAATGCGGCCTTGAAGTCTTCGCCTTTTTTACCAATGACGGCAATGATTCCATCAATCGGAATGGCCTCACCTTCTTTCGCACCAATATGTAACAAAGTGCCTTCCCATAAGGATTCAAAATCCATGGTTGCTTTGTCCGTTTCTATTTCTGCGAGCAGATCGCCAGTTTTTACCGGTTCGCCTTCTTTCTTTAACCAAGAGACGATGACACCTTCTTCCATGGTGTCGCTCATTCTCGGCATACGAATTACTTCAGCCATACGATGTTTATTTACCGTGTTAAGAAAGCAAAAATACTCCCTGAACCGTATTACTTAAAATAATAGGCCTTTTAATTTCCTCTAATATCCCATTGGCACTGGGCTGTCAATATTTTTCTAATTTTGTTCCCATGCACTTACCATCGAAACTCATGCAGCAGGCAGTTGATGCGTTTGCAACTTTGCCGGGAATAGGAAGGAAAACTGCCTTGCGTATGGTTTTGCACTTGTTAAAGCAGGATCCGGAGCTGGTCAGACGGTTCACCGATGACATTCGGGCTGCACGAGAAGAGATCCGGGAGTGCACTAAATGCTTTAATCTTTCCGACGAGGTCGTTTGTTCCATTTGCTCCGACCCAAGGCGCGATCATCAGGTGATCTGTGTGGTCGAAGGGATTCGGGATGTACTGGCGATCGAGGAGACCCATCAGTACCGCGGTATGTATCACGTGCTGGGAGGCGTCATATCACCCATTGATGGGATAGGTCCGGAAAACCTGCACATCCGGGAATTGGTAGAAAGATTGCAAAAAGACCAGGTTCGTGAGGTAATTATGGCGGTTAGCCCTACGATAGAAGGTGAAACGACGATCTATTACTTGTCGAAGTTATTGCTTCCGACTGGTGTTCGGGTCAGTACCATAGCCCGTGGTGTTTCATTTGGTGGTGAGCTAGAATATGCCGATGAAGTCACCCTTGGCCGGTCTATATTGGCCAGAGTTCCCTATTCGGTGACGGAAGATTAAGTCATGGCAGTCCCTGCACTTAGCATTGTTATAGTCAATTACAATGTCAGGTATTTCCTGGAACAATGCTTGAATTCGGTGCTTACAGCTTCCCAAAATTTATCCGTGGAGATTATCGTGGTGGACAATGCTTCTACCGATGACTCACTGGCGATGGTCCGGTCCAGATTTCCGCAGGTCCTATGCATAGCAAACGACGAGAACGCCGGATTTGCCCGGGCAAACAACCAGGGAATAGAAGCATCCAGGGGCGAGTTGATTTTATTGTTGAATCCGGACACAGTCCTGCAGGAAAATACATTACTCACCTGTGTGCAATTTTTAAGATCTCATGCGACTGCGGGAGCAGTGGGCGTGCGAATGATCGATGGTTCCGGTAAATTTCTCCCCGAGTCCAAGCGCGGCCTGCCTACTCCTTTTGTGGCCTTCTGCCGTTTTTCCGGCCTTGCCTCTTTATTCCCGCGATCCAAACATTTTAATCGATACTATCTGGGCTACCTCGATGAACACAAGGACCAGGTGGTCGAGGTTTTATGCGGCGCATTCATGATGGTTCGCCGTGAAGTAGTCGACCGGGCAGGGATGCTGGACGAGCGGTTCTTTATGTATGGCGAAGACATCGACTGGTCATATCGTATCACCCAGTCCGGGTTCACACTGCATTATCTGGCCTCTACGTCCATCATCCATTATAAAGGAGAATCGATGCGGAAGGGTAGTCTCAAGTACATCCGTATCTTTTATCAGGCCATGGTCATCTTCGCGAATAAATATTTCGGCCGGCAGGCCAGATGGTATGCCTGGTTATTGCGGTTAGGGATTTACGCTCAGGCGGGATGGGCATTTATGATGCCCTATTTGCGGACAGCCTGGCGCATCATGGTGGATGCCCTACTGCTCATGGCAGGATTTTATTTCCTTAAGGAAGGATGGGAATCGATCAAATATTCCGATACGTATTATCCTGCCAGCTATAATTACATCCAGATTCCCGCCTATACCGCACTTTTTATCCTGTATCATGCTTTGCTAGGAGGGTACCGGCGCGTGGCAGAAATCTGGAAATGGCTGCATGGGTGGTTTTGGGCTGCTATTTCTTTATTGATCGTATATGCATTGTTGCCGGATACGTGGCGTCCTTCCCGGTTGTTGCTGCTGGCTTCAGCAGGCTGGGCACTGCTATATTGGCTGATCAAATGGATGCTCGTCAAAGGAGTGCGCAGGAATGCATTGCCGGTGAAGAGAATTCTGATTATCGGCAGCAAACAAACCAGTCAGCGATTACTGGATTTGCTCGAGTACCTGAAGCAGCCTTTTCAGTGGGTAGGATACATTGATCCGGATGAGCCTGATCCCGATCCGGACAACTACCGCGATTTGTCCGTATTGCCGGACCTCTGTCGCAGCCGCCATGTGGATGAGATCATCTTCTCGTCGCCGGAAATTTCCGTTTCCGCGATCACCCAATGGATGACCATTCTCGGACCGGATATTCAGTACAAGATGGCCAATGAAACTGCATTGAGCATTATCGGCAGTCCATCAAAAGATACCCGTGGAGAGTTGATTACTTACGATTTGCAGCAAAACCTGCAGATACCTCACTTTCTGGTTCAGAAGCGATTGCTTGATTTAGGGGTTGCCTTGTTGCTGCTCATCGCATCACCGGTGGTTATTTGGAATATCAGGCAAAAGCGTGGATTTGCGGTAAACTGGTGGCAGGTGATCCGTGGGCAAAAGACTTGGGTTGGATATGCCAAGGGAGATCCTTTGGTCCGGCACCTCCCTCCATTGCGTCCTGGCGTCGTATCACCAACACTTAAATATGCCGAAAGGGCAAACCATCCCGACACCTTACACAAGATCAATTCACTTTATGCAAAAGAGTTCGATATTTGGATGGATATCGAAATCATCTTCCGTGGATTTCAAAATTTAGGACATGACTGAACACCGTTTGATCCATAAAATTAAAAAGGCTGCAGAACAACATCTGGAGTCAGTGATCAAAGACCGGAGATACCTGCACATGCATCCTGAACTGTCCTTTCAGGAGGCGGCAACAGGGCAATACATCCAGGACCGGCTCCGCGACCTGGGGATAGCTTTCACAGCCGGATGGGCAGAACATGGCGTGGTGGCTGAGATAAAAGGAGCCAAACCAGGTAAGGGGTTTATGGCATTACGGGCTGACATCGATGCGTTGCCCATTCTTGAAGAAAACGATGTTCCCTACCGGTCCCAGAATCCGGGAGTCATGCATGCTTGCGGACACGATGTGCACACTTCCTCTTTATTGGGGGTGGCGGCTATCCTTCAGGATATTCGCGAACATTTTTCCGGAACGGTTCGGCTCATCTTCCAGCCAGCAGAAGAAAAATTACCTGGCGGGGCTTCCCTGTTAATCCAGGAAGGCGTACTGACCAATCCGGTTCCCCGGGGCATATTGGGGCAGCACGTCCACCCACCTCTGGAGGCAGGCATGGTAGGATTCCGTGAGGGGATGTATATGGCGTCCTGTGATGAAATCTATCTGACCCTCAAAGGAAAGGGTGGCCATGGCGCCGTTCCGCAGGACTGTATAGATCCTGTGCTCATGGCGGCGCACGTACTCGTAGGTCTTCAGCAGGTCGTAGCCCGGAAAAGTGACCCGCTGGTGCCTTCTGTCCTATCCTTTGGAAAAATCCAGTCAGCCGGTGGCGCGAATAATATCATTCCGAACTCCGTCCGATTGGAAGGGACTTTTCGTACTATGGATGAGGCCTGGCGCCGCGAAGCACATGAATGGATCCGTACGACCGTGAATCACATTTGTGCGAGTATGGGCGGGTCCTGTGAAATAGACCTGCAGATAGGCTATCCATACCTGATTAACGATGAGCAACTTACTGCCAGCTCGGTTGAATTTGCCGGAGAATTTTTGGGAAAGGAAAAGGTAGTGCGGTTGGAACCGCGGATGTCCGCCGAGGATTTTTCTTATTATTCACAAGTTATTCCAGCCTGTTTTTATCGGCTTGGCACCGGAAACAAAGCCCGGAATATTACCTCACCTGTTCATTCAACGACCTTTGATGTCGACGAGAAGGCATTCGAAGTCAGTTCCGGCCTCATGGCCTTTCTGGCATTGAGGCATCTTGGAAATGATTGATAATCAGCTGCGAAGCCGGCTTCTTACGCTAAAATAATTTCCGGATTCACTCTTGACATTAAAAAAGGCACAGTTTTTGAAGCCTATCACATGTAATTATTTCATTACGCGTAATAATTTTAATTACAGCTTATTACTTATTAAAAATTATTTTAATGTATATTTGACCGATACATTGAAAGCAAGAAAAGAGGTGAATATGGCTCGAATACTAATCGTTGATGATGAGAAAAGCATCCGTAGAACATTAAAAGAGATCCTTGAATTTGAAAAGTATACCGTTGATGAAGCCATCGACGGGCTGGACTGTTTGACCAAAGTCAAGCAAAACAGCTACGATGTTATCTTACTGGATATCAAAATGCCTAATCTGGATGGAATGGAAGCCCTGGACCGTATCCAGGTAATCAGTCCGGACACTCCAGTCGTCATGATCTCCGGACACGCCACCATCGATACAGCTGTAGAGGCTGTAAAGAAGGGAGCCTTTGACTTTATATCCAAACCACCGGATCTCAACCGGATGCTCATCACGCTGCGCAATGCCATGGACCGTAGCAGCCTGATCTCACAGCAACGCGTGCTCCAGCATAAAGTAGCTAAAAGCAAGGTGCAGGAGATCATAGGTAGCTCCGAGCCCATCACCATTATCAAAGAAACCATCGACCGGGTGGCCCCCACCGAAGCCCGGATCCTCGTAACCGGACAGAATGGAACCGGAAAAGAACTGGTAGCTCGCTGGGTACACGAGAAAAGTCACCGGAGGGAAAACCCTATTGTTGAAGTCAACTGTGCCGCCATACCATCCGAACTCATCGAATCTGAATTGTTCGGACATGAAAAAGGCGCTTTCACCTCCGCCATAAAGCAGCGTATCGGAAAGTTTGAGCAGGCCAACGGAGGCACGCTATTTCTGGATGAAATTGGTGATATGAGTCTGTCTGCCCAAGCCAAAGTATTGCGAGCGTTGCAGGAATATAAAATCGTACGGGTAGGGGGAGATCGCGAGATAAAAGTGGACGTACGGGTTGTCGCGGCCACCAACAAGGATCTCCGGAAAGAAATTGAAAAAGGACGCTTCCGGGAAGACCTTTATCATCGGCTTGCTGTCATTATCATTGAAGTGCCGGCATTGGATCAAAGAAAGGAAGACATTCCATTGTTAGTCAACCATTTCAGTGAAATGATCTGCGCCGACTACGGGATACCTGCCAAAGCATTTACCGATAAGGCGCTCCAGGAACTGCAGAGCATGCATTGGTCCGGTAATATTCGTGAATTGCGAAATGTCGTAGAACGGTTAATCATTCTGGGAGAAAGTGAGATCACCGTGAAAGATGTCATGAACTATGTCTTTCCCGCAGACCAGGGTCCGACCCGTCAGGTCCATGAATTGTTCCGTAGTTTCAAATCCTTGCAGGACATCAAGGCATACATCGAAAAGGAATACGAATCCTTCCGTGATGTAGCAGAAATACAATAAAATTATAAGCCGGTTCCAGCCGGTTTTTTGATGCAGGTAACGACAAAACATTTCGGTCTTTCCAACCGTTGATTACCGTATGCTGCCCTTAAACGAGTCAAAAATGTCAGAATCGCTGGAAAAATCACGTCCTAAAAGAACCATGCGCCAGTGGACCACCATGAAAGGTGAAAATTCCTGGACCATGTTCAAGGTAATCGCAGAATTAGTGGATGGTTTTGAATCGTTGAACCGCATTGGACCCTGTGTGTCCATTTTCGGTTCCGCACGGACCAAGCCGGACCATCCGTACTACCAAAAGGCGGTGGAGATTGCCGAGCGGCTGACCGAAGAAGGCTATGGGATCATTACCGGTGGCGGACCCGGTATCATGGAAGCAGCCAATAAAGGCGCTTATTTGCGAGGCGGCGTTTCGGTCGGATTGAACATTAGCTTACCTTTTGAACAGAATCACAATCCATTTATCGACGATGATAAAAATCTTAATCATCGTTACTTCTTTGTGCGTAAAGTGATGTTTGTTAAATATGCACAAGCCTTTGTTGTGCTTCCTGGAGGTTTCGGAACCATGGATGAATTGTTTGAAGTGATCACACTGATCCAAACCAAAAAGATAACCCATGTACCAGTCATCCTGGTTGGTGTCCAATTTTGGTCCGGATTAAAAGAATGGATCAAATCCACGATGCTGGAGGCAGAACAGAATATCAAGCCCACGGACCTGGATCTAATACCGGTCACCGACGATATTGAAGAAGTTGTTGCAATCATTAACCGGTTCTATCAGGAAGATCAGGGCCGGCTCAAACCCAATTACGAGCTTTAGTTTCGCAGGATCCACCGGATTCCTATGCGCAAACCAGCGTCAAAGTATGGATAGAGCGGATGCTGGTAATAGGGATCGTCTGACCAAAGATTCCAGAGGTTTTCATATTTGATGAATCCCCGCAATGATTTTATTTCAAACTGGAAAAAGGCCTCAAGCCATGGCTGCTCTGGCGTGGAGTAGGAAGTCTGATTGTAGAACTGGCCACTAAGCGGAGAATAGGACGGTGGCGTATAAACCGATTGCCATCTCCCGTCCACACCAAGCTGGAAATGGAGATGTTTTTTGAATAAATTCGACTCGACATACATTCCATGGCGCATCACCCAGACCGGCAGGGGTACCACATCCGGTTTGTTAGTGTTTTGCATAGCTACCTGATGGTAGGAATGAAATACGCCCAGATGAAAAGATTTGCGTGCCTCCAATTGCCAAATTTGGACTGCACCTCCTGCGGATGGCGTATTCAGATCGTTGTAATAAAGCCAATTCCCCAGGCGGTACGCGTTGCCCTGTATCAGGAAATGAAACTTGGGGATGTCAATTGCCACATGGGTATACAATGCCGAAAGCGCTTTCCAGTTAAAATCCCACACCAGCGTATCGGTAACAAATAACCGATCTTCCAGATAGGAAGCATGGTACCTGTTCAACCCGGCAGTCGCCCTAAAAAACTGTCCGCGGGCCAATTGCTGAGTCAGTGTGCCTTCCAGATGAAGGTCACCGGTTCTGCTTCCGGAATACAGTTTTCCTTCGCCTTGCAAGGTAGTGGTACGGGTAAACGGAATCTGGATCATGCCCGCCAGAGCAAATACGTGGAGGCTGGCAGAAGATCCGGTGGTGTCCTGAATCAACTGGTGGATATCGTATTCAATACCAGCCTTTAGCCGCCAGGAATGCAACGGTATTGAATCGGGATGTTGCAGCCAATAGTACGCATTCAATCCGACACAGCGATCCCGGACAAAGCGGCTGATGGTATCCCTGCCCGGCAGATTCCAGGGTGCGTAATAGGCGAAATCTTCGTAATTACGGTCGAAAAAGGTAGCTCTTCGCGAAGCGAAGTACATATTTGCCTGCAGGTCAGATGTCCATGCGGGTCCTTTCAGACTGTCACTGTTAAGACGTAAAAACTGCTTGAGTTCAATGACCTGATCGCGATCCTGGGATGTAGCGTCGCTTAGGTTTACAGGAAAGATCTGTTTATTGCTACTACGCTCGGTACCAAAAAGGGATAAGTCCTCCAGCCCGCCGTTTTCCTGCGTATTGATATTATTTAAAACGTAATTCAGAAAACCCTGATAGCGCCCATTGGGGTGTTTGAACCAAAAGGTGCTCTGCAGGAAACTGCCCCGTACCGCCTGATTGATGTAAATACCATTCTGATTGATGCGGGTAAAGTCAACATCAAGGTGGATTCCTTTGCTGAAATTCCTGCTGAATAAGGCGTGGAGAAGGCTTTGTTCCTGGGTGGACCCTTGTGAAAAAGATAGGTCACTGAGCGGCTTTCCGACAATATAAGACCGTAAGTTCGAACGATCCAGTTGATACAGATCGTAGGCATGCAATCCAAGGTCAAATCCGGTGGTGCGCTCCGGCTGCCATAACAAGGGGCGCGCCGGTGATCCCAGGTTGCCCAGATGGGCATATTGTAGCGGACTGCTGCGGCTAGGGTCGTATTGATTAAAATCCGCATACAGGGATGTATCGGTTATCGGGAAGAATACCAAGGGGTCATTCTGAAAGAAATACTGGAGCTTAACCGTATCAATTTCATCAATAACCTGAATGGAGTCCTGGAGTGAATCGACCAGAGGTGCCTGGGCGGATGGGGCCCGGCGGTCAAGTCCCGGACGAACCTGTCCCTGGAGGAGAACCCATCCGGAACAGAGGATCGACAAGACCAGAAACCATTGACGCATCGATTGAATTTCTTGGTATAACGTCTATACCGGGTTATTCTTCGTTAAAAACAGAAGGATTTATTCCCATAGAAGAATATCCACCATCGTGATACAGATTCTGCATGGTAATTTTCCGGCTCAGGTCGGAAAACATAAATACGCAATAATCAGCACACTCATCGGCAGTGGCATTACCCAGGGGAGACATGGTATCGGCATAGTCGAAAAAAGTCTTAAAACCTTTCACGCCGCTTCCTGCGGTGGTCCAGGTGGGCGACTGGGAGATGGTATTGACGCGGACTTTTTTCTTGACGCCGTAATGGTAGCCGAAACTGCGGGCAAAAGACTCCAACAGAGCCTTGGATTCAGCCATTTCGTTGTAATCCGGAAAAACCCGTTGCGCGGCAATGTAGGTCAATGCGACGATGGAACCCCAGTCCTTGACAGCATCCAGGTGATAAGCCGTTTGCATCAGTTTATGGAAGGAGATGGCGGAGATGTCAAAAGTTTTTAACATCCACTCATGATTCAATTCGGTATAAGCTTTATTCTTGCGAACATTCAGCGACATACCGATGGAATGCAGGATGAAGTCAATCGGGCCTCCAAAATGGGTCATGGATTGTTCCAGTAATTGTTTCAGATCATCCATGGAGGTCGCATCGGCAGCGATGACCGGTGCATTAAGCTTTTCACCCAACTCCTGAATTTTACCAAACCGCATCGCCACCGGGGCATTGGATAATACAATTTGAGCGCCTTCGGCAGCTGCCTTCTCGGCCACTTTCCAGGCAATGGATTGTTCATCCAGGGCGCCAAAAATGATTCCTTTTTTTCCGGCTAGTAATCCATAACTCATAATTCCGTCAATTTGTGTGATTTGCTAATAACTCCCGGGCATTGGCCAGGGCACTGGTGGTGGGTGGATTGGTACTTAACATGATGGCAAGTTCCGTAATCCGCTCTTCCGGTCCAAGCAATTTTACATTTGTTTCGGTCCGGTTTGCTTTTTCTTCTTTATAGACAAAGTAGTGATGATCACCTTTGGCAGCAATCTGGGGAGCATGCGTAATGCAAATAATTTGATGTTTCTGCGCCAAATTCCGCATCATCACACCCATGCGGTCCGAAACAAATCCCGAGATACCGGTGTCGATCTCATCGAAGATCAGGGTGGGCATGGTCATTTTTGAGGCGACCAGCGACTTGAGAACCAAATTAAGGCGGCTGAGTTCTCCTCCCGAAGCTACCCGCTTGATAGGCAGTAATCGCGCTCCTTTATTGGCGGAAAACAAGAGATCGATGGTGTCCAATCCATCTGCCAGCAATTGGTCGGAGACCTGAAGGTCGATCTTGAATTGAGCCGCATCCATGGCTAATTCGCCGAGCCCATTGACGACATCTTTTTCCAGTCCTGCAATGGCTTTTTGCCGTTGATCATGAAGTTCTTTACCCAGGGCTCTGCAGTCCTGTTCCTGATGGGCAACGGTTTTAGCCAGGATTTCGATGGCTTCATCCGCATTCGTCAACTGATCAATATCGGATTGTAGTTTGTTCTGGATAGCGAGAAGGTCTTCCGTTCGCTGTACCTGATGTTTGCGAAATAGGCGGTACAATTCGCCTAGTCGCTCCTGGATCTCCTGATAACGTTCCGGATCAAATTCACTCTTCTCACTGATAGCAGTCCATTCTTCCGCCAAGTCTGTCAATTCGATGGAAGTTTGTTCCAGGCGGGCATTCAGGTTCTCGATGTGCGGATGCTTACCCAGCAGGGTGCGCAAACTCTGGGCGATAGCATTGAGCTGATCGACCAGACTCGATGTTCCATTCAATACGATTTCCGCAGCTTCGCCGGTCCGTTGCCGGATTTCTTCGGCATGGCTTAATGCTTCCTGTTCCTGTTCAAGGGTGACTTCTTCGCCGCCTGCAATCTTTAATTCGGATAACTCAGTCCATTGGAATTGCCAGAAGTCCAGTTCTTTTTGTTTGGATCCCGCCTCTTCCCTCAAAGCATGGAGCCGGTTGCGATTTTGGAGATACGAACGATAGCGCTCCCGGTATTGCTGGACCTGTTCAAGAATACCGGCATAAGCGTCGAGGAGTTCGAGTTGTTTGGGTTGATCATTGATCTCCAGGGTATCAAATTGGGCATGGACGTCAACCAGTACTTCGCTGAGTCCCCTTAATTCGGATAAATTGACCAGAGCGTCATTGATGAATGCCCGGGTCTTTCCCTGTGGCGTTAGTTCTCGCCGGATGACCAGCTGATTCCGGTCTTCCAGGCCCAATTCTTGCAGTAAGTCATCGATCGCATAATTTGCGATATCAAAAGTGCCTTCAATGACACACCGGTCTCCCGGATCAAATAAAGATTTGGTATCGGCCCGGTCACCCAATAACAACCCCAGGGCGCCCATCAGGATGGATTTACCGGCGCCGGTTTCCCCGGTGATTACATTGAGATTCGGTGAGAACCGCACTTGCAGTTCTTTGATGATGGCATAATTTTTAATATACAGTGAAACCAGCATAGGGCCGCGTCAAAAATCCAGCAAATTTAAGCCAATTGTCGGTAAGAATGGCACAATTCAAAGCTAATCCGCTACCGGTATTGCCGGTGAATCTTCTTTTGGTTTTAAAAAGCGGTTCAATTTATTTTCATACACGGTGGTGATGATAAGCATCATTAACAACAGATAAATGCTGTCTTCGACCGGAATGGTTGTCAGACGGATGCCCAGGTTTTCGGCATCATTGTACCATACGATCGGCTGCGGCAGATAGCTTCCGGTGAGAATACCATTGACCAGAAAGAAAGGAATTAACCAAAAGAGAAAGGCAAGGTAGAAATGACCCATGTACGTTTGGCGGATCCAGAGTGTGTGCAACAGCAAGCCGATCCCCGCAGTGACAAAGGTCAGACTCGTATACCAGCGATCGTAAAAAAGACACCCCAGAACGCATAGCCCGATTCCCAATAAAATGGAGAGCGGCTTGCTGATTTTCAGGAGGGGCTGTGATGGGATGAAATAAATGACCGCTTCATAAATAAACATACAGGCATAGGGTACCACGATAAAAAATAGCCATTCTTCCAGCGGAAGATGCAGAAATTGAATGCCGGTTAGAAAGGTGCTGTTAAAACCCCAGACGCCACTCATGGTGAACAGGACGTCCCAGGGTATGAACAACAAAGCCATCCAACCAATGCCAAGGAATAAAGCACTCCATTTCGAAACAAAATGCATCCGTGGTTCAAAACTGGATAACAGCGGATAGATCAACGTAAATGCATCAAGTAACAGATAGAGATATTTCACCATGGCTGTTCAATAACACACAAGGTTAGGAAAAATATTGTTTGAAAGGGGCAGGACTTCCGGTTAAAATCCTTGGTAAGAAAAACCCGGTCACCGAAATGCATTGATTGAATAAAACAAAACCAAAGCGCCCTGTTCAATGGTTTCGCTTGCATGTTGCCGGGGAATAGAAACGAAGAAGGGGCACTTATCAGGCCGCCTTTAATTTACTGAGTTTGGATCCGCGCAGCTTTTCTTCTGCATAGCTCCGGTCAATCACCAGCTTCGGGACATCTTTCCGTCCGGGAAGGTCGTACATAGCGTCGGTCATGATGGCTTCACAAATCGACCGTAACCCGCGCGCGCCCAGTTTGAAATCCAGCGCTTTTTCGGCAATGAAGTCAAGGGCATCAGGAGCGATTTCCAACTCGATGTTCTCCAGTGCAAATAATTTGATGTATTGCTTGACCAGGGAATTTTTAGGCTCGGTAAGGATGCGCATCAGAGCTTCCTTATCCAAAGGTTCCAGGAAGGTCAAAACAGGCAGACGGCCGATCAATTCCGGGATCAGACCATAAGATTTAAGGTCCTGGTGGTTTACGTATTGGAGCAGGTTATCCCGGTCGATGCGTTCTTTTTCTTCTACGGAGAAGCCGATCACCTGAGTGTTCAGACGGCGTGCGATGATCTTTTCGATGCCATCAAATGCGCCACCGCAAATGAAGAGAATGTTTTGGGTGTTGACGGAGATCAGTTTTTGCTCCGGGTGCTTCCGTCCGCCCTGCGGCGGGACATTGACTTCAGTGCCTTCCAGCATCTTCAGCAAAGCCTGCTGCACGCCTTCACCGGATACATCCCGAGTGATGGAAGGATTATCGGTTTTGCGGGCGATTTTATCAATTTCATCGATGTACACGATGCCTTTTTCTGCGGATTCCACATCGTAGTTGCAGGCCTGGAGAAGCCGGCTTAACATAGATTCCACATCTTCACCTACATACCCGGCTTCCGTAAATACCGTAGCATCGACAATCGCAAAGGGAACCTTCAGAAATTTCGCAATGGTGCGCGCCAATAAGGTCTTGCCGGTTCCGGTGTGACCGATGAAGAGGATGTTGGATTTTTCGATTTCCACATCGTTCATCTCGGTATTTTGCTTGAGCCGTTTGTAGTGGTTGTAAACGGCAACGGAAAGGTATTTTTTAGCTTCATCCTGGCCAATGACATATTGGTCCAGGTGGTCTTTGATCTGTTGCGGGGTCACTTTATCCGGGAGTCGGTATTTGCTGGCTCCGGACTTGCGATTCAGATGAAGTTCTTCTTCGATGATTTCTTTGGCCTGATCGACACAAATCTCGCAGATATGGCCATCAATTCCGGCGATCAGGATGAGGGCTTCGTTTTTGTCCCGTCCGCAGAAAGAACACCGGTAGTTTTCATTACTTCCTTTCATGAGGTTTCTTTAAGCTTTGGCTATCGATCGGTTAGCCACAAGCATAACGTCTAAGTATTAAAGATAGTTACAAAAAAGGGTTAAAGCGTGTCACGTAGACGTCTTTAACCCCTAAACGTTACAAATTCGGTACCAAACAGGTATTATTTGGCCTCGGAAGTACGCAGCAGTACTTCGTCAACCAATCCATATTCTTTTGCTTCGGTGGCGGTCATCCAATTATCCCGGTCACAATCTTCTTCGATTTTATCATAGGGCTGACCCGTATGATTTGCCATGATTTCGTACAATTCCTTTTTCATGGACTTGATCAGATTATAGGAGATCTCCATATCGGTGAATTGGCCTTGCATACCACCGGATGGTTGATGGATCATCACCCGTGAATGTTTCAGACAAGTGCGCTTGCCTTTGGTTCCGGCACAAAGCAGGACGGCACCCATGGAAGCGGCAAGTCCAACACAGATGGTTCCGATATCCGGCGCTACATATTGCATCGTGTCGTAGATGCCCATGCCGGCAATGACCGATCCACCCGGACTGTTGATAAACATCTGAACATCGCGCTTCGGATCCGTGGACTCCAGGAACAGCAGTTGTGCCTGCACGACATTGGCTACATAGTCGTTGACCGGAACACCCATGAAGATGATGCGATCCATCATCAAGCGGGAAAAGACATCCATGCCGACAATATTCAGCTGGCGCTCTTCGATTACTTGTGGGGTAAAGCCGGTAATTTGGGGTGCGGAAGCCTGCATATAATGCTCCAGATGCATGGAGTTCATACCCAGGTGCTTGGTCGCATACCGCATAAATTCATCTTTCGGAAACATATTCTACTCCTTTTTAGATCGTGTATTAACAGTGGATAAACAAAGATACACGGCAAAAGATTTAATGAATCATGTCGATTGGAAAAGAACAGTCAATAAAGTCGGGCCAGGACAGGTTGCCTGACGATCATTCTTCCTCTTCGGCCAGCGCCTGCAGCTGATTGGCATTGGCAGCTTGACGTGCTTCTTCCATGATCTTTAAGAATTCATCTTTTTCGATCGGCTGCTCGGTGACGGTGATTTCTTCCGCAAGTTTTTCAAACAGTTTATCGTAAAGCAAGTCATCGTAGACTTTCTCAACCTGTTTGCGCTCACTCATCATTTGGTTGACCATCCGATCCATAAACTCTTCGCCTGGGTCGTACCCGGAGAAATAACCGCGGATCTGCTGACGGAACTGATTACGGACTTCTTCGGCTTCCACTTTGAGATCAAATCCTTTGATCAGTCGATTGCGTATGATGGTCCAGATCAGGTTTTTGCGGAAACCTTCAAACTCATCATCGATTTGCTGTTGGGTTAAGTTTTCGTTGGTGACCAGCAACCATCTTCTTAAGAAGGCATCCGGCATTTCCGGGTTGTTGTTCTCCAACAGCCGGTCCTGGATATCCCGGAATAATAGTGCTTCAGCCTGCCGATCGTACATGCCACTGATGGACTTTTCGATAAAAGCTTTGGCTTCTTCTTCGGAATTTATTTCCTGGCCGGGAAAAGCCTTGTCGAAGAAGTCCTTATCGAGTTCAGCCAATTCCTGTCGCTTGATCTTGATGATTTTTCCTTCAAAGAAATTCCCGATGGTCTTTTCTTCATCTTCGTCCAGGTTAAGCAGGTATTTGCGGACGTATTTTTCGTCTTTGTCTTTTTCCAGTTGGTAGACGTCAAACCGGAAGGTATCGTTTAGTTTGAGGGTCTTTACTTTTTCGCGGCGATCTTCGTTAAGGTCGGAGACAAAGGTTGAAAAAGCAGTTTCCCAGCCTTTTTCCTTCAGTGTTTCGCCATCCAGTTCCTTTGCTTCTATTTCTAGTATATCATCGTCTTCAATACCGTCCTGAACTTCGGCATATTGCCCGAGCTGTTTACGGACGCGGTTTAATTCAGCGTCTACTTCGGATGCCGGAATGCTGACCCGGTATTTGCTATAAGCATCCTGACCTTTAATGCCCTGAATTTCAAAAGTAGGGGCCAATCCGATCTCAAATTCGTATTCCAGTTTTTGAGGGGAATTGACGTCCAGATGATTTTCTTTCTCATTTTCCGTGGGGATCGGTTGGCCGAGCAGGTCGAGCTTTTCCGTCTCCAGGTATTCGTAAAGAGAAGCTTCCAGTTTTTTATGCACGATCTCGGCCATCAGGGACTTTCCGACCATCTTTTTTACGAAGCCCATGGGGGTTTTGCCCTTCCGGAATCCCTTGAAGGCTGCTTTTTGGCGGTATTTACGCAGCTCACTTTCAAATTCCGACAAGTAGTCGGTTGTTTCCATTTCGATCTGGATGACTTCAGTGAGTGGCTGAGTAGCAGCGCTGCGTGAGATTTTCATAAAATAACTGGATTTAAGGCGCTTCGAAAGAAGTCCTTTTTAAAAAGATTAACTGAGTACGGGTGGAGGGACTCGAACCCCCACGCCTTGCGGCACTAGATCCTAAGTCTAGCGCGTCTACCAATTTCGCCACACCCGCAATTCGATGGTCTTTATTACAATCCCGGCTACTCAAAGCCAGGGTACTTTTGAACGCTTTTGTCAAAAGGAATGCAAAGATACGAGGATTCTGTTAATATCAGAGTGCCTTTATGAAGCTTTTTTAGGTATGCGGTGTAGGCCGAAGCATTCAGTCCGGGATGGAGGGAACAGAAGACCGGGTCCATGCGTTTTATACCTTAATGAGGCCTGCCAGATACGCACATAAATCAAGGGAATCACTATTTTGTATCTTTTTAGAACTTAAGGGTGGTAGCTAAGCATGGAAGAAGTATTGTTATATACCGATTCAGACCGGGTGTTGATCCAGCGCGCCTACCGCAAGCTATTGCGTACCATCAACAAGAAAGCTACCCAGGAAGACCGGGCTGATATTCGCCGGGCTTATGAAATGGCCGTCGAGGCGCACGCCCGTCAGCGGCGCAAGTCCGGGGAGCCTTATATCCTGCATCCCATCGAAGTTGCCCGCATATGTGTTGAAGAAATTGGCCTGGGTCCGACCGCAGTGGTCTGCGCTTTATTGCACGATGTCGTTGAAGACACCGATGTGTCCCTGACGGAAGTACGTAAAGAATTTGGGAATAAGATTGCCATGATCGTGGATGGTCTTACCAAACTGGACGGTCTTTACAATGTCGAAAGCCCGCAAGCGGAGAATTTTAAAAAAGTGGTCAGTACCCTGGTGCAGGATGTGCGGGTCGTACTGATCAAAATGGCCGACCGGCTGCATAATTTGCGCACCATAGACTCCATGCCGCGGCAGAAACAGCTGAAAATCGCTGCCGAGACCAGCTACATTTATTCGCCACTGGCACACCGGCTTGGCTTGTACAACATTAAAACCGAATTCCAGGATATCTGTCTCCGTATCATGGAGCCGGAGATCTATCAGGATATAGCAGATAAGCTGGAAGACTCAAAAAAACTGCGTGACCGGTACATCAATGAATTCATCAAACCGCTCCGCAAGGCCCTTGATTCACTGAAGGTACCTTACCGTATCAACGGCCGTCCCAAATCCATCTCATCCATACTCAACAAGATCCGGACGAAAAAGGTACCTTTTGAAGAGATCTTTGATCTTTACGCCATACGGATCATCGTCGATGTAACCCCGGAACGCGAAAAATCCATCTGCTGGCAAGTCTATTCCATCGTCACCGATGTGCATACCCCGATCCCTGAGCGGCTGAAAGACTGGATCACAACCCCTAAATCCAACGGTTATGAATCGTTGCATACCACGGTAATTGGCCCTAAAGGCCGGTTTGTGGAGGTGCAAATACGTTCGGAACGAATGGATGAAATATCCGAGCGCGGCTTTGCAGCCCACTGGAAATACAAGGGGGTCCAGAAAATGCACAACCTCTACGAAAATTGGCTCGATAATATCCGGGAAATACTGGATAGCCCGCATACCGATGCGCTCGAGTTTATTAACGACTTTAAAACCAGCCTTTTTAATGAGGAGGTCTACGTCTATACGCCGAAAGGTGAAATGAAAATCTATCCCAAAGGTGCCACAGCGCTGGACTTTGCTTTCGGGATCCATTCCGATGTAGGGTCCCATTGTGTCGCCATAAAGGTCAATAACAAGCTGGTTCCGATGGGGTACAAACTCCAGAACGGGGATCAACTGCAAGTCATCACCGGTAAAAATCAAAAACCTTCTGAGGACTGGCTTAAATTGGTTGCTACCGGGAAAGCAAAAGCCAAAATCCGGCAATCGCTTAAAGAGGAAAAAAGACAAAAAGGGGAATACGGCAAGGAAGCCCTCGAACGCAAGCTGCGAAATATGAAAGCAGAGTTTGAGGATAACATCGACATGCTGGTTAAATTTTTTGGATTCAAATCCCGCATGGACCTGTACTTCGCCATTGCCACCGAAAGTATAAGTCTGAATGACTTACGGCAGTTTGAAGTGGAAGGCGGTAAGTTGGTCCAGCGTAAACCTGAGGCTCCCGTCAAGCAGCCTGTTTCCCTGCCGCCCACTGAACCCAGGGAACCCACCGGGGTCATGCGCGGTGTCCCCAAACTCATCATCAATGGCGAGCCCGGAGAAGTATACAATTACAAATTCGCTACCTGTTGTGAACCGGTGATGGGGGATGATATTTTTGGCTACATAACCATCAACGATGGTTTGAAAATACACCGGACTACCTGTCCGAATGCCATGCACCTGATGGCTAATTATGGCTACCGCATCGTCAAAGCAGAATGGGTCTATACCCAAAATACTTCCTATACCGTAGAATTGGTCATTACCGGTATTGATGACGGTCCGGGTGTCATCGAACGCATTAGCCACCTGATTTCCTCAACTTTAGGGCTCAATATCCGTTCCTTTACCATCACCGGTAGTGAAGGCTTTTTTGAAGGCCGGGTTTCTGTGATCGTCAATAACATCGACCAGGTCAATCATGCCATTATTACCTTAAAGAAAATGCCGGGCATTTCCAATGTCATTCGCTCGGAAACCAATTAAAATGGATAATCTTCAGCATATCGAACAAATCATCCGGGAGGTTAAGAACATCTTCTCCGCGCATCTCGAACAGCAGGGTCTACGGAAAACTCCAGAACGATATGCAATCCTTGAAGAAATCTACCGCCGTACCGATCATTTTGATGCGGAAGCGCTCTACATCCATATGAAAACTCAAAAATACCGGGTGAGTCGCGCTACGGTGTACAATACCCTCGAGCTCCTGGTGACCTGTGACCTGGTTAAAAAGCATCAGTTCGGTAAGAACCTTACCCAATACGAGAAATCATATGGGTTTAAGCAACACGACCACCTTATCTGTGTAGATTGTGGCAAAGTCCTTGAGTTTTGCGACCCGCGGGTCCAGCAAATCAAGGATATGATGGGTTCTTTATTGCACTTTTCGGTGACCCACCATGCCCTTAACCTGTATGGAAAATGTGCGGGAGCTTGCGATAAAAACCCGAACATGGATGCCGCACTCAAAGCCAGGGAAGCTTCTTCCTGAT
>ERZ795053.98-NODE-98-length-102453-cov-7.218452_pt1 | contig 102453 bp, 92 predicted proteins | sample MGYA00375137_ERZ795053 | MGnify/ENA primary metagenome ERZ795053 (study PRJEB30182, sample SAMN05720284) | activated sludge metagenome | isolation source: Anaerobic digester | place: Hong Kong | collected 2014-12-17 ... | reverse complement strand
ATTGGCCGAAAAATACACGCTGGTCAAGGCGGCTTGATGCGATATGTTGCTGAAGAGGTGGGCCACCTGAGCACGGGTGGCCCGTCCCTTCAGGGATGGGGTCACGATGATAAGAGTTCGAATCAACCGTTGGTATGATCCGGGCGCCATTTGGCGCTCTTCACATCGCGCGACGGCGCTGTCATTGACTTCGGCGTTAGGTCGCGTTCGTATCGTCGCGCCCCCACCTCTGAAGAGGTGGGCCACCCGCACGAAATGGGGCGAGCTTCAATCATCGAACGCGGAACGGGCCCCTCTTCGGGATGACGCCGGTTTTGTCGATCCCGCGAACTCTCCCTAAAATGCCCGCCTGACTCAGAAGGATAACACGAATGGCCACGACGCAGCTATCGATCGACGAACAAATCGCCCTCTTCAAACGCGGCGCCGCCGAGCTCTTTACGGAGGCTGATCTTCGGAAGCGCCTCGTCAGGGCGGCGGAACAGAAACGCCCCCTCCGCGTCAAGCTCGGCATGGACCCGACGGCCCCCGACATCCACCTCGGGCATACCGTCGTGCTGCGCAAGATGCGCCAGTTCCAGGACTGCGGTCACAAGGCCGTCCTCATCATCGGGGATTTCACGGCGCGCATCGGCGATCCGACGGGCAAGACCAAGGCCCGTCCGCAGCTCAGCCCCGAGAAGATTCAGGAAAACGCACAGACTTACTTCGAGCAGGCCGGACACGTCCTCGACACGAACCCGGACAAACTCGAGATCGTCTACAACAGTTCGTTTCTCTCAAAACTCGATCTGGCGGACATCCTCCGCCTGATGAGCCACATGACCGTCGCCCAGATGCTTCAGCGCGAGAATTTCAAGGAACGCATGAAGCAGGATGTCGAGATCGTCATGACGGAACTGATGTATCCGCTCATGCAGGCCTACGACAGTGTGATGATCGACGCCGACGTGGAGCTCGGGGGGACCGATCAGACGTTCAACAACCTTGTCGGCCGCGATCTCATGCCGAACTACGGCAAGCCGCCGCAGATTGTTCTCACGATGCCGATTCTGCGGGGCCTCGACGGCGTCGACAAGATGAGCAAGTCGCTCGGCAATTATGTCGCCGTGACGGACACGCCGAAGGACATGTTCGGCAAGACGATGCGCATCGACGACGCGCTCATGCCCGAGTGGTACACGCTCCTGACGCAACTCTCTCAGGAGGAGATCGCCGTCCTGTGCGACGCCGGCAGGACGCATCCGCGTGACGCCAAGGTGCGACTCGCCAAGATCATCGTCGCGACCTACCACGACGAGGCGGCGGCCGATCGCGAGGAGGAACTCTGGCAGAAAGTCATGCGTGAAGGTCAGCTCCGTGATGACATCCCCGAACTCATCGTCACGGCCGACGTTGGCGCCGACGCCGACGGAACGCTGCTCTTCGATCGCGCGTCGCTCGTGGTTCAGTGTGGATTCGCCTCCAGCAAGAGCGAGGCGCGTCGACTCATGACGCAGGGCGGAATCAAGCTCGACGAGGACACGCTCGAGGCCCTGAACGAGCCGATCGCCATCGCGAAGGGGCAGGTTCTGCGTCGCGGCCGCCGACAGGCCGTTCGCCTCGATCCGCAGACCTGACGCGTCGCGCTACAATGTCCGGCGCGTCGCCCGAATGGCGCCGGCGGCCGCAGGTCGGGGGTTCGACCTGGCTTGGCGATCAGGAATGCAGGCCGGGTCATCGACCCGACAGCAGCGCGTTCGTCGAGCCGCGAACGCCGGGATCCATCATGGCAAACACGAATCGCAACATCGCCGGGCGCTTTGTCGTCAAACTCGGATCCCAGACGATTCATGGCGCCAGCGCCGACGAGGTGATCGAGCTGCTGAAGTCGGAAGGCGACGACGTGACGGAGCTCTTCGTCATCCATCGCGTGACGCCTGAGGGCCACCTGGAACTCGCCGGCGTTCGGCCGGACGCCCTGACGCAGCGCGACTGCCTCATGTTCTCGCGATCCAGTGTCGCGGACGCGCGCCGCGACTATGACCAGATTCTCGAATACGCGAGCGCCAGTCCGCCGCCCTGCTCGATCGACATGCGATTCGGTCACGCCAGGTCGCTGGCGCCGTCCCACATCGTCATCCTGATCTTCCCGTCCGCCTGTCAGGCGGCCGTCGGCGGCTGGCTCAACGGCGCGGCGTTTGACCCGGGCGATTCCGTCGAGGCTTCGCCGCAGACACTCGAAGCCTTCGAATCCGCAGGCCCGCAGGTCGTCCTCTCGACGATCCTTCAGTCGAGTTAATTAGCCGCCCCAACGATCCCCGCCATTTTTTCATTTTGACGTTCTTGAATTTCGAGATTTGCAATACGCGGATCAGTCCACGCGCCGAAAGACGATGACGGGTCGCGCATCATCATCGAAGACGCGCGCGATGTCGTATCCCGAGAGACCTCGGGCCAGCTTTTCGGCGTAGGCGCGGGCATTGGGGCGCTCTTTCGGTTCGTCGATCATCGTGATGAACCACGCCGGGCGGATTCGACGAATCGCCTCCAGTCGCGCGGCGTCGCCGGCGTTGCGCGCGAGTCGATCCCATCGGGCCGCGTCGGGGTAGATTCGATCGGCGTAGTACTGGGCCTGCGACAGGTTCAGATCGTCGGCGAGAATCACATCGTCCGGCGCCGCCGTCTCTCGCAACCAGCATCCCGCCTCGCGCAGTGTCAGTCGTCCGGCGTTGATGGGGCGGAAGCCGTAAACGACCATCGGCGCCAGGGCGAGGACCCATCCCGTCGCCCAGATAAACATCGCTTTGCGGTGTGAGGGGTTCTTCGAACGGACGACAGCCAGCCGGATCAGGTGAACGAAGCCCGCCGCCGCCCATGGAATCGTCAGTGCGATGGCCGTGAGCATGTAACGCGAGCTCAGTTCGCCATACTTCAGCACGCGCGCCGCCACGAGCAGCAACTGAAAGATGGCGATCAGGGCGCACAGCGTCGCCAGAGGGCGGGCGGCGCCCGGTGTGGATCGAATCAGCAGGCCGGCGAGAAACAGCGCCGCGAAGACGTAGCGCCCGCTCCGCGCCCACTCCTCCGCCATCCGCTGGGGCAGTTTCAGCGGCCCGACAGCGTTCGCGAATTCGTGACCGGCAATCACGTCCCCGTTCCGAGCCGGGCCAGTGATGGCCCGGTTGTCCGTCGAGTGAATCGCGAGGCGGCGCAGCGCCGCGGTGAGCGTTTGACTCGTTTCCGCGTTGTCTGAGGCGTTGCGCGCGTCATGACCGCCGCATGACTGCGGCGGCTCGGAGGCGCGAATGCTCGGCGGTCGGGAAGCGCTGACGGACATGTCGTCTGCGTTTGCGACGAATTGACCGGTAGTCGCGCCCCCGTTCCGAGCCGGGCCAGTGATGGCCCGGTTGCCCGTCGAGTGAATCGCGAGGTGGCGCAGCGCCGCGGTGAGCGTTCGACTCGTTTCCTCGTTGTCTGAGGCGTTGCGCGCGTCATGACCGCCGCATGACTGCGGCGGCTCGGAGGCGCGAATGCTCGGCGGTCGGGAAGCGCTGACGGACATGTCGTCTGCGTTTGCGACGAATTGACCGGTAGTCGCGTCCCCGTTCCGAGCCGGGCCAGTGATGGCCCGGTTGTCCGTCGAGCGAACCGATGCGCGCTGGACCCATGTCGCCGGCGTCCGCGCCAGCAGGATGAAGGGACCGGCCACGACGGCAAACCCGATCCCCACGAGCGCGACTCGGCCGACGGCCTTCAAACGCTCCGTTCGCGGCGCCGAGATCAGCGCCCACACACCGACCGCCGGCAGGAATCCCAGCGCCTCCAGTCGGAACCAGTAGGCCAATCCCGCGATCGCTCCGGCCAGCGGCCATCGCCAGATCGCCAGAGGCTTCTCGCCAGAGGCCAGGATTCCCAATGCCGCCAGGTACAGCGCCAGGTGCGGCATGTCGCTCAACACGTCCGCCGACAGTTGCATTCCGTGTGGCCAGAACGCCACGAAGATTCCCGCCACGATGGCCGTTGTCGGGTCGAACAGGCGAAGCGCCAGCAGACAGACCAGCGCACAAACGGCCACGCCGCCGACGCCCGCGATCAGCTTTCCCGTCGCCTGCCAGCTTTCGGGTGTGTCGGCGCCGCCGAGGGCCTTGTGAGTCGCCAGCATGACCCAGCTGAGCCCCGGCTGTTTCGTCTCGATTCGCATGTGACGGACGGGATCGTCCGCCAGCTTTTTCGCCATCTCCACGAACCAGACGCCATCCCGGCTGATGCAGGCGTTCGGCGCCGCGACTCCCGCCCGCAGGATCGCCGCAAGCGTGACGACGGCCAGCAGCGCCGGAATGTGCGTTCGATGAGGCGTGTTCGTCATGGCGCCATTATGATCGGCCCCGGGCGGACGCATAGCCACGAAGGTGTTTTCGTGTGAGTCGCCCCCAAATCGGCTACAATTTGCTGGGTCTCAAATCGTTCGGCCCTATTTCAAGCAGGTGATACTGTGTCCGTACTTGTCGAATTCTCAATGTCGCCCATGGACAAGGGAACGTCGGTCTCGGATTACGTGGCCCGTAGCCTGGACATCGTCTCCCAAAGTGGTCTCGCCTATCGCCTTGGCCCCATGGGCACATGTGTCGAGGGCGACTGGAAGGACGTGATGGGCGTTATCGAAAAGTGCTATCGAAGCATGTCCGAGGAATGCGAGCGCATCTCCTGCTACATCAAAGTCGACGCCCGCGCCGGCGAGACGGGCCGTATCAACTCAAAGATCGCCAAGGTCGAAGAGATTCTCGGACGTAAACTGGATCAGTAACACTCGGCGCCAGCGAAGGCGGCGACACAACGCGAAGGTACTGAACAACATGGCGGATATGTCTCCTGAGATTGCGCGGGCCATCAGTCGCATTCCGAGCGGATGCTCGATCCTGACTGTCCGGACGGATGCGGATCGGACCGGAATGCTCGCCTCCTGGGTCCAGCAGGTCGCGTTTGAGCCGCCGGCCGTCTGCGTCGCCGTCAAGTCGGGTCGGCCAATCCTCAATCTCATCGACGAAGCCGGCGGTTTCACGCTGAATCTGCTGGGGGAAAATCCGGGGCCGATGTTCAGGCATTTCGGCAAAGGATTTGCGCCGGGCGAAGCGGCCTTTTCGGGGCTCGCCGCGACAGATGTCGCTTTCGGCGTCGCCATCCCCGATCGGATCGCCGCCCTCTCGTGTAAACTGATGGAGCGACGGACGATCGGCGATCACGACGTTCTTTTCGGCGAAGTCGTCGAGGCCCTGGTCGACGAGGCGCCGCCCGCGCCCTACGTCCACCTCCGAAAGTCAGGCGCGAATTACTGATCGACGGCGACGGCCGGCCGGAATCCGGGTGGATCCGGGGAGACCGGCGTCGCGAGACTTCCCGCAACTGCGAATGCGCACATGAACATCTTCTCTCTTATCGCGGAAGCCCTGGTCAGCCTCGGCAAGAACAAGGTTCGAACCAGCCTGAGCATGCTCGGCATCGTCATCGGTGTCGGCGCCGTCATCGTGCTGGTTGCGATGGCGCAGGCCACGAAGAATCGCGTCGAGGAGGAGATCGCCCGCATGGGCGACGACTGGATGTGGATCGGCACCTGGGGCATCGCCAAGAGCGGCGCCCGCAAGGGGAATGTCGAACGCAAGCCCAACCAGACGCGTGATGACGCCCGCGCCATCATGGAACACTGTTCCCTCATTCGCGCCGCGTCGCCCAGCAATCAGATGCGGATGCAGGTCAAGAGCAGCTACAACAACTATCAATCCGGCGTCCGGGGGGTCTTTCCGAACTTCCACGATATTCGGCGCTGGCCCTGTGTCGTGGGGCGCGAACTGAACGAGGAAGATGAGATCACGGGCAATCCCGTCTGTGCGATCGGCATGACGGCGGCGAAGGAGCTCTTCGGCTCGATCAATCCCGTCGGCGAACAGATCACGGTCAAAGGGGCGCGATTCCGCATTGTGGGCGTGCTCGCCTTCAAGGGGCGATCGGGCCCCCGCGACAACGATGACGAGATCATCTTCCCGTACAAGGTGTTTCAGCAGAAGATCGCCGGCTCCGAGATCTCGTCGACGATGCTCGCCGCCGCCCATGTCAATGTCGATCCGATGGCGGCCGAGTCGCAGGTGCGCGCGTTTCTTCGTGAACGTCACAATCTGCGGGAGGGCGATGACGACGACTTCCGAATCTGGTCTGTCAGCGAAATGGCCCAGATGAAGGAGGAGTCCAGCGCGTCATTCGAGTGGCTGCTGGGCATGATCGCGGGCGTCGCCCTGGTCGTCGGCGGTGTCGGCATCATGAACATCATGCTCGTGAGCGTGACGGAGCGCACGCGCGAAATCGGTCTCCGCATGGCCATCGGCGCCAATGGATTCGACATCCTGCTTCAGTTCCTGATCGAGGCCGTCATGCTGTGCACGCTCGGCGGTATTATCGGCATCTTCGTCGGCTGGGGGACGAGCGAGGTCCTGACCCAATGGAAGGGATACGAGACGCAGGTCTCCACCTCGATCGCCATCCTCGCCCTCGGGTTTGCGTCGGCGACAGGTGTGTTCTTCGGCTTCTACCCCGCCTTCCGCGCCAGCCGGCTCGAGCCCATGGACGCGCTTCGATACGAATAACGAGGGGCGCAAAAATATGGCATGGGTCCAGGGATGGAGTGGGAAGTGATCCCTGAACCCATGCACTTTAGGGAAGGTAGGGTACTGTTTATACGCACGCAGCTGTGGTCGGTTCCACTTTTTCGCTCGGCGTAAATTGGTTTGTAATGCGTCGGTGGGTCTTCCTGTCTCTCGCCTGACACTCACCCTAATCCTACGCGCTCCCACGTGTCCAGTCTGTTGTTAAATAATCGAGACAAAAATACGCCAATCGGCGTCATCGCGCCCGAAACCGAAGTGGGAATGAGTGGGCAAATTGTCACCATTTCTGCAGAGAGGCGCCGAGACGACCGCGGCGCGATCCGCTGTAACCTGTTGAACCGTGCCGCGAATACGCTCAAATGCGCTTGATCGCAATGACTCGGATTAGATCGAATCTGAAAATGTGGGTAATCTTTCACGCGCCTCGCGCGCGCCGCTGGCCGATCGGTACGGGACCGTACGCCGGCGCCTGGAACCCTCAACCTGAACGCCTGACGAATCTCCCATGAAAGCCAGTTTTCTTCTGTTCGCCGTTTCGAATCTTCTGCTTATGGCCACGACCGCCGTGGCCGGCCTGCTCGTATCCGGCAGCGAGGGCTACCTGCGGCACTTCCTCCTCGGCGTGCTGACGGCCCTGTTTACCTGTTTCGTTCACATTGTGCTGTTCATGTATTTCGTCGTTCAGCAGAAGATCATGGAGCAGGCGGTCGCCCAGGACGGTCTCGATCCGTCGTTCGCCCAGCGAGTGCAGGTATGCAAGAGCCGGGCCCTGCGACTCAGCGCCGTCGGCATGGCGAGTGTCGTGATCACCAGCCTCCTCGGCGCCACGATCGAGTCGGGTGTTTCACCGGATATTCATCTCATCGCCGCGTTCTCGACGATTTTCATCAACGCGTTTCTGTTCTACTTCCAATTCGCCCTTCTGGACGCCTATCGCACTGTGTTCCGCGCCGCCTTCAACGAATGACCCCGGGTTTCGCATCATCCGGCGGCGATCGACGTATGATAGACATATGGAACCGCAATCCCGCAAGACGCTTTCGAACGCGATTCGCCCCGGCCTGCTGACACTCGTGGCCTGGCTGGGCGTCTCTCCGATGTCTCTCATGGCGGCGCCCGCCGATCCGCCCGCCGGGGTTTCGTTCTCGACGGCGCGCGATCGATACCTGCATGGTCAGTACGACGACGCGTTGGCGCAGCTCGACCAGCTCGCCGCGCGGAATCCGGCCGACGCGCTTCGCGCCGCCTGCGAGGCGCGTCGCATTCACATCATTCGCGGAACGCTGGATGAAGGGGTCGTCCGGCTGATGTCGCTCAGCGCCAAGGGCGAAAAGGACGCCGCGTGGCACGCGGCGCTGGCGGACCTGTTCGATCGAAAGGGAATGTCCGACGCCGCGATCGAACACGCGAAGAAGGCGATGCGGATCGACCTCGACAACCTGGAGGCGCCGCTCATCCTCGGGCGTGTCTACGAACGTCTGGGGCGCTATGAGGACGCCATCGGAATCTACGCCCTCTTCGACGACCGGATGACCAACGACGCGCTGCCCGCGTCTCCTGAGGACCTTACAGTTCTCGGCCGCGGTTTTTATCGATATACCGTGCTGGCCCGGCGGAATGTCGTTCAGCGCGTGCGCCACATCCTGCGTGAGGTCTACCAGGAAGCGTTCGACTTCGTCGACAAGGACTACTGGCCCGCGCACCTGGCCGCCGGTGAGCTGCTGCTGGATCGCCATAACCTGGCGGACGCCGCGACCGAATTCGAGACGATTCTCAAAGAGAATCCCAACGTGCCCGACGCCCACGTCGGAATCGGCCGCACGAAGCTCGAAACGTGGGACTTTGAAGGCGTCGAGCAGTGTGTGCAGTCGGCGCTCGAGATCAATCCCCATCATGTCGGCGCCCATCTCCTGCTCGCCGACTGCAGGATCACGGAACGTCGATTCGCTGACGCCGCGGAACAGGCGGAGAAGGCCCTGGCCGCCGATCCGGAATCGCTGGAGGCGATGGGACTGCTGGCCGGCGCCAAAATCTGCCTCATCGATCGGCCGGCGGCGATCGACCTCGAGAAACGCGCCAAGGCGCTGAACGAGAACCCCGCAGCGTTCCACTATGCGCTCGGGCGCATCCTGGCGAGTCGGCGGCAGTATGACGAGGCCCACGACGCCCTGGAGCGCGCCTCGAAGGCGGCCCCACACTGGTCGGCGCCCCTCGTGGAGCTCGGCCTGCTCTGCATGGAGTCGGGACGTGAACCCGAGGCGCGCAAGGCGCTGGAGGCCGCCCACGAGATCGACAGCTTCAACCAGCGGACCTTCGACGTCCTGGGGCTGCTGGACGAGATCGACAAGTTCGCCCGGTCCGAATCCGAGCACTTCATCATCAAGTACGATCGCAGGGAAGACGCCGTCGTCGTCCCCTACTTCACGCGCGTGCTCGAACAGTTCCACGACGAGATCTGCAGTCGCTACGCGACAAAACTGGATCGCAAGACGACGATCGAGTTGTTTCCGTCACACGAGGGTTTCAGCCTTCGCGTGTCCCATCGGCCCTTCATCGCCACGATCGGCGCCTGCACGGGCCCCGTGATCGCCATTATGGCGCCGCGAGGTCGCGCGCCGTTCGGGGATTACAACTGGGCGGATGTGCTGCGACACGAATTCACGCATACCGTCACGCTGGCGGCGACGAAGAACCGGATTCCGCACTGGATGACGGAAGGCCTCGCCGTCTTCGAGGAGCCCGCGCCGCGTGACTGGGGGCGAATGCAGATGCTCATGGGCGCCGTCCGCAGGGATCGTCTCTTCACGCTCGACACGATCGACATGGGGTTCATGCGGCCGCGGTTTCCCGAGTCCCGCTCTCTCGCCTACGCCCAGTCCGAATGGATGGTCGAGTTCATCGAGGAAAATCGCGGCGCGAAGGCCATTCGCAAACTTCTCGACGCGTTCCGGGAGGGTGATGACGTGGCGACGGCGTTCCGCAGGACGCTCGAAATGTCGCCGACGGAGTTTGACGCCGCGTTCAGGGCGTGGGCGACGGCGCAGGTGGACCAATGGAATCTTCCCTGGCTGAAGGAAGAGAAGGTCGATGACGTTCAGAAGCTGGTCGACGCCTCGCCGGAGGACGCGAGCCTGATCGCCCGTCTGGCGGCGGCGCATTTTGTCGCGGGCGAGCCAAAGAAGGCGCTCGCCGCCGCCGAGCGCGCGAATTCGATCGATCGCGATGAAACGCTGGCGCTCGACATCATCGGTCGCGTTCTGATCGATCGCATGCTTGCGGAGAAGGACACGACGTGTCGACGCAAGCTGATCGATGAGGCCGAGCCGAAGATACGCCGTCTGCATCGCCGCAATCCGGACAACGCCCTGGCCCTGAAGCATCTCGGTTACGTCGAGCAGGCCTGGGAGCAGTTTCCCGAGGCGATCGACCTTTACAGGCAATACCAGGCGCGATACCCCGCCGATCCCGACACCTATCGACGCCTGGCGGCCATCTACCAGCGACGGGGCGACACGGCGGCGACGCTCGAGCAGTACGAACGCCTCGCCGAGCTCCAGCCGGATGACGGTTTCGTTCTCAAGCGGGTCGCGCAGCTGCACAGCGACAACGGGAATCACGCCAGGGCCAAACAATGCTGGCTGGTGGCGCTCAATGTGACGCCCTTCGACATCAACGTTCACGGCGCCCTGGCGGACGAATGCGTCGCGACGGGCGACTGGGTTCTGGCCGAGCGGGAGTATCGCGCCGTGACGGAGCTGGCGCCCGAGGATCCCATCGGATTCGAAGGACTCGCCGAGGTTTTTCGACGACAGGGGAACTCCGAGATGGCGGACTCGTACGCTGAGAGGGCGCGGGCCCTTGGGGGCGCCGCTCCGGCGGATGCGAACAAGCCGCATACCCATCCCCATTGATCGCGCCAATCCGACGCAATCGTTGCGCGCGCGGGCGCACAGGACACTCAGACGCTGGGCGCCATGGGCGCCGAGGGGCTGCTGGCCGCCGGGGTCGCCGCACAGTATGATTTCGGGATCGTCTCGATAAAGGACCGGCGGGAAATGCGGATTCAGGAATTTCAGGAAATCATCGAACGGATGTACTCGGCGAAGGACCGCAAGCGCGGTTCCGCCGGCACGTTTCTCTGGTTTATGGAAGAGGTCGGAGAACTGGCCGGCGCCCTCGCGAACGGCTCCCAGGAAGACAAGGAAGGCGAATTCGCCGACGTGTTCGCCTGGCTCGCCACGATTGCGAATGTCGAGGGGATCGACCTGCAGAAGGCGGTCGCCAAGTACACGCAGGGCTGCCCCGGCTGCCGTCAGATGGTCTGCGCCTGCGGGGATGAAGAGAAACCGTAATCGGCGTCGCCCGACGCCCAGTCGTACCGATCGCGCGCCGCACGCCCCATGCGTTGGCGACGCGTTCCCGATACCGCCAGAACGATGAACACGATGAACACCTCGCGAACCACGCTCGGTTGGATCATTGGCGCCGCGATACTCGTGGCGACGTCGTCCATTGCCGACGCCGCCGTCAGCATGCGCGTCAATCGCGTCGGTCTCTTCGCCGGCGCCCCGCAGTGCGTGCGCGACGGCGTCATGACGTTCGTCGGCGTCGACATCCGCAATACGGACGCCGCTCCGTTTGACGGTCTGATCCGTGTGACGCAGACGGATCGTGACGGCGACGTCGTGGTGTCGGAGCTTTCCGTCGCCGTGGCGCCGGACGGGGAGTGGGAGTCGAAGGAGATCTACTTCGTTCCGAACATGCGGAACGGGGACAGCCGACTGGAGATCAAGCTCTATTCGGCGGATGGAGAACTCGTCGAGTTCACTGACGATCTGGGGCAGGCCGTGAAGTCCATCCAGTCCGAGGCGTACTACGATCGCCCGGACAAGGAGGACCTGCTCATCGTCACGATCGCCAGCGGGGGGCGTGTGCCGCATGGCAGGTATCTCGAGTTCGCGGCCCAGGCGCATGACTTTTCCGAAACGATTACGGGCCGCGATATCCGCGGTCTCGCCCCGCGTGAACTGCCGCACAAGGCGCAGGGGCTGGATGCGGTCGACGCGATCATCTGGGAGGACGCCGATCCCTCCGATCTCACGGCCGATCAGGCCCAGGCCCTGCGGGGATGGGTCGAACAGGGAGGCAGACTGCTCATCGCCGTCAGCGCCCACTGGCAGTCATTCAACGCGTCGCCGCTGGCCGAGTTCCTTCCCGCGTCGGTCGACCAGATCGAAGATGTCAACGCGATCCCCGCGATGAAGGACATCGTCGTGACCCTGAGCGACTACCGGGATCTTGCCCGCAAGTATCGTGCGAAGCCGGTGACGCGCTGCCGCATGCGAGCCGCGAAGGACGCCATCCCGATTCCCTCCACCGTCAGGAAGGACGAGGATGTCGAGGATCAGGAGGCGGCGCAGGATCTCGAACCGATCGCCTACCGAGGCTATGTCGGTCGCGGAATGGTGACGCTGCTCGGCGCGCGGCTGTCGGATCTGCTGCCCGGGCCGGATGTCGAGGATTTTGACGAATCGGACGCCGCCAGGAAGAAACGCGAAGCGTACGCGGACGTCGTCGAGCGTGTCGTCGCGAACAACTTCCTCGCCATCCCCGCCTTTCGCGAGGCGGCTGGCAGTGTCTGGGGAATTGAGCAACGACGAAATATCTTCGGCGCGCTGACGAGCACGATCGGTTTTTCCGCCGTCACGGGCGTCTTCCTCTTCTTCGCCATCGCATTCACGGGTGTCTACACCCTCGGCGCGACGCTGGGCAGCTACTTCTACCTCAACAAGAAGGGCTGGTCGGGGCAGTGCTGGCCGGCCTTTACGGCCGTCAGCATCGTTGGCGTCGTCATCGGTCTTGGAATGGTCTGGATGCTGCGGGGTTTCTCGACGAAGGTCTGGCAGACGAGCGTGATTGACGCCAGGGCCGGCGCGATTTACGGCTACGGCACGTGTCTGTTCGGCGTCAAAACGAAGGACCACACGCGGCTCGATCTTCAGCTCCCCGTGGGATACTCGAACACCCCGGGTGGAAAGGGAATTCTCTTCGCCCTGCCGACGATGTCGGACCCGATGACGGGCGAGGAAACCTCCTTTGTCGCCAGCGAATCCTATACGCTGACGGACGACGGCACGCACATCGAGGGCGTCCCGGTCCGTGCAACGCTGAAGGAGTTCGAAGGGCGCTGGCACGGTGAGCTCAGCGGCACGCTCGAGGCCAGGCTCGTCATCGACAGATTCGGCCGGATCACCAAGGACAGCTTCATCCGGAACGAACTCGGCGTTGTCCTGCGGGACTGCTACCTGATCGAAGGCAATCAGGAGATCGCCGGCGAAAACGGTCGCGCCACGGGTCTGCGATGTCATCCCATCGACCGGCTCAATGCGGCCGGCGAACTGGCCTCGCTCGACGGTGAGCGGCTCGTCGCCCGCATCTATGACGACAGGAAGGCCGCGCCCAACGCTGACGGTACCCCGGCCCAGCGCAAAGGCGTCGACCTGCTGCTTTCGACATACCTTGAGAGTTGGAAAAATACCGGCTCGTTCGGGTCCTTCATGGGCCCGGGCGCCGCGACGCCCAACGTCAGGGCCGACGCCGAAATCACGCCGTTTCTGCTGCTGTCTCTGTACAATCTGATCCCACCCGGCGCGTCGCAGAACGAGTTCTGGAATCTCAGGCGCTCCTACGGCAGGCGGCTCGATTGCAGCCATTGGATTACGAAGCGGACGGCCGTGCTGATCGGGTTTTCGTACGAGAAGCCGCCCGCCGTCCTGCAGATCGATCGCGCCAATGAGAGACCGGAGAAGTCGCTGACGATGTACCGGTTCCTGATCCCCGTGGAGCGGGAATAGGCTACGGAAGAAGAGGGTCGCCCCAACGTGATCATACAGACGATCAATCTGACGAAACGCTACGGCAAACTGATTGCGCTTGCCAATCTTCATCTCACGATTGAAGAGGGTGAGTGTTTCGGCTACATCGGTCCGAACGGCGCCGGCAAGACAACGACGATTCGCATTCTCTCGACCCTGCTTCAGCCGACGTGGGGTGAGGCCAAGGTCTGCGGCTACACCGTCGGCTATGAATCCCGCCTGATCCGGCCCCTCATCGGATACGTCCCCGACTTCTTCGGCGCCTACGAAGACATGGTCGTCCAGGAGTATCTCGAGTTCTTCGCCGCCGCCTACAACATTCATGGCGATGAGCGCGTCCGCGTCGTCGGCGATGTGCTCGAACTGACGGACCTGACCTACAAACGCGACTCCCTCGTCGACGGTCTCTCCCGCGGCATGAAGCAGCGCCTCAGCGTCGCGCGCGTTCTGCTCCACGATCCGAAGATTCTCTTCCTCGATGAACCCGCCAGCGGCCTCGACCCGCGGGCCCGTATCGAAATGCGCGAACTGCTCAAGGAGCTTCGGCGCATGGGCAAGACGATCATCATCAGCTCCCACATCCTTCACGAGCTCGCGGAGCTCTGTACGACAGTCGGCATCATTGAACGCGGCGAAATGCTGTTCAAGGGGACGATCGACGAGATCATCCGGCAGACCCGCATGGGGACGCTCGTCGAGGTGAAAGTCGGCGACAGGCAGGATCGGGCGACCCAGGTCCTGTCCGGCCTGGAGCAGGTCGAGAAGGTGGAGCCCGTCAACGGCAAGCTCCTCGTCGCCCTCAAGAGCGATACGCACGATTTCGGCTTTATCGCCCGGGCCCTGCTGGACAACCAGCTGCCGCTCCAGGAACTGAAGGAGGAGCAGGTGAATCTGGAGACGGCCTTCATGCGATTTACCAAGGGAATCGTGCAATAGGCCCGCCGACATCGTTGACCCTCATAAGGCGAATCGCCGAATTGAGCAGTCCTGTCATTGCGGGAACAGTGGGAACCCTACCATGCCGAAGAACCTTCTCAACGTTGTCTGCGCCGTCCTGTGCGTCGCATGTCTGAATTTCTCGATCCTTCCGGCCCGGGTCGCCGCCGCGGGGCCCCTGCAGACGCCGGGCGCCGGCGAGGCCAGACCGGAAACGACGGATGAGCCGACGGACGCGGAGGCGTCCGACGACGAGACGGCCGAAACCGCGGAGGAGAAGCCGCGCGTCGAATACGGCGCGACGGAACTCGGCATCCGGATGACGCCGGGGATCGCCCGGGCCATCAGCGAGTCCATGACGCGCCGCATGAAAGGTCGCTACGAGCTCGACGACGAGCAGACCAAAAAGGCGACGGACGCCATCTCCTACAACATCCTGAAACTCGCCCACGAGAACTCCGAAGTCGGTCGAGACGCCATCGAATTCATGATGGCCACGATGATCGCCAACGACGGCGAAATGCCGAAGGAGAACGCGATCGAGTTCGCGAAAAAAATGAAGCCTGTCATCCCCGCCCTGCGCCAGTTCTTCCTGGAGAGCTCGCGGGATGTCGGCAAGGTCATGAGTCTCAAGCAGCGGCTTCAGTTCACCGGCGACATGACGGGCGTCACGGCCGGGCTGACCATCTTCGAAACGCGAATGAACCGATGGGAGGCCGGCGAGGTGTCCGACGGCGCGAATCCCTTCTTTGATCGCCCCGTGACGCCGGACGACGAGGTGGTCGAGGGCGAAACAAAGGCGCAGCGCGACGCCCGCCGCGCCCGCCGCGATGTCGAACGCTCGATGAACTGGATGCTCAATCACGAGAGCAACTGGGAGCAGTATGTTCGCAACGCTGTCCTGTTCTATGACTTCGACGAGGAACAGCAGAACGCCGCCAACGGTATTCTCGAAAACTGCAAGGCGCGGCTTGCCAAGGTGAAGACGGATGAATGGCTGAAGGCGTACCTCGACAACCGTGTCGCCGATCGCATGTCGTGGCGCCTCGACTCAAAGTTCAACCAGGGACCGATGCGATTCCAGCTTGAAAGGGCCCATGACAAACTCATGAAGCCCATCCAGGACATCGAGAAGGATCTCAAACGCCGGATCGATACGCTTCCGACGACCAAGCAGCGACTCGAAGCGAAGAAGGCCGCCGAACAGGCCATGCAGGAACACGGTATCGACAAGCTGCCGCTCTGATCGGCGGGAGTGAAGGCCGGGGCGCCGAGACTGCAGTAAGAAGGAAACGATGCCAACGATTCTGAAAGATCTCAGCCTGTGGTTCTGGCGGCTCGTGCCGGCCAATCCGATTCTCGTTCGCGTGGTCCACGCCGGCGGTCGCCGCAAGCGTCACCTCTGGATCCGCCTCGGCTATCTTTCCATCATGGCCGTCGCCGTCGTCATCGGCATCGCACTCATGCAGGGTGGCGGTTCGACCGGCTCCCTGGCCGACTTCGCCAAGCAGGCCACGATCGTCTTCAAGAATGTCTCCCTGATTCAGCTCGGCATGGTCTGCGTTCTTGCGCCCGTCTTTGCCGCCGCCGCGATCACACAGGAGAAGGACTCCCAGACGTATAACATTCTGTTGTCGACGCCGCTGACCAACGGCCAGATCGTGCTCGGCTCACTGCTCAGCCGGCTCTTCTTTGTCATCGCCCTGCTGATCGCGAGCATTCCGCTCTTCTGCATCATCATGGTTTACGGTGGCGTGACCGGCGACAAGATCATGCTCGCCATCGCGATCGCCACGGCGACGGCGCTGCTGATGGGTTCCATCGCCATCAGCATCAGCGTCATCAAGATCGGCACGGGCCGAACGATCTTCAGCTTCTATCTCGCCATCGCCGTCTACCTGATGACGGTCTATGTCCTGGGGTCCTGGAGCGGTCTGATTCCGCCGGAAGCGGCGCCGTCGCCGACAGGTCAGGCCCGCATGAGCTGGCTTGCCGCGTTTCATCCCTTCCTCGCCATGTTCGTGATTCTCGGGGAGACGCCCGCGCCGAACTTCGCCGATGTCGCCCATTACGGCTTCCCCGGCAGGTACCTCCTCGCTTATCCGCATTACAGCTACATCGTGATCACGACGATCACGTCGCTGATCCTGCTCGTCGTCAGCTTCGCCTTCGTTCGACGAAGCGCGAAGGAGGGCGAGCCGACGTTCCTGTCCCGTGTCTTCGGCGGCAAGGCGATGGGCGCCGGCAGCTCCGTCAATGAAATCAGTGACGACGAAGCGACGGCGACGGCCGCCGACGCGCGCCGCAAGCCGCCCCGCACGGTCAGCAAGAACCCGATTGCGTGGCGGGAATCCGTCACCAGCGCCGCCGCCGGCGGTGGGAAGCTGTCGCGCATCCTCCTGCTTGGATTCGGCGCCCTCATCGCCATCGGTCTGTTCATCGCCTACCTCAGCGGAAGTGTCGTTCGCGCGGACCTGCGCCAGTGGCTCGTCGGCGTCGTCCTCGTCGAATTCGGCATCACACTCTTCGTCGCCACGACCGCGGCCGCGACGAGCATGACGCGGGAAAAGGAGAGCAACACGCTCGAGCTGATTCTCGCGACTCCGCTGACGAGCACCAACGTGATCACGGGCAAGACATGGGGACTCATCTGGGCCGCGGGTCCCATGCTGCTGATTCCGTATTTCACTGTCCTGCTGTTCGTTGTTTCGGATCTGTTTCGCGGCCGGTTGTTCGACGCGTCGCTCGCGGTCATCAACCCGGAAGCGCTGATCACGCTGCCCGTCATCTTCCTCGCCTTTACCGCCTTCGCCTGCATGATCGGTCTGAAGTCTTCCATCAAGTCGAAGCGAACCATGGGCGCCGTCTTTACAAGCGCGGGCGTGATCGCCGTCGTGATCGCCGGAACCTGGACGTGCGTCTCCGCCGTCAAGAGTTCGGGAGACGCCTTCACGCTGACGTCGGCCTTTATGCCGCTGACGCCGGTCACGGCCTGCTATATCGCCATCGATCCGGTCAACGCCCTGACTGACGGTGTCAGCGCGTCGCAGCCCCCGCTCGCGCAGTGCCGGGTCATCGCCATGATCGCAACCTTCTGCTCGGCGCTGATCTACTTCTTCATTGGCTGGTATCTGCGCAACGACATGGTTCGCAGCTACGACATGACGATTCGAAAGCAAATGGCGTAGGGCGAGCGCGACCGCGTTCCACAGCGCGCCGCGCGGCCCACCGAACCGCGTCCGCAAGGGAGCCAGGCCAGCGCGGGCGGCGCTTACAACAGCGCCGTCGGATCCAGTTCCGTGACAAGGCTGAAGCCCGCGCCACCGTCGCCCGCCTCTGAAGGCGTGTCGGGACCGGGGCCGGCCGCGGCCGTTCCGCCGGCGCCACCGCTTCCGCCGGAGGCGCCGCCGCCGCCGCCACCGAAGCGAGTCGTCGTTGTCACCGACGAGCTGTTGCTCCCGCCCTGTCCGCCGTCGACGTCAACGGCGCCCGTGTTCTCGACGGTGGGCGCCAGCATATGAACGATTCCGCCACCCCCACCGCCGCTCGGCGCCTCGTCCGAATCGCTGTTCTCTCCGTCACCGCCACGGGCCATGATGGCGCCGCTGTTGTCGACGTTCGTCATCGAGGCCAGCACGACAAGGCCACCGCCGCCGCCCCCACCGACGCCGCTCTGTCCGTCGGCGACAATCTCGCCAGTGTCTGAAATGACAATGGCGCCCATCGCGATGACGCGCAGGGCGCCGCCTCCGCGGGAGCCCTGATTGAAGAATGTCGTGCCGATTGCGTCCCAGCCGCCCGTCGCGCCGCCGCCGCCGGCCAGTGTCGTGACGGACAGCAACTGCCGCGATTCAAATTCGCTCAGGCCGATGCCACCTCGCCCACCGACGCCGGCGCCACCGTCAATGCCGCCGCCCGCCTGCGCCGAGGCCGTGGCGATCCCCGATACGGGTTCAGCGATTGTCGCGGTCGACAGATCGTCATCGATGCCGCCCGGGGCGTCCGCGCCGGCGAAGCCACCTTCAGCGCCCGGCAGAACGACGATTGTTCCGTGGTTCACGAACGCATCGAGCACGCGAATCGTCATGCCGCTCGGGACTGTCAGCGTGGCGCCAGCCTCAATGGTCAGCGAGTGGAATTGCAGATTCTTCGGCTGATCGGGACCGCTGTTCCAGTCTTCATTGCCGGAGACGATCCGATCGCCCGCCGAGCCGTCGCCGTACACGCGAAGCGATCCGTCCGCGCCCGTCTCTCCCTGTGGCCCCTGCGCGCCCTCGGGACCGGGATCGCCCTGCGGCCCCTGCACACCTGGAACCATGCTGCCGACGCCCGGATCACAGGAACCCGCAACGCACACGAACAGGAGGGCGGTCAACAGGAGGCATTTGCCCATGTCACGACAGATGCGCGAAACACTCATGCTTCAGACTCCGATGGGTTGGCGAGGCGCCGTGCGGCCGATTGTCGCCGCGGATCGAAACGAACGCCGAAGGCGCAGACCTCGGCCGGATAGACTGCAAGGTCCACATTATACGCCATGGCGTTGAGCGATCCGAGCGCACACATACTTCTCACGCATGGAATGTGGATGTGGACCGCAGAATCCGACAGATTTTCGGAGCGATCCCTTCTCTCATACCGAGCCGGGCTCTGACTCGCAGAGCGTCCGCGACCGGATGCCGGGCCGGTCATGGCCCGGTTCCTGCGCGGGACGGGAGCGTGGCATGCGGACGCTCGACGTCGGCGTGTTCGCCAGGCGCTGACGACGGTCATGTCGGCGAACTGAATGGGCCGTTATTGGATCAGCCGCGCGACGAATGGCTCGACATCCGCGCCGTCGACTGCGCCATCGCGATTGACGTCGGCCCGTTCGGCGTCGCACATATTGTCCGACGTTGTGTTGAGCAGCATGTCGACGAACAACATCGCGTCGGCGCTGGTGACATCGAAGTCGCAGTCGAGATCGCCCGAGTCCAGCACGCGCATGACTTCTTCGCGGAGCTGGCGAGCGTAGGGATCCGTTCGAATGTTGAGGTCGACGACGGCGAAGATGGCGTAGTAGTTGCGCTCCCGATCGATCCACGGTGTGAATCCGAACAGCCCCGGACTGGCCGACTCGGCAATCTCGTCGGCGTTGCTGACGCGAAACACCCAGTTGCCCACGCCATAGCCCATGTAGCGATCGTCGGCCGTTGGCGGCAGAGAACCGATCGACGCGCCTGCGGCCTGGTTCGCCAGCATCGCGTCCACGGATGCGGGTGTCAGCACCGTGGCGCCGTTGAACCGGCCGTCGTTCAGCAGCATCTGAAGCAGGTGTCCGTATTCATTGACGGAAGCGACCATGCCGCCGGCAATTCGCGGGTTGATGACCTGCCCATACTCCGTATCAACTAGCCCCAGAGGATCTTTGACGTAGGTCTGAAACAGATTGATCCAGGAGGTTCCCGTCGCCAGCTCGCCGATGGCGCCGGCGACATGCATCGAATTGCCGCCGTAGTTGATCTCGGCGCCGGGCGCCGCAACGAGATCCAGCGCCTCAATCTGAGCCGCGCACGCCTGCAGTGTGCTGAACGGTGTGCCGATGCAGTCGGCCGCGTCGGGGGTGATCCCCGACGTGTGCGAGAAGAGCTGGCGGATCGTGATCGTTCCCTTTTCGCCCGTCCAGCCGAGCCACTGCCCCGTCGTGTCATCCAGCGTGATCGCGCCGGCGTCGACGAGCGCCATGATGACGGCGCCGGACATCCACTTGGTCGCGGAGGCAAGCTGAACGGGCGTTGTCGGCGTGATATTGCCGAAGGAGCGGGAATACAGCGTCTCGCCGTCGCGGACGACGACGAATGTGTAGCCGGAGAGATTCAGTGACGTCGCGGCGTCATTCAGAATCATGTCGACACCCGCGAACTCTTCGGGCGTCTGGCCGCAGGCGACGTGCAGCGGGAGCGGAAGCGTCAAAGCGATCAGGGCGATCAACATCGTGCGTCGTGAATTGGCGCGCATGGGGGGCTCTCCGCGAGGGTGCGATGTGAGGTCAAACGCGAGGAACACCCGCGTATTACATCGACGGCGAAAATCATTTTTCAGATCGTGATCGAGGTACGAGTTCCGGCGACGCCGTCGACGTCCGGACCGAAAATCCCCTCCCGACCCGCTGATATGTCGCCGCCCTGAAAATCGACCGCTGGGACGAGATTCCTTTCTCGTCCCACATCCCCGCGGGAATCCCTTCCCGCAGGCTGCCGCGCGCCTCGATGACCTTGTAACGCTCCTTTGGGGCTTGGCCATCACGTTTGTCGAAGCGACCCAGGGTGGCGCTTCGTCCGCGTTGCGGACTTCGCTTGACCCTGGGTTGTCTTGTTGCGCCCCGTTGGGGCGTGGAGGACGCCGCTCTGTAAAACACGCTGGTACGGGATTCCTATCCCGTACCCACATTGGGAGGACGCTGGTACGGGATTCCATTCCCGTACCCACATCCGGCGGGATCCCTTCCCGCAAGTGTGCGCAATCGGCGCCTCGCTGTCCTCGGCGTGGCGAATTCTGGAACAACGTCGCGCGCGAATCGTCGCCGTGAGGACACGGCGGCTCTGAATGAAGGCGATTCGTCAGAATCCGGCCGTGATGGCTGATACGAGATCCCCCTCTTGTTCCCCCGCGGCGGGGTCCTCTCCCCCCGCCAAACGCCCATTTGGCCGCGGCCCCCGCCGCCCCTAGAATCCCGCCCTGATCCGTGGCGGAGCGTCCGCGACACGAGAGACTGCGACGACTGGAGTCCCGACGATGGCGGCCGCTGACAAGATCATGTTCGAGATATATCGCGAGGCGGGCTACGACCAGAAGTTCCGCGTCGTCTATTTCACGGAACTCGACGAACACAACAAGCACAACGAGATCAATCGCGCGATGTCCGGCGAGCACTTCTTCGACGGCTTCCTCAAGGAGCTCAACGCCGACGCCGGCAAGGCCCGGATCAACGAGTACCTCCAGCGACTCAACAGCGGTGAATCCCTCACGCCCGACGAAATCGAGGCGGGCCTCAGCGAGACGGGCGTCCTTGCCGACTGAGCATTTGCCAAGCGTCGAAATTCAAAAAAGTCAAAAAGTCAAAACGTCAAGAAGCCAAAACGACAGGACTTCAACAAGAAAACAGACGGGTGTTGGCGCTATCTGGTGGCGCTGGCGAGTCGCGGGCGGCGCGAATCTCGGGCCGCTGATTTGAAGGCTCGAATCTGAGAACCTGGATACTCAGATCGCATTGTTCCAATCTGAGATCTCAAATTTCGAATTGGGCATCTCAAATCCGATATCTCCAGCCTCCAATCACTCATTTGATATCCTGAATCTGAGGCTTCGAATCCCGATTCTGTGTTGCGGCCCTCTTCGCGTCGGGGCGACATTCGAAGTTGCCGCCGCGTTCGGCGTCGAAGGGAGTGTTCGGCCGCCGTTGAATTGATACCGGCGGGGGGCGTAACATTCATCAAGGCGTGTACGATTTCCGCAGGCGGACGCGTGGGCGATACAAGATGGGCCAATCGAAAACGACATCGGCGTCACACCGGGAAGCGCCGCGAGTTCCTGTGCGGCGCAGGACGCCACGGCGTCTCAGGATCCTGCAGTGTCTTGTCGTCGTCCTGTGGCTGTTGTGGGGCGCGAGCGCCGTGTGGTCGCTTGAGATCATGTCCCCGAAATCGTCGGTCTTCGTCACAGGCGGATGCGTCGGCTTCACATGGAAATGGCCCTCCCGGCTGCGCGAGTTTCTTCCTTCCGAATACATGATGGACAGAAGCGACGCGATGTTTCTGAGCATCTGGCCGAAGTACAAGCCGAGTGTGCGTTCGCCCGCCAGTGGCGCGATGTTGTGGCCTGTTCTGATCGTTCCCCTGTGGCTGCTGGTCGTTCCCCTCACGATCATTGTCGTCTGTCTGCGGCGACGCCGGCGCGCACTCGACGGGGCGCCGACGTGCGCCCGTTGTGAGTTCAACCTCACGGGCAATGCGTCCGGCGTATGCCCGGAGTGCGGGGCCGCCTTCGAGATGGCACAGGTGTGATGAGCTCCATCAGAGGTCAGGCCGATGGACTCGGCGCTGGAGTGTGCGAGCGATGGGCATGAGCCGTTCAAACCCCGATGACCCGCCCACACTGGAATACGCCGGCGCCGAACCCACTGCGACGCCGGAGACGCCTCCGCTCTACTTCTGGCTCTTCATGGCGTCCTTGGTGACCCTGATCATCTGCATTGCGGCCCATTCGTCGGGACTCACATCGCCGTCCGGCGCGATGGAGTCGGCCATCCGGACGATCCTTCGTGTCGCCGTCCTCGCCATGAACGGCGTGACGATCTGGTCGTTCGTCCTGCTTTATCGCGGCTATTGGAAGAACACGACAATCGGCTTCCTCGCCGTCGTCAGCGCGATGTTCTCCGTCGCAGGCGACATCGGTCTTGTCGTGTGGCTGATGATGTGAGGCCTCGGGATCGAAAGCCGGAGGGCGTGAGCTGAGAGCTGAACGTCGGAATCGTGAGTCTCAAATTTCAAATTTCAGACTCCAGCTCCCTCATCCCCGGCGTCTCTTGACTCGCGATGGCCCCGCCCTGTCGCCATCTCCACCTGTCTGGCGTTTTGACTTTTTTGAATTTCGACTTTTCCACGTTTCCAGACGTGTCAGACCGCCCCGCTCGCCAGCGTTTCGGGCCGGCGATACAATCCCCGCCCGAACGAGATTGTTGCACCCTGAGCCCTCAAGATCCGGAGCCTTCGCCGCCATGAAGTTCTTCATCGACACCGCCAACATCGACGAAATCAGGTCCGCCGCCGACATGGGCGTTCTGGACGGCGTCACGACGAATCCGAGTCTTGTCGCGAAGGAAGGCAGGGAATTCCGTCCGCTCATCGCCGAGATCTGCGAGATCGTTCCGGGGCCCGTTTCCGCGGAAGTCGTCTCCACGGATTGCGAAGGTATGATGAAAGAGGCCCGCGAGCTTATCAAAATCGCGGACAACATCGTCATTAAGCTGCCGACGATTCCCGAAGGCGTGAAGGCCCTCAAGATCTGCTCGGAAGAGGGCATCCAGACGAACATGACACTCGTGTTCCAGCCGCTTCAGGCCCTGATCGTCGCCAAGGCCGGCGCCACGTTTGTCTCGCCCTTCCTGGGGCGGCTCGACGACATCGGCCAGGAATCGATGGACATGCTCGCCGACATCCGCACGATCTACGACAACTACGGCTTCAAGACGGAGATCCTCGCCGCGAGCCTGCGCCATCCGCTCCACGTGCTCCAGGCCGCCAAGCTCGGCGCCGACGTCGGCACGATTCCGTACAAGGTCATCACCCAGCTCCTGCATCATCCGCTCACGGACATCGGTCTCCAAAAGTTCCTCGCCGACTGGAACAATTCCAGGAAGTAGCGATGACCGTGCCCACGGCGGATCGAATGTTGCGTCATCGACGTGCGCGCAGCTGATTTCCGGCAGGTTTACTGCTGACAAACCCTTGCCCCGACCCTTGGGGAACGCCTACCCTTATGAGACGTCGATCGCGCCTGGGCGGGGGCAACGTGCGCGCCGATTCGCCTCGCAGCGAACCGATTCGAAAGGAATTCACGATGCGCCGACTCAAGACGCTCCTGATCGCCGTTTGCCTGACCACGCTGCTTACCACGTCGACAGGCTGCCCACCACAGACCTGTGTGTTCGACAGTGACATGAACGGCGAATTCAGCGTCGAGGAAGGTCTCGCGGCGATCGACCAGCTCAGCATCGATCTGAATCTCCAGATCAACACGATCGACGACCTGGAGACGATCGATCAGCAGATCTTCGCGGCGATCGCCACCAATCCGTTCATCCTCCTGCAGTACGCGCCCTGCGTGGACATTCTGGAAAACCAGTTCACGCCCACAACCGGCGATCCTGCGCCGGCGCCCTGAGTCAACCCCATATAGCGTGGGCCACGCCCACCAATGCAACTCGGAAGCGCAGGCGTATTCATGGTGGGGCTGTCCAGTTGTTCCGTCGCTCCTCCGGAGCGGGAATTGCTTAGAAAACACTGAAGATCGACGACGTGACTTCACGGCTTTCGTCTGCAGGGACTTTCTGAACACCGTCGTATTCATGGTGGGCGTGGCCCACTCCACATCTGCGCGTTTGCGCCGGCTCGCGATACAAACGCTGACCTGCGCGATATCATCACTCCGCAATCCATCAACATCCGAGGGCCGGATTCAATGAGTGAGCAACAGAACATCGAGACCTTTAATACCGCCGCGTGGCGCTTGCGGGAGGCGAAGCGTGTTGTTGTCTTCACGGGCGCCGGGGTTTCCGCCGAGAGCGGCATTCCCACGTTCCGTGACGACGGCGGGTTCTGGACGGAATTCCCGCCGGAGACCTACGCGACGTGGGGCGGCATTGCGATGGCCGCGGCGAAGGAGCCCAAACGCCTCGCCGCGTTCCTGCACGCCGTCATCGCGCCGATTGCGGACGCCGAACCCAACGCCGCCCATCAGGCCATCGCCGACATCGAGCAATACAAGACGGTCGAAGTGATCACGCAGAATATCGACGGACTCCACCAGCGAGCCGGCAGCATCCGCGTTCATGAGATTCATGGCACGATCTACGAGATCGTCTCCGCCGACGGCAGGACTCGGAGGAAGACGCTGCGTCGCGAGCAGCTTCAGAAGATCGCCGAGAGGTTGCGAAGCGCAAAGGAAGGCGGGATGTCCCTCGCGCGCCTCCTTGCCGCCGTCAGCCGGATCGCCGGGATCGGTCTGCGCGGCGTCTATCGCCCCAACATCGTTCTCTTCGGCGACGCGCTGGCCGATCCGGCGTGGCCCAACGCGATGAACGCCGTCGAACAATGCGACTGTCTATTGAGTGTCGGCACATCGGGACTCGTGATGCCCGCGGCGATGATTCCCTCGACCGCCAGGGCCGCCGGCGCCAAAGTGATCACGATCGACCCCAATGAAGGCGACGGCGACTATTGGCTGCGCGGCAAGGCCGGCGATCTCCTGCCGCGACTCGTGCAGCAGGCCTTCCACTGACACGCTTCTGACTCCACATCAAGCCGGATGGCTCGACCGATACAATTGGCGCCAATATGGATGGCTTTGCACGGCGCCGTCAGAATGGATAGGCTTGGCCGATAGTGGCGAAGGCCTCGAAGTTCGCGTCGGACGGACCCGTGTCGCGCGCGACACGGACCGCCAGTCGGCGCTGAGGCTTCGCACGACAGACACCAGCGGTGGGCGTCGATCAAGTCGCGCTTCCGGGAGGTCGGACCAATGGCTGACAATACACTGATTTACGAACTGGAACACAAGCCGCCGATGGGCAAGGCGATCGTTCTGGCCGCCCAGCACGTCCTGACAATGTTCGGCGCGACAGTCGCCGTGCCGCTGCTGCTCGGCGGACCCGACCAGATGAACCTCTCACAGGAGCAGATCGGCGTCCTGATTTCATCCGTCATGCTGTGCAGCGGCCTGGCCACATTCATCCAGACGACCTACGGCAGCCGACTGCCGATCATTCAGGGCGTGTCGTTTTCCTTCCTCGCGGCGTTCATCACGATTATCTCGTTCAGCAAGGAACATAGTCTCGACGCGCCGACCATGATGCGCTACATCGCCGGCACGATCATGATCGGCGCCATTTTTGAGATCCTCGTCGGCTTCAGCGGGCTGATGGGCTGGCTTCGTCGAATTCTGTCGCCCGTCGTCGTGGGGCCCGTCATTATCCTGATCGGTCTCGCTCTCTTCGAGTTCGGCGCGCCAAAGGCCGCCACCTGCTGGCCGATCAGCGCGCTGACGATCGTCCTCGTGATTCTCTTTTCACTGGTCCTTTCCAGAAATCACCAGGTCTTCAAGCTTTATTCGATCGTCGGATCGATCGTCATTGTCTGTGCGATCTGCTGGATCTGCAGTGTGACGGGCGTGTTCCCGTCGGGCCATCCCGCGCACATCGGGTTTGAGTCGTTTGAAAGCGCCGCGTGGGTTCGCGTGAACCCGAAAGAAGTTGTCTTCCCCTGGGGGGCGCCGATGTTTGACGCCGGCTTCATCGTCGCCGGCCTCGCGGGTTATCTCGCCTCCATGATCGAATCGTTCGGCGACTACCACGCCTGTTCGAATATCGCGGCGAAGAAGGATCCGACGCCCCATCAGATCTCGCGCGGCATCGGCTGCGAAGGCGTCGGCTGCCTCATCACATCCGTTCTTGGTGGATTCAGCAGCACCTCCTACTCGGAGAACATCGGCCTGATCGGCCTGACCCGTGTCGGATCGCGCTTCGTCGTGCAGATCGCCGCCGTCATGCTCGTCCTGCTGGGACTCTTCGGAAAGTTCGGCGCGCTCGCGGCCACGATTCCCACGCCCGTCATCGGCGGGCTTTATTGCGTTCTCTTTGGTCTCATTGCGGCCGTCGGTATCCAGCAGCTTGCGAGGGCGGATCTGTCGAGCGATCGGAACATGTTCATCGCGGGCTTCAGCCTGTTCATGGGCCTGAGTGTCCCGGCTTACTTCAAGGGCTTTGGCAGCGATCATCCGACATGGGAGGAGTTTTCGAAGAACTGGGACTCCGGTCTCAAGTCGCTGGTTTACTCCATGGGTTCAACAGGAATGGGCGTCGCCGGAACGCTCGGCGTTATTCTGGACAACATCATTCCGGGTACACACGAGGAACGCGGCATCAATGTGCCGTCCGTCCTCGCGCCCGAGGGCGCGGATATCACGCTGGGTTCGGAGACGGCGGATGAGAAGCGCTGGGATGATTAGTCACTTCATCAGGAGTCATTCGTGAGCACTGTCGGCGGACTCGACTTCCTGCAATCGCTCAATCGGCCGGCCCTGATCGCCATGATCCACGTTGGCGCCCTGCCCGGCACGCCGCGCAACTGCGCGTCTGTCGCGGCGCTGACACGTCAGGCCGTGGGTGAAGCCGCCATCCTCACGGACAGCGGCGCCGACGCCATCATTCTGGAGAACATGCACGATGTTCCCTACCTCAATCGACACGTCGGTCCCGAAATCGTCGCAACGATGACCGCCATCTGCGTCGCCGTCCGGGAGGCGACGACGCTGCCGCTCGGTGTGCAGGTCCTGGCGGGCGCGAATCGTGAGGCCATCGCCGTCGCGCACGCCGCGAGACTGCAGTTCGTTCGATGCGAGGGATTCGCCTTCGCCCACGTCGCCGATGAAGGCCTGATGGCCGAGGCGGACGCGGGCCCCCTGCTGCGCTATCGCCGCGCCATCGGCGCCGACGATGTCGCTGTCATTGCCGACATCAAGAAGAAACACTCGGCCCATGCGATCACGGCCGACGTTTCCCTCGCCGAAACCGCGAAGGCCGCCGTCTTCATGGGCGCGACAGGTGTCGTCGTGACCGGCGGCGCGACGGGCGAGCCGGCAAGCCCCGACGATCTGCGGAGCGTTACGGAGACGATCGATCAGGCCATCTTTATCGGCAGCGGCGTCACGCCGGAGAATGCGGCGCACTACGCCGCCGCCGATGGCTGGATCGTCGGCAGCTTTCTCAAGCAGGATGGCGAGTGGCAGAACCCACCCGAGGCGTCACGCGTCGCACAGATGCGGGCCGCCGTTGAGAGCGCCGCGCGATCCTGATCTTCATCCACGTCTGGCCCGAATAACACGCCTCGCTTATTGGGCGAAGCGCCGCGATGGAAGCGCGCTTTGTGTGCGCTCCGCCGCGAGTTCGACAGGCGGCTGTCACGGCTTGCCGCACCCCTGATTCGTATTAACCAAAACTCCATGAAGCCGCCACCACTCGAGGCCGATGACTCCAAGGCCGTGGGAGATGGAGAGACTCCATGCTGAATGACATGTTAACGCCACGAAAGGCCCGGCTGTTCGGATCGCCCGTCCGATCATTATCGGATGGCTGGTTCGAGCTGCTGCTGGTGACGATCGTACTGGCGATCACATTGGTCGCGCACGGTCTTCTCAATGCGACACATGTCATCGTTCACTTCTATTACCTGCCCGTCATCATCGCGGCCCATTACTTCGGTCGCACGCTCGCCTGCACGATCGCCCTGCTGAGCGTGTTGACCGTGAGCGCGTTCATGCTGCTGGCGCCGGCCCATTTTCAGACGACGATCACGTCGCCGATCGTGGCCCTGTTGACGATGGTCGCCTGGGGCGGCTTCCTCGGTCTGAACGCCCTGCTGATGGGAACGCTCTCCAACCAGCGCGCGAAGGCCATTTCCGAGCTGCGCGAGGCGCACGTCGGCATTATCGAGATTCTCTCCAAATACCTGAATACGGCCGATCAGTACACGAAATCGCATTCCATGCGTGTCGCGGAACTGTCGACAGCGATCGCCGTCCAGATGCGCCTTCGGGATGATGTGATCGAAGATGTCCGCGTCGGCGCCCTGCTGCACGACATCGGCAAAGTCGAAATTTCGACCCGCCTCATTCAGAAGGCCGCCGAACTGGACGCCAGCGAGCGCGACGAAATGGACGCCCATACGGTTCGCGGCGCAGATCTCGTGCGATCGCTCGGCACGATCCTCGACGGCGCGATTCCCATCATCAAACACCATCACGATCACTATTCGATGGACTCGAAGCAGCAGGGCCTGCACGGCGAGGAGATTCCGATCGGGGCCCGGATCGTCTCCGTCGCCGACGCCTACGACGCCATCGTGACGGATCGCCCCTATCGCCGCGGTCGCACGCCGGAAGAGGCGGTCACGATCATCCGCGGCGCGTCGGGGACCCAGTTTGATCCCGGCGTCGTCGAGGCCTTTGAGATCGTGATCTCGCGCCAGAATGAGGATACCGACGCGCACGACGCGACGCTTCAGAAGTCACACGCGCCCGTGTAATCGAGCGGCGCTGCGGCGAGCCTTCCGCGAGCGCGGCTCGCGTCGTTGCACGGTTGAATCGCAACTCACGCCACACATCGATCCCGTTCACGTGTATGATTCCGCGCGTCGGCGCGGGCGATGCGGCTCGCGCCCATGGGATTCCGAGGAGCGGTACGCCGATGAATGTGCGCGACGCGATCGAGCAGCGATTCCGAACCAGGATGATGCGCATGCGCGAGGCGCTGGAGCGTTTCGACGATGTGTCCGCCGAGCGCGAGAAGGTCGGACCCAACTGGAATGTGCGAGACCTTGCCGGGCACTACATCTTCTGGACGAACGAGGCCGCTGAGCGGATCGGACCGATCGCGAAGGGCGCCGCCGTCCCGGATTACGATCTCGATCGCGTGAACGCCGATGTCTATCGGACCTGGCGGCGCATGTCCTTCGTAATGCTTCTGCCGCAGCTTCGCGCCGCGGAGGAGAAGCTCCTCACGCGCGTTCGCGGGATCGATCCGAAAACCCTCGTCGACGACACGCCGATCCGGACGTGGCTCGATATCCATCTGGATCACTACGATCATCATTGGCCGAGCCTCAAGGCCGTCGCCGCCCGCGCATAGAGCCCTACGTCTGTCGCTTCGTCCGAGAACGTCTCCTTCTGTCAATAACGCGCAAAGTTCGGGGTGATTTGCGGCTCGATGTTGAACGTTGCGCGTCGCCTGGGATAGGATTCACTGCGTACGCTCCGGCCTATGCTGACGCGCATCAAATCACGAAGACGTGTCGCGGATCGGAGTCATTGAGTCATCGCAGTTTCAAGTTCGAGGGGAGCGCAGGTCATGTCGCAGGGGCGTCGTCTATCCACATCCGTTGGTTTTTTTGCGCTGAGTCAGATGTTGCTGGCGGCCGCGCCCGTTCGCGCCGCTGAGACGGCGAGCCTCCTGCCGGTTGAAGACACGTTCTCCCGGGAGCAGTCGCCGACTGACACGTTCGGGACCGGCGGCGCCCTGCACGTCTCGGGCGCGATGGCGGTCAATGGCAATGCGGTCCAGCGAGGCCTTGCCGATTCGTGGATGCGCTTCGACACGTCGGCGGCCGTCAGTCAGTTCGACGCCGCCTACGGGGCGGGTAACTGGACGCTCGACTCCATCGTGTTGTCGGTCCGCGAGAATGCGGCGCCGACGAGCGATATCTTCACGCGTGGCGTGGGCGACTTTGGCGTCGCCTGGATCGCCAACGACAACTGGGCGCAGGGGACCGGCGCGTCTTCGAGCCCGGGAACGGCGAGCGGAAATGAGATTGGCTGGACCTACGGTCAGTCGCTGTTGAGCGGCGCGGATCGAAATCTCGGCGTCTTCTCCAACGCGGGAAACAACACGCGACAGGACTTCAGTCTTGCGCTCGATCCCGACTTTGTCGCGGATCTGCTGGCCGGCGGCTCGGCGACGCTGCGACTTTCCGCCGCGTCGGATCTGATCGGATTCACGTTCAACTCGGCCAACAACGGCAACGCCGGCAATCGCCCGGCACTCATCCTGACCGCCACGCCGGAACCGACGACCGCAGTCCTGCTTCTCTGTGCCGCAGGCGCGGCGCTGCGACGTCGCAGATCACACTGACATCATCACGCGACAGAATCTCGTTTCGCGGTTTGTGGTCCTGAACGATAGGCCACGGGCCGCGGGGCGCTCTCAGCCGCGCGGGCTTTCAGCCGCCTTTGCGATGGCGGCGCTGCAGGCGTTGATCTCCACGTTCAGCATGTCGAGGACGCCGGCGTCTGAGGGCCAGAGCAGTCCGCGCTCGCGTATGTCCTCGAAGGCGTCGCGGCACTTGTGAAGATACTCCAGTGCTGTGCGACGCTGGGTGAGGACCGCGTCGGCGTCGTCCTCCGACTTCTCGGCCATCGTCCGCCACCATTCCGCGAGCTTGTAGTATGAGACGGCCAGCTCGCGCGCCGCTTCCGCGTTCTCCGGTTCGGCCGAGGCGATGCGCTCGCACGCGCCGGTGTACTGTTCGAAGCGCCGCCTCGCAACGTCCATTCGCCCCAGCGCCAGCGCCGTCTCACCAACATAGCAGTAGCTCGAGCGTATGGCCGTCGCCGCCTGCATGTTTCTTGGATCGGCTTCGACCTGCGACTCACGTATCGCGAGAGACTTCTCAAAGCTGGACTGCGCCTTCGCATTGTCGTCGACGCTGCGATAGAGAAGGCCGAGTCGATCGTATCCGACGGTCAGGTCATGACGGATGGATTCCGAGTCGTGACCATCCGCAATGATGTCGCGGACGCGATCGATGAATGTCTGGTAATGCGTGATGGCGTCCTCCGTTGCGCCGATGGCGGCGTCGAGTCGCGCAAGATGCTCATGGGACGCCGCCGCGCCGCGCCGAGCAGTGATTTCGGAAGCGTCCACCTCCAGCATTCGATCGTAGTTCGCCCTGGCCGCGTTGTAGTGGGAACGGGCGCGGGACGCGTCGCCTTGCCGCGCCGCCAGATCGCCGAGGCGATTCTCGTGGTACGCCAGGTCGAGCAGGACCGCCGTGTCATCGGGCGATTCGTCCGCAACGCCTTTGAGCAGCTCGTAGGCGCGATCCTCGAATGCGTCCGCCTTCGACTGCTGATTCAGCAGTTCGAGAACGACAGCGCTGCGGCTCAGTCCGAGGCTGAGGCGGCGCCGCAGCGACGTATCTCCTGGCGACGACGCGCAAAGCTGCTCCAGCAGCTTCAGACCTTTCTCATAACTTCGCCATGCGCCCTGACGATCGCCGAGGTTGGGGCGATCCGGATAGCCCTGGATGTCGCCCAGCGTGAAGTAGGCGGCGGCGACCTGGAGGCGCAGTTCATCGTTGTCGGCCTCCTTCTCGAGACTGTCGAGGTACTCAAGTCCCGTCGCCACGATGAACTGTCGCGTGTCCGTGGCGCCGGGAAGGTCGCGGATCCGCGGATCGAGTTCCGCGATGAAGACGCTCGCGAGCTTTCGCACTTCATCAAACCGACGCTCCGCCTGCGCCTGTGCGGCTTCGGCGGCCTGTTGCGCCGCCACCGCTTTTCCGTGCGCGATGGACTCGGCGTCGAGCGCCTTGCTCTTGCCGATCGCAAACCACGTCATGCCGACGAGACCGATGGAGATGGCGACGACAAAGCAGACGACGCCCGTGACCACGATGCGATTCCGTCGCGCGAACTTGCGGAGCTGATAGGTCGCGCTCGGCTGTCGCGCCGCGATCGGTTCGTTGGCGAGAAATCGGCGGACATCCAGCGCGAGCTCCCGCGCCGATTGGTAGCGACGCTGTTTCTCCTTCTCCATCGCCTTTCGAGCGATGATCTCCAGGTCGCCGCGGAGCGTCGCGTCGATCGATCGCAGAGTGGGCGGGTCGTCTTCGCGGATCGTCCGCAGCGCCTCCGCGATCGGCTTGCCTCGCAGATCCAGCGGGCTCTGCGCCGTCAGCAGCTCGTAGAGGATGACGCCGAGCGCGTACACATCCGATCGCGTGTCGATTTCGTGCGGGTCCCCCGCCGCCTGTTCCGGGCTCATGTACGCAAGCGTGCCGACGAGTTCGCCGACGCTCGTCCGCATCGTCGTCGCCTGAATGTCTGTATCCGTCGCGCGGGCGATTCCCAGGTCGAGGATTTTCGGAAAGAGACGGCCTTCGCGCTGTTCCACGAGGATGTTGCTCGGCTTCAGGTCGCGATGAATGACGCCCTGCTGATGCGCGTGCTGAACGGCGTCGCAGATGTCGACGAACAATTTCAGTATTGTGGCGCGATCCAGGGCGTGACGACGCACGCACTGCGTCAGTCGCTCCCCTTCGACAAGCTCCATGGCAATGTAGGGAAGCCGCCCCGTCGGCGACTGATGAATTCCCGCCTCGAAGATCTGCGCAATGCCCGGATGTCGAAGGCGACCCAGGACCATCGCCTCCAGCTCAAATCGCTTCTCGGCGCGGGGACCAAGCAGTGTGCGCATGATCTTCAGGGCAACGCGACGACGTGGGCGCTCCTGCTCCGCGACGAAGACGCGCGCCATGCCGCCCTCCCCCAGCGGTTCGATCATCCGATACTGTCCGATGCGCGTCGGTACGCTGGAATCGCCGTGTGCCAGTACGGGGAAGGCCGCGCCGAGGGCCGGTGTGTCGAGGAAGTCGGCCCCGTCGGCGTCGTCGTAGGCCGCCAGCAGCGCCTCGACTTCGGCGCGGACCTCGTCTGTGAGTTGCTCACCCGCCAGGGCGGCGGCGCGTTCCGAGATCGGCCGGCGTCGCAGACGCTGAAAAACGCGGTCAATCTCCTGGAATTCCTGTGGCGTCACGATGGGTTGTGTTGCTGGCCCTCGACATCGTCGCCCAGGGCTCGACGGAGCCAGGATTTGGCGAAGGCCCAGTCGTCTTCGACCGTCGTCGTTCCGACGCCGAGGGACCGCGCCGTTTCGTCGATGGTCATGCCCGCAAAGAAACGCAGCTCGACGACACGCGCCTTGCGTTCGTCGAGCGCCGCCAGTTTCCCCAGCGCCTCGTCCAGGGCCAGGACGTCGATTTCCGGCGCGTCGGCGTCGCTTCCCAGCCCTGAAAGTGTGATCTGCCGCCAGCCGCCGCCGCGCTTGGCCGCCTTCCGCCGCCGCGCGTGATCGACGAGGACACGGCGAATGGCGCCGGCCGCCGCCGCATAGAAATGCGTTCGATCACGCCATTCGATGCGATCGAGCTCGGACAGTCGAACGTAGGCCTCGTGAACGAGGGCCGTCGGCTGAAGCGTGTGATCAGGTCGCTCGCGCTGAAGGTACTCCGCCGCCAGTCGACGCAGTTCCTGGTAGACGACCTCAATCAGCGCGGTCGCCGCCGGCTGGGGTTCATTGGGTGTATCATCCGCCTCGGACATGCGCTGAGTCCCTGCCTGTGCGACGTCGCCCCGAGAGTAGTTCGCCGGCCGCCCCCTTCTCCGTACCATTGTCCTGTCGGCGTGCGTGGCAATCAACCAAAACGAGGGTCTGTCGCCAGCACTGTGATGTGGCATAATTTGCGCGTCCGTCGGGGGGCTCGGTCGATGGATCCGGGATTTCCGGTTTTCCAGAATGGCCTAATTGCCTATTCTGTCGATAATTAGGTCTGATCTGTGTGTCGGTGATGGTTCCGGGTGACAGGCGCCCGATGGAGTTGATGGGAGCGATGGAGAACACAACTGACGTCCGCGACCCCTCGTCGCCTATCAGCCTTGCCGAGTTCTTCGAGCAGCTGAACGGATACTCGGACCGAGTTCCGCTGTCACGCCTGGAGGAGCTGCTTCGTCGGCTGGACATATCGCTCGCCGATGTGCGCCCCTACGCTCGATTTGGCGACGAGCACTACCAGCGAAATCTCTTTCGCTCGGGGTCCGCCTATCACGCGCTCGTGCTCTGCTGGAAGAACGGTCAGCGAAGCCCGATCCATGACCATCGCGGTTCGAGTTGTGGCGTTCGTGTTCTCGAAGGTGAGATGACTGAAACACTCTTCGAGTTCAGCGCCAACGGCCTGATCTATCCGACGACGACCAGCGTTCTGAAGGAGGGCGGTGTCTGTGGTTCGCAGGACGCCGACATACATCAGGTGTCCAATCTGCAATCCGACGAAAAACCGCTGGTGACACTGCACATTTACTCACCCCCCCTGCTCGTCATGGGCACGTATTCGCTGACGGATGACATTGTTGGCGAGTTCGCGGATCCCGTCTTCGAGTTCTGCCACGGCGATGGAATCTAGTCGCGTCCGGCATTGAACGTTGCTGTTACCTTTGGTGATTCAGGAGTTTCGCACAACCAGGCGCGATGCGAGTGTGTGGTTGCGACGCCGGCTTAATATAGACGGAGGTCTATATGTGGCGATGGGCCCGGGGCGGTGATGACAGAGAATATAGACGTGGGTCTAAATATTGGTCAGTGCCCGAACTCACCGAAGTTGTCTTCGTCGTCTTCTTCGCCGCCGTACTTCCAGGAGTCTGTCTCCTCCGTATCGGAGATTTCCCGCTCCATGTGCTCCATGATGCGTTCCTGCATCGGTTGGAGCCGACGGTAGATCGTTAAGGTGGATTCGTAGGCGGCGACCAGGCGATCGAGCTTCTGGCCATTCTCGATTTCGCGAGCCAGTTGCAGCTTCGCGATGCACTCAGGTTCCTTGATGGTCGAAAACGGGTCGCAGGTGAGCGAGACCCGCCCAAGGGCGTCCCGGCTGCAGTATTCACAGTCGCTGCATTGGATCATGGTTCTACCCGCCTTCCCTAGATGGCGTTGGGGCGTGGCCGCCCCGCCGGACTTCCCGTTACCAGAATCGATCTCCGAGTGTACGCATCGTCTCGCGAAACTGCGCCTTTTTTCTCTCCTGATCGCGGGAAATGTCCTTCATCGTGTCATCGAACTTCGCGGGGCGTCTGGCCTCCGATTGTTTGATCTTAGTGACTGTTCGATCGACACGCGCGTTTCGCTGCCGGATCCGGTCCTGGGAGACCGGGTCGGAGGCGCAGCCAGGTGACGCGAGGAGGGTGATGGCGAGAAGGAGGCCGCAGAGTCGGGAGCGTGTGCCGAATCGGGCGTGAATCGAACGTTGGCGCGTGGTGTGTGGCATGGGGCTTCCCTCTGGAAGTAAAGGATATCAGGACGCACTCGTACTTCTATCGGGGTGTGGGCAAACGGTAGCACATAGGACGAAATCAGCGATCCGAGGCCGAGAGATTATAGGACGGCCCAATTTCCTTGTTCCACGTGGAACATGTGAGGGTGGTCGGTGTGATTGAGCTGGAGGGCCGGCCCCGGGGCTTGGGGGACGTGTGCAGGCGGTCGGTATCCGATTCCGGCGGATTGCTTTACCTTACGGACGCGTCGGTCGTGTCATGAGGATGGTCCAGTTGGGGCGACGTAGTCCTTCTGGGGCGCGTTCGATCGGTCGCTACCGTGGGTATGTGACCATCCGGCGCCGGGCTATTGGGGAGGCATGGCGACATGTTCCACGTGGAACATGTCGTGTTCCGCGCGCAGATGGCGTTGTTGTGACGGTTCTCCGTCGCCGGTATTATGTCGCGTTCCACGTGGAACATTTTGTGTTTGGCGGCTTCGGGCCCCGCCGATTCGGCGCAGACTTTTCGTCGGAGGGTTCAAGGATGAGCAAAACGAACAACAAGCGGCTTGGCAGGGGGCTCTCCTCGCTGATTCGGAGCGATCTGAATACGCAGGTGGAGAAGACGCCTGAGCCCGCCAGGACGCCGGAACCCGCCAAGCCCGCCGTTGCTTCAGAGGCCCCGCCGTCGCGTCCACCGGCGGTCGCGGCGACGGACAAGGCGCCGACGTCCGCCGCCGCGCGCCCCCCTGTCTCGGAGCTTCGAGTCGATCAGATCCGAACCAATCCATCGCAGCCCCGGCGGACCTTCGACCCGGATCGACTCGCCGCCCTTGCCGAATCGCTTCGACAGCGTGGCGCCCTGCAGCCAATCGTTGTTCGCCCGATCGAAGGGGGGTATGAGCTTGTCGCCGGCGAACGACGGCTCCGGGCGTCAAAACTCGCAAAGCTGGAGCGTGTGCCGGTCATCGTGCGAAATGTCCGCGATGACGACATGCTTGAGTTAGCGCTCATCGAGAATGTTCAGCGAGAGAATCTGAACCCCGTCGAGAAGGCGCGGGCCTATCGAACGCTGATTCAGAAGCATGGACTCTCTCAGGAAGAAGTCGCAACGCGCATGGGGGAGGATCGATCGAGCGTCGCCAATTTCATTCGGCTCCTGGGGCTCGCTGAGCGGCCGCTTGAGATGCTCGGTGGCGGCGAGTTATCGGTCGGTCATGGCAAAGCCCTTTTGGCTGTCACAGATCCGGCCACTCAGACGCTGATCGCCGAACGCATCGTGGCAGAGGGCTGGTCGGTCCGACGGACCGAACAGGCTGTGACGGAGGCGTCGCAGCCGAAGGATGAAGAGGCGGCGCAGGCGCAGGCGAAGTCGCAGCGGCCGGCGGTCGTCGAGATGCAGGACCGCCTGACGTCGATCCTGGGCACGCGCGTGGCCGTGAAAGAGGGGCGCAAGCGGCATACGGGCAGGATCGTGATTGAGTATTACAATCTTGATGACTTTGAGAAGATCACGACACGCCTGGGCGTCGAGCGGGAGTCGACTGACATTTAGACAAATGTCTAAATAATGGGTCGCAGAGAAAGGTGCTGATGGACGACGGGACGCGAACGAAGGACGGTTGGTTCGGGCCATTTCTGGTGGCGACGACCGCCTGCATTCTGACTGTCACGATCCTCGGATCGATCGGGATCCTTGCGTGGCGGTTTTATGACCGCTGGCAGCTTCAGGATCGCGTGAGGACCCTGGTGCTTTCGCTGGAAAACCGATCGGCGGAAGAGCTCGCCGAGAAGGCGGCACAGCTGAAGGAGCGGCCCAAGGTCGCCAAGTACGTTCTGCCACAGATTCGCGCCGCGATTGTTCGCTCGCCGTCTGAGCAGCAGCAGTGGGCCGCCATCCGCATCGGCGAGGCGTTCATCAGCGATCGCTCGATGGAGGACGCGCTGTTTCGCCTTCGTTCCTCTCCGAGAGAGCGCATTGCGGCGGAGGCCACGCGAATTCTCTCACTCGTGGAGCCGCCTTCCCGCGCCGCCGAGCGCCTTGGCGCCTGCCTGAAGGACGCGCAGTGTGGCGCCGTGAAGGATGAGGCGTGCGCCGGGCTGCTTCGTCTGGGCGAGGTCGGTCTCGCCGAGATGCGGACACACATGAATACGCTTAACGTGGGGCGTCGATTGTGGCTTGTCCGATATGTAAACGATAGGGGTGGCGTCAGTCGTCAGGCGTGGCTTCAAATGCTTGCAAAGGATGAAGATACCGCTGTTCGAACCGCGGCGGTTGCGGCGCTGGCCGGACCTGGGACACAATCGGCGCATCGCGAAGCGGACTCGCCGCAGATCGCGTCGACGGGCGGCTGAGAGAGCGCATGAACTGAGCGGACACGACTCGAACTCGACAAAGCGATCGCCGTGGAACATCAACAGATCTTTCAATTCCTGTCGACCTGGTCGTATCCCGGCCTGTTCTTCATCCTGATCGCCGCCGGATTCGGCGTGCCGATCCCGGAAGACATTCCGCTGATCCTCTCGGGTTTCATTGTTCGCGAGAGCTATGGCGCCGAGATGTGGCCGCTCGTGTACATGTGCCTGACAGGCCTGGCGGGCGTGATCGCGGGCGATTCCGTCATGTTTTATCTCGGGCGCCGCTTTGGCCCCGCGATTGTCGAGAAGCGATGGTTCCGTCGGTTTGCGAAACCCTGGCTGATTGAAAAGGCGCGCGAGAAGTACGACCATCACGGAGCGAAGATCCTGTTCGCGGGCAGGTTCATGCCGGGGCTTCGCTGTGTCCTGTTTCTCTCAGCGGGTGTCTTCAAGGTTCCCTACTGGAAGCTGCTCGCCTTCGACGGAACGGCCGCCATCCTTTCGGTCCCCCTGTGGGTCTGGGCGGGCTGGTTCTTCCACGCCAAGCTGACGGCGGTTTACAACAGCGCCAAGATCGCGGCGATTGTCATTGCGGCCGTTGCTGTCGCATTGATCGTGGCGTGGATTATCTACGAGTACTATCGAAACCTGCGGAAGAAGGGCCATGAGGGGATCTCCGACCCGCACGTCGGCGCCGAAATCCTGGCCGAGGCCTCCGGGAAGGTGAAGCAGGACGGCGCCGCTGAGGCCGCTGTCTCCCAGGCCATGGCGGATTCCGTTGCCGCTCGACGAGACGACGCCTCGTCGGCGCGATCGGCCGCTTCACAGCGAGCGTAATGGCGATGCAGAACGTCGCTCTTTGGGGGCGGCGAGCGGCGGGCGCGGTCGACATGCGTGACAGGCCTGTTGGACCTACAATTCCGTCGAACGCGTCACGCGAAATCAAACATCAGAACAGAGACGAAGGAACTTCCCTATGAGTTGGATGGCGGCTATTCGGAAAACTGAACGCGGGAATTCAGCGAGATGGTTTGCAGCACTGGCAATCAGCGCCGCGCTGGTCGCCGGCTGCAAGGAAAAGTCGCCGGCGACGGACCAGACGAGAGGGCTCGAGGATTCCGAGATCTCGAAACCCGACCCGGCTGCGATGCGCTCGTTCATGAATGAGAGCGCCGGTGGTTCCGCGACAGGGAACGGCGCGCTGCCGGCCGGACATCCGCCGATCTCCGGCGCGGCGCCAACGCCCGTTGAGAACACCACGGAGTTGCCGAAGGGACATCCGGCGCTTCCGCCCGGCATGGTCATCGCCGGCAGCCAGAAGACTGCGCCGTCGGGCCCCGCGCCGGATCTGTCCGGCCTTCCGATCGGCTTCGACGTTCCGACGACATGGACGGCCGAAGCGCCAACGAAGCCGATGCGAACGGCGCAGTTCCTTCTCCCGCGCGCTGAAGGTGACGCGGCGGATGGTGAACTCGTGCTCTATCACTTCGGTATGAATTCCGGCAGCGTCATGGCGAACGTGGATCGTTGGGCTGGTCAGTTCTCCACCATGGATGGCGCACCCATTCCCGAGTCAAGCCGGGTTGTCGAAACGCAGGAAGTCAACGGTCTGAAGATCACGACAGTTGACATTGCCGGCAAGTACACGAACACAATGATGGGCGGCTCCGGCCCGGCCGGCGCTTCGCGCATGCTGGCGGCGATTGTGGAGACGCCGGGCGGCCCGTGGTACTTCAAGGCGGTCGGACCGGTCGAAACGATGGCGAAGCAGAAGGCCGCCTTCGATGACATGGTCAGGACAGTCAAGTGGAAGGGGCCCGGCGCCTGATCGGATCGCAACGGCGCCCAGGAAACAGTGCAAAAGAAAAACGCCTCGAGAGCGGCTTCGCTTTCGAGGCGTTTCTTATTTTTCAGGGCTGATATGAACAACAATCAGCAGCTGACAGTTTTCTGGCCGCAGGCCTGCGCCTGGCCTGGCGCCGACGCGGGTTCCGCCTGGTCCGGCACGATTGTCAGCCAGTTGTGCGTATCCGGCGCTTCGCCGAGCTGAATCGCGCGAAGCTGCTTGTAGAGCTTGGTACTCAGTTCGCCCGGCGTTTCGCCATCACCATAGGTGGCCTTTCGATCGCGCCAGGTAATCGATCCGACGGGCGTGATGACGGCGGCCGTTCCACAGCAGCCGGCCTCGGCGAAATCGAAGATCTCGTCAACGGCGATCTGTCGGCGTTCGGGGCGCATGCCCATCTCATCCGCCAGCGTGATCAGCGACTTGTTCGTGATCGAGGGCAGGATCGACTCGCTCTTCGGCGTGATGTACTGGCCGTCCTTCGTGATGGCGAAGAAGTTGGCCGGTCCCGACTCGTCGATGAACTTCTTGTGCTTGGCGTCGAGGTAGAGCACTTCCGTGTAGCCGCGCTCCTTGGCGCGAACGCTGGCCCGCATGCCGGCGGCGTAGTTTCCGCCGACCTTCGCGTTGCCGACGCCGAGCGGGGCGGCGCGATCGATCTCCTCCTCAACGATGAGGTGGACCGGCTTGAATCCCGTCTTGAAGTAGGGACCCACGGGGGTGACGAACACGATGAACATGTACTCATCCGCCGGCCGGACGCCGATGCGGGGGCCCAGACCGATGATGAGCGGTCGAACGTAGAGTGAGGCGCCGGTGCCGTAGGGCGGAACAAAGTGGCGATTGGCCTGAACGACCCGCAGGACAGCGTTGATAAACATGTCCCTGGGCACTGTCGGCATCAGGATCCGCTTGCAGGACTCCGCCATTCGCGCCGCATTCTCTTCGATGCGGAACAGGGCGACATCGCCATTCCGTGTGGAGAACGCCTTGAGCCCCTCGAAGCACTCCTGGCCGTAGTGCAGGCATGTGGACGCCATGTGAAGCGGGACGGTCTCATCCTGCGTCATCTGGCCCTCACTCCAGGCGCCATCTTTCCACGTGAATCGAATATTCACGTCCGTCTTGCGGTACCCGAAGTCAAGGTTAGGCCAGTCCAGATTGGCAGGTTCCATTATCACGCTCCTTGTATAGCCAAATATCAATCAAAAGCCGCTGCGAAACTCGCGCGGCTGGCGGCTGCCTGGAACTGTTCGCCGGGAGGCCCGACCCCCAGCCTAGGCTCGCCCATTATAGTCTAAACCACGCATTAGGGGATAATCGTGCCATCCCTCGGAGAGGCCCAGTCACACGATCGAATACGTTGATTCGCCGACGCCTGTTCACTCCGAAATGACACATCGCGCGCCGGCGCGACCTCGCCGCGAGAGACCGCCGAATCCGGCGGTGCGACCAGGTAAAACGAATTACTCGACAGCGACAGGGGGCGACTTGGACGCACACTGTCGCGGGGCGCCGGAATCGGCGATCGACGCGACGCTGGAAAAACGTTTGCGTTCGAAATGCGCGATAGGGTAGATTTGAGGGTCCGGATTTCACGTCATTGCCGGGGCGATCGCCCTTTGGCGTACAAATCGAGTTTTCTGCGCTGTCAGCGAGGTTTGAGCATGCGACAAGGCGTCTTCTGTATTTCATTCCTTCTTGTGAGCGCCTCGACGGCGTCGGCCCAGTCGTTCGTCAACTGGGAGACGCCGCACGTTCATCCTCTCGACATCACGCCGGATGGCGCCCGGCTCGTCGCCGTCAATCTCGCGGACGCCAGGCTGGAGATTTTTGATATCAGCCTTGGCACACTGATTCCGATGGGCTCCGTCCCCGTTGGGATCGATCCCGTATCTGTTCGCGTTCGATCCAACAGTGAGGCCTGGGTCGTCAACCAGATCTCAGACACGGTAAGCGTCGTCGATCTCAACACGGCCAACGTGATCCGAACGCTCGCGACCGACGATGAACCGGCGGATGTCGTCTTTGCGACGGAGTCACAGCGAGCTTTTGTCTCCTGCTCGCAGGCCGACTCGGTTCTCGTCTATGACCTGACGGCGATGGATGCGCCGCCGACACGGATCGCGATCGAGGGCGAGGATCCGCGGGCCCTCGTTTACAACGCCGCGCGGAATGAGGTCTGTGTCGCCGTTTTCGAGTCGGGAAATCGATCCACCATCCTCGGCGGTGGCAGCACGATGGCCAATGGCTTTCCGCCGAATGTTGTCAGTCACGCCGCGGGACCCTACAACGGAATGAACCCGCCTCCCAACGATGGTCCCAACTTCAATCCGCCACAGAAGCCCGGCAATCCGCCGCCGCCGGCCGTCGGACTCGTTGTCAAACAGAACGGCGCCGGAATGTGGATGGATGACAACAATGGCGACTGGACGGACCTCGTTTCCGGCGCCAACGCGTCGCTTTCGGGGCGCGTCCCGAACTGGGAACTGATCGACAACGACGTCGCCATCATCGACGCCGCGACACTCGATGTTCGCTACGCGACAGGGCTGATGAACATCTGCATGGCGATCGGCGTCAATCCCGGCAGTGGTGATATCACGGTTGTCGGGACCGACGCGACCAACCAGGTGCGATTCGAGCCCGTCCTGCAGGGGCGCTTCCTTCGCGTGAACATCGGTCGCGTCGATGCGGCGACCGGCGCCACAATCGCCGTCACGGATCTCAACCCGCATCTGACCTACGGAACCACGATCCCCTTTACCGCCGTCGACCAGTCGGAGCGCGACAAGTCCCTCGGCGATCCGCGCGCCATCGTCTGGAACGCGGCGGGATCGCGCGGTTACATCGCCGGCATGGGTTCGAACAATATTGTCATCATCGATGACGCCGGGACCCGTGTCGGACGCATTGGCAATCCGAGTGATGTCGCCATCGATGTCGGCGCCGGTCCCACGGGGCTTGTCCTCGATGAGGCGAACAGTCGCCTCTTCGCGCTCAACAAGTTCTCGGGTTCGATCTCCGTGATCGATCTGTCGACGGAATCCGTCATCGACGACATTCCGTTTCACGACACCACGATTCCGGCGATCAAGATCGGCCGCAAACATCTCTACGACACGCACAGGAACTCCGGCCTGGGGCATATCGCCTGCGCGTCGTGTCACGTTGACGCGCGGATGGATCGGCTCGCCTGGGACCTTGGTGATCCGTCGGGCGATATGAAGACCTTCAATCAGAACTGCGCGCCGGGCAACAACTGCCAGGACTGGCATCCGATGAAGGGACCGATGACGACGCAGACGCTGCAGGACATCATCGGCCTCGAGCCGCATCACTGGCGCGGCGATCGCACGGGCATCGAGGAGTTCGCCGACGCGTTCGAGGTGCTGCAGGGAGACGATCAGCCGCTGCCGGCCAACGAAATGCAGGAGTTCGAGAACTTCCTGGGGACGATTCACTTTCCGCCGAATCCCTATCGCAATTTCGATAACACGTTGCCGACGAGCCTGCCGCTTGCCGGGCACATCACGACGGGGCGCTTCGGTCCGGCGGGCCAGCCGCTGCCGAACGGAAACGCCGTCAACGGGCTGAACGCCTATCGCACGGCGGGGCTGGACGGCGTGCAGTGCGTCACGTGTCACACGTTGCCGACAGGCGCGGGGCCCGATGTTCAGCTCGGCGGCGGGTTTCCGCCGACGTTTGTTCCTGTTCCCGTCGGGCCTGACGGCGAACATCACATTGCGATTGTTTCGATCGACGGTTCGACAAATGTCAGCATCAAGATCCCGCAGCTCCGCAATCAATATGACAAAGTCGGCTTCAACATGACGCAGCCGCGAAGTCGCGCCGGCTTTGGCGTGCTGCATGACGGGAGCGTGGACTCCATTGAGCGTTTTGTGAATGAGCCCGTGTTCGGCGTGACATCCGATCAGATGACGGCGGATCTCGTCGCCTTCATGCTGGCATTCGCCGGTTCCGACCTGCCGCAGGGATCGCCGACGAATCTGCTCGAACCGCCGGGGCCATTCAGCCAGGACACGCACGCCGCCGTTGGATCGCAGCTGACGCTCGCGGACTTCTCGTCGGCGACGCCCGATCAGATCGCGACGCTCAACGCGATGGAGGCGCTCGCGGATACGGGCGCCGTCGGGCTCATCGTTCGGACGAAAGTCTCGGGTGAACAGCGCGGCGCGCGATACGCCGGTCTCGGCGTCTATCAGACGGATCGAGCGGGCGAGACGATCACGTCCGCCAACCTTCGGCCGCTGGCCTCCGCCGGGAGTGAACAGACCTACACAATCGTCGTCGCCGGTATGCAGACGCGCCTGGGCGTCGATCGCGACGAGGACGGCTTCTTCGATCGGGACGAGATCGACGCCTGCAGCGATCCGGCGGACGCCGGTTCCACGCCGATTCTCAAAGGTGACATGGATGGCAGCGGTGTCGTGGACACGGGCGACATTTCCCTCTTCGGGGCGGCGTTGTTGTCGGCGTCGCAGACGCCTGCGCAGATCGAATTCGGCGATACGAACTGCGATGGCGCGCTCGATGGGCGGGATGTCCAGTCGTTCACGGCGATCCTGAAGAACTAGTCGCCGGCGCTCATGCTGTGGGAGACGGACCGCGCGAAACCCGCGGCGGCCGCTACAATTCCGCGTATGGCGGTTGAGACGCATCCGATTCATGTTGAGACGCAGGGCAACACGCACGTGGTCGACATCACGCCGCTGCTTGTCGCGAAGCTGAATCTGGCGGATATCGCGAATGGCATCGCGACGATCTTCGTGATCGGCTCGACGGCCGGCATCACGACGGTCGAGTTCGAGCCGGGGCTCGCCAATCACGACCTCCAGGCCTTCTTCGAGAAAGTCGCGCCGGAGGATGGTTTCTACAAGCACGAAGAGACGTGGAACGATGACAACGGCCATTCGCACGTCCGTGCGTCATTGATTGGCCCGAGCCTGACAGTTCCCATCAGTGATCGTCAGCCGATGCTGGGCACATGGCAGCAGATTGTCCTGATCGACTTCGATACGCGAGCGCGACGGCGCAGCGTAATCGTGCAGTTGATCGGCGAGTAGCGCGGCGCCCTCCAGGGGCGTTGTCGGATGTAGAGAGTTCCGCATGAACGATTCGAAGAATATCGACACGATGCTCTCGAAGGCCTCCGATCGATTTGTCTTTCTCGCGCTGGCGGCCGTCATTGCGATGATCGCGATTCTTCTGGCGATCATGATCGGCGTGAAAGGGAAGGTCGAACACGTCGAGGATCAGCTCCGCTATCGCGCGCCGCGAGGGACCATTGTTTCGAGTGACGAGTCGAACGGGGACGTTTCGCGGACACAGACGGTCTATGTCCCCGTCTATTCGCATGTCTTTATCCACGAAGGTGTGCCGTACAACCTGACAACGACGCTGAGTGTTCGTAACACGGATCCGGATGATTCGCTGATCGTGAAGTCGGCGAGCTATCACAACAGCGACGGCGAGCTTGTGCAGTCCTATCTCGAACAGCCGCTGAAGATCGGTCCCCTCGCGACGACGGAGTTCCTGGTTGCGGAAAAGGACTCGCGCGGCGGATCCGGCGCCAGCTTCCTGATCGAGTGGTCGGGACAGGAGCGGATCAATCCGCCGATCATTGAGGCGGTCATGATCGGCGCCTCGGGGCAGCAGGGCATTTCGCTGACCAGTCGCGGTGTTGTCCTCGAACCCTAGAGGCCGGGGTTCTTTGCCGGTCGCGGCGGGAGGCTGATTCGATCTTCGCGGGCCGTGACGATCGGCGCATACTCTTCTCGGCACTTTCGAAGGTACCTGACCGCCGGCTCTCGATATCGCCGTGAGAGGACACGTCCCGGCAGCTTGTTGAGCCAGTGTTTGCCGGGGCCGCTTCGATCCACCCACTCCTTCGTCACGTCCGGGAGGTTCTTCCGGCTCAGCACATGGATGCAGACATCCATTTCTTCGAGCGACCAGAACTCGAAAACAAATCCGTTGAATTCGACGAACAGCACGGGGAACCGCGAGCCGGAAGGCAGTGGCGGAGAGAATTCCGTGGCGCTATGCCATTCCTTGTGATCAAGCGGAAGGTGAACCCACTGGGCCATCGGGTTCCTGTTCCATTCGCGCTGTGTGCGATGTTCGATCCAGTATTTCTTCATGATGCGATTGTGCAGTCGCCTCGCAGGCGCCCGCAGCAGGGGAGGGGCCTGATGATCCGGTCAGGGCGACGACCCGACCTGCGAAGTATACCGGATTGGTGATCCGACCTACAGGCTGTGGGCGGGTTTGGGCAGATCTTCGTGGATCTTCTGCTGCTGCGACTGCTCGCCGTCGAAGCTGAAGAGGACCATTTCTTCGTTGATCATCGCCTGCAGGTGGGCGGGGCGTCGCCAGACGCGCTGCACGTTCCTGAGCGTTTCGACGGCGTACTTGATATCCAGGTCGACGCCCGTGTGCTTGTGCGCCAGGTAGAGCTCGCCGCGATTGGCGTAGTTGCCGTCCACGACGTAGATGTACGGCTGCATGTGGTTCGTCAGCATGAACAGCAGCTGCTGCTTGATCTTTTTGAAGTCGCGATTCACGACGACCATGCGGCGCGTCGCCGGGTCGTAGCGATAGTGGTACATCCTGAAGCGATCGACGAACTCCGGTGTGAGAAACTCGTCGATGAACGTCACGTCGTTGTGGATGCGGCGCACCTCGAAGATCTTCTCCCTGCCGAGCCCCACATCCTTGTTCCACTTTCGCATCTCGGCCATCGTGGAGCACTCCTCGTACTCCTTGCCGAAGCGACCGCGATTCCAGCGATCTTCGATGTCTCGGAAGAGCTCAACACCGATCTTGTACGGGTTGAGCCGACCGGGGGACATCGCCACAGTGCCGCTGTGATGATCGGCGTAGGTGATGATGTCCTCGTCGCGGAGGATCTTTGTCGTCATGAGCCGACTGTGCCAGAACGTGGCCCAGCCCTCGTTCATGATCTTCGTCTGTCCCTGCGGCGCGAAGTAGTACGCTTCTTCGCGAATGATCGACAGGACGTCCGCCTCCCAGTCTTCCAGCGGCGCGTGATCGAGCAGGAAACGCAGCACGTCGCGGAGCGGCTGTTCGGGCAGTCGTCCGCGGCTCGCCTGTCGTTCCTTCAGCGCGGCCTCGCGCTGGCGGCGCATGACTTCCGGCGGATTGATCCACGACTCCATGTACGGCTTCGCCTGGAACCCGCCCGTGTCGCGATTGGCGTGTCGCTCGTCGGACATGCGTTCCTCGCCGCCGCCCCCGGGCTGTTTCTGCCGGCGCATGAAGGGCGAGTGCGGATCGATCAGATTGTCCAAAGTCGAACAGAGATCGATGAAGGATTCGACGTTGTCGTGGCCGTAGCGATCGATGTGCTTGCGGACGCGCGTGGCGTGGTTCGCCATCTCGTCCATCATCTTTCGGTTGGTCTTGCTGAACCAGTAGTTGTTCTTGAAGAAGTCGCAGTGGGCGTACACGTGCGCCATGACGAGCTTCTGATCCGTCAGTTCGTTGTCAGCGACGAGATAGGCGTAGCACGGATCGTTGTTGATGACGAGTTCGTAGATCTTGCCGAGACCGTAGACGTGCTGCTTGCGAAGTTTTTCGTACTCCATGCCGAAGCGCCAGTGCGGATAGCGCTGCGGAAAGCCGCCGTAGGCCGCGATCTGCTGCATCGTGTCGAAATCGACCATCTCGAAGCGCGTCTCGAAGAAGTCGAGTCCCGCGTTCGCGGCGATCTCCATGATCTCCCTGGCGTAGCGGGCCAGATCGGGTCGTTTCGTTTCGATGCTCATCCCGTGCGCTTCCTACTTGCCCTGGCCGAAGAAGGTCTTCAGCGAATCGTAGATGTCGTCCTTGGTGTTGACCCGGCTCGTGATCACGCCTTCGACCTTGTCGAGATGCTCGTGGATCACGTTGATGAAGTTGCCGCTGCCGTAGGCGCTGGCGACCTGGCAGTAGCCGAACATGTTGCTCTTCGGGAGCAGGACTTCACGAATCAGCCGGCAGCACTCGCGCGAGTCGCTCTCGCTCGAGTTGTCGCCGTCGGAGAAGTGGAAGATGTAGATGTTCCACTCGTTCGGATCGTAATTCGTTTCGATGACCTGCCGGCACAGATGGAAGGCGCTGCTGATCTTTGTGCCGCCGTCCTCTCGAATGCGGAAGAAGGTCTGGCGATCGACTTCACCCGCGCGCACATCGTGAACGATGTAGCGGCTCTCGATGCCCTCGTAGTTTCGTCGCAGCCAGGCGTCGATCCAGAAGGCCTCCAGCCGGACGAGTTCCTTCTGCTCGTCGCCCATCGAGCCCGACACATCCATCATGTAGATGATCACGGCGTTGGACTGCGGCTTCTTGACCGTCTTCCAGCTTCGATAGCGCTGGTCGCGGCGGATCGGTACGACGATCGGACATTCCGGGTCGTAGAGCCCCGCCATGATCTGGCGCTTGAGGGCCGCGCGGAAGGTGCGCTTGAAGTGTCGCAGGGATTCGGGGCCCGTCGTGCGGATCCCGCTGTACTTGTCCTTCTCGGAGGTGATCGAGTGCTGGCCCTTCGGCTGGATGCGGGGCAGTTTCAGCTCGTCGCCGAGGATATCGGCGAGTTCGTCGAGGCTGACTTCGACTTCCAGGATGTGCTGGCCTTCCTGCGTGCCGCCGGGGCCCATGTCGCCATCCTGCCCATCGACAGGATCGCCGCTTTCACCGTCGCCGACCCCCACGCCGGCGTCGTTGTTGTCACCGTAGCGGAAGTGGGGCATTTCGATGCCGCGGACGGGGATCGAGATCGTCCGCTCGCCTTCCCGGCCCAGCAGTTCGCCGCGCGTCAGGAACTTGCGAAGGTCCTTGCGGATCTTCCCCTTGACGATCTGGCGAAATCGCTGATGGTCCTTTTCGATCTTGAGGGCCATGCAAGCCTCTTGTGGGAAAGGAGTTACCGTCGTCTTGCCACCAATGTCCGGCCGTCGGCGCCTCGGGCGATTCGCCGCCTCTGGCCCGGCCGGAACGCGGCGCCTGTCTAATCATAAGATCGATGTCGCGCAGAGTCCGCCGACTTTGCGCAGCGACGCGTTATGGGAGATATCGGAAGACGCAACGTCGGGATCAAGCTCCGAAGGCGAGGCCGCAAAAGATGCCGATCGATCCTATGTCGGCGGTCGTTGGCGTTCCAATCCGATGCGACCCACAATCCGCCCCATGAAGACAGAAGTCATCGCCTTCGACGTCCACAACACGCTGGCCCGCTTCGCGCCCGAGCGAGTTTCCTCCATCGAGGTCCAGGACCTGCTCGGCCGGTTCGGCGTGGAGACGAGCTACCAGTCGCTGGAGGCGGCTCGGCAGTTCGTGTTTTTCTTTGATACGCCGAAGCGGGAGATTCACGGATACGTCGATTTCCTGGCGCTTCAGTTCGATCATATGGGCCTGCGCGTCAACCTGGATGTCATCGAGTCGATCGCCGCGATGTATGACAGGCGCGATTCGATGATCCTGTTCGACGACGCCCTGACGGCGATCGAGAGGGCGAAGGCGAAGGGTCTGCGCGTCGTGGCCTTCACGACGCTGCCGAGGTTCATGCTCGGCGCCGCGGGCGACGCCTTGGCGCCGCTGTTGGACGGATACTTCGAGGCGTCGGCCACAGGGTTCGCCAAGGGGGATCCGCGCTACTATCGCTCGATCACGAACAGGCTGCATGTCCAGCCCGGGGCGATCCGCTGCATCGGCGACGACCCCGTCGGTGATTGCATGCTGCCGCAGCGAGCGGGTTGGCGACCGACGCTCCTGGTGCGCGGCGAAGATCTCTGCGGAGCGCTGGCGGATTATCCCTGTGCCAGTTCGCTGACAGCGTTCGTCGAGGCGCTGTGAGCGCTCGGGGTGGCCCACCCCTTCAGGGGTGGGGGCGCGACGATACGAAGAAGCGGGACGCGACGATGGATCATGATTGTCGGGTCCGTTGTGCGAACCAGTTTCAGGGTTGCAGGGTCCACTGTGCGGACCATTCCACATTTGGCGTGTCGACTTTGGAAATCGGTTCGCACGACTTCCGGCGAATGGTCCGCACAGCGGACCCTACCTGTCTGCGAACGATGAACCGTTGCAGGAAGGGATTCCTGCGAGAAGCGGTACGAGAAGGGAATCTCGTACCAGCAGCGCGAACGAGGGCGGCAGGAAGGGATTCGTGCGAAAAGGGGATACGAGAAGGGAACCTCTTGTCAGCAGCGTCGTCGGTTAGGGATTTACAAGCAGGGCGACAAACGCGCCGACGTCATTGCCGTCGATCATTCCATCGCTGTTGAGATCCGCGAGGAGGCACGTTGCGCCAGTGAGCAGCTGATGAACCAACGCATCGGTGTCGGAGAGATTGACAAGGCCATCGCCGTTCAGGTCGCCGGCGGCGTCGCAGTCGTCGGGAATCCCGTTGGCGTTGCAGTCTGAGTCGACGAGATTGAAGACATGTGCGGCGCCGGGCAGGTTCGTGTCCTGGTCCCACGAGAGTGCGCCGACGATCGCCTTGTCGTTGTCGATTGAGACGCAGTGGCCGAATCCCGTCTCCGCGGCGGCGTCGAACGGTTCGAGCATTCCATTACTGATCCACCTGGCGCCGGTTCGATCGAAGCGAAAGGCCGCCCCGCTGCCGCCACCGGACGGGCTTGCGTGACTGGCGCCTATGATGGCGACGCCGTTGCTGACGGCGACGGCGACGCCAAAGCCGCCTGTTGAAGCGCCAACAGGCGCCGTCAGCTTCGATTCCTCCCTCCACGTGTCGCCCTGACGCTGAAAGACATAGGCGGCGCGATGCCCGGTCGCGCCGATGACGATCGTGTCTCCGTCAATCGCGACATTCTCGCCAAAGTAGCCATTAAATCGCGCGTCCGAGGCCGTGAGCTTCGCTTCCTGGCGCCACTCCACGCCGTCATATCGGAAGACATAGGCGGATCCGCTGGTTTGGGCGACGCTGTTGTCCCAGCGTGCGCCGACGACGATCGTATCGTTGGAGATCGCGACGCGGGCCCCAAACGACGCCCACGCCGCGCCGTCCGGCGCTGTCAGCGCCATTCCCTGCGACCAGGTGGCGCCCGTGCGCTCAAAGACGTAGGCCGCGCCGCTCTGGCGCCCCAGGTCATCGCGCCCGGAGGCGCCGATGACGAGTGTGTCGTCGCTGATCGAAACGCTCTCGCCGAAACGGTCGTACGCGACGCCATCGGAGGGAATGAGCTTCGCTTCCTGGGCCCAGACGCCCCCCATTTTTCTGAAGACGTAGACGGCCCCGGAACGTGGCGCGGCGCCGTCCGCGTTCGGGGCGCCAACGACGACTGTGTCGCCACTCAGAGCGACTGCGCCGCCAAAGATGTCGTCGCTGTCGGTATCGTCTCCAACGAGCATATCTTCCTGGCCCCAGCTTGCGGCATCAGGGCCGAAGACATAGGCGGCGCCACCTGTGTAGAAGCCGTCCGCCTCGATGCCCTTGCCGACGACAATGTCATCTCCTTCGATCGCAACGGCGGCGCCGAAGGTGTCGAATCCGTAGGCGTCGGACGCGATGAGTTTGTCGCCTCCGATCTCGCATTCGTCGGGCAGACCGTTGGCGTTGCAGTCCAGGCTGACGAAGCCGTCGCCATCCGGGTCAGCGGGATCGATATCGACTGCGTCGTCGACATTGTTCTGATTGCAGTCAGCGCCCAGTGTGTGTCGGGCGCTGATTAACATGAAAGCCGTGGCCCAGATCGCCACGCTGATTCGAATCGGTCGAAATGCGTTCCAGTGGATCATTGTGAATCTCCAGCCCTGTAAATACTCGCGCCGCGAATGGACTTTGAATTGGGAGGCCGCGACCCCTAATGATTCCGCCTGGCGCCGCCAGCGGCCATACGTATGCGCCAGGAGCATCGCGAATGCGGAGAATTGGTGGCGGCCCCACTGGCCATGATTCTAACTTTGTCCGCGGCCCGATTCAATCTGATTGGCCGGTTGAGTCACCGATTCATTGGGGGGGGCGCGACGATGTGCAGACGCGGGGTGCGATTGATCAACATCTGCAGGAGGGGATTCCTGCGTGTTGGGGCACGAGAAGGGATTCTCGTACCAGGACGACACGATCGCATTGCTCGCCATTGAGGATAGGAATGACGGCCAGCTTGCAGCCGCATGCCTGTCTCGCAGGGCGAGAGTGTCCGGGAGTTGTGTCGCTCGTTCAGAGCGTTCGTTCTTCCTGCGGACACGGGAGTTTCTTCGCGGATCGCCCTTGCTCCGTCAACTCCCGAATGACCGGATAGTGTCGCCTTTCAGGGCAGGCATAGCGCCCGACGGTCCATATTCGGATCGGCGGCGCGTAGCGGCGACGGCGCGACGCATGGCGATTCAGATTCAGGGAACGATGAAGTACAACACAAGCGACGCGGCGACGAGGAGGGCGAGCGTTGCAATCATCGCGCCGAGCTTGCCGAGACCGAAGACGCGGAAGACGCGGGCGACGCCGCTGACCAGTAGATCGAGCGCCCCGTCAATCAGGAACGTTCCAAGCAGGATGACGCCGACGGCGGCGAGAAAGATGACTGTCTTCATGATTCATGTCCCGCTCAGTGGGTTTGACGCGCAAAACGCCCAATGCGTTCGTCATAGACAGTAACGGAAGGTCGGCCTGTGCCTTTCAGGTTGCAGTTGCAGGGTCCGCTGTGCGGACCATTCCACATTTGGCGTGTCGACTTTGGAAATCGGTTCGCACGACTTCCGGCGAATGGTCCGCACAGCGGACCCTACCTGTCTGCGAACGATGAACGGTTGCGGGAAGGGATTCCTGCGAGAAGCGGTACGAGAAGGGAATCTCGTGCCAGCGGCGCGAACGAGGGCGGCAGGAAGGGATTCGTGCGAAAAGGGGATACGAGAAGGGCTTCTCGTACCAGCGTCGCGAATTCAGAGCCGCCCTGTCCTCAGGGCGGAGTGTATGAAATGGGCTCGTACGCGGGGCCGCCACGCTGAGGACAGCGAGGCTCCGATCGCCTTACGCCTTCGGCTTCTGCTGGAAGGTGCGCTCGATGAAGCCCGTGTCGATGTTTCCGCTCACGAAGTCCGCGTGGCTGAAGATGCGCTGGAGGATCGGGATCGTCGTCTTGATCGGTCCGATCTCGAACTCATCCAGGCAGCGTCGCATGCGGCGGATCGCCTCTTCACGATCGGGGGCGTGAACGAGCAGCTTGGCGATCATCGAGTCGTAGTACGGCGGAATCGAATCCCCCGCGCTGATGTGTGAATCGAATCGCACACCGAGACCACCCGGCTGGCGGAACGTGAGAATCTTGCCGGGCGACGGTCGGAAGTCGTGATCGGGATCTTCGGCGTTGATGCGCACCTCGATGGCGGCGCCGTTGCGCTGGATGTCCTTCTGTCGCAGCGTGAGCTTCTCGCCCGCGGCGATGCGGATCATCCACTTGATCAGGTCGACGCCCGTGATGAGCTCCGTGACCGGGTGCTCGACCTGGATGCGCGTGTTCACTTCGAGGAAGTAGTAGTCGCCGTGCTTATCGACGACGTACTCGACTGTGCCGGCGGAGAAATAGTTCGCCGCCTGGACGAGCCGGATGCTCGCCTTGCACATCGCTTCGCGCGTCTTCTCATTGATGCCCGTGGAGGGATGTTCCTCGACCAGCTTCTGATGGCGTCGCTGGAGCGTGCAGTCGCGCTCGAAGAGGTGCAGGCAGTTGCCATGCTGGTCGGCGATGATCTGCACTTCGACGTGCCGCGGTTCCTCAATGAGCTTCTCGATATAGACGCGATCGTCCTTGAAGGCGTTCATCGCCTCATTGCGGGCGTTGCGCATCTGGGTGCGCAGGCTGGCCTCGTTATGGGCGATGCGCATGCCCTTGCCGCCGCCGCCGGCCGACGCCTTGATCAGGACGGGATAGCCGATCTTCCGGCTGATCGCGACGGCTTCCTCATCGGTTTCGATGATACCGTCGCTGCCGGGGACGATGCTGACGCGCGCCTTCTTGGCGAGGGCCTTGGCCCTGGCCTTGTCGCCGAGCAGGCGGATGGCCTCGGCGCTGGGGCCGATGAATTCGATCTTGCTGTCGCGGCACTGCTCGGAAAAGGCGGCGTTCTCAGCGAGGAAGCCGTAGCCGGGATGGATCGCGTCCACGTCGCAGACCTCGGCGGCCGCGATGATGCGATCGGCGCGGAGATAGCTGTCGCCCGGGGCGGCGCCGCCGATGCAGATGGCGCGATTCGCCAGGCGCAGGTGCGGGGCGTCGCGATCGGCCTTCGAAAAGACGGCCACCGTCTCGATGCCGAGTTCCTTGCAGGCCCGCATGATTCGCAGGGCGATTTCGCCGCGATTGGCAATCAGAATGCGTGAGAACATAACGACTCTTGTCTAAAAACGTGGCGACATCGGGCAATGGCCCGGCGTCGCGTGGACTGGCGCCGAACTTTCATGCGGCGGACTCGGCGTCAGCGCCGAGGACGACATCCGGTTGTTAATCGGGGCGAATCTTCAGAAGGACCTGGCCGAACTCGACCGCCGACGCGTTCGGGACTTCGAGCGAGACGACGGTACCCGACTTCTCGGCCTTGATTTCGTTGAAGACCTTCATCGCTTCGATGATGCAGACGACGGTATCCGGCGTGATCTTGTCGCCGGGCTTGACGAAGGGCGGCGATTCGGGGTCGGACGCCGCGTAGTAGGTGCCGACCATGGGGGATTCAATCGTTTCAAGTCCCGCTTCCGCGGCCGACGCCGTCGGCGCCGGAGCGGCGACCTGCGGGGCGGCCTGGACGGGCGCGGCGGCCGGCGTCATCGAAACCATCGGCGCCATGGGCGCCTGTTCGAGCTGGGCGCCACGTCGCCGGAGAAGAATCCGTTTTTCACCGTCGCGGATCACGATTTCAGACAGGTCGTTCTCGACCATCAGATCCGTCAGCGTTTTTATTTCTTCAATATCCATCCAAAGGTGCTTTCTTCTGATGCGCTTGTGCGAACTGCGGCGCCGCGAAACGTCACATTCAGGCGCCGCGCCTGCGGGCGGACCACCACTTCTTCATCGCCCGCGTCGAAGACCGCGCCGTCTCCGAATCGGGTCGCGATTCTATCGATACGCGCCGAGATGGGTCAAGGAACGCCCGGCCGAGGGGAGTCATCGCGGAGCGTCGGCCGAATCCGCCCGATCGGCCGGTAATATCCCGCCGCAATCATGCGCCGGCGCCGTTTTGGCGCGACGAGTGAGCAGGGCGGGGCCGATGAGATCGCGGATCAGCGCGAAAGATGCGCTGGAGGTATGGTTGCCGAAATGGCGATGGTTGAGCCACGACGGGCGCCATCGCATCGACACGACTTTCTCGGGTGGATTGCGGAAGCCGACGAGGCCCGCCGCCGGCGTGTGGCGGCGATCGGCCGTACCGAAGATCAGCGTGCCGAGCCCGAGGATGACAAAGTCGCCGAAGGCCTCGACGCTGATGAGGGCGTGCGTGCAGTTGGCCAGCGCGGGACGCAGGTCGTAGTCGGGCGAGACGGCGGGCGCGTGCAGGGCGACTGTCGAAATCCGCGCGTCCTTCGGCAGCAGCTCGAGGGTTCGAACGGCGATCCAGCAGCCGCCGGACTGCGCGAGGATCGAGATCGGCGCGCATGGATGTTCGCGCTGGTACGCCGTCACGATCTCCGCCACACGCGTCGCCCAGCGATCGTGATGGGATCGATTCATCAGGTTGGTGATGGAGCGAATGAACTGGATCCCGTCGTTCCAGTCGACGCGCATGACGGCGCCGCGATAGCCGGAGGCGAGGAGACCGCGGACCATCTGTGCGCTGAAGAAGCTAGGGCCTTCGACGCCGCCGAGGACGATCGTCAGTCCGCGTCGGCGTCGCTTCGGGGAGTCGGCGCGCGCCGGCAGCCGTCCGCATTCGCAGCAGGAGAGCAGGCGGATGAACAGACCGTTGGGCAGATCGAGCAGCCCCGCGAAGACGGGGATGACGTACGCCAGCAGTTTCCGGATGGATAACATGGGCGCGTCGAATCAGACGCGGGAGATATAGTCGCCCGTGCGCGTGTCGATCTTGAGGACTTCGCCCGTGCTGATGAACGGGGGAACGCGAACGACGTAGCCGGTTTCGAGCGTGACTTCCTTGTTCTGGTTTGTGGCCGTGGCGCCCTTCACAACGGGCGGCGCGTCGGTGACGGCGAGTTCGACCGTGTTCGGCAGCTCGACGCCGACGATGGCGCCTTCGAGGAGCTTGCACTGCAGTTCCTCGCTGCCCTTGAGGTACTTCTCGGCGTCGGGCATCAGGCTGGGGTCGACATGGAGCTGATCGAAGGACTCCATATCCATCAGGATGAAGTTCTGGCCGTCTCGATAGAGGTACTGGAAGACCTTGTCCTCGACGAACGGGACTTCGACTTTTTCATCGACGTTGAGTCGGAAGTCGACGACGTTGCCGTTCTTGAAGTGCTTGAGCTTGACGGACATGTAGCTTCGCTTGTTGCCCTTCGCGACTGTTTCGTTCTCGTGAACAATCCAGAGCTGACCTTCCCAGAGGACCGCCTGTCCGCGCTTGATGTTGACCGCCTTGATTGCCGCCATGATTCTTGAATCCTGTGTTGCGTTACCGTGTCTCATTCGGCACGCAGCGATGGCTCTGCCAAGAGACGAATTTCTGTTAACATCCTGAAAAACCGGGTCTTAAGTATCTTCGGGGGCCCGGCCCGCGTCAAGCTGTCGGAGTCGATTAGAGACGGCGACCAAATGTATAGTCGCGCGTCCGAATATCCGGCGGTATATTGACAAAGGACACGCATGGAGGTGTCGCGTGCCTGTACTTGCGGAAATCGGAAAGTTTGTCGGGGCCAAGGTGGCGGGGGCGCTGATCACGCTCGCGACGATCGCCGGCGGAATCTGGTGCTACTACAACTGGGACAAGGTCGAGGCCTTCGGCGTCGTGTTGCGCCAGATCCTGATCTGGGTCGTTCTGGTCGTGGCGCTTCCCTGGTCGAGCTTCCTGTTCATGAAGCCGCTGCTGGGTTTTCAGAGCAACCTGAACTCGGAGCGCGCGGCCGCGGTGGTCAGCATCGGTCTCATCGGCGCGTACTGCCTCATCGATATCATCCTCGCGTTCTGGCTGGGCGACTGGGGCGAGACGGGCGGCAAGGGCGGCTTCGCGTGGTTCGTGCTCGTTCTTGGTTTCGCCGCGGCCGGGGCCTACAATTTCGTTATCTGCGAGTCGCTTGCGCGGCACGCGGATCGCTGAGCTGGCGAATCAGCGTAACGAGTCGGCGTCGCGCCTGAGCGGTCGCCGGCGTCGTCCAGGGGCCGACAACTGAAAGAGAGAGAGTGGAGTATGACCGGGCCGAAGGCTGGCGATCGCATCAGCGAGTATCTTCTGGACGAAATTGTCGGCGTGGGCAGTTTCGGGCAGGTCTGGAAGGCGCATCATCATATCTGGCGCGATCAACTGGTCGCGATCAAGATTCCGTCCGACAGCCAGTACGTTCGCAACCTTCAGAAGGAAGGCACGGCGATTCACGGCCTGCGCCATCCGAATGTGGTTCGCGCGATCGGTCTCGATCCCTACGCTGATATTCCCTATTTCGTGATGGAATTTGTCGACGGCTGCTCGCTTCGGAAGCTGATCGACGAGAACCCGGGCGGGCTGCCGATCCGGACGGCGCAGAACATCATCGTCGGCATGCTCCAGGCGCTCGGCGTGGCGCATCAGAACAACGTGATTCATCGCGATATCAAGCCGGCCAACATCCTGATCCACGGCGGCGGCCAGAAGCCCGTCGAATCGATCAACGTGGAAGATGTGAAGGTGACGGACTTCGGTCTCGGCAAGGCGGGCGAGATCACGACGCAGAGCATCATGCAGTCGGGCAGCCTGCTGTCGGAAGAGGGCAAGAGCATTTCCGGCACTCTCGCCTACATGTCGCCGGAGCAGCGCGACGGTGACATGTCGCTCGACGGGCGCAGCGATCTCTACTCCGTTGGGATCGTGTTGTTTGAATTGATGTGTGGTGAGCGACCGAGCGGTGGCGACATGCCGTCGCACATTCGCGACGGTCTGCCCTCCTGGGTCGATCGCGTGTACTCGCGGCTCTACACACGGCGCGATCGCCGTTTCGCCAATGCGGCGGAGGTCCTGCAGGAGATTGAGTCGACGAGCGTGCCGCCGCGCGTGGCCGTGGCGAAGGCCTATGCGGTGGCGCCGCCGGTCGCGTCACGCGCCGAGGCGACGCTGCCGCCGATCCCGACGCGCTGCCCCAAGTGTGAGGCGCGGATCGGGCGTGACGACAATTTCTGCATCATGTGCGGAGAACAGGTCGTTCGTCATCCACGACGCTGCACGAACTGCCACGGCTATCCGGCGGCGGATGATCGCTTCTGTATTTTCTGTGGCACGCCACTGCCGGAAGCCGGGAGGGTCTGACGATGGCCATTGGCGCGAACTTCTGGATGCTGATGGTGATCGCGCTGGTGGGCGGGATAGTGAGCGCCGTGTTCAGGGGGCGTTCCCTGAAAACGGGGCCCTGGAACAAAGAGATCTCCAGCCGGGCCTATCCGCAGTTTCCGAGCGTGACGAACACGCACTCCTCTTCGATCCAGTTGAATTCCTGGGTTTGCCTGAAGCGCAACTGTCGCAATCAGAATGTGGCGGGCGCCCGCTTCTGCTCGCGTTGCGGCGCGACCCGCGGATACACGTATCGCTCCGAGCAGAGCGAGGAAGCGGCGGATTAGAAATCCCGCCGATTCTTCGACCGGGCGGCGGCGCCGCCGGGTTCAGGATCGTCGATTTCGAGGCGCAGGCGGGTGTTGGCGTCGGGCCGCCGGCGATCCGTCGGACGAGCGTCCGAAAGCCGCGCGGATATCTTGTCGTTGTTGTACAATACCGTACGGTAAGGAGTTGCGCCTGAGCGATCCGGAAGGATGATTCCGGCGCGGAGGCGGTGTGTCTTCTGACGTCGGCCGGACGAAAGCCGATCGGAAGCTTGGACTGGGCTCGGCATGGCGGACGCGATTTCCCACGCGAAGGAGACGGAATCGGGCTTTCTGGCCGGCGTGACGGACACGTTGCGAAAGGCCGGCGGCCAGGTCGTGGGCGGTACGCAGTTCAAGCGCGAGGATCGCGATCAGGCGGAGAAGATCCGCGGCGTGATGGCGGATCGGCGCGTGTATGACCGGGACAAGTTCTCGAGCCTGCCCCACAACCGGAGTGTGACGATTCGCGGCTACGAGCGGCGATGGTTCTTCTGGAACCGCGTCCGCAGCGTGACGATTGCCGGTGTGCTGGCGCCGACGGCGGATCTGCTCGACTCGCCGGGCGACGCCCCACCCGTAACGCGGGCGCAGCTCGTCGACTACGTGGGTGGGCTGATCACAGATGTCGGCGCGCCCCATCTCGTCGGGATCTGCGCCCCGGCCGGCTTCGAGAAGGATGTCTGGGACAATCCGCCGGAGATGGGCAACGTGAAGCTGGTGCTCGTCGAACCGCGGCCCGATGGCGGCTGGCGCGTGGAGGCGGGCGATCCGAATCTGGATCGACGCCTGATCAAGCTGTTCGACCCGGAAGACGTGATGGCCAAACTGGGGCGCGTCAAGCGGGAGATCAAGGCGCGCAGCGTGGACCTGGTCACGGGGAGTCTGTCGGCGGAATCGATGGCGAAGGACCTGGGGCTGCCCGTTCCGCTCGTGTCGAACGCCTTCGAGCAGGTGGCGGCGGAAACGCCGGAACTGCATGTGTCAAAGAAATCGGGCGTCGCGACGCTGTTTCGCGGCGTACCGTCCGCGTCCTACGAGGAGGACAAGTCGATGTCGATTACCGACTGGATTCGGAGCCTGTTCTCCAGGGAGGGCGACGAGACCAACAAGATCAACGTGCTGGCCGAGCGTCGCGCCGCGCTGTCCAGCCAGCGCGATCGGATGTACGACGACATCGCCGAGCTGGAGAAGAAAGAGGCGAAGCTCGTCGAGGACGGCAAGGCGTCATCATCGAAGGTGACGCGCATCCGCCTGGCCGGACAGATCGAGAGCATCCGCAAGGACATCTCGCGATTCAACACGACGGCGTCGATGCTGAGCAAGCAGATCAACATCATCAGCACGCACATCCACAACCTGGAACTGTCGCAGACGGGTTCGCTGGCGCAGCTGCCGTCGAGTGACGAACTGGCGGAGGCGGCTGTCAGCGCCGAGGAGATGCTGGAGCAACTGAACGCCAGCGACGATCTGGTCAGCGGATTTGAAGTCGGCATGGCCGAGTCCGCCCTGACGGACGCCCAGGCCGAGATCCTCGCGGAGTTCGAGGCGTCGGACGCGCCGGAGAAGTCGGCCGACAGCGCGACGCCGCAGCGCGAGCGCGACGAGCGACAGGCGGCGCCGGATCGGACCGGCGAGCAGAAATCGAAAAACGCCCAGGCGGAGTAGTCGCGGCCCGCGGGTCGGGGCGCCGACCCGACACAGGGTCGAGCGAGGTCGGCGTCCTCAAGGATACGGTGAATTCGACATGGGTCTATTTGACTGGCTGACGCAGAAAACCAAGTCGCTGTCGGAGATGTCGCGCGCCGAGCTTCGCAAACAGGAGCTTCTCCTTCAGCGCGATCGCGATCAGCTCATCAAGCGCATCAGCCAGCTCGCCGACCAGAAGCAGAAGATCTTCGAGAAGGGCAAGATCGAGAAATCGCCCGAGGTCCGTCGCGTGATGGCGCAGGAGTTCGACCTGCGCACGACGGAACAGATGATGGCCTCGCGGCAGCTGAACATCCGCAGCAAGGAAGCGCTCACAGTCACGCGACTCCGCATGCTGAAGGAGAACGCCGAACGCGCCGCCAGGGCGGGCAGCAAGCTCGGCATCGTCAGCGAAAAGGACCTCGTCGCCCTGGAGAAGCTGATCGAGAACGACAAGATCACGGCGGAGATCTACCAGGAACGGCTCGACGGCATGCTGCAGGGGTCACTGACCGAAGGCGAGAGCATGCTGACACCGGGCAGTCAGCAGGTGATGGACATCTGGGAGCAGATGGACACGGGGCTCATCAAGGACGACAACGAGGCGTTCGATGAGGCCGAGCGGCGTGTGCGGGAGCGCCATCAGGCCGCCGAGTAGCTACGCCGCAGGGGCGCGATGATCGAGGTCACGATACAACACTCGAAGGACGACATTCGCGAGGCGATTGTCCAGTTCTGCGCCCGGCGCGGGTATCGGCTGACGAATCCGTGGTACCTCGAAGGCGTGCGTATCGAGATTCCCAATCGCATCCGCGAGGCGATCGAGAAACGCGGGTTCTGGGCGACGGTCATGGACGTGCAGACGGTCCCGCGGGTCGACGTCGATGTAAAGCGCCGCCGCGCCCGATCGAGCCGTGTGAAGATCAGCGTCGGCGATCACGCCGACAGTGTTCGCCTGGCCTACGAACTCCAGGCGTATCTGAACGACGATCGCGCCTATGAGCCGGAATGCCCGCCGGTCTGTCCGAGCTGCGGTTCCAATGTGGCGAACCCGATGGCGCGTTACTGCGGTCGCTGCGGTCATCGATTCGCGAAGGGCAAGGCGGACGACGGCCGGGATGATGTGCTGAGACCACCGCCGGTCGTGGCGTATGAAAAATCGGCGCCGCCGATCGAGCACGCGCTGGATGTCGTCGCGGATGAGGCGGCGACGCCTGAGACGCCGAACGAGGTTGCGGAGGACGCGCAGCCGACGTCAGTGATCGTGGAACGGGACGCGGCGCCGGCGTCGGGTGAAGTCGCCGAAGCGTCGGAGGCCGTGGTCGACGGCGCCCCGATGACGTCGGCGCCTGAGATGGACGCCGACGATATCCGCGACGAAGCGCCGATCGCCGCCGCGGAAGCGATCGATCTCGAAGAGGACGAGGGAACATCGGAGGCGGCGCCGGAGAATGACGGCGTCGTGTCCGAGTCGGATGAGGATGATGCGGACACGTCGATTCCCGACAGTCCGCCGCGGCGCCTGCTGGCCGAGGAGTAGGCCATGTCGGCGAAGGCCCTGAGACGATCGCGACACAATCGAATGATCGCCGGCGTGGTCGGCGGCGCGGCGGAGTATCTCGGCATGGATCCGACTGTCGCCCGCGTGCTGTATGTCGTGGGATCAATCGTGTCCGGCGCGTTTCCGGGGACCCTTGTGTACGTGATCTGCATGTTCGTTATTCCCGAGGAGTAGGGCGGCGTGTGGTCATGAGAGACGCCGGGGCGATTGAATCTCGCCACTCGCAACTGGAAACTGGTCACTAGTCACTGGATAAAACGATGAGTCTATTCAAATCCGCCGAAGAACGACGCATTGAACGCGACATCAAGATTCGCCAGGGCATCCGGCGGATTGAGAAGTCGATCGCCGAACAGAACAAGTTCACGGACGAGTTCATCAGGAACGCCCGTCGCGCGAAGGAGATCGGCGATCAGGGGCAGTACAACTTCATTCGCAACTCGCTGAAGAAGACGGCGACCGTAAAGAAGATGCTCGAGCGGCAGCTGCTCGCCGTGAAGAGCGCCCTGATCATCAAGCGCCAGGCCGAGGCGTCGAGCGACTTCGCCCAGGCGATGGGCACGATGGCGAAGGAAATCAGCCGCATGTTCGGCGAGACGGATCTCGTCAAGACGCAGATGGACTGGGAGAAGGCAATGGCCCAGTCGCAGAGCATGGAAGAGCGCACGTCGATGTTCCTCGAATCGATCGAGAGCGCCGCCGAAGGTGATGTGTCCAGCACACCGGCGGAAGTGATTACGGACGCCGAGATTGACGCGATGATCGAGGCTGAGAGCGAAGCCGAGCACGCCAAGGATGTGGACGAGCTGGACGCCCTGCGAGCGGAACTGAACTCCCTGAAGGATGACGCGCAGAAGGAAGGCAAGTAGGGCGATTGTTCCGAGCCGCCCCGTCCGCAGGGCGAAGAAGCGCCGAGTGGCCCACCCTTTCAGGGGTGAGGTCCCGATGATCGAATAGCATGCGGCTCCGCGATGTTGAGCGAATCGCAAGTCCTGTCCAATGACGACGAGAAACTGCGTAACATGACACGAATCAAATCACTCACACTCCTATTTGTTCTCCCCATGGCCTGCGCCAATAGCGGCGCGACAGTGCAATCCAACGAAACGTCGATACGCACGGGCTTCCCGTCGGACAGCCATCTCGCCGACGCCTACGACAGTTTCAATCAGAACCGGTACGCCCAGGCCATCTACACCTGCGACTCCGCCATCATTCGCAACGAGAACGACGCCGAGGCGTACATGCTTCGCGGCGCCGCCTACTGCGTGTGTGACGAAATCTACAACGGCATCGAAAGCGTTGCCGCGGCGTTTCGCCTGAACCCGGCCTATCAAAATCACGACGCCCCCGTCGATCGAGCCCACGAGCATTACCTCGACGCTGTCGTGAAACTGGATACGACGTCGATTCTCAAGCCGCGCTACGCCGACGCCTTCGTCACGCGGGCCCTCGAGCGCCAGCGGGCCGGTGATCTCGATAACGCCCTCCAGTGCTGCGACGAGGCGATTGCGCTCGTCGGCGACAAGGCCCGGTCCTACTCGGCGCGCGGGAACATCCTGCTGGAACAGGGCGCTGTGGATCGCGCGATCGCCGATTTCCGACAGGCCGCGGCGCTGCAGCCGTCCTGCGCATCGACGCACGCCGCGACGCTGCAGCGATACGCCGGCGCGCAAAGGTCGCAGGGCGATGGAGCGATCGTTGAGAAATGCAACGCCGCGGCACAGGGGTTACTCGGGCGCTGAGGATATCGATCGATGACGCCGGGCCGGACATCGTGAATCCTGAAGAACAAAGACTCTCGAGCGTGCGCGTCGTCGTCCCCGATGCGTGCCCGCGATGCGGGTACCGTCTGGAAGGGCTGCCGACGAAGCACATGTGCCCCGAGTGTGGCTGCGCCTACGAGCCCGACATGCTTGTCTTTGGACGCCCGGTGAAGGCGACATTCGGACCGTACCTGACCATCGGCCTTGTGGGGCTGGCGATCAGCGGGCTCATTGTGTTGAACGTCATGATTGGGGTCGGCGAAGTGGTGTCCGTGTTGGCGCCGATATCGGCGGTTCTCGCGGTACAGATCGTCTTCCTGGCGCCGTGGAAAAAACGCTGGGCGATTGTGCATTCGGATGGCGTTCTCTGGCGTGAATCCTTCTATGGAGACCGCTACATCGCGTGGAAGGACGTCGCCGCCGTGAAGTCAGGAGATATGCCGCCTTACCTGATTATTCGTCCCGTCAAAGGCCGATCCCTCCAGCGACTCTGTGAGATCATTACCACTTCGCGGCGGGAGCTGTCGTGCGCCGCGATCGTGCAGGAACTGAGCGGACGCTGGGTATCGGCGCTGGCCGCCGCGGGCGTCGCATCGGATGTGGACGCGATGACGAGAGACAGCGCCGCCGCGTTTCGTCGGGAACGTGGGTTGAAACAGGGCGCCGCGTGCCCGGTCTGTCGCGGAATCCTGGGGGCCGGGAGGGATGGTGTCAGCGCGTGCCACAACTGCGGCGGGATTTTCAATGATGATGCGATTGTGGTTCCGTACGTCAAACGTCCGATCGCGCCATGGCACTGGTTCAGCCTGCTCGTCGCGGGGATGGTCTTCTGGGCCGGATTCGTGTCCACGAAAGAGACGAATTCACTCGGCTACTCGATCCGTGTCGGGACGGTTCTGGTGGCGATCTTTGTCGCAGCGATTGCATGGAATTACTTTCGGTATCGCCGGCCCCGTCTGTTCGTGATCGACAATCAGTCGATCGCCTGGGAGTCCGTCAACGGCGGAATGCGACAGTTGGCGTGGGGCGGCGTCGGATCGGTCCTCTGTGCGAGCGACCGCAGAGCGATCTGCCTGCGAATGTCCGATGGCCACATCGAACCTGTGCCGGAATACTATCTGCAGGATCGAAGCGATGTCGGCGACCTGGCTCGATATATCAGGGCCATGTGTGACGAGGAACGGAACTCGGCCCCGGTCGCCTCGCACTGATGCGTCGCCGGGGCGTCGACAATCCATCGAGTCCCGACGTCATCGCCGAGAAATTGCCCGGTATTTACGGGTCGCGATAGAATTCGGGCGTGGACCGAACGTTGGGCGACACGCAATTCCCGGGCGTGGGCCGGCCTGGCATGACCGACACTTACAACACTTTTGAACGCCTCAGGCACATAGGACTCGCGCATTTCAGGAATGACGAGTGTTCTGCGGCGGAATTGCCACGTCGGCGACGCAGAAGGTATGTGGTCAGGACGGGCCGATGACCCTGCAGAATCCGGACTCCGACTTATCGAAGGCGCATATCGCTGTTCCCGAGGCGTGCCCGCGATGCGGCTACAACCTGGAGGGGTTGCCGCTGCGTCACGTGTGCCCTGAGTGCGGGTTCGAGTACGAGCCGGACATGCTGGTGTTCGGCAGGACAAAGCTCAGCGCGTGGAATCTCACGCCCGGGGATCTGTTCATCTCGTTCTACACATTGTTTCACATCGCATGGACGATTGGGCTCTGGCTGCAGGGCGAATTGCTGAGCATGCTGCCGATCGTTGCAATTGGCGCGGTCGTTTGCGTTGTATGCCTCCTTCGGGTTGGCCCCAAGTGGGCAATCGTTCGTGACAACGGAATCGCGTGGAGCGCGGGGGCGTTGCGAGCCGGGCGCCTGAGTTGGCGCGATGTGACGGACATCGGGCTCTCACCGGAGAAGCTGCTGACTATTCGCGCCCGAGATCGGCGGACGGCCCGGGCAGTTTCCGAACTTATCAATGCGGGGCAATCGAGGCGTGTTCGCGAGCGGCTGCTCCCCGCCCTGCGAGCGCGTTGGGCCCGCGCGCTGATGGAAGGGCGCCAGTTGCCGATGACGCCACCGATGTCGGAGGCGGAAGCCACGGCGTTTCGACAGCGACACGGCGTTCGTCCGGAGATGAAGTGTCCCGCATGTCGCGGACGCCTGCGCGAGGAGCGGGCGGACGAACTTGTCTGCCATCGCTGCTCCATGCAATACCCAAAGGGATCCGTCGCCCTGCGGTATTTCAGGCGAGGTGAACCCCCCTGGCATCCGATGGTGATGGGCCTGACGATCTGCATCTGCCTTGTCGTGGCAAGGACTGCGATTGACAGCGGCGTTTCGTTCGGCAGGGTGGTCAGTGTGGTCGTGACGCTGGCCGTCTTCATCCTGGCCATGGTCAGCTGGAATTACTATCGGTATCGGCGTCCCGATTTGCTCCGCGTGGACGATTTCGGCATCGAATGGAACGATCGGGGACGTGAGATGACCCGGACCCCCTGGATTCGCGTTGAGTCAATTTTATTCTCCGAAGGCGTCGGAGCAGTCTGCATCCGTCTTGCGGACGAGGATTTCAGAGTGGCGCCGGGGCGATTCTTCGACTCGCCCGCCCAGGCGCAGACGTTTGCCCGATACCTGCTGTACGCCTCACTGGCGACCACCGAGGCTCGCAGTGTTACCAAATAAGCGGGGCTTGGGATAGAATTCAGCCCCGGCTTGAGTTTATTTCGCCCTGCCCCTGGTCGATTCGGAAGGGTTGCATGACCGTCTCCTACAACACGTTCGAACGCCTCAAGGAAAAGGGGCTCGCGCATTTCAAGAATGGCGAGTACTCCGCGGCGAAGCCCTATCTCATGCAGGCGGCCGATGCGATTATCAAGATCGCCGCCGAGACGGAGAACGCCAAGCAGCGCGATCGGCGCAAGGCGATGGCGGCGGAGCTCATCGAGTTCGCCAAGCTCTGCGACAAGCGACAGGATCAGAAGCGCACGAATCGTCGCGCCGCGGCCAACGAGGACGACGAGAACAAGTCCAACGCCCAGGACTGGATCGTCCGCGAGAAGACGGACATCAGCTTCGACGACATCGCGGGGCTGGAAGACGTCAAGCACGAGATCCGGCTGAAGATGATCTATCCCTTCCGTCATCCCGAGCTGGCGAAGCAGTACGGCATCGGCGTCGGCGGTGGTCTTCTGCTGTACGGACCGCCGGGCACGGGCAAGACGATGATCGCCAAGGCGATCGCGAACGAGATCCAGGCGACGATGTTCGTCATCAGCCCCTCGCAGATTCTGAGCAAGTGGGTCGGCGAGGCGGAGCAGAACATCAGCAAGCTATTCAAGGCGGCGAAGGAAGAACCCAAGGCCGTCATCTTCATCGATGAGATCGAGGCGCTGGTGCCGGCGCGGCGGAGCTCGCAGAGCACTGTGATGACGCGCGTCGTGCCGCAGATTCTCCAGGAGATCGAGGGCTTCGATCGCAAGGGGGATCGGCCGCTGCTCTTCGCGGGCGCCACGAACGAACCCTGGGCGCTGGATTCGGCGATGATGCGCCCGGGGCGCTTCGACGCCAAGATTTACGTGCCGCTGCCCGACGAGCCGGCGCGGCACAAACTGCTGGAGATCTACCTGGGTAAGAAGCCCCTCGCCGATGACGTCGATTTCGCCGAGCTCGTGGGCTTGCTCAATGGCTACAGCGGGGCGGACATCAAGGCGATCGCCGGCAAGGCGGCGACGCTGCCGTTCATGGATGCTGTTGGCGGCGCCGACGCGCGGCCGATCAATCGGAGTGACATTCTGAAGGTCATTCAGATGGTCAGGCCGAGTGTCCGCGAGAAGGACCTTGTCCGGTTCCGTGAGTTCGCGGCGGCGACGTGATGGGCGATCGGTCGGGGGTTTCGGCCAGTCGGGGCGGCCCGGCCACGCGGGCCCGCTTCCCTGCGGGCGCAGTTCGGTCCGGCGCGACTAGAATCTTCGGGCAAATGAATAATTCCACGCGAGGCGTCGATCGTTCATACTTTTCATGGGGCCTTCCGCGCCCGGCGGGAGGGGCGCATGGGGCCGAATGTGGAGCGCAATAAGATACGAATACCATGACGACGCGATTTGAACTCGACAATCTGACGCGCGACGCGACGCTGGTCGCCCAGGCCGCGTTTGCCAATGATCTCTTTTCGTTTCTTGCGCGACAGGTGGTTGTGCCGCCGTCGTGCGCCGCCCTGGTGGAGAGTCACGGCGGGCAGCCGCATGTTGTGGCGGCCGGCCAGCCGATCGAGTCCGACGGCGTGCGCGAAGTGCTCTTCGTCCGGACCACGCCGTTTGAGTGCGCCTACGACTTCGCGGATTTTGAGTCTGCGGACGGCTTCCGATTCACCGGACGCGTCGAGATGACGGTCCTCGTGATGACGGATCGGACGGAGCTGGCGTCGTTCAAGCGCGAGCTGATCGGCAGTGGCCGCAGCGTGAATGTCGAGCGACTTCGTCGGCATTGCGAGGAGGCCGTGCAGGCCGGGCTTGCGAAGTTCCTCGCGTCGCGTCCGGCGGAAGAGCTGGTGCGGCCGGATGTGTGGAATGATTTTGACGGCGTGCTGGCCGAGTCGTTCAGCCAGGTCGGTTTCTCTTCAGGTCTGGCCCTCGGGCGGGATCCGCGGCTGTCGTTGAAGTCGCTGGCCTTTGAGGAGTCGCGGACGGAAGCGAAGGCCGCCGACATTCGCCGGCAGCGCGAGGAAGAGGAGCAGCGTCGCCGGGAAGAGGCGGCCGCCGCGCGGCATCGACATCTCGCCGACATCGGCTCGATGCTGGCGAAGGTTCGAGAAATGGCCGACACGACGGGCGCCCTCGATGTCGCCGAGATGATCAGGAGCTTCAGCGCCGATCAGCGCGGCGATCTCTATCAGGGCCTGCTCTCAATGGACAGGGACGCCCGTCCGACGAAGTATGCGCTCGTGGCGACCGGCAGCTCGCTGCTGTGGTTCGATCCGGCGGATCCGCAGGAGTTCAGGCGAAAGCAGAAGTTCCCCGACGCCGACATCGGCCAGCTTCGAAGCGTTCGCGTCGTCGAGTCGATGGGGGCGACGCGAATTCTCGTCGGCGCCCGAAACGGTGTGCTCGTGCTCGACGCGGAAGGTGAACCGCTCTACACGTGTGTCCTTCATGGTCGTCCCGAGCTGCGGGGCGGGTTCAACGCATCGACGATGATCGGGACGGATGTTTATGCAACACACTCGGAAGTGGGACTCGTGCGCTGGCGGAAGGACGCCCCGGAGACGGCGATTCACTGCCTGGATCATCTGACGGAAGGCTGTCACAGCGTGCGGGATGTTCAGCGCGACGACGCGGGCCGGATCTGGCTCGGCATCGACAACATCGTCGTCTCCTGGAATCCGAAGGAAGACGACTCCGATCACGCCGCCGGGGCGCCGGCCGAGGTGACGACGCTCGCCGTTGCGGATGGCTACGCCATCGCCGGTCTCAAGAACGGCGCCATCGTGCGATGGACGATCGGCGACATGAAGCGAATGGAGACGCTTCGCCGACAGACGGGCGGTCCCGTGCGATCCGTGTCGTGGCTCAGCGGCGGCGGTGTGCCGCGGCTGCTCGTGGGCGACAGTCGGCCCTACCTGGAACTGATGGTGCTTGGCGACGCCTACCAGGGGCAGTATCGCTGCTTCCATGAAATGCGCTGGGGATTTGCGGCCGAGGATATTGTCGTCGGCGTGAATGAGCGGCGCGATATCTTCATCATCTGGAAGAAGAACACGCCCGATCAGCCCGCCGCGCACGTGTCCGTGCGACGCCTGACGGGGCGATCGATTCAGGATGTCGCGCTGCTGTAGCGCGGCGCGGGAAACATCCGGCGCCGCAGTCGTCGACGCGCGTCTTCGTGATCAGCCGGTGAAGCGGACGCGATCGGAGTCGCCGTCGTCGCGATCGTCCGCCTCCAGATCCTCATCCGAGTCTTCGAAGGTCTCGCCGAAGTCGAGGGGGTCGTCAGTCGGGGGGACCATCTCAGGCACGAGCTTCCTTCCGAGCATCTTGGCGAATCCCGTTCGGATGGGACCATACAGCGCGTAGGTCGCCGTACCGATCGCCAGCGTGATTTCCGGATCGACGACCAGCGCGATCAACAGAATGATCACAATGGAGACGACCTGCCAGAAGGGCCGCCGACCGCGGAGGATGGCGTTGACCATGTGGGGGTAACGGAACGGGCTGACCATCAGCAGGCCAAGCACGAGCGCGAACGGTGGCATCAGTCGCTCGATGATGACGATCGTCTTGGCGTGGATGATCACAGGCAGCAGGTGTTCGTGGAGCAGAACGGCGGCGATGATTGCGCCGGCGGCGCCGGGCGAGGGCAGGCCCCGAAAGTCCATGTGGGCCGATTCATCTTCCTCGTTTTCAACGTTGAACCGGGCGAGTCGCATCGCCGTGCAGCAGACGTAGATCGCGGCCATGACCCACTCGGCGCGCCAGTAGGCGCGTTCGAGTCGCGTGAGGTCCACCATCTCGCTGAAGATCGCTGGCTTGGCGATCATCAGAACGAGGCACGCCGGTGCGACGCCGAAGCTGACGATATCGGCGAGAGAATCGAGCTGGGCGCCGAACTCGCTCGTCTTGCGCGCCAGGCGCGCGAGGCGACCGTCGATGGCGTCGAAGAACATGCCGAGGATCAGAAAGCAGGCGGCGGCGCTGAGGTACGTGGAGAAGAGGGCGATGACCTTTGTCGGCTCCGTTCCGCTGTCGGCAACGGGTGAGGCGGCGGCCTGCGCAGCCAGCATACAGAGGTAGATCGCGCCGAGACCACACGTGAGATTGCCGAGCGTCGCCAGGGAGGGCAGCACGCCGACGGTCTTCAGGATGCGCTCGCGGCTGCGGGCGCGTCGGGATTCGTGTGTGTCGTGTCTCATCAGAAGCGCTTTCGCTGTGTTGGGTTGCCGCGGCCCGATGGAGGTTACGCTCCGGGTCGCATCAGGATCGTGGCCCCGCCCCTGACTGTATCGCCCAGCTTCACGGCCGGCTCCAGCCGGGAGGACGCGGGGACGATCAGGTCGGTTCGTGATCCGAATTTGATCATGCCGAATCGGGCGCCGCGCGTCACGCGATCGCCCTTGTCGATATGGCACACGATGCGCCGGGCGACGAGCCCCGCGATCTGCCGGACGATGATCGGACCGTAGTCGGCGTCGGGATCGATCGTGATGCTGTTGCGCTCGTTCCGCATGCCGGACTCGGGATGTCGAACGTCGAGGAATTCGCCACGCTCGTAGAGCGTTCCCAGGACAACGCCGTTACATGGCGCCCGGTTCACGTGGACATTGAAGACGGACAGAAAGATGCTGATCTTCAGGACGGGCTCGTCGATGCCGGGCCAGCCGTCCTCGAGTCGGGCGATTTCCGTGACTTTGCCGTCCGCCGGGGAGACCATCAGGCCGGGGGCGTCGGGAATTGTGCGGGGCGGGTCGCGGAAGAATGAGAGAACGAATCCCCACAACAGGAGTGTGGGCACGGCCCCGATCCAGAACCAGGCGGAAACGTTCAGCGCGGCCCATGCGCAGGCGATCCCCGCTGCGCCGAATGTCAGCGTCGTGATTGCGACTTCTTTGGCGCCGTCCCGCGTAATCAATGCGTCACCTGGTTCAAACGAGTCCCGTCGTGCGCCGTCGCAACGAATGCGGCGCGTGGGGGGACATTATACGGCGAAAGCCCGCCGGCGACGTTTGCGCGTCGCCGACTTATCAGGCGAACGATCCGCCTTGGCGAACTTTTCGAGGTTTGGAGGAAAGTGGCGCCCTGGCGTGCGCCACATGGGGAGCGGGGCGATCAGGCGCGATGTCCGAGGGAATCGATGCGATCCTCGACGGAGTCGATGGTCGTGATCCGGATGCCGAAGTGCTCGTTGACCTTGACCGCGACGCCGGCGCCGATCTTGCAGTTGTTGATCATCAGGTCGAGCTCCTCGTCAACCGTTCGATCGAACTCGAGAATCGTTCCGGGGCCAAGTTTCATGATGGAGCCGACGAGCATGCTGCGCTGGGCCAGGCGGACGATGACCGGAACTTTGATTCGCAGGATGCGCCGAACGTGGCCGCCGATCGGTCGCGGCGGGGCGGCCGTGGCGCTGGCGGCGGGACTCTGTGAGGAGACGACGCGCGTCGGCGCCGGGGCGGCTGGCGCGCCACCCCCGAGCTGACCGACGTCGTTGGCAAGCTCGTCGACCGCCTGCTGAGCATCGCGCAAGACAGCATCGATATCTTCCTGCGAGAACATTCAGCCAGGTCCGTCCTTCATGGGTCGATGCGGCGATGGAGCGGCGACGAAACGAAGTCGTTCGAGGCCAGCGCTCTGTCGGATTTTATCGGCCCGATTTCAGGCGAACCTGAAGCCCGGCGAGACACCGCCGGGATTGCGGCAAAATCCGCCGGGCGGATCGGCGAAAGCGGCGCGTGTGCAAAAGAAAAACGACCGAACGCGACGCGTTCGGTCGTTTGGATTCATCTGAATTGAATCGGCGTGCGTCTTACTTCACGCGGCCGACAATGACGCAGGCGTTGTGCCCGCCGAAGCCGAAGGAGTTGCTCAGGGCGATGTCGACCTTGGCATCCTGGGCCGTCAGCGGTGTGTAGTTCAGATCGCACTCGGGATCCTGGTTTTCAAGATTGATCGTCGGCGGGATCACGCCGTTGCGCAGCGCCTGGATCGAGGCGATCAGTTCCACGCCGCCGCTCGCGCCGAGCAGATGCCCGACGGCCGACTTCGTGCTGCTGACAGCCACTTTCTTCGCGTGCGCGCCGAACACCTTCTTGATGGCAAGCGTCTCGGCGATATCGCCGAGGGGCGTGCTCGTTCCGTGCGCGTTGATGTAATCGACATCGTCGAGGTTGATCCGGGCGTCCTGGACGGCGCTTCGCATTGCGGCCGAGGCGCCGATGCCGTTTTCCTGCGGCTGCGTGATATGGAAAGCGTCGGCGCTGGTGCCGAAGCCCAGCAGTTCGCAGAGGATGTTGGCGCCGCGTTTTTTGGCGTGCTCGTACTCCTCGAGGACGACCATGCCGGCGCCTTCGCCCATCACGAAGCCGTCGCGATCCCTGTCGAAGGGCCGCGAAGCCCGCTGGGGATCATCGTTGCGTGTCGACAGCGCCTTCATCGAGGCGAAGGCCGACATGCCAAGCGGCGTGAGGGCGGCCTCGGAGCCACCGGAGATCACGATATCGACATCGCCCCGCCGGATGGCGTGCATGGCGTCGCCCATGGCGTTCGTCGCCGATGCACAGGCCGTTCCGACGGCCGTGCTCGGACCGCAGGCGCCCAGCATAATGGAGATGTTGCCGCTGGCGGCGTTGCTCATCAGTTTGGGGATTGTGAAGGCCGACACCTTGCTGGGGCCCTTCTCGACGAGGCGCCTGTGCTGGTCCTCGAGCTCGGCGATGCCGCCGATGCCGGTTCCCGTGATGACGCCGAATCGCGTGGGGTCCGTGACGCCGCCATCGGCGAGACCGGACTGAGTCCAGGCGCCGTGGGCCGCCACGATTCCCATCTGTGCGAATCGATCGAGTCGCTTGGCGGATCGCTTGTCGACGACGGGTTCGGGCGAAAAGTCGGAGCATTCGCCCCCGAATTTCACATCGAACTCCGTGGTGTCGAACAACTGAATCTGGCGGATGCCGGATTCGGAGGCGATCAGCCGCTCCCAGAATTCGTCAACCTGATAACCCAGGGGACTGACAATCCCCATCCCCGTGATGACGACGCGACGCCGTTCAGACATGCTGGTAATGCCCTGTGGGGCGAAGAGCGCGAGTCCGACCAGAGGCCGGCTTATTCGCTCTTGCTGCCCTGGTGCTTGTGAATGTACTCGACGGCCGCGCCGACAGTCTGGATCTTCTCCGCTTCCTCGTCGGGGATGCTGAGCTCGAACTGGTCTTCAAACTCCATGACAAGTTCGACGGTATCCAACGAGTCCGCGTTCAGATCGTTGACGAAGGACGTGTCGGCGGAGATCTCACCTTCGTCCACGCCCATCTGCTCGCTGACGATCTTTACCACTTTTTCCTGAATCTCATCCTTCGTAAGCGCCACTACTTTATTCTCCATCATCTGGTCTCTCATACATGAGGGTGACGCAAACGCTCACCCGATTGTGATACTCTGCCGAGGGTCGAGGCCGGCGCCAGTCGGCGCCGCGTCACATGTGCAGGCCGCCGTCCACGACGATGACCTGTCCATTGATGTAACTCGCTTCGGCCGATGCGAGGAACGCGACGACGGCCGCAACCTCTTCCGGCTCGCCGAAGCGCTGCAACGGAATCAGTGGCCGAACGCCCTCTTTGACTTTGTCGGACAGCACGCTCGTCATGTCCGTCTTGATGAACCCCGGGGCGACGGCGTTGCACGTCACGCCCCGCTTGGCGAGTTCCTTGGCGACGGATTTGGTCAGACCGATGACGCCCGCCTTGCTGGCGGCGTAGTTTGCCTGACCCGGATTTCCCATGATGCCCGACACACTGGTGATATTGATGATGCGGCCGCGTCGCGCGCGAACCATGACTTTTCCGATTTCGCGCGTCAGCAGAAAGACCGCCTTCAGATTCGTCTGGATCACGCTGTCGAACTGGTCATCGGTCATGTTCATGACGAGACCGTCCGCCGTGATGCCGGCGTTGTTGACGAGGATGTCGATGCGGCCGAACTCGTCGGACATCGATTCAACCCACTTCTCCACGTGTTCGGAGTCGCAGACATCCAGGGCGTGCGTGACGATCCGTCCAGGCAGCTTCTGATCGCTGGCGGCGGCGGCCGTCTCCTGCAGTCGATCCGAGTCCCGGGCGCAGGCGAGTACCGTCGCCCCGCCGGCGGCGAGCTTCAGACATATTTCGCGACCAATACCGCGGGATCCGCCGGTCACAATGGCCACGTTGTCACGAAAATCAGGCATCAAGCCTCCTCACACGTCTTTGTGATTTTCAGCCCGCGAACAGTCGCTGCGGTTCGAAAGTCCTGTCCCGTTCAGGGCGCCTACGCGGGAACCTTCTCCAACGCAGCGGCGGTTGAGAAATTCAACGCCTTTGCGGAGCGATCGATCTTTCGCATGAGGCCTGTCAGCACGCGGCCGGGCCCGACTTCGACGAATCGATCATAACCTTCGCTCACCATTCGCTCGATCGACGCTTGCCATCGAATCGGCCTGGCGACCTGTTCACGCAGCAGTTCTCGAACCGCATTCGGGTCTGCATGATAGTCAGCGGACACGTTGGACACCACTCCCAGCTTGCCGGAGGTGATTGTCGTGTCTCGCAGCGCGGCCTCCAGACCATCGACGGCCGGCTGCATCAGGGGCGAATGAAACGCCCCGGCGACGACCAGGGGAATCGCCCGGGCGCCATGCTTTTCGGCGATGGCGACCGACCGCTCGCAAGCCCCTTTGCCGCCGGAAATTACGATCTGGCCCGCACAGTTGAAGTTCGCCGGCGCCAGGACATCGCCCTCAGCGGCTTCGGCGCAGATAGTGTTCACGGCGGCCTCATCCACCCCCATGATCGAGACCATGGCGCCCTGCGAGGCCTCCGCTGCGGCCTGCATCAGGCGGCCGCGCTCGGCGACGAGCTTGAGCCCCGCCTCGAAACTGAACCAGCCGGCCAGGTGCAGCGCCGTGTATTCGCCCAGGCTCAGGCCGGCCATGGCCGACGGGCGCCACTCATCGACGAGTCCACGCTCCCGGCAGGCTTCCCAGATGGCGACGGACGTGACGAAGATCGCGGGCTGCGACGCGTCCGTCGCGTTGAGTCGTTCCGCGGGGCCTTCGAAGCACAGCGTCGTCAGATCCCATCCGAGGATGCGATTGGCTTCCGCATAGACGCGGCGCGCGGCGTCGGAGACCTCGGCGACATCCCTGCCCATGCCGACGACCTGCGATCCCTGTCCCGGAAAGATGATTGCCGTCTTGCTCACGTTGGTTGATTCTCTTTCCCGCCCGCCCGATCAGCATCGAGGCTGGCAAAGTCGCGCGCGGATCTGTCAGACCCTCAGCAGCGCGGAGCCCCAGGTAAATCCGGCGCCAAATGCGATCAGCAGCAGCAAGTCGCCCCTCTGAATTCGTCCCGTTCGGAAACACTCGTCCAGGCAGATCGGAATCGACGCGCCCGACGTGTTGCCGAAGCGATCGATGTTCATGTAGACCCGATCCTCGGGGAGCCCCATGCGCTCCCGGGCCGACGTAATGATCCGCAGATTCGACTGATGTGGAATCACCAGCTTGATGTCATTGGGATCGACGCCCGTCTCGGCCAGCGTCTGGTCGACCAGGTCGTGATTTCGCTTCACGGCCTTCTTGTAGACCTCGCGGCCGTTCATCTTCACGTAATGCAGACGCTCGTTCAGCGTCATCTGCGACGTCGGCACGCGCGAACCACCGGCCGGCACGTGCAGCAGGGCGTCACCGCTGCCCTCGGCGCTCATGATCGAATGCAGAAGGGCCGAGTCCTCGCCCTCGGGTGTCGCGGAGATCACGGCGGCGCCGGCGCCGTCACCGAACAGGATCGCCGTCGCGCGATCCTCCATGTCCGTGATGACTGTCATGACTTCGGCGCCGATGACGAGCACATGCCTATAGCGGCCCGTCTGGATCATGGCGCCGGCCGTCAGCAGCGAATAGACGAAGCCGCTGCAGGCCGCGACGAGGTCGTAGGCCGGAACGGGCTTCGAACAGAGCGCCTGCTGAACAAAGCACGCCGTCGACGGAAGAATCGCTTCCGGCGTGATCGTCGCAACGATGATCAGATCCATGTCGTCGGGCGTCAGTCCCGCGGCCTCGATGGCTTTGCGGCTGGCCTCGACGGCGAGACTGGCCGTCGTTTCGCCCTTCGAGAGGTCGGCGTAACGGCGCTCGCTGATCCCGGTTCGTTCCCGGATCCACTGGTCATTCGTTTCCAGTCGGCCTTCGAATTCCCGGTTGTGAACGATGCGCTCAGGGACGGCGCGTCCGGTTCCGGAGATTCGAATCCCCAGCGGTTCATGCATCCGGGCTGACCTCCGATAGGCGGGAAAGGATGATACTGTTCAGGTTCTTCCTGACGAAGTCGGCCGAGATCCGGACGGCGTTGTAGATCGCCCGCCGTTCGCTGCTGCCGTGGCAGATGATGCAGGAACCGTTGACGCCCAGGAGTGGCGCGCCACCGTATTCGCTGTAGTCATGCTTCTGCCAGATTCGGCCGAAGATGGGTTCGATGCGACGGCCGAGATCTTCGCTCTCGGCGGTCACTTCGCGTCGGATCGTTCGGAAGAGCCCTTCGGCGAGGCCTTCCGTCAGCTTGAGGACGACGTTTCCGACGAATCCGTCGCAGACGCCCACTTCGCAGGCGCCACTGAACAACTCGCGGCCTTCGACATTACCGACAAAGTCGATCGTCGGATCGGCGCGAAGCAATTCGTTTGTCTTCTTGACGAGGGGACTGCCCTTCACGTCTTCACCGCCCACGGAGATCAGGCCGACGCGAGGATTCTTGATCCCCAGAATTTCGGAGGCGTAGGCGCAGGCCATCTGGGCGTACTGCAGGAGGTGCTGCGGCTTCGGCTGGACATTCGCGCCGGCGTCACAAATGGTCAGGGGACCTGCGAATGTCGGGAGGACAACGGCGATCCCGGGACGAAGAACAGGGCCGAGTGACTTCATCTGCAGCTGGCAGGCGGCGGCGCAGGCCCCCGTGTTGCCGGCGGAGATGACGGCGTCGAGTTCTCCCTGTGCGGCCATCCTGGCCATGACGACGATCGACGACTTGCGCTTCTGCCGGAGCGATTCGACGGGAGAGTCATCCATCTCGATGACTTCGGGCGTGTGCACGATCTCGATACGAGGATCGACATCCGTCGGCAGGTGCGAACGGATATTGTCCTCGCGCCCAATAAGCACAAGGCGATCATCCGGGCCGAGAAACTTCAAACCCAGGACGCCGCCGAGCACGATCTCTTCGGGCGCATGATCTCCGCCCATCGCGTCGATGCCGATGCGCATGTGGGACTAGGCCTCTTCGGCTTCCATCTTCAGGGAAATGCGACCGTTGACGTAGCCACAGTCCATGCAGGCCCGGTGCGGGAGCCGCGCCGTGCCGCACTGCGGGCACTCAACGAGATTGACGGGTCGAAGGGCGTGGTGCGACCTGCGCGCCCGCTTGCATGACTTCGAAACTTTTCGCTTCGGTACCATTGCTCACCTGCAAACGCCGACAACACACGGCGTCAAAAAAACTTGGCCCGTGAGTCGGGCGTTGCGCGCGATCCACTGCCGCGCGTGAAGCAGCTCACTGCGAAACTTGGCAATCTATTCGACTCTCAAAAAACTGTCAAGCGTGTGATTAACGGCGCAACTGCTTTGTCGGCAAAAGGTTGTGGCTGATTCGCCGCGTGACGTCATTCTCCGGCGAATCGCATTTCCCTCGAATGGGGGCCTGAGCAATTCATACGTCATCACCTGGGCTTCTCGTTCGAGAGGCGCGATCCCGCTGCGATGGTTGCTTTCGCGTTCCCGAACAGGGACCGGGGTTTGTGTCGGCGATGACGAGACGCCGGGGCCGGTCGTTCTCGTTTGCGACGGGCGATCCTTCGATCGTGACGCGGGTGAGGATTCATAACTATTGTCATAGAAATTAGTTACGTTGTTGGTGTTGGCTCCGGGTGGTCCCCGTGGCGGTTTCCCGAAGGCTTAGGCTGGACACACGCGTTCAGATCCCGCATAGAGTTGGGTATGTTCGCACGTCGATTCCGTGTCGTTGGCTGCGGAGGTCGCAGCCAGCCGTTGTCGCGCCGGACGCTCGAGTCACTCTTTCGGGGAGACGCATGGGGAACCTGTCGCTCAGCGCCAAGCGGGATCTGGCATTTGTGGGTCTGGCTGTCTTTACGAGCCTCGGCATCTGGAGCCCGGGCTGGGCGGCCCCGCTCTGGCAGACGCTGACGCTTTACGGAATTGCCTTCGTGTTCCTGATTCCCGCCCTGAAGCTTGGGCGAGAGACGGGGTTCGATCCGATCAGCAACGCCGCGGTTCCCGCGGGCGCCGTGGTTCTGATGATGCTCGCCGCCATCAGCTACTTCGTCTGGGAATTGTTTCTGTAGTGTGAATCCGTGATTTCCGCTGTCTCATGATCCTCGACTGACGACCGGCGTATCGGCGGCCGGCGTTGGCGGCGCCCCCCGTTCTGAATATCATGGCCATGCTACAGATGGCTTTGACACACCTTTGAACCCGATCACAGGCGGAGGCGATTCCACGATGGCTGGCAGCAAGATCACCCTCAATTCCGACGGTACGCTCAACGTTCCGGATCAACCCGTCATTCCGTTCATTGAGGGCGACGGCACAGGTCCGGACATCTGGCGCTCGACGGTCCGCGTGCTGGACGCCGCGGTCGACAAGTCTTCCGGCGGCAGGCGCAGGATTGAATGGCTGAAGGTGCTCGCCGGCGAGGAGTCGTTCAACAAGGACGGCAACTGGCTTCCCGATGCGACGCTCGACGCCTTCCGTGACTATCTCGTCGGTATCAAGGGGCCATTGACGACGCCCGTCGGCGGTGGCATTCGCTCGCTCAACGTCGCGCTTCGCCAGCAGCTCGATCTCTACGTTTGTCTGCGCCCCGTGCAGTACTTCAAAGGTGTGCCCAGCCCCGTCAAGGCGCCGGAAAAGACGGACATGGTGATCTTCCGTGAGAACAGCGAAGACATCTACGCCGGCATCGAATTCGAGAACGGCACGGACGACTGCAGGAAGTTCAAGCAGCTTTTCGCCGAGGCCTTCCCCGATCGCTTCCGGAAGGTGCGATTCCCCGAGACGGCCGGCTTCGGCATCAAGCCGACCAGCCAGGAAGGCACGCATCGTCTTGTGAAGGCGGCGATTCAGTATGCGATCGACAACGATCGATCCAGCGTCACGCTCGTGCACAAGGGCAACATCATGAAGTTCACGGAAGGCGCTTTCCGTGACTGGGGCTACAAGGTTTCGCAGGACGACTTCGGCGCGACGGAACTCGATGGCGGTCCGTGGTGCACACTGAAGAATCCGAAGACGGGGAGGGAGATCACGATCAAGGACGTCATCGCCGACGCCTTCCTCCAGCAGATCCTGACGCGTCCCGCCGAGTACGATGTCATCGCGACGATGAACCTCAACGGCGACTACATCTCCGACGCCCTGGCGGCGTGCGTCGGCGGCATCGGCATCGCGCCGGGCGGCAACATCAACTACGACACGGGTCACGCGATCTTCGAGGCGACGCACGGCACGGCGCCGAAGTATGCGAACCAGGACAAGGTCAATCCAGGCAGCCTGATCCTCTCGGGTGAGATGATGCTCCGCTACATGGGCTGGACGGACGCCGCGGACCTCGTCATCAAGGGCATGAATGGCGCGATCGGCGCCAGGACCGTGACATACGATTTCGAACGCCTGATGGATGGCGCCACGCTGATGAAGTGCAGCGAGTTCGGCGACGCTGTCATCAAGCACATGTGAGATTCGGCGGGGGCTCCCTGGCCGGGTGGCATGCTTGCCCCAAAAGGCAGGCATGGGAAGTCGCGAAGACGCAGGCGCGACAGGGCCGACCAGAGTCAGCGACCGCATCTCCATGCTCCCCTTTGTAGGGGAGACTGTCCGGGAATTGTGTCGCCCTTTCAGGGCTAAACCCGAGGAAAAAACGCTAACCACGGGTTGCGCTCCGACCGCTATGCGGTCTCCGCTCCACCCGTGGCTAAAAACTGACGCTCCTTCGGAGCTGTGTTGGCCTTGGAAACATTGGCGTTTACGACGGTTCTGCAAATCGGAAGTTCTCACTCGAATTCCCGGACAGCGTCTCCTTATTGGGGGCGCATGTCCCCCTGATTGGCGAATGAACCACAGAGCCGCCGCAGTGATGCGGCGGTTTTTTCATGCGCGTAATGGGCGGGTGATATACCGCCATCCGGGTGGCATGCTTGCCCAAGAAGGCAAGCATGGGAAGTCGCGAAGACGCAGGCGCGACAGGGCCGACCAGAGTCTGTGACCACATCTCCATGCTCCCCTTTGAAGGGGAGACTGTCCGGGAATTGTGTCGCCCTTTCAGGGCTAATCCCGAGGAAAAAACGCTAACCACGGGTTGCGCTCCGACCGCTATGCGGTCTCCGCTCCACCCGTGGCTAAAAACTGACGCTCCTTCGGAGCTATGTTGGCCTTGGCTGGGTGGCATGCTTGCCCCAAAAGGCAAGCATGGGAAGTCGCGAAGACGTAGGCGTGACAGGGCCGACCAGAGTCAGCGACCGCGTCTCCATGCTCCCCTGGAAGGGGGAGCATGGAGACGCGGTCGGTGGAGCCCTCGAAACGCAATGCGCCGCAATGGCTTCCGCCTTCGTTCCTGCGTTTGATTGAGCCCGGCGACCGCATTCCTTATCATGCGAGCAGATCGGGCTGGTTTCATGGGCGGGGAATTTTCCCGCCGCCGGCCGGGCCACATCCACATCTGCGGCGGAAGCGAACAATGTCTTCATCGCGACTGCAATGGCTGCCATTGACAGGACTGGTTCTACTTGCCCTGAGCGCATCCACGGCGTGGGCTCAGGATTGCGACAACAACGGTGTTCCCGATGCGATGGAATTGTCGGGCGGGGACTGCAACACCAATGGCGTTCTCGATCGTTGTGAGGCGGGCGAACCCGTTACGCGTCTTCTCGCGGACGACGCCCACTCCTCGCAGCGACTCGGCCAGGCGGTAGGCGTCAGCGGACTGACGGTTGCCGCAGGGGCGTATGGGGATAACGACCAGGGGAGCTTCTCCGGCGCCGTATATGTCTTCCGTCGTCTGGATGGAGCGTGGTCACAGGAAGCCAAACTGCTTGCCTCCAACGGCGCCGCACAGCGACGACTCGGCTTGAGTGTCGCGATCGATGGCGATGTCATCGTTGCCGGCGCCCCGGAGTTGTCCAGTGGTCCCACGCAGGCGCGCGGCGCCGCATACATCTTCCGCAGGACGGGGGGCGCCTGGTCGCAGGAGGCGTATCTCGTCGGCGCCGGGACCGACAGCCTTGACTACGTCGGGCAGGACGTGGACCTCAGCGGCGACACGGCGATCGTCGGCAGCCGTATCCGCAAGGTCTTCTTCTATCGATACAACGGCGCCAGTTGGCAGGAAGAAGAAATGCTGACGAACGACGGATACCGCTATGGCGAAGCCGTCAGCATCGACGGCGACACGGCGGTCATCGCCGACGAATTCGACAATGATGTCGAGTCGTTCAGCGGCGCCGTTTACGTCTATGATCGCGTGGGCGGCGATTGGTCAGAAACGACCAAGCTGAAGGCCTCCGACGCCGCCCCTGACGATCATTTCGGCTGTGACATCGATCTGAAGGGGGACCTGCTGATTGTTGGCGCCAATTCTGTCAGTGACGTCGACGTCGACGCGGGCGCGGCGTACATCTTCCGTCGCGTCAACGGTCTGTGGCAGGAAGAGGCGAAGCTGACGGCGCCCGACGGCGAACGCGACGATGAGTTCGGCGTGCGCGTCGCCATCGACAACGATCGGGCCGTCATCGGCACGACGCGCGACGACGTCGCCTACAAGGCCTACGTATTTCATTATTCGAACGGCGTCTGGGCCGCCCCGGAGATCATCCGTCAAACGGCGGACGGCAGCATTGACAGCAACAGCGACGGCAGTGGTGTTGCGATCGACGGCGACAGGTATGTCATCGGCATGAAGATCGATCCGTTCGTGGGATTGTTCGGCGGCGCCGCCTATGTGTATGACCGGGACGCTCATTCGGACTGCAACGCCGACGGTATCCTTGATGAGTGCCAGCTGGACGGCATGGATTGCGACAACAACGGCGTTCTCGATGTGTGCGAGCTGGCCGGAAACGACTGCAATGGAAACGGCGTGCTCGACGCGTGTGACCCGATCGACGCGGCGGCGTGCCCCGAAGCGCCGCGGCCGGAGGGCTGCGCCAATGGGGAATGGGCGCGGATCGGAGCGATGGGGCCCGACAGCATCGACGTTGAAGCGAGTCGAAATACCGACGTGTCCGACAATCGACTCGTCATCGGCGCCTTCTGGGACGATTCGGCCGGCGAGAATCGCGGAACTGTCTTCGTTTACCGACGTGATGGAACGACGTGGGTACCGGAAGCCCAGTTGTTTGCGCCGCCGGAGGACAATGCCGGCTACTTCGGTATCGCAACGCAAATCGACGGGAATGTGCTGGCCGTGACCGCTCGAGGGAGCGTCGATGGGACGTACCTCTACCACTTCGTCAATGGCGAATGGCAGTTGCGACAGACGTTGTTGGCGCCGGGCGGGGCGTTCTACTCGAGCGATTACCAGATTTATGACAACTTCGGTGAGGTCATGGCGCTGGATGCGGATCGGCTCGTCATGTGCGTTACGAGCTTCACCGACCAGGCGGCGCCTTACCTTCGGATCTTCATCTACCACTATCTCCAGGATCATTGGGAGCTGGAGACGCGCATTGACGAAGACCAGTTCACGAATGCGCCTGGCGATGTCGCCATCGACGGCAATACGATTGTCTTTGGTTATCGAGTCCGGGTTGGGACGAACACTTACGAAGGTCGTGTTCGCATTTTCGAGCACGACGGCTTCGCCTGGAACGAATCGACGATTGAGGTTCCGGCGGGCGCGGACCTTGACGACTTCGGCCGCAGGGGCGTTACAGTTCGCGGTGATCGTGTTGTTGTTGCGGGCGGCACGACGTATGTCTTCGAGCCAGTCAACGGCGTCTGGACCTCGGTGAGTTCGGTTCAGTCAGAGTTCAACACGGGCGTCGCCCTGACGGACGATTTCCTCGCGATCGGCGGATCGACGGTCGACACGGGATTGTCCGTGACAGGCGCCGTGGGGATCTTTCGGGAAACGGGCGGGCAGTGGACGCTGACTGACCGGATCGATCCTCCGGATGAGGACGGCGCCTCCGGTTTCGGCGCTCGTTTTGTGGCGGATGGTCGGAAGATGCTCGTTACGGCGCGCGATCGTTACGGGGCGAGCTTCATCTATCGAACCAGGAACTTCCTTTACGAACTCGGGCTGGATTGCGACGGCAATGGGGCGCTGGACGACTGCGAAATCGCAAACGGCGCTCCGGATCTCGACGGTAACGCTCTCCTCGACGCATGCGGCGATCCTGACTGCGACCAGAACGGCGTGCCCGACGCTATCGAGCCTGACTGCGATCTGGATGGCGTCCCGGACGCCTGCGAAGTGGATCCGACCGATCCCGACGGCGATGGGCGTGTCTCCGACGACTGCGACGGGAATGGAGTTCCCGATGAATGCGAGCTGGCCGCCGGAGACTGCAACGGCAACCTGACGCTGGACGTGTGCGAGATCGCGGCCTGCGTGTCCGGCGGCGTCGATTGTTCGGACTGCAACGGCAACGGTCTGCTCGATTCGTGCGAGGGCCTGGCGGACTGCGATGGCGACGGATTCGTCGACGCGTGCGATCCGATGTTCGACGACTGCAATCTGGATGGCGTTCCCGATGCGTGCGAGCTGGCGGCGCCTTCGCCGGTCATCGAGTTTCCCGAACTGCTCCCAAGCCCGCAGTTCTACAACTTCGGGCGCAGTTTTGATCTCGCGAAGGGGCGGCTCGTTGTGGGTTGTCCGGAGGGGAGCCACACCACGCAATCGTACGAGCGGGCCTTCGTCTATCGCCGGACGGGCGACGGCTGGGAGGTCGATGCTGAGTTAACGCCGTCAGATGGCTACATCGGCGATCGATTCGGCGAAGTCGTTGCGATCGACGGAGACACGATCATTGTGCTGGCGCCGCGCCACGACTTTCGCGATGAGAATGGCGTGATCCTGGCGTCGAACCTGGGGGCAATGTACGTCTTTGAACTCGTCGACGGCGCCTGGCTGCAACGCGAGAAGCTGATGTTCCCCTACCTGCCGATTCTGGACATTCGATACGAAAACGGAATTCTCGGCTTCCGGACGACGAGCAACGTCTTCTTTGCGCGTCGGGATGGCAATGAGTGGTCATTGATGAAGGTCATTACGAATTCGGGGTCACAGACCGATCGGTTGGTTGGAGGGGGGCCGTTCGACATGGACGCGGGGCGCGTCCTGTTCGCGTCCACGAGCTCCCGGCTCGATATCTATCGGATTGAGGGCGACCAGGTGGTTTTCGAGCAGTCGATGACTCAATCAGTGACCGGCAGCCTGAGCCAGTCCGCGATCGATGTCGATGCGGACCTGCTCGCGATCGGCGATTCGATTGCGAATGGTCGCGGCGCCGTCTATCTCTATCGGCGCGTCGATGGCGTCTGGACGGCGCTGGATACGCTGACACCTCCGGCGGGAACGCTCTCCGGCATGCGGTTCGGCTTTGCGCTGGACATCGATGATGGGCGGCTTGCCGTCAGTGCGCCGTACCTGAACTACGGCGTTCCGCAGGCGTCCGGCGGCATCTACCAGTACGACACCGGATCCACTGGCGCGTCGCTGCAGCGCACCTTCGTTATCCCGCGCGCCGGGGTTGGGTCCCTGGGTCTCGGTGTTCTGGCGTCATCCGGGCGCGTGTTTGCGAGTTACGTGGATCTGAGCATTTCATCAGGCTCGCGTCAGGTGATCGAAGTGGGACTGAGCGACGACTGCAACGCCAATGGAACACCTGACACGTGCGAACGAACCATCGAGGGCATTCCCATGTTCGTCGACATCCTGCTCGCGCCGACGCCGACGGAGGGTTGCCAGTTCGACATGAACGGCGACGGTCTCGTCAACGGCGATGATATTCAGGGGCTGGTGGATGCTGTGGTTGGCGGGGCGTGAGCGGGTTGGAGGCGACTGACGGGCGATCCGTAATGAGTGAGGACGCGTTTGTTGAGTGAGTCGCCTGATAAGAGTGAACTCGGCGCGCAAGAGTCGAATGCGGCGCCGACGCCGGTCAGCGATCTTCACTGTCCTGTCTGCCGGTACAACCTTCGCGGTGTGGCGTCGAATCGTTGTCCGGAGTGCGGCCTTGATCTGACGGACGTCAAGCTGGGCGGGTCCCGGATTCCCTGGGTCCATCGCGACGAGATCGGGCATGTTCGAGCGTACTGGAAAACGGTGTGGCTCGTGTCTGCGCGGCATGCCGCCTTCGCGACTGAAATAGGCCGGCCAGGGCGTCTTGCGGATGCGATGCTGTTTCGCCGCCGGACGATTCGGACCCTTATCACGATGTTCGTGGTTATTGCGGCAATCTCAATCATCGGAGCCAGCCCCGGTATTGGCCGCAACAGGCCGAACTACGGCGAATTGGTGTTCTATTGGAGTATTGCCCTTATCGCGGTGCTGTGTTGCCTCTCGCTTCTGACGGCGATCCCCTACTATGCCCTGGGCGCTCGCGATGGGGATATCGAGCTTGAACAGCGGACCGCCGTTCTCAGTCTCTACGCCGTGTCGGCGCCGTTGGCGTGGATGTTCGTCGGTGGCGCGCTGGTGGCCGCAGGGCTGCCTGACGCAAGATTGATCTCAGGGGAGGCCTTCGACACAATACTGACGCCGAGCGGCGCATGTATCCTGGTCGTCGCCAATGTTCTGGCGGTCAATGCCGTCATTCGACTCATCAGGCGGGCAACGAACTCATCGCGACAATTCTGGTCAACGACTCTGAGGATCGGCGCATATTGCATCGGTAGTGTGGCGCTGACGTTGGTTGGAATCCCCGCCGCTTTCGTTCTCGTGGCCTTCGCGTATTACAGTTTTCGATAACGCGGCAGCCGCTGGTCTTCCGACAGATCAGGCGTCGGTCGATCGCCATTCAGAAAGAACACGAAGTCAAAGTCCTCGTTGTTCACTAACTGATCGCCGGGCGTCATGAACTTGCCTTGTTCATCAATCTGGTTCTGATTCACACTGTACAGCAGCGGCGGCTCGGCATCAGGCAGGTAGCGAATCGGTTCTGATTCCTTTGCAAATGGGTCAATCGGCAAAGTGTCGAGGTACTCGGGCGCGAGCTCGGCGAGCGCTGTCGGGCGATGGCCATGGTCGATTTCGAAGAGCCGGATTGCCAGCGCAATCGCCGTCATGCGCCTGTGAGCGATGTTCCTGTAAAGCAACATTGTGGGGCGCCGCATCGATGTCCCGAACATGTAGCTTGGGTAGAAGGCCATCGTTTGGATCGAATTCTCCTGCGTGTCCGGTCCGCAGAACGTTCCGTGGTCGGCCACTTTCGACCAATTGCGGGACATCCCGGCCTTCCGCGCCCCTTCGAGGTGGCGACAGACTCGGATCGTATCAAGGCGCCACGCGGGTTTGACAAACACGAGAACACCTGACGAATCGAGGTGAGTCAGGCCTCTCCTGTTTGCCGACGCAAGCAGGAACTCGATTGTATCGATGCATATGGCGCGTTCCACGTTCATGGCCGCGCTGTAGGCCCCCCAGAGATTCTCTTCGTCGAGAAGTCGCTTGATCATTTCAATGATCTTGCCGCGCGGAACGGTTCCATCTTCCTCGGCGTGATCGCCGATCGACATAGTGGGTATCATCCGCTCAAGCACAAACGTGCATCGCTGTTGAAGCGTAATCGCCACGAGAAGGCTGATGAACGGACAGTACGAGTCAACCTGCGGGGTCCTCTCCGCCAATAGAAGAATATCCTCAACAATTCGGAGGGCCTCGGCGTCATCATGATGGCGATGTCGAGAAAGGACGGTCAAAAAAAGAACCCTCGCAATCCGCCGGATCTCCCCCAGATAGTCAAGTGTTGTGTCCATCAACCGGGAAGCGACATGGATTTCCCAGTCCGTGTCGGGGGCGCCGCGCGCCTGGCGGATAAGGTCCACGACATCCTGATTGGCGAGGACGATGGCGTCGAACTCATTCGGGTACTCTTCCGCCGCGCGGAAGTAACTTATCGCGTCGTCGAATGAGAGCTCATCGCGATCGCGCCAATCGATCGCCGCGAACGCGCGATGATAGTAGTTCGCCGCGTTCCGCTCCGGCGGCAGTCCTTTGGTCGCGGGGAAATCGTGGGCGAAGATCGGAACGCCCTCGGCGTGGATACAATCGATCTCCGCCTGCCACCGGCTTGACGCGACGACGCCCCACGCGATGCGCAAGGCGATGAACATGACAACGACGCAGCCGAGACCGACGAGCCAGCGTCGGCACGTTCGCGTTCGCGCCATATGGTCGGCGAGGAGTTCGGGCGTTGGTTCTTTGGCGCTTGTCACGATTCACCCGATTCGGCCACGCATGGGGCGCAGGCGATGCGCTGCGATGGCTTCCAATCGTCGCGGCGCTTTATAGTACCGATCAATCAGCGTGCGCGGTATCTTTGTTGCGGGCGAGCGACGATCGCTTTGCCGGAGGGCCGAATTCATGTCGAAGCGTGCGAACAACTACGTGCTGGGTCTGGCTGTCGCGGGGGTACTCTCGATACTCACGATCGGGATGAAGTGGGGGACGTTTCCGCTGGAGCCGGGGTTCAGCGCCGAAGTTGAAAGCCCGTTCGGGTCGATCAGTTTCGGCGATTTGTCGCCCGTCACGTTGACTGTCAACGGGACCGATGGGTCGATCACGCTGTTCGGGACCATCGACATACCGATCTGGGCGATCTCGGGGCTCTGCGCCGCCGGTGCGCTGATTGCGATACTCCGAGTGAAGGATGTCGTGACGATTCCGCGATGGATACCGCTGGCCGTTGCGCTGGCCGGCGTTGCGATGTGCGGATTCACGTTCTATGTCTTTGTTGTCCACGGCGCCCTGGGGCTCGGGCTTGTCGTCGCGACTCTGTGTTCCGTCGGGACGCTAATACTGGCGGCGTCCATGCCATTGGCGGACGATGCGGCCTCGTTGGGGGCCGACAAATTCGAAACGACTCATTGACTCGGTTCACTCGACTCGGCGGCTTCATCGTCGTCAATGAAATCGTCGAGAGGTAGGCCGAAAAGTCGGCCTCGCTCCGCCCGCTGATGACATTTCATGCAGGAGTCGATCAGTCCCATGGCCGTGATCTCGGCGCCGTCCGGCGTGAGCGTGGCGTAGATCCAGCCGTCGTCACTTTCTTCAGCGCTTGTCCCAAGGTAATGCATGACGAACAACGGACCCTTCTCGCCGGGGCCCCAGCGTTTCCCATCGAGCGCCACGGGGTCCGGGGTTCGTGGATCGCCGGGATTGCCGACAGGGCGCAGCGATGGCGACGGATCACGCTCGGTCACAAAGTCCGCCGCCACTTCCCTGGGAATCCACGCCTCCTTGACGAGTGTCTGGCCGGTGGGCTGGGGACCTTCGCGGGTGGGGAGTGACATGTAGGCCTCGCCGTTGCGGGCGTAGAGGTAATAGAGCTTTCGGCCATGGGTCGCTTCCGAATCGCTCGCGCTGAAACGCGGTCCAATGGGGGGCGGAGGCGCGCAGTCGTAGGGCGACCACCTGAGTTCGGGGGAGACAAAGTCAAAAGAACGATAGTCCCGCGCAGCGGCGAGGATGGCGTCGCGACGACTCTCGATGCTGTCGGCGGGCCGAATCGTCACGCGATTCGCATCAGGTTGCTTCTCGGGCGCGGGCGCGTCGGTCGGTGAGCAGCCGACGATCCAGCCAGTGATGAGGACATACACTCCGCTTTGCAGAGTAATCCGACCCAACGGAGCTCCTTCCGACTGATCGCCTCTGGCCCGAGGTCGTCCGTGGTTGGACGCCGCGCCGCACCCGCTGGTTCCCGACGAATTCAGCCCGCCCGAGCCAATAGGTGAAGACCCCTCACCTGCGAAAGGCAAGGGGCTTCACTATGGGGTGGAAAAGGGTACGGTGCAAAAGCGGCCTCGCGAACGTGACCGCGTTTCGGGCTGAATGGGTTGTTCGTGGGCCGTCCGACGGGCGCAGCATCCGCGCGAAAAGTTCCCCACGTAGGAGTAGAGCCGCAAAGCGACGGCGCTTTTGCGCGCAAAAATCTGTATTTCTTTTGGATTCGATGCTGGATTAGGTGTAGCGGTTTGCGAGCGCGACGGGGCCGAGTCCGAGAATCACCCAACCCGTAGGCGAGAGATGAGTGCTGGCCGCTGGTGGCCTAATGTAACCTAAGTAACCTCAATAGGTTGAGGTTGTTCCAAGGTGGTGGCCATACGTCTGTCGTCTTTGCGGTGTTTGAGTTGGCGGCGTTTCGGGGTGGCTATCGGACGCGCCGGCGTCTCGAATTACTCTTCCTCCGCGACGAGTCGCTTGCGGGCCTCCGCGAGTTCGGCTCGACGTTCGTCGGACACAGTCGGTGGCTGGAGGTCGAGGGCCTCGATCCGGGTCGTGATGATGTCGGCCACGACGGCGCGGGTGTACCACTTGTTGTCAGCGGGGATGACATACCAGGGGGCCGCGTCGGTCGACGTGTGTTCGAGCATCTCCTCGTAGGCGTGTCGATAGTCCTTCCAGTAGCCGCGTTCGCGGAGGTCAGCCTCGCTGAACTTCCAGTTCTTCTCCGGCTCGTCCAGGCGATCGAGGAATCGCTCCTTCTGCTCTCCTTTCGACACATGCAGGAAGAACTTGATGACGCTGGTTCCGTTGCGGGTCAGGTGGTCCTCGAATGCCATGATGTCCCGGAATCGCGACTTCCAGAGGTCATGACCCCTGGGTTCGGCGGGGAGTCGCTGGGGTTCCAGGAATTCGGGATGGACGCGGACGACGAGGACTTCCTCGTAGTAGGAGCGGTTGAAGATGGCGATGCGACCCTTGGCCGGCAGGTACAGGCGGGGCCGCCAGAGGAAGTGGTGGAGGACTTCCTCGCTGTTGGGGGCCTTGAAGCTGTGGACGCTGCAGCCCTGGGGGTTCACACCGGACATGACGTGGCGGATGGTGCCGTCCTTCCCCGCGGCGTCCATGGCCTGGAGAATGATGAGGACAGCCCGGCTGCCGTTGGCCCAGAGGAGTTGCTGCGCCTCGGCGAGGGCGGCGATATCCCGGGAGAGCTCCTTCCTGGCGTCGGCCTTGGAGAAGTCGCCGTAGGCCTCCGTGGGCAGGTCATCGAGTTTGACGGTCTTGCCGGGCTCGATTCGAAATCGCTTGTGATCGAACTGATGTCGCTTGGCCATGGGTGGCGTCTCCTCGGTTGAAAAACGCGATTCTCAGGGCTGGCGGGCGGGATTCGCAAGAGTGTCGCGCAGGATTGGCGGCTTTACACATTTCCCCCATCCGGATAGATTATGCCGCAATCACGACGTTTTCCCCCTGGGGTCGATCGATGGCGGGCGAGAGCCTGGTGGCGATCGGAGGGCACACGGCTCGCGGCAGTGTGTTCTAGCCTCGGGAAAACCCAGTCGCAGCCGCGCCTTTTCTGATTTCGGACACCGGGCGAACCGCTCGGGCGTGCCGGTTTCGCTGCTGCAAGACAAATTGAAATTACAGCTACCAACAACCCGGTAGTGTAATGGTAGCACAGCAGGTTTTGGTCCTGTTAGTCAAGGTTCGAATCCTTGCCGGGTTGTCAGTTGGGGAGCGATTGCGCGCATGAACGCCGACAGCGGCCAGTCAAAAAAAGAGAACACGCGTGAGCTCGCGGCGATCATTCTCGCCGCTGGTAAGAGCACGCGCATGAAGACGGAAAAGCCGAAGGTCCTGCACAGCATCTGCGGCCGGCCGATGCTCGGGCACGTGCTGGGCGCCTGTCGGGCGGCGGGGATCGAAAAGTTCTTTGTGATCGTTGGGTTTGCCAAAGAGCAGATCATCCGGGCCTACGAAGGTGAGTCGGGGATTCACTTCGTCGAGCAGGCGGAGCAGAAGGGCACGGGCCACGCCGTTCAGATGTGCGCCGACGCCTTCAGGGGCTTTGTGGGTGACGCGATCGTGATCGCGGGTGACATGCCGATGATCCGGCCCGAAACGCTGAGGACGCTGATTCAGAGTCATCGCGCGGCGGCCGCGAGCGCATCGCTGGCGACGACGATCCTTGAGAATCCGGCGAGTTACGGCCGGATCGTGCGTGACGCCAGGGGGCAGTTCGAGCGTATCGTCGAGCACAGGGACTGCTCGCCGGATCAGCTCGATATCTGCGAAGTGAACCCGAGCTACTACTGCTTCGACGCGGAATCGCTCTTCGATTCTCTGACGAAGATCACGCCGAACAACGCCAAGGGCGAGTATTACATCACGGACACGCTTGAGATCCTTCGAAACGAAGGTAAGCGCGTGCAGGCGTCGACGAACGTACCGGCCGAGGACGCCGTCGGCATCAATTCGCGCGAGGATCTCGCGGACGTCGGAAAGGTCATGCAGCGGCGCATCCATCAGTACTGGATGTCGGAAGGTGTCACGATCGAGGATCCCGACACGACGCGGATCGACGTGGACGCCCGGATCGGCTGCGAGACCGTCATTCGCCCCTTCAGCTACATCGAAGGCGCGGCGCACATCGGCGAGGGCTGCGTTGTCGGTCCCTACGCCTACGTGCGCGCCGGGGCGGTGATTGAATCCGGCGCCGTCGTCGGACCGACAGTGCTCGGCGCGCTGGACGGCGTTGCGACGGCGAAGCGACCGGTGAGTCCGATCGAGCGGCGCCAGACGGCGTCGGTCGTGCGGCAGCCGCCCGAAGGGGCGTAACGGAATTTGCGATCGGCGCCGCGACATGAACGCGCGCCGGACGCGACAAGGTGAGCCGGCGTGTTGTCCGGCTGCGGAAACAGGGGCAATCGATCGAGGAAGAACGACGATGCGAAACGTCACCGACGATCTCAGGGTCTTCAGCGGGCGCGCCAATCCGGCGCTGACGGAAGAAATCTGCCAGTACCTTGAGATTCGGCCGGGGCGGGTCCACGCCGAGACGTTTCCCGACGGTGAATTGTTCGTGAAGCTGCACGAGGACGTGCGCGGACGCGACGTCTTTGTGGTGCAGCCGACGTGTCGCCCGGTCAACGACAATCTGCTGGAGCTGCTGGTCTTCATTGACTGTCTGCGTCGCGCGTCGGCGAAGCGGATCACGGCCGTGTTGCCCTATTTCGGCTACGCGCGGCAGGATCGCAAGGACGAAGGTCGCGTCCCGATCACGGCGAAGCTCGTCAGCAATCTGATCACGGAGGCGGGCGCCGATCGCGTACTGACGATGGACCTGCACGCGGCCCAGATCCAGGGGTTCTTCGATATCCCCGTGGATCACCTCGAAGGTTCCCCGGCGTTCACGCGACACTTCGCGGCGCTGGAACCGAAGAACACGGTTCTCGTCAGCCCGGACGTGGGCAACGTGAAGCGGGCGCGGACCTATGCGGAGCGGATGGGCTGTGAACTGGCGATCATCGACAAGCGTCGCGTCAGTGGCAGCGCCGCGGTCGTGAATCACATTATTGGTAACGTCGAGGGCAAGGACGTCCTGATGATCGACGACATGATCGCGACGGCCGGCACACTGTGCGAGGCCGCCCGGGTCGTGAAGGAGCGCGGGGCGAAGACAGTGCGCGGCGCGGCGACGCATCCGGTCTTTGCCGGACCGGCGTTTGAGCGACTGAGCAGTGCGCCGTTCACGGAGATCGTCGTTGCGAACACGATCCCGATGTGCAGCGACGCGCACAAGCAATTGCCGAATCTGACGGTACTCAGCGTGGCGGACATCCTGGGCGAGGCAATCGCCCGCATCCACACGCATCAATCGGTAAGTAGTCTGTTTGTAAAGGCGTAAGGAACAGCAACCTATGGAAATTCCAACAATCAATGTCGAATCTCGAAAGGCGTCGGGGTCCCGCGCCGCGGCGCGACTTCGCAAGGAAGGCAGGCTGCCGGCCATCCTGTACGGACACGAGCGCGATCCTGCGCCGCTTTCGCTGAACTACAAGGAAGTTGAGCAGCTGATCTTCGGCGGCGTTCACGTCGTGAACCTGACGATGAGCGGCAAGACGCAGGCGTGTCAGTTCAAGGACGCCCAGTGGGATCATCTGGGGCGCGAACTGCTGCATGTGGACATGCTCCGCGTCGATCTGAACGAACGCGTGAAGGTCACGGTGCATCTCGACTATCGCGGCACGCCCGCCGGCGCGGCCGAGGGCGGCGTTCTGCATCATGCGATGAACGAGATCGAAATCGAGTGTGTCGTCTCCGCGATTCCGGAGTCGATCCGTCTCGACGTCAGCGGAATGAAGCTGGACGACGTGCTGCACGTTCGGGATGTGGCGCTGCCCGCGGGCATGACCCACGCGATGGATGCGGACGCCGTTGTCGCAACGCTGAAGCTGCCGGTCGAAGCGCCGGAAGCGACGGAAGGCGAAGAAGGCGAATCGGCCGAGCCCGAGGTGATTGCGAAGGGCAAGGAGAAGACGGAAGGCGACGAGGGTTAACTCGTCCGCCGTCGCGATTGACGCATGAAGCTCGTGGTTGGCCTGGGAAATCCCGGCAGGGAGTACGTCGGTACGCGGCATAACGTCGGGTTCGACGCGGTCCGTCTGCTGAACGATCGATGGCGCCTGGGAGAATGGCGAAGCAAGTTCTCCGGGCTGTACGAGAAGGGTGTCATCTGCGATCAGCAGGTCGTGCTGCTGATGCCCATGACGTACATGAACCTGAGCGGGAAGAGCGTGCTGGCGGCGATGCAGTTTTTTCAGAGCCAGCCGTCGGACCTGATGATCCTGTCGGACGACGTGGATCTGCCGCTCGGAAAGATCCGGGCTCGAAGCCAGGGATCGGGCGGTGGCCAGAAGGGACTCAGCGATGTGCTGCGGCTTCTGGGGACGCAGGCGATCGCCAGGGTTCGGATCGGAATCGGTCGTCCGGCGCACGGAAGCGTGTCGGACTTTGTATTGAGCCGCTTCGCGGAGAGCGAGAAGGACGAGATCGCGGGCGGGATCGCCCGGGCGGCGGATGCGGTCGAAGCGTGGCTTCGGCAGGGCATCGACAAGACGATGAATGAGTTCAATCGAGCGGACGGCTCGTCGTCCGTCGGAGAAGAATAGGTCTCAGGCTGCAACAGGGACGACGAGAAGTCTGACTGAGATTTGGAGAACAGTGTCGTGAATCTTTACGAAGGCATGTTTCTATTGGATCCGGCGTTGGCGTCGGATTGGGAATCGGCGGAAGCCGAAATGAAGCGCATTCTGGATCGCGCGGGCGCCGAACTGGTCGGCCATCGAAGCTGGGACGAGCGCAAGCTCGCCTACCAGATCGGGAAGTTCCGCCGCGGTCTCTACGTGCTGACGTACTTCCGCGCGGATCCGGACAAGATCGCCAGCATGGAGCGTGACGTGCAGCTGAGCGAGAAGGTGCTGCGCGTGCTCTTCCTGAAGCGCGAGAAGATGACGGACGAGGATGTTCAGAAGTCGCTGGCGGCCGAGCCGCCCAAGGCGGCGAAGCGCGAAGATCGCGAAGGTCGTGATGGCCGCGACGGCCGAGAGGGTCGAGATCGCGGTGATCGAGGCGACCGCGGTGATCATCGCGATCGCGGAGATCGCGGCGATCGTCACGATCGAGGTGATCGGGAGCGCGAGCCGGTGGGCGTGACCGCCGATTCGGATGACAGCGATTCGGACGACGATTCGCGGGACTGAGCGTGGCGCGGCGGACGAGCGTCTGCGGCGTCAGTGTTCACGGAAAGAAGGAGCATCGATCATGGCCAACTTCAACAAAGTGATTCTGGCGGGCAACCTGACGCGCGATCCGCAGCTGTCCGTGTTGCCGAGCAACACGCCCGTCTGCGAATTCGGCATGGCGATCAATCGAAAGTGGCGCGGCCAGGAGGGCGACATGCGCGAGGAGACGTGCTTCGTCGATCTTCGCGCCTTCGGTCGCACGGCCGACACGATCAACAAGTACATGTCGAAGGGCAAGCCGATCATGATCGAAGGCCGGCTCAAGTACGACCAGTGGGAAGCGAAGGACGGCGGCAAGCGAAGCAAGCTCTACGTCGTCGTCGATAACTTCCAGTTCATCGATTCCGGTGGTGGCGGCGGCGGCGGCGGACGTGGTGGTTCCGCGTCGCGCAGCGATCGCAACGCCGATTACGATGAGATGCCGCCCGTGGCGTCGGGCGCGGAAAATGCTGACGATATTCCGTTCTAAGGAAACGGCGAAAGGATAAGTGAGACGAACCATGGACTCGAAACCACGACCCAAGCGGAAAGCGGCGCGGACGGCGGTGGCCGCCAAGTGCCGTTTCTGTCGAGAGAATGCGACGGACATCGACTACAAGGACCTGAACGTCCTTCACAAGATGGTCTCGTCGCAGGGCAAGCAGTTCGCGCGCAAGCGAACGGGTAACTGCGCCAAGCATCAGCGAATGTCGCGTCGCGCCATCAAGCGCGCCCGCCACATCGGTCTGCTGGCGTTCACGGGCTGAGAAAGGATCCGACAGAGCGATGAAACTGCTACTTCGAAAAGATATTGACAATCTCGGCCTGTGTGGCGACGTGGTCGACGTTTCGTCGGGTTACGCGCGGAATTACCTCCTGCCGCATCACCTGGCGCTCGAGCCGACGAAGGCGAACCTCAAGGCGATCGAGGAAGACAAGAAGATCGCCGCGGCCGCCCGCGAACAGCGCCGCAAGATGCTGGTCGAAACCTGCGGCCGCCTCGAAGGCGTCGAAGTCACGATCAGCGCCGCGTGCACGCCGGAAGGCCATCTCTATGGCTCCGTCGGTCCGCGCGAGATTTCCAGCGCGCTGATGAATGACGGCCATTCCGTCCATCCCGACCAGATCAAGATGACGATGAACCTCAAGGAAGTCGGCACCTACCAGGTGCCGGTCGTCTTCGCCGAGGAGATTCGCACCGAGATCAAGGTCTGGGTGGTTCGCGAGAAGGCGCTCGGAGAGGACGAAGACGAGGCGACGGGTGAAACGGAGATCACCAATGACGCGGATGCAGTCACGCCCGATGCGGAAGGATCCGTCACTTCAAGCTCCGATGGCGGCGCCTGATCCGACGGGTCACGGTCGATTACCGCCACAGAATATCGAGGCCGAACAGTCCCTTCTCGGCAGCCTGCTGCTCGAGAAGGAGGCGATCGGCCTCGTTGTTCAGATCATCGGTCGCGATCGCGCGGACATGTTCTATCGGCACGATCATCGCGTTCTTTATGAATGCGTTGTCGATCTGTATGAACAGAACCAGCCGATGGACATCCATGTCCTCGAGGACGAGTTGCGCCGGCGCAATCAGCTCGAGGCGACGGGCGGTCGCGACTACCTGATCGAGCTCGTTGAGAGCGTTCCGTCCGCGGCCAACGCCGAGTACTACGCGAAAATCGTCCGCGACAAGGCGATGCTTCGCGACCTGATCGGCGTGACGGGCGAGATTCTGCAGGCGGCCTACGACGACTCGTCGCCCGCCCAGGAAATCATGGACAAGGCGGAGCAGAAGCTCTTCGACGTGACGGAACAGCGCGTCAGCGCCCACGCCCTGCCCATTCGCGAATTCCTCGACGAGACCTTCGCCCATCTCGACGATCCCGACCTCATGGGTGGTGTGCCCACGGGCTTCACGCAGATCGATCACATGACGGGCGGCCTGCAGAAGGGCGATCTCGTCGTCATCGCCGCCCGGCCCAGTATGGGAAAGACGGCCTTCGGTCTCTCCCTGATGGAGCACATGGGCATCGACGAGAACGATCGTCGCGGCTATCCGTGCGTCTTCTTCTCGCTGGAAATGAGCAAGCTCCTGATCGCCCAGCGAATGCTCTGCTCGCGGGCGCGCGTCGACATGGGCCGCATGCGCCGGGCGACGCTCAACGATCACGAGATCGGACTGCTTCACGCGGCCCACGCCGAGATGCGGGACGCGCCCATTTTCATCGATGACACGCCGGGCATGAGTGTCATGGAGGTCCGGGCCAAGGCGCGCCGGCTCAAGATGATGCACGACATCCGCGTTGTCTTCATCGACTACCTGCAGCTCATGAGCGATCCCTCCAACAAGGAGAGCCGTCAGCAGGAAATCTCCGCCATCAGCCGCGGACTCAAGGCGCTGGGACGCGAGCTGGAAGTGCCCATCGTCGCCCTGGCGCAGCTCAATCGACAGGTTGAAGGGCGCTCGAGCAACCGGCCGCGCATGAGTGACCTGCGAGAGAGTGGCGCCATCGAGCAGGACGCCGACGTCATCATGCTTCTGCATCGCGAGGCGTATTACTCGGACAAGAAGGGCGAGGGCGGCGTCAGCGATCCGAGCCTGATGGGCGTGGCGGAAGTCATCATCGACAAGCAGCGCAACGGTCCCACGGGCGTCGTGGAACTGCATTTCACGGCGGAGTACGCGCGATTCGACAATGCGACGGCCGGGTACATCGACGATCCCGGCCCCGCCCAGGAGACGCGCGAAGTGTACTTCGACCCGGAGCGACCTGGCCTGCCGCCGGCGGAAGACGATGACGAGGCGCCGTTCTAGGCGATCGTTCGCGGCCGATTCGTCCTGCTGAGGGTAAAATAGGCGTATGTCCAGAGTCCTCGGCTGCCCCCATTGCGAAAAAGACGTCACTGTGGATGCACAGCTGTACGGACGCGTGATGGGCTGCCCGCATTGCGGACGTCACTTCAGTGTGAACAACGCGGCGTCGCCGCCGATCCCCGTCGCCTCCCCGCTGGGCAACTTTCCTTACAGCGCCCATGCCATGCGTTTCACCTTCTCGTGCGCCCGATGCGCTTCGATCCTGGAGGCGCGCGGCGATCACTGCGGCACGAAGGGACGATGCCCGACCTGTGGCGCCGTCTTCACGATTCCGGAAGTCGACCCGCGCACGGGGCTGCCGGCAAGGTCCGCGCATGTCGCCGACGATGGTCAACTCCCCACGCCCATGCACGCCTACGCGACGGCGGGCGCCAAGGCGCCGCAACTGATCCGGCTGGACAATGGCGATTGCGCGATCGTCTGCCCGCGATGCAATCGACAGTGCAGTCCGGACGTCAATCAGTGCCCCAAGTGCGGAACGCCGTTCACGATCGAAGGCGCCGAGGCGATCACGCACGGGACGGGTGAAGGGAACGGCCTGGCGACGGCGGCGATGACTGTGGCGATCCTCGGCTGGTGCATTCCGGGCGGCGGCCTCGTGGCGATCGGCCTCGGCTGGGCCGCGATGGCGCGGGCCCGGGAGATCGGTCAGTCGAGACCCGGCTACGGTCTGGCAATCGCATCCGTTGTGCTGGGCGTGTTGTCGCTCGGGTTCTACGGACTGCAGTTCCTGTGACGCGCGGCGCTCGGCGCGTCGTCCCCGAGGGCAATCAACCCTCGAGCGCGTGTCGGCTGACCGCGTTGTAGATGGGACCTTCGCGTGTGAGTGTCGACTCGTAAACGACAATCTCCTCGATGGACTGTTGGCCGAACGCCGTATCGGCGCCTGCCTGAATCTCCTCTGTCAGACGCGGGATCGCGACGGGAACCTTCGCGCGGGCAAGCGTTAGATGCGGCGAAAATGGACGGCCTTCGCGTGGGAAGCCGGCGCCCTCCATGGCCAGTTCGATGCGTGTCTGCAATGCGGACAGCGCGTCGTCCTCGTCACGAACGCCCGCCCACACGATGCGGATGCGCCCTCTCCGATCGTCGAAGCGTCCCAGGCCGCTGACATCCACTTCAAACGGCGCCGTCTGTGAAGCGACGACCCTCAGCGCGCCTGCGATTTCTGTGATGCGACGTGGATCGATCTCCCCCAGGAACCTGAGCGTCAGATGGACCGACGACGGATCGACGTGTCTGAGCTTCGGCGCCGCCGCGCGGAGCGCATCCTGCGCGCGGGACAGGGCTTTTCGGATCTGCGCATCGAGATCGACGGCGATGAAGACGCGCATGGCGACTACTCGAGCGTCAGCATCTCGCGATATTGCTTCATGCGGCTTTCCACGGTATCCGCGTCGGCGGCCTGGAGCGAACGCATCGAGAAGTCCTCGATCGCGATCGACGCGACACAGGCGCCGTAGGCGAGCGACATCTTCAGGGCGGCCAGGTCCGTGCGACCCGACTTGGCGAGATACGCCATCATGCCGCCGGCGAAACAGTCGCCCGCGCCCGTCGGATCCTTGACCTGTTCCGTCGGATAGACGGGCAGGGACACGAGGGCGTCGCGTGTGATGAGCATGGCGCCGTGTTCGCCCTTCTTGATGACGACGTACTTCGGACCGACATCGAGGAGCTGGCGACCACACTTGATGAGGTCCGTGCCGCCCATGAGCATCTTCGCCTCGGAGTCATTCATGACGACACCGTCGACGATCCTGAGGGTGGCGAGCAGATCATCACGGAAGGCGTTGATCCACAGGTCCATCGTGTCGCAGAAGATGAGATGCGGGCCGGCAAGCTGTTCGACGAACTGCTTCTGCACGGCGGGATGCGTGTTGGCAAGGAAGACGATCTTCGAGTCGCGGAAGCCTTCCGGGATGACGGGCGGGTCTTCGCCGACAATGTTCAGATCCGTCTGGAGGCTCTCGCGATCGTTCATGTCCTCCATGTACCTGCCGTGCCAGCGGAAGGTCTTCGAGCCGGCGCGGGATTCGAGCCCCGTGAGGTCGATGTTCTTCGATTCGAGCACGCTGCGGAACTCGGCGGGGAAGTCATCGCCGACGGCGGCGACGAGGCGAACGGGATGGATCAGCGACGCGGCGCAGGCAAAATATGCCGCCGATCCGCCGAGCACGTTGTCGGCGCGGCTCTGTGTGGTCTCAACGGTATCGACGCCGATAGTTCCGGTAACGAGCAGGGACATTCGAGAATACTCCGGGTTTGGATGCGTTTTGTGGTTCTGGAGGGGAATTGTCGGGGCCGGCTTGCGGCGGGTCAAATCCAGCGTGACGGCAATTCTCAAGTGCGCCGAGGATTGACACGCGTCTTTGCCCGATGAAAGAATTGAGAGAAATGGGGCGAATGCGTAATTCAACGGCAATGATGATTCTCTCCGCGACGATCCTCGTCGTCGGGGCCGCATGCGCGAATTCGGCGGCGACGCGAGAGGCGCGGCGGCGAGATACGACGCGCGCCGAGAACGATCGTCCGCTGGAAGTCGCGTCACGTTCGGATCGCGGCGCAACGAAGAACCGGCCGACGACGCGAACCGTCACGAAGCGACCGAATCGGGCCCACATTGAGCCGACACCCGTTGGGTACGGCGCCCAGCCGGCCACGAAGCGATCCACGCGCCCCGCGCGTCAGCCGCTGCGACGCATCGATCCACCTCAACACGATCGGTCGCCACGACAATCGCCGCCCGAGCAGCCGGCGTCACGTCCGCCGTCCGATCGACCGAGTGACAGCTATGTGGCGCGACCCGCCGATCCGCTTCCCCCCGAGGCCGGCATGCGCGTGTATCATGTCAAACCTGGCGACACGCTGTGGAGCCTGGCGCGCACCTATTACGGGGACAGCAAACATTGGCGTCGAATCCTCGCGGCCAATCGCAATCGCGTTCCGGATCCGCGGGATCTGCCCGTCGGGATCATACTGATCATTCCGTGACGAGCCCGTCGCGGAAGCCCATCGACCTGCAGTCCGAAATCCAGTACCTCCGCGGCGTCGGTCCGCATCGCGCCAGGCAGCTGAAGACGATCGGCGTTCTCACGATCGGCGATCTGCTCTCGCATTTCCCGTCGCGGCATCAGCGCGAGGAGGCGCGACTGATCGAGAATCTCGACGAGGGAATCGTGGCGACTGTCGTGGGGCAGGTCGCCGCCGTCCGCAGCACGTTCGGTCGCGGCGGAAAGACCGTTCGCGCCACGCTGCTCGACAACACGGGGCGTTGCAGCCTGACCTGGTTTCACGCCGGCTGGATGGAAGACAAGCTGGAACGCGGCATGATCCTGCGCGCGACGGGTCGCGTCGGCGAGTACCACAAGCTGCCGCAACTCGTGAACCCGAAGTTCGAGATTCTCAACGAGGAAACGGCCGAGCCCGTCGACGAGTCGGAGTCCCCCGAGTTTCTCGGCGTCTATCCGGCCACGGCGCAGATATCGTCAAAGGCGATCGCCAAACTGATCGGCGACAACCTGGAGGCGATGCTGGCGGCCGTCGTCGAGACGCTGCCGGATGAGATCGTGCAACGACGGACGCTGCGGCCCAGGCGCTGGGCGATTCGCACGATGCATCGGCCGGATGAGGAGTCGGCCCTCGACGCGGCGCGACGGCGCCTGGCGTATGAAGAACTGTTGCTGATGCAGTTGGCCGTCATGCTGGTGCGGCGTGAGCGGGGCGCCGGCGGCAAGGCGATCGCGCTGACCTGTACGGACCTGATCGACGAGCGGATTCGGGCGAGGTTTCCTTTCGCGCTGACCGCCGCGCAGGACCGCGCCGTGAAGTCGATCGCGGCGGACCTAAGTGGCGAACGCCCGATGAATCGCCTGCTGCAGGGGGATGTCGGCTGCGGCAAGACTGTCGTCGCGCTCTATGCGGCCCTGACGGCGATCGCCAATAAGACGCAGGTCGCCATCATGGCGCCGACGGAGTTGCTGGCGGATCAGCACTATCGATCGATTGAAAAGTACCTGGCCGACAGCCGCGTGCGCTACACGTTTCTCACGGGGAGTCGCAGCAGGCGCGATCGCTCCGTGGCAACGACGCGGATTGCGCGGGGCGATATGGACCTCGTCGTCGGCACGCACGCCCTGATCCAGGGCGATGTGCGTTTTCGGCGGCTGGGGCTGGCGATCGTCGACGAGCAGCATCGATTCGGCGTTCGGCAGCGCGCGTCGATGCGCGACAAGGGCGTCGATCCGCATTTCCTCGTGATGACGGCGACACCGATTCAGATCGGAAGAGCGTCGTGTAGG
>ERZ795053.96-NODE-96-length-103532-cov-11.054109_pt1 | contig 103532 bp, 60 predicted proteins | sample MGYA00375137_ERZ795053 | MGnify/ENA primary metagenome ERZ795053 (study PRJEB30182, sample SAMN05720284) | activated sludge metagenome | isolation source: Anaerobic digester | place: Hong Kong | collected 2014-12-17 ... | reverse complement strand
AACCATGAATAACTCCTAATTTCTCTTACTTTTCTCTTGCTTTTCTTAAAAGAAAAGCAAGCAAAAGAATTTTCTTTCCAGCAATGCAAAGAAAGCAAACAAAATATCTCTCTCAGTCAAAAGAAAGTTCTTTTTTGCCCTTTTCTTTTCAAAGAAAACGACTATCCCTTATAACTGTCCTTCAGCCCGACCGTGCGGTTGAAGACCGGCGCGCCGGGTTTGCCGTCCAGATCGGCGCAGAAATACCCCTGCCGCATGAACTGGAATCGTTCGCCGGGCGCGGCGTCTTTCAGCACGGGTTCGATATAGCCATGCAGGATTGTAAGTGAATCCGGGTTGAGCCGGTCGGTGAAGTCCTTCTCCACCGGTGCCTCTTCCTCCTCGGCGTCGTCCTGCGCGGCGCTTTCGCTCTGCATGAGCGTGTCATAGAGCCGGAATTCCGCCGGAACCGCGTCCTCCGCACCGACCCAGTGCAGCGTGCCCTTGACCTTGCGCGCGCATTCGCCGCTCTTGCTGTCCGGATCGAACGTGCAATGAATCTTCGTAATCGTTCCGTCGTCGTTCGCTTCCCAGCCTGTGCACTTGACGATATACGCGCCTTTGAGGCGCACTTCGCCTTCCGGTTTGAGCCGGAAGAATTTCTTTGGCGGATTTTCCGCAAAATCGCTCCGTTCAATATAGACGCGTTTGCCGAAGCGGACGGTGCGATTGCCAAGCGCGGGATCGTTCGGGTGGTTTTCCAGTTCGATCTCCTCGAACCGGCCTTCCTCCCAGTTGTCGATCTCCAGCAAAACGGGGTCGAGCACCGCCATCCTGCGCGGCGCGGAGGCGTTAAGCTGCTCGCGCACGCAGTGTTCGAGCATGGCCGCGTCTACAACGGAGTCCGCCTTGGCGACGCCGACGCGGTCGAGGAAATCCCGTATGGCTTCGGGCGGATAGCCGCGGCGGCGCATGGCGCAGAGCGTCGGCATGCGCGGATCGTCCCAGCCGGAAACGAAACCCTCCTCCACGAGCCTGCGCAGGTAACGCTTGCTCATGATGGTGTCCGTTATGTTCAGGCGCGCAAACTCGATCTGGCGCGGCTTGTGCGTAAATTCGCACTCGTCCACGACCCAGTTATAGAGCGGGCGGTGCGCCTCGTATTCCAGCGAACAGAGCGAGTGCGTCACGCCCTCGATTGCGTCCTGAATGGGGTGCGCGAAATCGTACATCGGATAGATGCACCATTTGTCGCCCGTCTGATGATGCCGCACATGCTTGATGCGGTACAGCGCAGGATCGCGCATATTGATATTCGGCGATCCCATGTCGATTTTAGCGCGCAGCGTCTTTGCCCCGTCCGGAAATTCACCCGCGCGCATCCGCGCAAACAGCGCGAGGTTTTCTTCGACCGAACGCTCGCGGTACGGGCTGTTTTTGCCCGGTTCGGTCAGCGTGCCGCGATAGGCGCGCATCTCCTCCTTGGAGAGGTCGTCCACGTACGCAACGCCCTTTTGAATGAGCCTGACGGCAAGATCGTAGCACTGGTCGAAGTAAGACGACCCGAAAAGGACCTGATTCCACTGAAACCCCAGCCATTGGATGTCCGCCTGAATGGCGTCGACGTATTCCACGTCTTCCTTGGTCGGGTTTGTGTCGTCGTAGCGCAGGTTGCACACGCCGCCGTACTTTTCCGCCATGCCGAAATCGATGCACAGCGCCTTTGCATGGCCGATATGCAGATAGCCGTTCGGCTCCGGCGGAAACCGGGTCTGCACGCGCGCTTCCTTGGTGCGCATGTCCTCTTCGATGAACTCCTCAATGAAGTTTTTAGGGCGTTTTGCTTCTTCCATTGCCGCTTCATCCCCTCCGAATTTTTACTTTTATCATTATCGTGTACCAGCCGTAAAATGTCAACGCAAGGTCACCGTTTTCTGCGTTTTGCCAGCGCTTTGAGCCGGAATGGCGTGTTGTCCTGCGGATTTTTCACGCAGTGCAGATAGAGTTCGTGCTTGAGCTGTCCCAGCGCTTTGCCCTCCGGCAAGCCGGAGGCCGCCATGAGTTCTTTCCCCGTGATTTTGAGTTCCTTTTCGGAAAACGGCGTGCCGTCAAGAAGCATTTCCCGAAACAGCGTCCGCCAGCGGCCCGCAACGTAGTTCGTGTTATATCCGCAGCCGCGGATGTCCGCCTCCCGCAGAAAAATCTGGTTCATCGTCCGCTCGCGTCCCCATTCGGAAAAGCGGGTGCGCAGCGTCTCCGGTTTAGCTTGGTTCTGGATATCGTACATGTGTCCGCCGACCAGCGCGGACACTTCGCTGATCGTGCGGTTGGGAAAGCGCAGGTCGCTTAAAATGCGCCGGGCGATTTTCTCGCTGTATTCGTCATGCGCGTAAAACCGGCCCGTTTCGTGCACGCAGTCCGGCTTGCCCACGTCGTGCAGCAGTCCCGCAAGCCGCAGCGCTTCTTCCGGCGGCGTTTCCGCGCAGACGTGGAAACTGTGCTCCAGAACGTCGTAGCGGTGATGGTCCGGCCGCTGCGCCATGCCGCGCGCAAGCCTGAACTCCGGCACGAGCGAATCCCAAACGTCCAGCTCGTCCATGAGCCGCAGCGCACGCAGCGGCGAACGCTGTTCGTCGTTTCCAAGCTGCACATAGCGTGCGTCGCAAAGCAAAATTTTCACGAGTTCCTCGCGTCTGCGTTCCGGCGCGATGTCGCAAAGCTGCGCGGCGCTGCGTTTGGCCGCGAGCCAGGTACCCTCGTCGATTGCAAACCCCAGTTCGCAGGCAAAGCGAACGAGCCGGAGCACGCGCAGCGCATCCGAGCGCATGATCTCGTCCGGATCGTCACTCGTGGCGCGCAGGATACGCTTATTTAAATCTTCAATCCCGCCGGTCGGGTCGGTCACTTCGCCCGTATGCAGATCGGCATACATTGCGTTGACGGTGAAGTCCCGCCGCCGGGCATCCTCGTCCAGGTTCGTGCCGAATGCAACGCGTTCCGGCCGGTGCGCGCCGCCGCTGGCGTACGACTCGCTGCGAAACGTCGTATGCTCGACCCGCACGTCGTTAAAATGCAGCTCCACCGTGCCCATCTCCGCCGCTTTGGGAACAACGCGCACGGCCTGCCCCGGCATCAGTTCCTCGATTTCGGCGGGCGTGAGCCGTGAGCAAACGTCGATATCGGACGGCGGGAGCTTGAGCAGCGCGTTTCGCACCAGGCCGCCGACGGCGTACGCCTCGACGTTCGCGTGCCGGAACGCCCGCGCAAGCGGCGCTAAGTTTTTCGGAATTTTGATCTTCATGCGGTTTCCGGTTTCTTTCTGTTTCCGCTCGAAAGGCAAAAAGCGCTTTCTTTCGTGTTCTTATTGTACCGCAAAGCGGCGGTGTTTTGCGGGTTTCCTTCAAAAAAGCAAAAAACAACAACGAAACAAATTCTCCTTTCCCTTAAAAGAAAAAGGCGCTTCTTTTCATGTGCCGTATGCCGCAGTCGGCGGTAATCCGCGCCTTTCCTCAAGGGGAACCGTCTTTCCCATACTTTTACAACACATCCACAGAAAATTCTTTTTGATACTTTTTCTTTTAAGAAAAAGTAAAAATTCCGCAAAAAAAGAACCTTCCCTCCCACGCTTTACAGCGCGGATTCGGAAGGTTCTTTCTGATGCTTTGCGTGAACGCAGAAAGCAGTTTTACTTTCCGCTCAGTTCCTCGTGGATCGACTTCGCCGCGGTCTTGCCCGCGCCCATCGCGAGAATAACCGTCGCCGCGCCCGTGACGGTGTCACCGCCGGCATACACGTGCGGCCGACTCGTTTTTCCGGTTTCTTCGTCCACAATGATGCCGCCCCACTTCTGCGTTTCCAGACCGGGCGTGGTGTTTTTGATCAGCGGGTTCGGGCTGTTGCCGATGGCCACGACCACGGTATTGACGTCCAGGCGGTGTTCGCTTCCGGCTTTCGGGACCGGCCTGCACCGTCCGCTCGCGTCCGGCTCGCCAAGCTCCATTTCCACGCACGTCATGCCGCAGACATGCCCGTTTTCGTCGCCGATGATTTCCGTCGGGTTCGTGAGCAATTTAAACACGATACCTTCTTCTTTGGCATGATGGACTTCCTCAACTCTGGCCGGCATTTCCTTTTCACTGCGGCGGTAAACGATATACACGTTTTCCGCACCGAGGCGCTTGGCACTTCTGGCCGCGTCCATCGCCACGTTGCCGCCGCCGATGACCGCAACGTTTTTGCCGACCTGCACGGGCGTGTCCGTCTCCGGGAAGGTATACGCCTTCATCAGGTTGATGCGCGTTAAAAATTCGTTGGCCGAATACACGCCGTTGAGGTTTTCACCGGGGATTTTCTGGAACCGCGGGAGTCCCGCGCCGCTGCCGATAAAGACCGCGTCGTAGCCTTCTTCTTCGAGCAGTTCGTCCAGCGTGATCGTCCGGCCGATGACCATGTTGGTTTCAATCTTTACGCCGATGTCCTGCAGGGTTTTGATTTCGTCGCGCACCAGCTGCTTTGGCAGACGGAACTCCGGAATGCCGTACACCAGCACGCCGCCCGGCGTATGCAGCGCTTCAAAAATCGTCACTTCGTAGCCGAGCTTGCGCAGATCGCCCGCGCAGGTCAGCCCCGCCGGACCGCTGCCGACAATCGCGACCCGCTTGCCGTTGTCCGGCAGGGGTTTCGCGGGCGCGGCGCCATGCGCCATGGCGTAGTCCGCCACAAACCGCTCCAGCCGGCCGATGCCCACCGGCTCGCCCTTGATGCCGCGGACGCACTTTTCCTCGCACTGCGTTTCCTGCGGGCAGACGCGCCCGCAGACCGCCGGCAATGCGTTCGTCGAACGGATTACCTCGTATGCTTCAAGGAATTTCCGCTCCGCCACCAGCTGGATAAATTCGGGAATCCGCACGTTGACCGGGCAGCCCGATACGCAGGGTTTATGCTTGCAGTTGAGGCAGCGCTTGGCTTCGTCGACCGCCATTTCCTCGTCGTAGCCCTGCGACACTTCAAAAAAGTTTTTATTCCGTACTTCGGGGTCCTGCTCGCGCGCAGGCAGTTTCGTCATCCTCATATTCGGCATGTCAGTTCCCTCCCCGCTTGGTCTGCAGGTCCACGTCCATAAGGTTGCAGGCCTTGCGCTCCATGCTCGTGGCCTCTTCCTTGCGGTACATCCGGCTGCGGGCGATCGCTTCGTCCCAGTCGACCTCGTGCCCGTCGAAATCCGGCCCGTCCACGCAGGCGAACTTCGTTTCGCCGCCGACCGTCACGCGGCAGCTGCCGCACATGCCCGTGCCGTCCACCATGATCGGGTTCATGGAAATGACCGTCGGGATGCCGTATTGTTTGGTCAGATTGCAGACCGCGCGCATCATCACCAGCGGGCCGATGGCGATCACGTGGTCGTACTTTACGCCGGCTTTAAGCTGTTCTTCCAGCGCGGTGGTCACAAAGCCCTTGTGGCCGTTGCTGCCGTCGTCCGTCATGATGTAGAGGTTCTTGCTCGCGGCTTGGAGCTCGTCGATGAGAATCATCAAGTCGGTGTTGCGGAAGCCGACGATCGTGTCCACGTCCGCGCCGAGCTCATGCAGCGCCTTTGCCTGCGGATACGCAATCGCGACGCCAAGGCCGCCGCCGATGACCGCAACCTTCTTCATGCCTTCCAGTTCGCTGGCCTTGCCCAGCGGCCCGACGAAATCCAGAATGGAATCGCCTTCCTTCAGGCAGTCCAGCCGCTTGGTGGTGTACCCCACCTTCTGGAAGATGATCGTCACCGTTCCGCGTTCTTTGTCCGTCCCCGCCACCGTCAGCGGGATGCGCTCTCCGTTTTCGTCTACACGCAGGATGATGAACTGTCCCGCCTTCGCTTTTCTTGCGATGTAAGGCGCGTCCACCTCCATCAGCGTTACCGTCTCGTGCAACGCTCGTTTCTTTACGATCCGATACATGCCGTCTCCTTTCGAATCAAACAACAGAAATTGAAATCCCGTTTAGTATAGCGCATTCTTTTGCAAAATGGAAGTAATCGATAAGAAAATATCGATTCTTTTTCCCGCAGCCTTCCCGTCGGGACGGCTGGCCGGAAAAATCGCGCGTTTCCGGCGTCAGTCCCAGTCGATCAGCCCAAGACTGTCGAGGTAACGTTCGCTGTATTCCATATAGTCCTCAACGAGCCGGAGCATGTACATTTTGTGGTCCGGGAACCGCTCCGTCATGCGCGCATGCATGTAATCATAGGCCGCGTCGTCGTCGTAAACCTCGCCTTCGTCCGCACGGGATTCATGGATAAACGCCTCGTCCAGCGCCATCGCTGCGTCGAGCATGCTTTCGAAGGTTTTTGCGTCCGTTACGTCTTTAAAATCGCCCTGCTTTTCAAAGCAGTCCAGAATATACGCCTTTGCTTCGGCTTTGTCATATTCCTTCTGTTCGGTGTTGTTTTCCATATACGTTTTCGCTCCCTGCAGAAAAATTCCGCTTTATTTAAGCAGTTCGTCCAGCTCGTCGACATACGCGGTGAACACGTCGAGCGAAGCCAGAATGCTTTCCTTCTTCGTGAGGTCCACGCCTGCGGCCTTGAGTTCCTCGATGGGGTAATCGCTGCCGCCGCTTTGCAGGAACGTCAGGTAACGCTCCAGCGCGCCGTGATGCAGGATGTCGTCGGCCAGCTTGACCGCCGAGCAAAGGCCGGTGGCGTACTGATAAACATAAAACGCGTTGTAGAAATGCGGCACGCGCATCCATTCGATGGCGATGTTGTCGTCCACGTGCGCGCCGTCATAATACAGTTCGTTGAGCTTGCGGTACATGTCCGAGAGGCTCTCCACCGTGAGCGGCTCGCCCTGTTCCGCCATGCGGTGGGACTTGAGCTCAAACTCGGCGAACATGGTCTGCCGGAAGCACGTCGTGCGGAACGATTCGAGAAACTGCGTGATGTAATACGCACGCTTCATCTTGTCCGTCTCGTTGGCCAGCAGATGATAGGTCATGAGCGTTTCGTTGACCGTGGAGGCGACCTCCGCAACCAGAATGCGGTACTGCGACGTTTCATACGGCTGGGCGGCGTTGGAGAAATGCGAATGCATCGCATGGCCGAGTTCGTGCCCGAGCGTGAACGCGTCGTCCAGTTTGCCCTGGAAGTTGAGCAGCACGTACGGATGCACGCCGTACATACCCGCGCAGAACGCGCCGCTGGTCTTCCCCGGCGTTTCGTAAACGTCGATCCAGTTTTCGGCGTACGCTTCTTCGAGCAGTTTCCCATAGGGCGCGCCAAGCGGCGCAAGCGCTTCTTTAACAAGCGTTTTTGCGTCTCCGTACGGCATCGGGATGTCGCAGTCGGTAACGATCGGCACATACAGATCGTACATTTCCAGCTGATCCACGCCGAGCACGCGCTTGCGGATTTCGAGATATTTTTTCAGCGTCGGCAGTTTTTCATGCACGGCTTCGATGAGCTGCTCATAAACCTGCACCGGCACGTTGTTGGAAAACAGCGCCGCTTCCAGCGCGCCGTCAAAGTTATGCGTGCGCGCGCGGAATACGTCCGATTTAACGGAGGTGGCGTAGGTCGCCGTAACCGTGTTCTTAAAGGTGCGGAACGCGTTGTAGAGTCCTTCGTACGCCTCTTTGCGCACGCGGCGGTCCGGGCTGACCAGAAACATGCCGTAGGTACCGTGCGTGAGTTTTACGCTCTCGCCGTTTTCGTCCGTGACCGTACCGTAGTCGAGGTCCACGTCCGAAAGCATGGTGAAAATGTTGTCCGCGCCGGAAAGCGCGTCTTCCGCCATGGCGAGCAGCCGCTCTTCCTCCGTGGAGAGCGTATGCGCGCGGCTGCGGTCGATATCCGACAAACGGAACTGGAACGGCGCAAAGCGCGCCTGTTTCGACCATTCGCGCAGCGTTTCCTGCGGAATGCTCAATATCTCCGGCCGCACAAACGAGGAAGCCGCGTCCGCCGAAACATAGAGCTGAATCGCGCGGTCGGTCATGCCCTGATAGCGGACGTTGCCGTTGTCTTCGTCCTTTTTCAGGTGCGCGTAGGAATAGAGCTTTTCCACCAGGAAGGAGAGCTTGCTTTCGTCGCTGAGCGCGGCAAACAGCGCGTCCGCAGACGTATGCAGCTTGCCCGCGTGCGCTCCGAACGCTTCCACAAGCTTCTGGGCGCTGGCATAATCCGCCTCCCAGAGTTCTTCGTTTTCGTAGATATCACATAAGTCCCATTTCAACGCGGATTCGATTTGTTCTCTCGTTTTCATGTTTCCTTTTCCCTTTCGTCGGTAGATTTTATGTTGTAAACCCGTTGAAGCGTAATACCATCTTCTTCCGTTCGTCTGCCTGCGGCACGCCGCCTCATACGCGGCCGTGTCCGCCGCCGCAAGCAGCAGCGAAAAAACCGGCAGGATCAGCGCCGCGGCAAACGCAAACACCGCCCAGTGCACAAGCATCGTGTCCGCAAGGCGGCGGGCTGTCTCCATCGGCAAAATGATCAGCGGCAGCACGGCGGTCAGCGTAATCAGTCCCGTTGTGTCCGCCGCATCCCGGCCCTGCCGGTAAAGCCGGAACCCCCGTTTCACCGCGTCAAATCCGCCGACGTCTTCCTGCGCCGCCGCCGCGAGCGCAAGCCCCATCGGCGTACGGGTCAGCCAGAACAGCGCGGCGCAAGCCACCCAGACGGCCGGCGTGAGCCAGTCTCCCGCAACGGAAACATTCCTTGCCGCCGCACAAAGCAGCAGCGCCAGCCCTCCCGCAACGCCCGCGGAAACAACGCGACAGAGAAAAACCGCCCAGTAGGCGCCTTTTACGCGCAGAAACGCCCGCCGCGCGGATTTTTCAAACGCGCGGCCCGTCCGCGGAACGCCGAACATCGCCAGCGCATACGCTTCATAGGACGCAATCGACGCACGCGGGCGCAGATATGCAATATACAGCGCGGCAAGAAAAATCGCCGGAATCCCGCAAAAAATTAACAGCACATCCGCGCGGTACCCGCCGCGCACGCTGCCGAGCAGTTCCGGCCGGCGAATCGCCACTGCAAGAAAAATGCCCGCCGTCACGAGCACCAGCAGCGCAAGTCCCGCTTGCAGATAGAAAAAGCGCAGCATTGCGCCAAAACGCGTGCAAAACAGCTTTCCCACCGTGTGAAGCAGCTCCCGCGTACCGATATTCGATTCTTGCTGAACTTGCGCCTGTTTCATCCGCTTTGTTTCTTCCGTCTCAATAACGGTAGTATAGCATAGACATGCGCTCCAAAGCGAGAAAACGCCTCTTTTTCTGCAAAATCTCCTCTTTGGGATCCTCCGCTGCGCCCCAGTCAGCACGTGAATCCGATCGCGCGAAGGCCGGGCTTGACAAGCGGGAAATATGCGGTATACTATTAATACGAACATATGTTCGTTTATTGTACCATCGGGCCGACGGAGACCCTCCGTTCCCGTCAAAGCGAGGCGAATACAATGGAGCGCAGAATCCTGCACGCGGATTTCAACAGTTTTTACGCCTCCGTGGCGTGTTTCCTCGACCCTGCGCTCCGGCCGCATCCCGTGGCCGTGGCGGGCGACCCGGAGGCGCGGCACGGCATCATTCTGGCCAAAAACGAAGCCGCCAAGCGCTTCGGCGTAAAAACCGGCGAAGCAATCTGGCAGGCAAAGAAGAAATGCCCGCTGCTCGTCACCGTCCGGCCGGACTTTGAAACATATCAGAAGTTCTCCGCGCTCGGGCGCGAAATCTACGGTGAATATTCCGACCAGGTGGAGGCTTTCGGATTGGACGAAAGCTGGATCGACGTTTCTGCCGCCGCCGGCAGCATGGAAGACGCCCGCCGCCTTGCGGACGCTATCCGCAGACGCATCCTCAGCGAACTGGGCATCACCGTCTCCATCGGCGTTGCGGCCAACAAGGTGTTCGCCAAACTCGGCTCGGACATCCGAAAGCCCAACGCGGTCACCGTCGTTTCGCCTGAAAACTATAAGGCGGTCGCCTGGCCGCTGCCCGCGGGCGATTTGCTCTATGTGGGCCGTGCAACGCGGGCCAGGCTGCGTACGCTCGGCATCCTGACCATCGGCGACCTCGCCGCGGCTCCGCTGCCGCTGCTCAGCGCGCAGTTCGGCAAATGCGGCGTTATGCTCCATGCGTTCGCCAACGGGAGAGACGCGGCGCCGGTGCTGCACACCGTCGATCAGCCGCCGGTCAAATCCGTCGGCAACGGGATCACCACGCCGCACGACCTCTGCGACAATGAAGACGTTTATCTCACCGTCTTCATGCTTGCCGAAAGCGTGGCCGCGCGCCTGCGCGAACACGGTCTGCACGCGCGGACGGCGGCGATCGGCGTGCGGGACGTTAACCTTTCTTCGTTTATCCGGCAGACAAAGCTGGAGCGTCCAAGCAGCATTACCGCCGAACTTGCAAACGCCTGCATGCGTCTTTTCGCCGAAAGCTACGACTGGCAGGCGAACGTGCGCTCGCTGAGCGTTTCGGCTTCGGACCTTGTGCCGGCGGACAGGCCCGAACAGCTTTCGCTTTTCGGCAACGAGGCGGCGCGCCGCCGGGCGGAGGCCGCGGAATCCGCCGTGGATGACATCCGCCGCCGGTTCGGTTACCGCGCCATCGGGCGGGCGATCTTTTTAAAGGACCTCACCATCGGACTGCTCGACCCCAAGGACGACCATGTCATCCACCCGGTGGGATATCTGCAAAATAACACAATGGATCGTGTGATCGGAGGCGCGCAATGAAAACGTATGTCGCAGTGGAGCTTACAACCGACGAAGCGGGCGCGATGCACCCGAACCGAATCATCTGGGAAGACGGACGTAAGTTTGAAATCACGTCCGTTTCGGACGTGCGGCGCGCCGCCAGCCTGAAAGCCGGCGGCTGCGGCCTCCGCTATACCTGCCGCATCGGCAGCAGGGACACTTACTTGTATTACGAGGACCCAAAATGGTTTGTAGAAGCATGAATCTGTTTTTTCCGAAACTGGAACTTTTCCTCTTTCTGGCGGGGATGCGAATCCGGAAAACCCTCCTGATTTGCCCGCCGGAAAAAACGGACGCAAAAAAATAGCGGCCGTGTTTCGGCTTGCGATACCGCGCGCCGAAACATGGAGCCGCTATTTCAGATATGCAATCATCTCCGAAAGCGACGCAATATCCCAGTCCGTTTTCGGCGCGCTTTCCCGGCAGATATGGAACGCCGTCATGCCGAGCGCGCGGGCGCCGTCGGCCTCCACGTCGTAATCGTCCACATAGAGGCTTTCCGCCGCGCAAACGTTCAGCGCGTCCAGCGCGGCCCGATACATGCGCGGGTCGGGCTTCATCGCGCCGACCTGGTCCGAGCAGACGTAACAGTCGAAGTATGCGCCAAGCCCCGCCGCCTCGATAGTCAGTTGCAGGGACGGGAACGTATCGCTGATCACGCCCATGGAAAACCCGCGCGTGCGAAACCACCGCAGCACGGATTCCGTTTCGGGATACGGCGTAATCCCTTTGAGCCAGTAAGCCGAAAAAAGTTTTTCTGTGCGCGTTTCGATCCGCTCGCCGATTCCCTGCGAGCGCAGCAGCGCTGCAAAATATTCCTTCCAGAACGCGATCTCGTTTTCGACCGTCAGCAGCCGCCGGTCGCCGAGCACCTGAAAAAACAAATCTTCCGGCATGTCCAGCGGTTTGCCGGACCAGCGCTCAATCATTTCCCGCCGCGCTTCGCGTATTCCCGGATCGCCGTGAATCAGCGTGCCGTCGCGGTCAAAAAACACCGCGCGAAAGGTTTTCCCCGGATTTCTCCTTAAAAGCATAACATCTCTCCTCTTTTCTTTTTCTTGAAAGAAAAAGAAGCAAAAAGAACTTTCTTAAATATACGTTTCTCAAAACAACTATAAAAGCATGATGCGTTTCTTTTGCTTCTTTGCTTTTCAAAGAAAAGAAGAGCGATCCCCTCTCATCGAAAAATCCGCAGCCCCTTTGGGATGTGGTTTTTCAGCACGCCGTTTACCGCCTTGCCCCAGCCGACGGGACGACCGAGCGCGGTAACGGCACACCAGCCGGAAAGCGCCGGCTCGCATGCAACCGTTTCCCCCGCAAGAAAACGTTCCAGCGGATCGCCCGCAAGTGCAACGCTCCTTTGAAATGCGGCGGCGGGAAACGCCATCGCCAGCGCGTGGCCAGGAACAAACCGGCCGGAACGCACTTCGCCCGCGGGCACGCCCGCCTGCAGGATTCGCAGCCCCCGCATCCTCTGCGGAAGGACTTCCGGCGGCAGGAAAACCCGCCCGTCCGGCAGCGGCAGCACCTCCGGCACTTCGCCGGAAAACGTCTCGCGATAGAACGTCTCCCATTCTGAAACACGTACTGTTTTCGGCCTTTCCAGAAATGCAGAAAACGCTTCGCCGCCGTTCTCTTTTCCCAGTGCGGCCATGAACTGCCCTTCTCCAGGGAGCGTATGCGGATACAGCCGCCGGGTTTCCATGCAGATGAAATCGGCGTGTCCCGCAAGAAACGCTTCGACCGTGTCCTCATTTTCCTCGCACGAAAACGTACAGGTCGAGTAGACCAGCCGTCCGCCGGGCTTGAGCAGGTGCGCCGCGCTGTCGAGAATTTGTCGCTGGCGCAGCGAACAGGCCGTCACGTGCTCTGCCGACCATTCCGAAACCGCGGTTTCGTCTTTACGAAACATTCCCTCGCCCGAGCAGGGCGCATCCACCAGCACGCTGTCAAAACAGGCGGGCAGCACTGCCGCCAACGCGTCAGGGCGCATGCAGGTCACCAGCGCATTCTTTATGCCAAGCCGCTCCAGATTGCCGCAGAGCGTTTCTGCGCGCGAACGGACCGGCTCGTTCGCAATAAGCAGCCCCGTGTTTTCCATGTAGGCGGCGAGCTGCGTCGCCTTCCCCCCCGGCGCGGCACACAGATCAAGCACGGTGATCCCCGCTCGAACGTCCAGCAACTCCGCAGGCGCCTGCGCGGACGGTTCCTGCACATAGCAAAGCCCGGCGGTATGCAGCGGATGCCGACCGATTGCAACATCGTCGCCAAAAAGAAAGCATTCCGGGGAAGTGTCCGTTGGTTCCAGCGGAAAGTCCGCCAGCGAGCAGAATTCATCCGCGCTTGCTTTTAGAGTGTTGACGCGCAGCGCGCGCTTCGGCGCGCGTTCTATCGCGGCAAGGTAAGCGGCAAATTCGCTTTTGCCGAGTTGCGCGCACATCCGCTCCAGATACGCCTCCGGCAAACGCCGCATACGCAAAATCCTCCCCTTCGCTAAAAATACTTAAAAAAGAAAAACCCGGCCTTTTCGCCGGGAGAAGTCCACCGCTTTACTCCGCGCCAAGCATCCGGGTAATCCGGTCGATCACCTCTTTGTCGGCCGAAGCGTCAAACTTACGGGCAAAGAGCATGCCGGAAGCCGTAAGTGCATCGTAATCGCGCATCGTCAGCGTCCGCGGCGAACGCGCGCCGTCCGGCCAGTCGATATACCGCATGGTGGCGGCGGGTTCGTCGTCCCAGCCCATGAAATACCGGTTCTCCATGAACAGCGAATTGAACAGTATCGTCTGCAGCCAAAGCTCGTCCGCGCAAACGGAACGGCGATAATACTTCCGGTATTCCGGCGCATGCTCCAGCGCATAACAGGCAAACGCATGCGTAATGGAAAACCAGACGGCGCCTTTTTGGAACACGATATCGCACTTCTTCAGCCGGTCCACTTTGAGCATCCGCTGCAGACGGAGCCAGGCGGGTGAAACCCGTCTGGAGACCCGCCGCCAAAACGGTTTTGCGCGTTGCGGCGCGTGATAAAGGCCAATCCGCTCTCGAAGCATGCTCGGCTCGGCCGTTTCCCGGTCGAACGCAACGAATTCCTTACCCGCGTGCTCCTGAAAAAACGCACGGATTTCACGCTGCGATTTCAGCGGCAGATCGACGCCGGAAAGCAGATGGTAATACGCGTGTTCCGTCTGTGCCGCGGCCTCCAGCAGCGACACAATCGCGTCGACAAACACTTCGGACCCCCAGCGCGCGTCCAGCCGCGGAACGAACGTCATCTTCGCGCATTTCACCTGCGCGCGAAGTATCTCCTCCGAAATGTTGCCCGCCTTACGGTCGATATGCAGATACAGGTCGTTTTGTTCATCGTCCAGCAGCCGCAGCAGCAGGCAAAGCTGCTCCGGCTTGTCATGCGCCGCAATTAAATAGGCGTGCCGTTCGGCTGTGGCGTCCATCAAGTCGATCCCTCCCCCGTCCGGTCGCGTTTTGCCCCGTCTTGTTACCCTTCCGTGTCGACCGAACCCTGATGCTGTGCGCGCAGACCGAAGAGTTTTTGCATGATCAGATATCCTTCGTTTCCCTTGCGCCAAAGGCTGTTGGCATATTCCGCGCTGGGCGATGCTTTAATCAGCGTATCGGGCATCGCCGCCTCAAGCGCGACGATCTGTTCGTCTGAAAATCCGTTGTCGTTCAGCCAGAGCCTTTCAAGGTTCGGCAACATTAAAAATGTATCAGTTTCCGAAACAGCATTGGAGCTCAGGTTTAAGAATCGGAGCTTTGTACAGCTGCGGATCGGCGTGATATCGGTCAGGTAATTATACGTCATTTCCAGAAACTCCAGATCGGTCTGCTCCGCCAATACGGAAATGTCCGTAAGATTGCAAAGGGAAATAATAAGATACTTCAGTTTCGGCAGATTGGCGATAAAATCGATGTTGCCAATGTTATGGCAATGCCCTACATCTAGCGCGATCAGGTCCGTGCAATACTTCAGATTCTCAAAATCCTCCGCATGGATATCGCCGTATTCGTAATCGTCGCCGACGTATTCGCCCGCACCATCCGGGAATCTGCGTTTATTACCGGTGCTGAAGCCCTTGATGTCCGTTCGGATGATCCACTTGCTTACGCGTGTCAGCCAAACGAATTTAATGTCCGGATAGCGTTCGCGCATGGCGGCCATTTCCTCGTCGGTCGGCCCGCAGTCGCACATGTCGAGGCTGGTAAGGTTTGGCAGCAGTACTAGTTTATCGGAAAACGCTTCCGCGTCTTCTATCGTATAATCACGCAAGTCCAGTTCGGCCACGTCCGAGCGAACAATAAGATCGTCGAGCAGCTGTACGTTCCACACGAACGAAAGCTGCGGATATTCTTCCGTAATAGCAAACTGGTCGGCTATGGCGAACACGCCGTTCTCATCCGTTATAACCCGACGCAGGTCAGGCAAGCCTGCCAGCGCGGTCTCCAGTTCGGTCGCCGTGACCTCAATCCCGCTCAAATCCAGCGTAACGGTATTCTGCGGGTAGGCTGCATCCCCAAGGGCGACGTCCCAGGAAAAATGAATTTGCGGGTACTGCCCGCAAAGTTCGCTCAGCGCCGCATAGTCGTCCGAAGCAGCGTTCTCAATGCGAACGCTTTTCAGATTCGTAAAATATGCCAATGCGTCTGCCGCTGCTTCCGGCAACCCTGAAAGCGTGATGGACTCCGTGTCGCTGTCGAACCGTGCGTCGCCAACCGGCACGCTCCACAGGATTTCGCACTCCGGCAGCGCGACGGAAAGCGCCTTGAACGACTCGATGGAAACCGGATTCCCGCGCAAGTCCAGAAACGTCAGTTCCGTACGTCCGAGCAGGCTTGAAACATCGCTGATATCCGAATCACACAAATCCAAAGTCGTCGGTTCCGGCGTTGCACCAAGCGCCTCGACGTCTGCGGCCAGACCGCATCCGCAAAGGCAACTAAGCAGCGCCAGCATTAAAAGAAGCAATCGCGTGCGTTGCATCGATCTTTCATTTTTTTGTCGCATATCCAACAGCCCTTTCGCTTGCGCCGGCGTTCCGCAAAACGCCCGATCAGTCGTACTCGTATTCCACGATTCCGGAATAAACCCGCGGCTCGTCCTCTGTCGGGACCAGTTCGGAATACCCCCAGAGCAGCTGGTCGGGGACGGCACGGTAATGGTTTTCGGAGCGCAGATTGATATACTCGCCCATGAACACCATCGTCGCAGAGGCCCCGCCGTCGAGATTGTAAGCCAGCACGCAGCCTTCGTCCGCAAACATCTGCGCGTACTCCGAAAGCAGCACGCCGTGGCTGTATCCGGCCAGACGGCCGTCCACGACGATCGCCACAAAATGCCCGGGTTCGACAAGGCCAAGCCCCGCGCGCGGATTCCGCCAGCCGACGCGGTCTTCGTCCACATTTTCACAAAGCACGCCGTCGATAATCAGCGGCGGACCGAACGCATAAGTCGCCTGCGTGCCCGCGTCGATTTCGCTGAGCATGGACACGTCGTTTCTCTGATAAATGCGCATGGAAAGGTCGTCCGTAAGCGCCATCACAGGCACAGAAGTCAGCGAGCGGAACACGCGTCCGTCGCGGATGAACAGCCCGCGGTTATAGTCGTTATGCAACAGGTTGTCGCCCGTAATGCCGAGCACCGCGCGATAGCGCCGCGCCATGGTGCAGGCGTCCAGCGGATCCCTGCCGTTTTGCCGCGCGGACCCAAACCCCGAGCGGTAGGAGTCCACATCCCGCATATAGATATGCGCAACAAAATACACCAGCGGCGGGTCGGTCTGCGTAATCCTGCGGATTTCGACCCCCAGCGTGTCGTTATGATACTCGTAAATGCCGTTGTCCGCGTCAAACACGACCACTTCCTCCGGGTCGTCCTCCTGCCGGAAATGTTCAGCAAACGGATGCGGCGTCGGCGTCGGTTCCGGCGTGGCCGTCGGCTCCGGCGTAGCCGTGGCGGTGGCCGTCGGCTCCGGTGTCGGTTCCGCTTCGGGCTGTTTAGCGGACAATACGGCGCGAACCACCAGTCCCGTGCCGGCAAGCAGCAGCAATACCGCCGCAGAAACGCACAGCGCGCGGACCGTTTTCGATCCCGTTTCTTTTTTGCGCAGCAGGAAAAATCCAAGCAGCAGCGCGGCGCCGATTACGATCAGGCTGATGCCAACCGGTAAAGTGAACGCGCTGAAATCACGCTCTTCAACGGCAACTTCCGCTTCAGGCGTTGCGGTCGGAGCGGCGGTCGGCGACGGCGTGGCCGTCGGTTCCGGCGAAACGGTCGCGAGCGGCTCCGTTCCGCCCGTCGTGCTCTCCAGCAGCGAAAGGAGCGCCGCGGCGCTGTCCGCTTCGGAAACGCCCGCGTCCTCCGGATATGTCTGCACAAAGTACGGCGTGTCCGAAACATCCGCGCGGTACACGCGCAGGAACGAATAACGGTCAAAGCACGTCTGCGCAAGCTCCACCGCACTCAGAGCGTCGAACCCGCCCAGCGCAATATGCGTATCGTACAGCGCGCTGCCGCCCGCCGAATCATACACATGCTGATAAACAGCTGAAACCTGCCAGGCACCGTAGGTCGCCAGGCTTTCATGGTCTCTGCCCTCGTTTGCGGCCTGCGTCACGGCAAGCAGAACATGCTTGGCGGTCATTGCATGCGTACAGTCTCCGTCTTCACCGTCCGCGTCGTGCGTAATCAACACTTCCGGCTGGTAGCGGCGCAGCATCTGCAGCAAATACGTCGAAATCTCCTGCTTGTCGATCACGGCATACATCTGGTCGTTGTCCGCATAGCTGCAAAAATACTGAAATCCGGCAAAAATCGGCTGCATGCGCGAACCGAGCGCATATTGCAGCTCAATGGCCTCCTGCTGCGCGGTGCGGCTGCGGGCCATGATAAACGCGACCGCAACGTCCTCGCTGGCACAGAACGGCAGGATGCTGCCGAAATAGTAAGCTTCGTCGCCCGTATGCGTCACGATGAGCATCACCTTGGGCTGTGTTTTCTGCACGCTCATGATGCAGAGCGCCTCAGGCGGGGTTTCCGCGTCGTACACGCCCAGTTCGGATATTGCAAACGCCCGGCCGCCGGAAATACGGACGCCGGCACATCCGCTTGGCAAAACATAATACCCGTTCAAAAGGTCCGTGTCCGCGGATTCGGTTTTTATCACGTTTCCATCCGCATCCAGCGATTCCACGACGCAGGCTTCCGGCGCGGTATACCAGGCGACATACAGCCCGGCCGCCTCGCCAGGCACGTCGATCGTCAGTTCTTCCTTTGCGGTAAAGGAAATGCGCGAATCATATTTCCCGTCGGTAAAGCGCGCGGCGAATTCGGCGGTGTCTTCCGGCAAATGAATGGTGCATTCCGCCGTCAGGTCGTTTGCCTCCGCGTCCGACTCCGCCAGCGCGGCGCGGCCTCCGCCAAACGGCAGTAGCAGTCCCGTCGCCAGCACGGCAAGCAGAACGCCCTTCCAAAGATCGGACTTATGAACGTTTTCTCTATTCATGCCGGCAAACTCCCATCGTTTTCCACTGACTCGCAATCATTTTTATTGGTTTTATCTGCGGCGGCGCGGCCTTTTGGCGCGCGGTCCAGTCCATTATAGTCAATCCATTTTTCCGCTGTCAAGAAAACCGCACAACCAGCAAAAACCGCTTTGTTATGCGATGTAAACATCATGCTCAAGCGGATCGTCTTTGTCCGGCACCAGCTCGGACTTGCCCCAAAGCAGCATGTCCGGCAGTCTGCGCTGCCCCGGACCGCTGCCTTCAAGCAGTTTGTGCGCGTTGAGGTATTCTCCCATGAACACCATGGCGGTCGAGCTGCCGCCGTCGAGGTTATAGGCCTGTTTGCAGCCCTGCAAATAGAACATATGCATAAAGGTATTGAGCGTAACGCCATGGCTGTAGGCGGCAAGCCGTCCGTCCACCGTAATCACGACAAAATGGCCGGGCTCGACCATGCCGACACCGACGCGCGGGTTGCGCCCGGTAATTTCGGCACGCGTGGCATTGAAGTTTACAACCCCGTCGCGAATCAGTGTCGGACCAAATGAAAACGCGTTGGTCACACCCATTTCGAGCAATTCCTCCGCCGTTATTTCATCGGGCGAGAAAATCTGCATCGAAAGACCCGGCATCAGCGCCATCGTGTCCGCGGCTTTCCGGCGGTTGTAGATTTTTCCGTTACGGATGATAATCCCTTTAAGGTCCGGCTCGTTAACGCTGAGGTTATCGCCGGTGACGGCAAGCACCGCCTGATACCGGCGCGCCATCTCGTACGGGATCTCGTTGGATTCCGTTCCGCCCTCCTCGCCGCGCACCGCCGCGCGGAACGCGTCCTCGTCACGCATGCGTACATGCGCAATGCAATAGCAGACCGGCCGGTTTTCCGCATCGAGCACATGAATACGGTCGATAATGATGGAGAGCGTATCCGTGCGATACTCCCAGTGCTCGTTGTCCCAGTCCTCGATTACGACCTCTTCCGGATCGTCCTCCGAGCGGAAATAGGAGTCCTCGTCCGCCTCCTCCAGCGCCGGCGCGTCAACACGCAGCGTGCCGGACGCGAGTACGCCGTCTGCATCCGGGCCGTTCAGCCGGCCCTGATTGATCCCATAGAAGAAATCGTTGTTTTCCGGCGCCACCGCAAGGTCCGGATCGGAATACGCCAACCCGTAATCCGCGACGCTGTAGACCGGATCGTCCACATCGAGCGGGTAACGGTATTCGTCCGAGAACGACTCGTACAAATCTTCTTCCACCTCGGCCGCCGTCCTCCCGCCAAATGCGGAAAGCGACGCGTCGCGATCGATGGATACGGTTTCGCCTTTTTCGTAGAAATGCAGGAACAGCCGCAGCGTCTGCCATGCGCCGTATTTTTCCAAAGACGCTTTATTCGAACGCGTGCTGGCGGCGTCCTCGACCGCACGCTGGATGTAGCTCGCGGTCAGTTTGTGCGCTGCATGCCCGTATTCGCCGTCGACATCATGGGAAACGACTACCGCCGGGCGGTATTGCCGGATAGTTTCCGTTAAAAAGCTGATTGCGTCGGACTTTCCCCAAAGGTCCTCAAGCACATCCTTATCTGCCGTGTACACGGCAGAGAACCCGCCGAACACGGGCTCTTCGGTTACGCCGAGTTTCTTTAAAGCGGCGCTTGCCTGCTCACGCTGTGTCTCGTCCTCGCTGCTCATGTATACGACCACGGCGGTATATCCCAACTGCGAAACATAATACGACAGCACGCCGCCAAGATAGAGATATTCGTCCCCGGGGTGCGCCACGACCAGCATCAGATCGACACCGGCCTGTTCGGTCTCAATGTCCGGCAGGGCATTCTTTACGGTGTTTGGCCCGCTGAAAAGCAGCATTGCAGCTAAAAAGAAACAAAGTTTTTTCATTCGTTAAGGCCCGTCCTTTCCGGCAGCACAGCAAACGCTTCATCTTTTGCTGTGACGGATTTTTACCCCCGCACGCCATGCCTGCCCGCAGAAGCCCTCCCTCTTTTGCGCGCCTGCACGACCATTTCTTTAGATTGTATTACCCGGCACCGCACCGCGTCAACGCCAAAACAGGCATATCTGCTTTTCGGTGCGGCAGCACTATATAAAAGAAACCGCGCGCGTATGGCGCGGGAAAAATCATCCCTATGCCGACATGCGACCGCCCGCGGCGCACTTATTGGCCGCCTTCGTCCGGGTCCGTTTCGCCCTGCCGGCAATCTCCCGCACGCAGTGCCTGAATCAGCTCGAAAACAGCGATCATCAGCGCCAGGACGGAAAACACCGCCAGCGCCCCCTGCACAAACGCACCTTCAAACACCGCCAGTTCCGGCAGCGCCCAGCCAACGGCAAGAAGGAACAGAAAGAAAACCGCCAGCACAAGCACGGCATTGGCGAGAAACAGCCGCAAACCCTTACCCTTCATCGCTCTGTGCCTCCGTGTCGACGCTGAATAAATCTTCAATATAGATAATGTCGCCAACGCGCCGCCCGCCAATGGGCGGCTGGTTGACTTTTTCGTTGCCAAACACCATCGACGCCGTCATTCCGCCGTCGAGGTTATACGCCGCCTTCAGCCCCAGATCCTCGCAAAGCTGTGAAAGATCGGTCAGCGTCATTCCGATGGAATAGTACTTCTGTCTGCCGTCGGCAATAATGAAGCAATAGTGTCCCGGCTCGTAATAGCCGATTGCGCAGCGCGGATTCAGGCGGCTCAGCCGATGATTAATTTCCATCGCTTTTCCGTCCTCCAGCAGCGGCGGGCCAAAGCACCAGGTCTGCCATGCATTCGCTTTCATAAGCTCCTCGGCTGTTATCTCCCGCTTGTTATAAGTCACGAGCTCGCCGGTTTCCATCAGCGCGCAGAGATCGTCGTAGTTTTCATCGCGCAGCAGTTCCCCGTTACGGATGATGATCCCGCTCGACCGCACGGTGCAGTAGTCACCGGAGACCGCAAAGATCGCTCCGTTTGCCTGTGCCATCTCCGTAATATATTGATATTTGGAACTTCCGGACTCGAACCCTGCGTTTGCAAACGCCGTTTGAATCAGGTGAATATCCTTGACATATATATCGGCGATAAACACAACGCATTCGCCGATCGCCGTTTCTGTAATAGCAATGCGATACTGGTCCGTCTGACAGGTGTAGTCCGCGCTCTCCCCCGTATCGTAATCCGGAAACGTCGCGGAAAAATCGCCCGGTTCGGGCGTCGGGCTGGGCGTTGGCGTCGGCGTTGGTGTCGGCGCAGGGCTCGGCGTCGCCGTCGGCACGGGCGTTTCCGGCGCTTCTGTCGCCGTTAAGCGGGTTACTGCCGAAACGGCCTGGCTGAATTTGCCGGAAGGAATCCAATCGTACACCGCAAGAAAAGCAGCGGACAGAATCACCAGCGCGGCAAGATCGAAACAGGCGATCCGCCTGATAACACGCGCAGATTTTTCCTTGCGCATAGCAGTCTCCTTATATACAGAATCGCGCGCGCATCAGCATTGGCGCCGCATATTTAACCTTTCCTATTATCTTATATTATCCGCCGGATTTCAACTCCTTCCGTCTCCCGCATGCCCATTTAAAAAACAAAACCGCGCCGAAACGCGGAGTTTTGCGCTGCAGTTCACTGCGTACTGTCCCTGCCGCTATGGCAAAGGCCGTCCTGCGCAGGGTATGGCCAGCGATCTTTCAGCAGTTCAAATTCGAGATACCCGGTGCCGCCCGCCGCTTCCGCGTTCAGCATTTCTTCCAGCGGCAGCAGTTTTCCGGACGTGTCCGCCGAGCGCAGGCAAAGCGACGCGGCGATCGACGCCGCGCGCAGAGCCTCTTCCGGCGCGCCGCCGGAAAGCAGCGCCGCGAGGAATCCCGCAATCGCAACGTCCCCTGCGCCGGTCGCGGAAACAATTTGCTCCACGTCCGCCGGAAACTGCCAGAGTTCACGCGAGCCCCATTCCTGCGGCGGCGCCGCGCGGCCCGTGTCCCGCAGTGATGCCTGCGGCGCGGTACGCAGATATAACCCCTTTGCGCCCATCTTCAAAAGCACGATCTTTGCGCCCATCGCCAGAAATTCGTCCGCAACGGCCGCCGCGTCCGCTTCCGTCGCGTCGTCGATAAAATTTTTTCCGCCCTGCGCGCGCACCGCCTCGGCATAGCGCGCCCGGTGCAGCATGAACACGCTTTCCTCATAGCTCGGCACGAAAATGTCCGTCAGCGGCAGGACGCGCTCCAAAATCGGCCGCCAATCGACCTGTCCCGCTTCGCTTTGCAGCGGCGGCAGCGCCGCGTCCAGCGAGCAGGTCACGCCTGCTTGCCTGGCGCATTGCAAAAACCGCACAAGCCCTTCCCCGTTTTGTGCGAACATGCTGCACATGGTGGTCGGATATCCAAAGTGCAGCAAATCCGCGTCCGCAAGTCCCGCGGCCTGCGCATCGAAAGCCAGCGTAAACTGCGAAGCGCCTTTGAGAAAAAGCGACATTTTGTCCATACCCGGCGGCGTAAGCGCAATGCCGACGGACGTCGGCAGGGTTTCGTCCCGCGTGAGCGTGCAGGGCACGCCCTGCCTTTTGAGCAGCGTCTCCACGGCGGCCCCCGCAAAATCGGCGCCGACCTTGCAATACAGCCGCACGGGCACGCCGAGGCGATGCAGCGCAACGCCCGTGTTGCCGACGCACCCGCCCAGATAAAACGCAACAGAGGAAAGGTCCGTCACTTTCCCCTGTGCAAAAATCTGTTCGAGCGGTCTTTTTTCCTTTTGGCCGAGTACCGGCGTGATATCCAGCACGACGGACCCCATTACGATCGCTTTTTTCATAATTCGACTTTCTTTTGTGCCCAACGCTCTGGGCACGTTTGTCATTCCCCGGCGGCGTTGTTTTTTGCGTCGCCCTGCAGCCGGCCGAACGTGTAAGGCAGCGGGATTTTCTTCGCCTGCCCGCAGCTGCCGGAAAGCTCCATCCAGTGCATCAAAAGCTCTTTGCAGCGCAGTTCGGCGGTCTGAATCATCTTTACGTAATCGCCGCCCGCTTCATAGGCTTCGATCGCGCCCTGACGGCTGGCGTTCTGCAAATCTGTCGCAAGGTTGATCTTATTGATACCCGCGGCAACGGCTTTTCGGATGTTTTCGTCGCCCGATCCGGAGCCGCCGTGCAGCGCAATGGGCATGTTGCGCGTCGCGGCCTTGATCTTCTTGAGCAGCTCAAAATTGATCTTGGGAATAAACCCTTCCGGATACTTTCCGTGCGCCGTGCCGATTGCAACCGCGAGGCAGTCCACGCCGGTCGCCGCCGCAAAACGCGCCGCCTGTTCGGGCGACGTATAGAGCGAAGCGTCCCGCCCGTCCAGATCGGCAGCCATGCCGACATGGCCCAGTTCGCCTTCGACGCCGACGCCGATGCTATGGCAAAGTTCCACAACCTGCTTTGTTGCGGCGACGTTTTCTTCAAACGGCAGTTTGGAGCCGTCCAGCATGATGGACGAAAACCCGTTGTTGAGCGCGTAGACGACTTTCTGCAGGTTTGCGCCGTGATCGAGGCACAGCGCGACCGGCGCGGTGGTTTCTTCCGCAAGCCGCCGAATCATCGGCGCCATAAGCTCCGCGGTGGCGTGTTTTGCCATCTGCATCCCACCGATGATAATAATCAGCGGCGCCTGCTTTTCGTCCGCGGCCGAGATGACCGCACGCGCCATCTCCATATTCATCGCATTCGCGGCCATCACGGCATATCCGTTCGCCGCGGCGTGCGCAAGCAGGGGTTTCATGGAAACATACATATTTGATCTCCTCCGGAAAGCAAAAAAAATTCAGGATTTGGAACGATTTTGCGCCTTTTTCCAGATCCGTTCCACAACGAATCCATGATACAGGCACGTAAGCGCGACTCCGATTACGGCATACACCGCGCAGGCGTATAAAAACAGCCCCGGAACCGCAATAAACAGCACCGCCGGCAAAACCAGCACGAACACCGCCAGAATGGTCTGCGGCAGATACCGTATGCCAAGCGCAAACGCCGTTGTTGTCAAACTTGAAAAACTCGTCCGGGACTCGTCCGCCGCAATCAGCGGAAGCATATGCGCGCCCCAGAGCAGCGCAACCAACGCGACGACTCCCAAAAACGCAATCAGCGCGCTGCGTAAACGCGGCTGCAGCGCAGGCAGGATATAGACGTTCGCCGCAACGAGCGCAAAAAGCGCAAGCAGCAGCAGCCATGTGCCGCTTGCGGGTTTGAAGCAGCGTTTGAACGCCGCAAAGAAATCTTTTGCCCGGACGCCCTCTTTCGCCAGGATTTTACGGACGCAGGCATACAGCGCGGCATACGACGCGCCGATTGTAACAAGCGGCAGGGAACAGAGGACCCACAGGGCGTTGCACAAAATCAAATCGCCCAGCGTATCGAAAAATCCAAGTATTTTCGTTCGCGAGATCCTCTGTTCCACCGCTTACTCCTCCGCTTTCGGCGGCCCCACGGGCAGTTTAAGCGGGACCGCCGATCTGGTACGCCGCCGGCTTATTCGCCGAACAGCGCTTTCTGGTAAATCTGCATTCCTTCTTCAACGCTGACTTCGCCAAGCAGGATCTGCTGCGTGGTCTGCGCCCATGTTGTGGAAATAAACTCGGAAACATACGGTGTGAACGGGAACGTCCCTGCGTGATCCATACCTTCGAGGCAAACCTGAAGGAACGGGTTGCTCTGGAAGTCTTCCCTTGCGGTGATCTTCGAGTTCATGTTGCTCTTGCCGGTGCCTTCATACCACATCTCCTGACCTTCACCGGTCGCCATGAACTTCGCAAAATCGAAGCAGGCTTCCGGATACTGGGTCGAGGAAAGCACAACGATGTCCGTATCGCACAGCGCGTCCCACTGATTGCCGGATTCGCTCGCGGGCAGCGTAAACGCCGCAACGTCGTCGCCAAACGTCTCCACCATGCCCACGCTCGAGCCGATATGATGGATCACCATAGCGGCTTTGCCGGACTTGAATGTTGCCATGATCTCGGAATAGCCGTCGGACGGAGCCGTCTCCGGCGCCCAGCCGTTGGTGTAGATGCTCTTGTAGGCTTCCATACCCTGAATCGCTTCGGCCGACGTCAGATCGTCGAACGTTGCGCCGTTGGCATTCAGGAAGTAATACCAGGGTTCCTGGCCGCCGGGGCCGCGCAGCGCAAGACCGTAGATGTCGGTCACGCCGTCGCCGTCGGTATCCAGCGTGCACTTTTCGATTGCGGACATGAACTCTTCGTAGGTGGTGGGCACTTCGATGCCGACTTCTTCGAAGATGGACGGGCGATAATACACATACAGCGTTTCATAGGTCCAGGGCATGCAGTAGTATTCGCCGTCGGTGGCCGTCGATTCGGAGATTGCGCTCCAGATCGAATCGGAAATGGTGTCCTTGTCTTCCCACTGGTCGACCATGTCCGTCAGGTTGTAGAGATATCCTCCATTATAATACATGGAAGCGCCGGAAAAGCGGAACGTGGAAATGTCCGGGCCGCCGCCGCCGGCAACCGCAACATACATGTCTTCAACATACGCGCCGCCGTTCCAGGCATTCTCCTCCGCCTCAACGGTGACATTCATGTCGTTGGTCGCGTTGTACTCCGCCACGATGTTTTGCATCAGTTCGGACTGCTCCGTCGTGTCGGCCCAGTACCAGAACTTGAGCGTGATCGGCTCGCTGGAGGTCGCGTCCGCGGCCTGTTCCGTGTCGCCGGTCGTCGCCTGCGCGGACGACGTGTCGCTCTGGGCCGCAGACTCGTCCGTTGTCGAGGTACAGGCCACAAAGCTGAGCACCATCATGCAGGTCAGGACGAGTGCAAGTAGCTTTTTCATTCTTTTTACTCCTTCTCTTTTTTTATTATCATGGGATAACTTCCCATAACTTTTTATCAGTAGATAGAGCGGATTTCTTCGCGCTGCGCGTCGCTGAGCGAAATCACATCGCTGTTGTCCATGCCCGTGTCCGGCGCCTCGATGAGTGCCATCTTCGTACCGGGCGTCGTAACGGTGTTGTGCCAAAGCCCTGCGGGGATGCTGTAAACCGCCCCGCGTTCCATGACGGTCGCTTCAAACGCCAGCCCGTCCTTTGTTTCGTTTGCCGCAATCAGCGTGCAGCTGCCTTCCAGCAGGCAGAAGAGCTCGTCGGTTTCGTTATGCCGTTCGAGGCTGTTGAGGTTTTTGATTGCGTTGACGGGTTTAAAGTTTTTGATGCCCACCATCCATTTGCCGTTTTTATAAACCGGGTTCATACCTTCGCCGCCGAAGGTAAACGCTTGAATTTTCATCGGTACTTCGCGTCCTTTCTTTACCGCAGGGTTTTCCTGCATTCATCACAGATGTGTTCCGGCGTAAGGCCATATTCGCGGAAGAGCTCGTCCGGCTGACCGGACTTGCCGAACTTGTCCTCGATACCGACCATTCCGAAGCGCGCGTCCGTCTGCCCGCAGAGCACTTCCGCCACGGCGGAACCAAATCCGCCGATCACGCTGTGTTCTTCCGCCGTCACGACGCCGCGAACCTTGGCCGCCGTTGCAAGAATCGCTTCACGGTCGATGGGCTTGATGGTGTGGAAATTCATAACGCCCGCGGAGATGCCTTCTTTTTCCAGCATCTCAGCGGCCGTCAGCGCAATATGCACCATCAGGCCGACGGCCATGATGCAAACGTCGCTGCCTTCTCTGAGCACCTGCGCCTTGCCCGGCACAAACGGCGTATCCTCATCGGTCACGTTTTCCACGTCGGGGCGGGACACGCGGATATAAACCGGACCGTCCATCTCCGCCGCGGCAAAGACCGCCTTACGCATCTGGATGGAATCGCACGGAGCGAGGATCCGCATGTTCGGCAGGCAGCGCATCACGGCGATATCTTCCACCGTCTGGTGACTGCCGCCGTCCGCGCCGACGCTGATACCGGGATGCGAAAGACCGAGTTTGACGTTGGCGTTCATATAGCAAACGGTGTTGCGCACCTGCTCGAACGCACGCCCCACGCCGAACATCGCCATCGTGCTCACAAACGGGATCAACCCCGCCTTGGCAAAACCGGCCGCGCCGCAAACCATGTTCGCTTCCGCAATGCCGAAGTTGAAATGCCGGTCCGGGTACCGCTCTTTAAACAGGCAGCTCATCGTCGTATGTCCAAGGTCCGCGTCCAGCGCAACGACCTTTTCATTTTGTGCTCCAAGTTCGATCAGCGTTTCGGCATAGGCCGTTCTCATTGACTTAGCCATTGATTGCTTCCTCCAATTCCTTCATCGCGGCCCGGTAAGCGGCTTCGTCGATGGTTTTTCCATGCCACATGAAGTTGTTCTCCATAAAGGAAATCCCGTGTCCCTTAATCGTCTCGCCGCAGATGAACTTCGGCCTGCCGGTAACTTTCTTTTCGAGCGCGGCGGTAATCGCCGCGATATCGTGCCCGTTTTCCAGCCGGGTAACATCCCAGCCGAACGCGCCGAACTTGGCGCACATATCGCCTACGCCCATAATCTCGTCGTTCGAGCCGTCGATCTGCAGCCCGTTGTGGTCGAGGATCACGGTAAAATTATCGAGTTTATACTGGACCGCGGACATGGCGACCTCCCAGACGAGGCCCTCGTCGCTTTCCCCGTCGCCGATCACGGCAAACACGCGGTAATCCTTGCCCAGAAATTTTGCGGCCATGGCCATGCCGGACGCAATGGAAACGCCCTGTCCCAGCGAACCGCTGTTGCAGTCGATGCCGGGCGTGGTGCGCGAATCCGGGTGTCCCTGCAGGTGGCTGCCGAGCTTGCGCAGCGTCCAGAGGTCTTCTCTGGGGAAATACCCTTTGTCCGCCAGCACTGCATACAGCGCCGGGCAGGCGTGCCCTTTGCTCAGCACAAAGCGGTCGCGGTCTTCCATCTCCGGGTTTTTCGGGTCGACGTTGAGGACGTTGTAATACAGCGCCACGAGAATATCCAGGACCGAAAGCGATCCGCCCACATGCCCGGAACCGGCAAGGTAGATCATCTTTACGATGTCTTCCTTGAGCTGCAGGACTTTTTTGTCATAGTTCATGTTTTGTTCCTCCTGATTTTCCTTACCACATTTATCCTTTAACGGCGCCTGCCGTAAGACCTTCGATCAAACGCTTCTGCGCAAAGAAGAACATGATGCAAACGGGCACGACGCTGATGATGCCGCCGGCCGTGAGCATGTCCCACTGAACGCCGAGCTGGCCGATCAGGGTTTTGAGCGCAACCGTGATCGTCCGGCTGTCCGCGTTGGACAGCAGCGACGCATAGGTGTATTCGTTCCACGCCTGCATGAAGATGTATACGCCCGTGGCGACCAGGCAGGGCTTCATGATCGGCAGAAACACCTTCATAAACGCCTGGTAACGGTTGCACCCGTCGATCTGCGCGGCCTCTTCAAGCGACACGGGCGTGTCCTTGATGTAGCCGTTGAGCAGCCAGACGCAGAACGGCAGCGTAAACGTCGTGTAGGCCAGTATCAGCGCCGTCGGCGTGTACAGCACGCCCCACTGGCGCATGATCGCATAGAGCGGAATTAAAAGCAGCACCGTCGGGAACATGTTGTTGCAGAGGAACAGCCCCATAAGGAACTTCCTGCCGGGAAAACGGAACCGGCAGAAAGCATATGCTGCAAGCAATGCAAGCACCAGCGTCGTACAGGTCGTAACCACCGCTACGATCAGGCTGTTCTTCATATATTTAATGAAGTTGAAGGACTCAAAGAGTTCCCTGTACGCCTGAAACGTGATGTGATGCGGCCAGTAGGTCACGACCGCGCCGTAGAGCTCCGATTCCGGCTTCACGGACGTAATGAAAATCCAGTAAAACGGGAAGATCAAAAGCACCATGAACAGCGCGATGAGAATCCCGGCCAGAATGCCGCCGGCCCGCTTCTTCGATGTGCTTTTCATCACAAATCCTCCTCCGTACGGAATGAGTAGATCATGTACGGAATTGCAACGCACATGAGAATCACCATGAGCAGCACCGCCAGCGTGGACGAATACCCCAGATTCATCGCTTTCGCTTTCTGGTAGATATACACGGCGAGCGTCTGCGTGGCATACGCGGGCCCGCCCTCGGTCATGTTGAAGATAACGTCGACGGAGTTGGCCACCCAGATGACGCGCAGCATCAGCGAAACCGTTACGGAATTCTTAATCGCCGGGATCGTTACGCGCATGAGTTTCTGCGCGCCGTTCGCGCCGTCGATCGCGGCCGCCTCATAGAGCTCATGCGGCACGCTCTGCAGCGCGGCAAGGATCATGAGCGTAAAGAACGGAATACCCTGCCAAACATAGGTCAGTATCACGGAAAGCAGCGCGGAATCCGGCTGCGCCAAAAAGCCGTAATAGTGCTGGAAAATGCCGAGTTTAACGAGAATATCGTTGATTACGCCGTAGTTGCCGTCGTACATCCAGCGCCAGATCAAACCGACCAGAACGCCGGGAACGACCCAGGGAATCATGCTCACGGCGCGCAGCACGCCGCGCCCGCGGAAATTACGGTTGAGCAGCACCGCCAGCGCAAACCCGAGCAAAAACTGCAGCGACACGCAGAGCACAACCATGATCAGCGTCCGCCAAACGGAATTCCAGAAGAACTCATCGCCAAGGACCGCACGGTAGTTGTCCAGTCCGATGAAATGGATATCCTTTGGCGAATAGCGCAGATCATAGTTCTGCAGGCTCATCACCAGCGCCTTGACGGCCGGGATCAAAACGATACAGCAGATCGTAATCAGCGCCGGCGCGACCAGCAGGTATGGCCAGAGGTACTTGTCTTTGGAAATAGAAATCGGTTTCCGTGACTGCTTCGACTTTCTCAATTCTTCACGGCCCTTCCCTTGAATTTATTGCTTAGAAAGCATATTATTCTTCGTCCAGACTGATGCGGACAAACTGAATGGTTTCCTGAATGTGTTTTTCCATGGTGTAGCGGGCGCTGATCGCGTCGTGCTCCTCGATTGCGCAGAAAATCTGCCGGTGCGCAACCTTCGCCTTTTTCAGGCTGATGTCCTTGTCTGTCAGCAGCTGCTGTGTGCGCTTGACCGATTCGCAGACCGCCGGGACGATTCTGGCAAGGATTTCGTTATGCGTGCAGCGCGCGACCGACTCGTGGAACGCAATATCGATGCTCATCGACGCGATGTCGTTGATATCCGCCGTCTCCAGCTGTTCGACCAGTTTCCGCAAAACGGCGATATCCGCCTTGGTGGCCCGCTGCGCCGCCGACATCGCAATCTGCGGCTCCAGCAGCAAACGCGCTTCAAGCAGCTGGTCGAGCCGCATGCGCTTTTCGAGCGACTCGATGCCCAGCGGGTCGTCTTTGATGCCGGTTGCGCTGTTGACAAACGTGCCGCGTCCCTGCTGGACCAGCACGATGCCCTCCGCGCTGAGATATTTCATCGCTTCGCGGATGGTCGCCCGGCTCACATGAAACCGCGCCGCGAGCTCCGGCTCAATCGGAAGCCGCGCGCCTTTCTCCAGTTCTTCCCGGCGTATCAGGTCCACAATCTGGCCGGCGACAATCTCAAAAAGCTTTTTGCTGGGCTCCGCTGGCTTTTCCATCTGATTTCTCCTTTACTGTGTGTTTATCTTGAATCCTTATCGCTGTTCAATCTCGCGCGCACGTTCGTAAAGATTTTTCGTGCCGGTGCGAACCCACTCCTTAAGCGGGACCGGCAGCTGTTCCCAGCCGTCTTTTATACGCGCTTCCACTTCCGTGTAATGCGGAATTCCGTTTGCGGCGTCCGCGCTTTCCAGCCTGCTTGCGGCGCTTGCCGCGGCCAGGGCCGCCGTATCCTCCAGCGTCCTTCCAAGCAACAATCCGAGAAGGAACCCGGCAACGAACGTGTCCCCCGCGCCGTTGGTGGAACGAATCGGCTCCGCGCAGTACGGCGCAATCCAAACTTCCCGGTTCGCCCAGCCAGCCGTCAGGGACGGCGCAAGCCGTCCGGCCGTTGCAAGCCGCCCGCCGGACGCGGTTTTGCAGTACGCGCCCGCTTCTCCGCATTTAACGACGGCGATCGCCGCCCCCATTTCCAGCAGTTCGTTCGCCATCTTTGAAACAAGCGCTTCGTCGAGGATATCCTCCATCCGCATATCGGGGTTTGCCCGCCGCATCGCAAGATATTTTTCGCGGTGCAGCAGCATCAGCAGTTCTTCGTAACTTGGCAGGAATACATCCACATTCGGAAGCGTTTTTGCGAGAATTTCCCGCCAGTCCGCCAGCGCGGCGGGCGTGTCCACGCCGGGGAAGCTCACGTCCATTGACGTCGCCGTCCCCGCCTGCTTTGCCCTGCGGAAAAGTCCGGAAAGCGTTTCCCCGCCGTCTTCAAACATGCAGGTCATGCCGGTGGGGTACCCAAAATGCAGCAGGTCGTTCTCCCGCAGCAGCTCCTCCGGGATGTCCGTTGCGGTATACCGCTGGGAAGCGCCGCGGCTGTGCAGGATCGTCCGGTCGCTTTCGGGCGGCGCAACGATGACAGACGCGGACGTATTCATTCCGCCGACGGCCGGCGCGGTAAACATGCAGCCGGTACGCCCCAGCAGACTTTTGGCCAGATCGCCGAACGCATCCTCTCCGACACGTGTGAACAGCCGCGCATCGGCTCCAAGGCGATGCAGCGCAACGCCCGTGTTGCCGACCGAACCGCCGAGAGCCGTTTGTATTTTTTCAAGGTAGACCGTGCCGCCGGAAGCGAAGCGTTCATGCGCCGATGTGCTTGTTGCGAAAACCGGAACGACGTCCAATACGAGGGTCCCGGCGACCAGTACTTTTTTACATGTTTCTTTTTGCATAATCATCTGATGAATTCGTTAAAATATGTCCTTAATTCACCGTGATTATATGATTACATCCGATGTTTGTCAATAATATATCTACTATTTGCGAAATCATCTGATGAATGATTGCAGATTCATCAGTCCTTTCCTCAACGCGCCGCACTTTCGTATCCAGTTTTATACAGTCGCGCGGTATCTGCGGGTATATTCCAGCTCTCTTTTTACCACCGCCGTCAATATCGGATACATGCCGCCGGCTATCGGCAAAAAGTGCCGGGCGTTTATCGCCCGGCACTTTGCCGCATCTGAACTTTCCTTATTGAAATGCGTTTCGTTACGAAAGGTGCAGCAGTTCCTTCCAGGCGGCAATATAGCAAAGCGCCTGTTCACGTGAATGCGCCTCGGCAAAGATACGCAGCAGCGGTTCCGTTCCGCTGAAACGGCAGATCACAAACGAGTCGTCCGCAAAATACGCCTTGCAGCCGTCCAGATATGAAACTTTCTCCGGTGTTTTTCCAAAATCCGGAAGCGCGCGTTCTTCCATAATCTGCCTTTGCAGCGCTTCTTTTTGCTCCGCAGGAAATGCAACGTTGCTTTCCTGCATTGTGTAGACGCCGAATTGCCCTGTGATTTTTTCCAGCATCTCGCTTGGATACATCCCCGTTTTGCAGATCATCTCCACAAACAGCGCGGAAGAATACACCGAATCCTTGCCGTGGATATGTCCGCGCACGGTCAGCCCGCCGGAAGATTCTCCGCCGAGCACCGCGTCCACCTCGTCGATCTTTGCCGAGATGTATTTGAACCCGACCGGCACCTCGTAGCAAGCTTCGCCAAACGATTCCGCAACGCGGTCCAGCAGGTGGGTGGTGGAGAGGTTCCGCACGACCGGACCCTCCCAGCCCTTGTATTCGTGCAGATAGTAATACAGCAGCACCAGTATTTCGTTTGCGCTGATGTATCGCCCCGTGCCGTCGATTACGCCAAGGCGGTCGCCGTCTCCGTCCACAGCGATACCGAGATCATACCCGCCGCGGACGACCAGATTGCGCAGTTCGTCCATCGTCCATTCCGTCGGCGCGGGCATCAGGCCTCCGAAATACGCGTCCTTATTGCTGTGGATCTGATCGACCGTGCAGCGGGTTGTATTAAAAATCACGTTCAGCGGATAAGACGAGGAGCCGTGCATCGAGTCGAAGAGGATGCGCGGGCCGCGCTCGCGGATTGCCTCCGTGTCCAGCACCGCAAGGACATCGTCGATAAAGGCATTGAAGGGATGCTTCAGGTATGTCACCAGTCCTTCGCCTGCCGCCTGCTCAAACGGCAGGGACTTTACCTCGGCGGAAGCAATCCCGCGTTCCAGGCGCTGCGTAAATTCAACCGGCGCATCCCGCCCTTCCTCCACAATGATCTTAATGCCGTTATAAAGGGCCGGGTTGTGGGAGGCCGTGATTTCCACGCCGTAATAGAGCGCATTCTGTTTGACCAGGTACATCACAAGCGGCGTCGGCACGCTGCGGCGCATGAACCAGACCGCAATACCGTTTGCCGCGAGCACCTCGGCCGTCCATTCGGCGGCCTGCGTGGAGAGGAACCGCCGGTCGTAGCCGATGACTACGGGCCGGTCCGTCTTTCTATCCTGCCGCATACAGTCTGCAAGCGCCTGTGCAACCAGTTGGATGTTCGCCATGTGAAAATCCCTGCCGATCTCCGCCCGCCAGCCGCCGGTGCCGAAGTGAATCATAAAATGTCTCCTTTTCAAATATTATATTTGCCTGTCCGGTTCCGCCGGCTCTGCCTGACGGAATGAAAAAGATGCAAAATCCCGTAAAATCCGGGCTCTCGCCCTAAAAATGTCCTCTTTTCTTCATAATAAATCAATTTTAAATAAAATTCCCGTCAAATTCTTGTAAAATCATATTCCCTCTGTTATTATGATTATACACTTCCGGAACGAAAAAGTACGGACAATTCAAAATTATTTATGGAGGGGAAATCATGAAAAAGGTTACTCGTCTTCTAGCGTTGCTAATGGTCGTTGCCTTGGCGTTTGGCGCGGTTGCCTGCGCAAAGACCGACGAAGCGGCGGACACTGCCGAGGAATATTCCGGCAGCCTCGTCGTTTACTCCCCGCATGACGCCGATCCGTTGAACGCCGGCGTTGCGATGTTCCAAGAAGCATACCCGGGCATCACCGTTGAAGTCATCACGGGCGGCACGGGTGAGCTCTGCCAGCGCGTTGTTGCGGAATCCGCCAACCCGCAGGGCGACGTTCTCTGGGGCGGCGGCGCTGATACGCTGGCCGCATACGCCGACTACTTTACGCCCTATGTCTGCGCGAACGACGAATTCATCTCTGAAACGTTCAAAGACGCCAACGACATGTGGATCGGCGAATCCCCGCTTCCGATGGTGTTTATTTACAACAAAACGCTGATCGACGAAGCCGACGTGCCCACCACCTGGGAAGGCCTCACCGACCCGTCCCTGAAGGGACAGATCGCGTATGCTTCCCCGGCCAAGTCCGGCTCCGCCTACACGCAGCTCTGCACGATGCTCTTCAGCCAGCCGTCTCTGGACGAAGGCTGGGCATTGGTTGAAAAACTCATCGAAAACCTCGACGGCAAGATTCAGGAGTCTTCCGGCAACTGCCATAAGCTCGTTGCGTCCGGCGAATATGCCCTCGGCATCACGATTGAGAAATCCGCCGTCCTCTACAACGACAACCCGGACATCGGCTATGTCTATCCGGCGTCCGACTCGGCCGTTCCCGACGGCGTAGCGCTCATCAAGGGCTGCCCGAACGAAGTGAACGCAAAGCTCTTCATCGACTTCGTGACGGGTTATGACTGCCAGGTCGCGCAGAACGCCGACTGGGCGCGCCGCCCGGTCCGCAGCGACGTTGAGCCGGTCGGCCTGCCCGCCCTCAGCGACCTCGATCTGCTCGACTACGACTTCGACTACGCCGCCAACAACAAAGAGGCGATCGTCGAACAGTGGAACGATCTGACCGTCGGCTAAAACCTTCCGCCATGTGGCAAGGGGGGCATTCCTTGCGAATGCCCCCTTTTCTGATATTATAATATAGTAAAGAGTTCTCTTACCCCGTACCCCTGCGTCTCGTTTAAGGAGCGCCGCACCCGGCTGAAAACAGCATCCGCCGAATTCGGGTCCTGTCTTGAGCCGAGATAATATTAAAACCGGCAACATGGGAGTTGGAGGAAAATCATGAGCAATAATGTACTCATTCGGGATGCGGTGAAACGCTATGGCGATTTTACCGCGCTAAACGGAGTTTCCCTGGACATTCAGGAAGGCGAGTTTTTTACGTTGCTCGGACCCTCCGGATGCGGTAAAACGACGCTGCTTCGCATGATCGCCGGATTTAACTCCATCGAGGGCGGTGATTTTTACTTCGGCGAAAACCGCATCAACGATATGCCCGCACACAAACGCGACATCGGCATGGTGTTTCAAAACTATGCGATTTTCCCGCACCTGACGGTCCAGGAAAACGTCGCTTACGGGCTTAAGGCACGCAGCGTGCCAAAGCCTGAAATCAAAAAGCGCGTCGCGGACGCGCTGGAACTCGTGCAGATTGCGCATTTGGCCACCCGCAAGCCCAGCGAGCTTTCCGGCGGTCAGCAGCAGCGCGTCGCGCTGGCACGCGCGTTCGTCGTTGAGCCGAGCGTCCTTTTGATGGACGAGCCGCTTTCCAATCTGGATGCGAAGCTGCGCGTGCAGATGCGCTCCGTCATTAAAAAGCTCCAGCGCAGGCTGGGCATCACGACGATCTACGTAACGCACGATCAGGAAGAGGCGCTCGCCATCTCCGACCGGATCGCCGTTATGAAGGAAGGCCGCATCATGCAGATCGGCACGCCGGACGAAATTTACGCAAAGCCGGAAAACCCGTTCGTCGCCGGATTCATCGGCGTGAGCAACTTCCTTGAATGCGCCGTCGGCAGCGGCGCGGACGCACGCGCAAAGGTTTCGATCAAAGGCGAACTTGAGCTGGAAATGCACCTCAAAAGGCCGTTTTCCGGCAAAGGGATGCTTTCCGCCCGCCCGGAGCAACTCTTTTTTGCGAAAGACGGCATGCCGGGCAAGACGCTGTATTCGACGTTCCTCGGGGACTTCATCGAGTATGAAGTACAGCTTGACGACGGGCAGAACCTGATCGTCAACGAATACACCAAGGATACGTCCGTCATCCATCCGGTCGGCGAAAGCGTAAGAATCCGCTTCGACCCGGAGCGCGTGAGCCTCTACGAGGCTGAAACGGGGGAGGTGCTTTCCCGGTGAAGAAGCTCGCGCAAAAGCGGTTTAAGCCGGATTTCTGGTTTGTCACGAAAGCCACGCTGCTGCTCGCGCTCTGCGTGTTCATCGTGTACCCGTTTTATACAATTTTAACCAAGAGCGTGTTTTCCACAAAAGTCGAAGGGATTACGCTGTATAACTTCGTCCGCTTTTTCACAAAGCCGTATTACTACACGACGCTGCTGCATTCCCTTGTCGTCTGTCTTTCCACCGTGCTGCTGGCAACCGCCATCGGTGTGCCGATCGCTTACCTCATGACACGCTACAACATCGCCGGCAAGCGGATCCTGCATATTTTCATCATCATGTCGCTGATGAGCCCGCCGTTCATCGGCGCATATTCCTGGATTATCCTGCTCGGGCGCAACGGCCTGATTGCAAAACTGTTTTCGACGATCGGTATGACCGCGCCGACCATCTACGGGCGCAACGGCATTATATTTGTGTTCATGCTGCATCTTTTCCCGTATATCTACCTCTATACGTCCGGCGCGATGAACGGCATCGACAGTTCGCTGGAGGAAGCCGCGGAAAACCTCGGCATGAGCAAACTGCGCCGCATCTGGACGGTAACGCTGCCCGTAATCCTGCCCTCGATCCTGGCCGGATGCATCATGGTGTTCATGACGTCCCTTGCCGACTTCGGCACGCCGATGCTCCTTGGCGAAGGGTACACGGTCCTTCCGGTGCTGGTATACAACGAGTATATGTCCGAAAGCGCCGTCAACCCAAACATGGCCTCCGCGCTGTCGGTCGTAATCGTCGTCTGTTCGCTGCTGGTACTCACGTTCCAAAAGCTTGTGGTCGACCGCAAAAACTATATGATGAGCTCGCTGCGCCCGCCGCAGGAAGTCCAGCTTAAAGGTGCAAAGCGCTTCTGGGCGTCGTTCCCGGTTTACTTCATTACGTTCCTTGCGTTTCTGCCGCAGATCGTCGTCGTCTGCCAGTCTTTTGTGGAGCGCAGTTTTTCCGGCGTCGTGCAGGGCATCAACCTGAGCAACTATCAGGCGATGATGAAGCGCCTTTCCACCAACATCACCAATACCTATGTCTTCTCGATCGTCGCAATCGTCTTCATCGTGATCATCGGCATCCTCGCCTCCTACATCCTCGTGCGCAAAAAAGGCAAGGTCGCGACGCTGATCGATTCGCTGATCATGTTCCCCTATGTCATCCCCGGCTCTGTGCTCGGCATCGGCCTCATCATCGCCTTCAACCGCAAACCGATTATTCTGGTCGGCACGGCGGCGATCATGATCATCTCCTACATCATCCGGAAAATCCCCTATACGGTCCGTTCCGGCAGCGCATTCCTGTATCAGATGGATCCGTACATCGAAGAGGCTTCCATCAACCTGGGTGTTTCGCCGATTAAAACGTTCTTTACGGTGACGGCGCGCATGATGCTGCCGGGCATCCTGTCCGGCGCCGTGCTGAGCTGGATTACCTGCATCAACGAACTCTCCAGTTCCATCATGCTCTACAGCGGCAAAACCTCCACGATCGCCGTTGCAATCTATCAGGAAGTTACGCGTATGAGCGATGGGACCGCCGCTGCGCTTGCCACGATACTGACCGTTACAACGATTATCTCGCTGTTGATCGTGTTCCGGCTCACAAAGGGCAAGGTCAAGATCGTCTGAGCGGCGCACCGGCAAAAAATCTGAAAGGCAAAGGAAGCGAATGATTCGCAACGTTGTTTTTGATATGGGCGGAGTTTTGATCCGCTTCGACCGTGAGTATTTCATTCAAAGGCTCGGCGTAAACGCCGAAGACGAACGCATCCTGCTCAACGAGGTCTTCCGCTCGCTGGAATGGGCACGGATGGACCGTGGATCGATTACGGAAGCGGACGCAGCAAAAAGTATCTGCGCGCGCACGCCTGCGCACCTCCACGAAGCGGTGGAAAAGCTCGTCACCATGTGGGAGCGGCCAATCCTCCCAATCGACGGCATGTATGAACTCATCGGCGAGCTCAAGCGCAGGGGATTCGGAATCTACCTGCTCTCCAACGCAAGCGTCCGCCAGCACGAATACTGGCCGCGGATTCCGGCGTCCCGCTTTTTTGACGGAAAGCTGATCTCCGCGGACGTAAAGCTCGTGAAGCCCCAGCCGGAAATTTACAGGCTGTTTTGCGAAACCTTCCGCCTCGCGCCGGAAGAATGTTTCTTCGTAGACGATACCCCGCAGAACATCGAGGGCGCGTTTGAGGCGGGCATGCCGGGCTGCATCTTCAACGGCGACGCACAGGCGCTTAAAGGTACGCTGCAAAAGGCGCTCGACACACCGCTGTAAACCATTTTGCATCAAAAAAGGCGAACGCATGAAAGTACGTTCGCCTTTTTGCTTGCATTCAGTTCAGCGTTTTCAACGTGTTCACAGCAAACCGAGCATCGTTTCAGCAGACTCGTAGAGCTCGCCTTCCTGCTCCAGCTGCATGACCATTTCAAAATCGCTTTTCGCCTGCTCATAATCTTCCTGATCGGCTTCGCAAACCCCGCGGTTGAAATAGCTGTTCGACAGCAGTTCCGTGACGTTGCGGTCAATCACTTCGGTGAAATCGGCGATTGCTCCGTCCATGTCGCCGTTGACCATATAGCACGCGCCGCGGTAATAGTAAACGTCGTCCATGTCCACCCCAAGCTCGATCGCCTCGCTGAAGAGCGCAGTTGCTTCCGTAAAGCAACTGAGGTTCATCTGGGCAAGGCCCATGTAGTAATACAGCGATTCATACGTGAAATTCTCCGATCCTATGGCGATTGCGCTCTCGCCGTAATACAGGACGTTTTCATAGTCCTGCAGCAGGTAACTCGCCAGCGCGCACTGTGCAAGGCACGCGCTCTGGTCGGCATACCCTGCGTCCTTTGCGCTTAAAAAGTCCGCGATGGCGTCCTCATAGCGTCCGGCAATGAGCTTTGCCGAAGCACGCTGCATATAGACCGTCCCCGCCGTGTCGCCGCCTGCCAGAATCGCAGCGTCAAACTGACCGATTGCCTCGTCATATTCTTCCAATTCCAGGTACATGCCTGCCAGCGTCAGGCGCGTGTCCGTGTCGTCCGGTTGTATCTGCAAGTATTCCTCCAGCATCTGCACAGCCGCACGCGCATCTCCCTTTTCATCGTAAATCTGCGCCTTGATGAGCAGTTGCTCGCTGTCGTAAGTGCCGTCCGAAATCTCCTGAAAGCTTTCCAGCGCCTCGTCATATTTTCCGGTCAGCGTTTCCAGGCAGCCGCGTTTGAGCCAGAGTTCGTCCATAACGGCCTGTTCCTGCCCCTCCTCCTGCGCGAGGGTAATACATGAAACCAGACTTTTAAGCGCTTCTTCATACCGTGCCATGCCAATCAGCACGGAAGCATTTTGGTAATACTGCAAAAACGTCGTCGGGTTGGTAAACATCTGCTCAATCACATCCTGCGCGCGCGCCATCACGTTTTGGTCCAGATACGGCGTTGTTTCGTCGAGCACGCTCTCGGATGCCGAGTCGCCCGTGCCGGTTTTAATCTGCACGGCGTTCGCCAGAAACGCAGTGCACGCCAACGCAACCGCCATAAACGCGGCGACTGCGCGCGTCCACCAGGATTTTGTCCAGTTCCCGCGCTGTTTCGGCTCGTTTGTTTCAGCTTCCTGTTTCATAGAAAAAACTATATCATTCCATAGCGCTGTTCGCAATACAGCCAAAAAGTCCGGCCCGTGAAAAGGGCCGGACTCAGAACTCAGATTATCAAAAGCAGTCTCTTGCCGGAATATCCGCGCTTGAACTCTTGCTCCCTGCAGCCGGCTTTCATATGCCCCGCTACGCCGCGTTGCTTTCACCGCCCGTTGTGGATTGATCCAATTCATCGATCAGCTGTGTCAGGCAATCCACAAGCTGTCCGTATAAAACGCCTCCGTCGCGCATCGCCTCGGACGCCGCAAGCAAACTGTCCGTATCGGCCAGTTGCCCGTTCAGCCGCTCGGTCACATCCGGGTATTTCGCCTGCCAGCGTTCCGTAAAGCGCGCCGCCGCGGTCTGCATCGCTTCGGCAGTCACCGCCCCGTAAACGCTCTGCAGGCCGTCGATCAGCGCGTCCCAGTCGGACGCATCAATCTGCTCACGCATCGAAACAATCCAGAAGTTATCTGTGGCAAGCACCTGCGCTTCGGGGAAGCATTCCGCAAATGCGCTTACATATGCGTCGCCTGCGTCTCCAAGTCCGTCGATCAATGCCAGGCTGAGCGGCGGCAGGCTCCGCTCCGCGAGATACGCGGCAATTTCGTCGAGAGCGGCCGCGTCGCCGACCTGTCCGATGGAAACGCTGAGCACATGCACGTTTCCGTCCATGTCCACACCGATAAGGATATAGAGCATCATCGAGCTTCCCGCCTGTCCGTCGCCCGCCAGCCGCAATCCAAGCAGGATGGTCGTTTTAATCAGCAGGTTGACTACGTAAATCAGGCCATATTCACTGCTTAGGATCACCTTTCCAGGAATCCAGACACGCAACGGCGATCCCGCGGAACCAATGTTGCCGAATGCGCTGATGCTCAGGCTGCTTGCATGGATGCTGCCGCCCATAAGGCTGCCGCCAACCGTCAGCATGGCGCTGCCGCCGGAGATTTTTACCGACTGCAGATGTCCGATGCTGTTGATATAAACGTTGCTGCCGCTGGCCGTGAGATTTTCAACGTTCGTTGTAATCGGCGTAGTCTCCGTGCCGATATCCCCATTGGCAATCAAGGTAATATTGCTTCCGGCCACATACCCGCCGGGCTGCTGCGTAATTGCGCCGCCCGCAACAATCGCACCGGTCGAACCGTGTACGGCAATCGTTCCCAGTTCCAGTGCACTGAAGTTCTTGATGTAAATCTCGTCCGCAAACGCACTGAGTTTATTTACATTGAGCTTTGCGTAGCTACCGCCGATTATTCCGCCGATTGCGTAAAGGATGGCTGAATCGGCTTCAATCATGAATCCGCCTTCCGGCGTTTGATCCATGATATCGCCATACGCAGTCAATTCGACGCTTTCGCCTGTAATGCCGCCGACGTCCATGCCCTGCGCGCTGGCCAGTGCGACCGTGCCGCCGGCGCCGGCGCTGACATGAATCACGCCGTCGACCGCCACGCTCAGCGGCTGCGCCGGTGTACCCGCGTTGCCGCCGGTCGTCACCGTCAAATCGCCGCCCGTGCGGACGGTCGGCATCTTCGCACCAACTTCGTCGTCTGCAATGAAGTCTCCTCCAAAGCTGTCGGCAATGACGGCGGGCTGCGCAGCGAGTTTCGCTGCATGCGCCTGCTGTGCAAGGTCGAGCGCGTCGCCCGCGTCATTGATTTCCGTCTGTGCGGCTTCTTTGGAAGGCAGCAGCGCCAGTTTTCCGTCAATCTGCGCCAGATCGGCCTGTTTTTCGTCCCGCTCGTCCTGCGCCGCAAGATATTCGTTCAGCGCCGCAATGACGGCGGCGTCCGCGTCGCTTCCGGCGGCGAGCCTTGCATCGACCCAGTTTTGATATGCGCCGTCCATCGCAAGCTGCGCCGTGTCGAGCGCGGTCTGTGCCGCTGCCCTTGCGCTAAGAAGCGAATCCACTTCGCCATACGTGCTGTTCGCGTCGCTGAGCCGCTGGCGTGCATCCAAAACCGCCTGCCAGGCATCGTTCGTTTCATTATGCGTATTGCGGATTGTTTCAGCGGCGCCGAGCGCGGCACGCGCCGCCGTTTCGGCATCCACGGCCTCCTGTACGCTTGTATAGCCGTTTTCCGCAAGCAGGGCGTCCAGTTTGTCCTGCGCCGCAGTCTTCTCCGTCTCGGCGCTCTCAAGGGCCTGCTGTGCCTGTTTCTCTGTCATGCCCGACGCGGTGATCAGTGCCTGTGCCGCGGCTTTTTCTTCCGCCGTGGAACCGTGTGCCGCCAGCACCGCATACGCGTCAAGCACGGCCTGCGCCGCGTCCGCGTCCGCCTGTGCCTGCTGAACCTGCGCTTCAAGGTCCTGCGCCGCTTCGGAGACTTCCTTGGCCTGCAGATATTCATCCAGCGCTCCGAGGGAGTCTTTTGCCGCCTGCAGCGTGTCTTCCGCCTGCTCGAGCAAACTCAGGTTCTCCGCCGAAGGATCGAACGCATATGCGTCCTGCGCCGCGCGCAGTTCTTTTTGCGCTTCGAGGAGCGCATCCGCGATGTCCAGCGCCTCGCCGTCAAGACTCGTGTCTTCGTATTTTTCAATCAGGCTCTGCGCCTCGGCGTAAGCCAGATTGGCGTTTGCAAGCGTCGTCTGTGCGGCCAGTTTCTCCGCCGCGCCCGCGCCCGCGTCGGCTAGCACGTCGCTTGCGTCATTGATCGCCTTCTGTATGCTCAGCAGGTAACGCGCCGCTTCCAGCGCACCCTGTGCACGCCGTAGCGCCAGCGCCGCCGCGTCGATCTGCTGCGTGCTCGTGCCGGAATCGGCGATTGATTCATCATAGTTTGCCTGTGCGGCGTCCAGCGCGTCCTGTGCGTCGTTTACGCCGATCTGCGCGTCGAGCAGCGCCTTTTCGCGCGTCAGACGCGCCTGCGCCGCTTCGTATGCCGCCAGTTTAACGGCGAGGTCCTCCGCCGCAATCAGTGTGTTCGCACCGTCGATGAGCAACTGTACCGCGTCGACTTCCGCCTGCGCCGCGGCGAGTTTTTCCGCAACTTCGGCGTAATCGGCACTCGCGCCCGCAACCTCGTCCACCGCCGATCTAACCAGCGCCTCCGCCTGCGCAATCTGATCCGGCGTCGCATCCGGATTCAGCATCAGCGCCGCAAGCGCCGCCTGCGCGGCCGCAAGGCTGCCCTGCGCCTGTGCCAGTGCCGTATCCGCCGCATCCAGCGTCGTCTGCACGGCGTCCCGTACCGCCGCCTTTTCAAGCAGGAGCAGCGCCTGCCGCGCAATATACTCCGTCAGTACGTCCACGCGCGCCTGCGCCGCGTCCGCGTCATTCTTGAGTGCATCTGCTTCAAGCTGCGCGTTCGTAACATTCTGTATAATCTGCCAGAGTTCGCCGTTGGGGTTCGCATCGTAGAGACTTCCCTGCACGGTGAGCACCGCGTCCCCTGCGGCATACAGCTTTTCAAGGAACACGTCGCCGGCAAGTTCGCTTACATACACGTTTCCGCCGGAAAGCGCCAGCGTACCCGCGCCGGAACGGTTTGCGTCGATGATCATTGCAGCGGCGCTTGTTCCGATGCCGCCCGCCGCGTCGATGGACACGCCGTATCCCGCATACACGCTTCCAATCAGCGTCGCCGGTGCGTGGCTGACCAGGCCGACCCGCCCGGTTGCGTTCAGTGCGATATCGCCGCTTTGGCAGGTCAAATCCAAATCGAGATTGCTCTCTGCCGTCAGGTATGCGCCGCCTTCGCACGCGGCAGTGATTACACCGCCCACGCTGATGAGCAGCGCTTCCTGCGCGGATGCGCCGAGAGAGCCGCCGACCGCCGTGAGACCAACGTCCCCGCCTGCAGTCAGGTTCCGCTCGCCGGCCGCCGTCTGCGTTTCCGTGCGCACGTCCACAATCGAGCCCGGCGTACTTAGAACGATGTCGTCGCGGGCGCTCAGCACGCCGATGCCCAGATCGCCGGACTGTTCGTCGATATGAATCCCGCCCTGGCTGGCGGTCACGTTCAGGGTTGTGCTCTCTTCATTGAAAGTGATACGCAGCCAGTCGTAGCGCACTGCAACTTTCAGCGCCCAGCCGGTCAGCGGGTTGCCTTCTTCGTCCAGCAGCGGCGCACCGTCCGCGTCGGTCAGTTCGATCTGCTCCAGCACATACAGCGCCGTATCGTCCGGAATACTGCTTGCGCCAAATGCAACGATTACGGGGGCCGAAGGCGTTCCGGCTCCGTCCGGATCGAACCGGACGCCGAATTCGGTGCCGAACGCGGTCTGTCCGCGCGGCGTCTTGTCCGCGGTGTAGATTTCTTCGTCCACATTCACAAGGCGCATCGGCCGGTTTGCGCGCTGGTTGATGTTGATCGGCAGCGCCGCCGTGCCTACGTCTCCGTCCGCGCTGAACGCGATATCCCACCCGGTCACAAGCGTGTCCGCGGACGCCGCAAGGATGCTGCCTGCATATGCGCTGATGGAAACGTCCCCGCGCACGGACAAAATCACGCCGAGCGTCGCGTCGCCGAGGTCCTGCTCAATCGTAATACTTCCTTCGTTCGTTACGTCCGCCATGCCGGTGCTGCGGCCGACACTGAGGTTGAACGCGCGCGCCGGTTCGTCGACGCAGGTATCCTCCGGCGTAGTGCTTGCCTGTTTTGCACGCAGGTACAGCTCTTCGATATCTTCCGCAGTGAGCAGCTGTCCCAGCAGTTCGCCGAGCGAGGACAGCAGGTCCGCATCCAGCAGTGCGGCAAGGATTGCCTGTGCGTCGGCATCCCCGATTACGTATGCCAGTTCGGTAGCGCCGCCGGTCTCGGTCGTCTGCTGTTCGCGCAGTGCGTTCACCAGCGCGTCGAACAAGTCGCTTTGCGTCAGAATGGACGGCTCTTCGCCCGCCATCGCCGCATAGAACTCCTCGCCGAGAATTTCGCCGAACAGCGCGCTGAGCGCCGCCGGGTCCGTATCTCCCGTGGCCGCGTCGTGGACCGCCGCCCACAGCGCCGCGGAATCGATGCTTTCCAGATATGTCCGCCCGGATGCACGCTGTGAAATCCATGCCGAAAGCTCTTCCGGCGTGTCCGCGTTCAGCAGGATCTCGAAGAATTGCTCGTCGCTGTATTTAAGGTACACGCCCGCAAGATATTCGCTGTCGTCCGCGGTGCCGTCCCAGCCGCCATATACGGCGTAGAACGGATCTACGCTCAGCGGCAGATCGACCGCATCAATATAGTACGAAGAAACTGCGTTGATGCGGACCGTTATCTCCGCGGGGATGTCGATTTGCAGGCGTTTGAGCGCAGAACCGATATCACCGTATTCCGCGCTCAGCGTCAGGGACGCTTCCGCGGGGGTATCGTCTTTGGCGAAGCTGATAATCGGGTACGCCAGCGTATTGTCGAGCAGTCCGGCATCCTTGTAAGCAAGCAGGGAAACATTGCTGTCCGAAGCCGTTATGGCGTTGAACAGGATGCTTCCGTCCGTGCTCAAAAGCGTCAGGTCGCTGCCGTGCGTTTCAATCTGCGGGATTTGGGCGTCGCCGAAGACGGACGCTTGCCATGTGCTGTTACGCAGGTACAGTTCTTCCATCGAAAGGCCGCCGGCCTTGGCGTAAAGCGTTACAGCGCTGTCGATTGCTTCGCCGGTGCCGATTGAGACGCCGCCGTAAATATTCGCAATGATTTCACTGTCGTTAACCGCCCATCCATTCGACGTTAAACCGCCGTCGGTACTGGTCAGGCGGACCGTGCTGCCATTTTTGATTTCGGCATCGGTGATTTCAATATCGCCATAGACGAACGCAGTCACGTCGCTGTCGTTGACCGCCCACCCATTCGACGTTAAACCGCCGTTGGTGCTGGTCAGATCGACCGTGCTGCCGTTTTTGATTTCGGCGACGGTAATTTCAATATCGTCGTAGACGAACGCGGTCACGTCGCTGTCGTTGACCGTCCACACGTCCGACGTTAAGCCGCCGCCGGTGCTGGTCAGATCGACCGTGCTGCCGTTTTTGACTTCGGCGCCGGTAATTTCAATATCGCCATAGACGAGCGCGGTCACGCTGCTCGCGTCGGCCAGCCAAGTGCTTGACGTCAGCCCGCCGTTTGTGCTGGTCAGATCGATCGTGCTGCCGCCCGTTGCGGACGCTTCGCCGATCGCGATATCACCGTATACGTGCGCGGTCACATCGCTGTCGTCCACCGTCCACGTGTCGGACGTCAGTCCGCCGTTCGTGCTGGTCAGACCGACCGTGCTGCCGGCCGTTATACTCGCCGTTCCGATTGCGATATCGCCGTACACGCCCGCAGTCACATCGCTGGCGTTTACCGTCCAGCTGTCGGAAGTCAGCCCGCCGTTCGTGCTGGTCAGCCCGACCGTGCTGCCGGCCGTTATGCCCGCCGTGCCAATCGCGATATCGCCGTACACGCTCGCGGTCACATCGCTGGCGGTCACCGTCCACGCATCGGACGTCAAGCCGCCGTTCGTGCTGGTCAGGCCGACCGTACTGCCGCCCGTTATGCTTGCCACGCCGATTGCAATTTCACCGTAAACGTCCGCCGTCACGATGCTGTCGTCCACGTCCCAGGTGTTGGATGACAGCCCGCCGCCGGTGCTTGTGAGCGTCACCGTACTGCCGTCGTGCGCGGTAAACGCGCCGAGTTCGATATCGCCCATCGCGTCGATATCGGCGGTGCTGGCGTATACCTTGTCTTCGTCGTTGATCGCGTCCTGATCGGCGTCGTAGCGCACAATCAGCGTCGCAATCCGGACCGCTCCCGTAATTTCGGGATTCGTTCCGTTCGAATTTGCGTCCAGAATCAGATTCCCGGCAATGACTTCGACACGGTTGCCGAGGATATCGCCGTTTTCTGTCACAACGTGATAGGTTGCGCCATTGATGATGCGCGTGTTCTCCTCGAGGGTAATGCTTCCTTCGGCCGCCGGGACAAACAGATAGATGCTGCTGGAAACAAGCCCCAATTCGCCGGTAATATCGTAAACCATGACCTTCTGGCCGGCCGAAACGTCGAGCAGTTTATCGGGTGTGCCGACCGATCCGGTCGTGCGGAGGTAGAAGTCGATATTGGACCCCGCCTTCATATTCAGCGCGGGACCGTTGCCGTCGAGCAGGCTTCCGCTGTAATCATGCATCGTCATGCTGATGCTGCCGAGCGTCGCCTCAATATAATCGACATAGTACACAACGCCGCTCACCGTGACGATATGCATCGTCAGCGCGTTTTCGGAAGCGGGTTCGACCCTGCCGTCGGAATAGACCTTGGTTAGATTCGGCAGCCTGATCATCACACTGTCGCGGAGCCACTCGCCGCTTTCGTCGTCCTGAACGTATGTGCGTTCAACGACCGTTACGCCGCCGGTATGTGTCACGGTGTCCCTGTATACCATGAGTTGTTCAGTCTTCGTGCCAATCTGGGTGATTCCGTCCTCGGCGTAGATCGGCGTTTCACGCGTGTCCGAATGCTGACTGCTTGCCACGTTGATTCCAGTCACTTCGGTCCAGCTTGCACCATCATAATAATAGTAATTGCCCGCCGCATCCGTCGCAATCACATCGGTCAGCCGTTCAAGATAGACTTCCTTGTTTACCGTCATCTCAAAGGCGGCACCGGCGTTTTCTACTGCCTTGTATTCATAATAAATCGCATCGAACGCATCGCCTGTGATATCGGCCAGCGTGACCGGCGTCCCCTCATACACGAGATTGCCGCCAATCAGCATAAACACGTTGGAATCCTCATCCGTGTATTTGCCGTTATCGAGATGATAAATCCAGTCGAGCGCTTCCGCTTCGGTCAGGTCGTCCACCGCATAAAGCGTGCCTGCATAGATCAGTTCGTCACCAACCAGCTTAAACACGTTGCCGTTCATATCGGTGTAAACGTCTGCGTCTCCCATCTCGTACACGAGCCGGAGCGCGTCCGCAGCGGTGCCGGCAAATTCATGCTCGCCGGTAGGCAGGCCGGTCACAGAATCGACGACCGGCGTCACCTCAAAATATCTGCCGAGTGCGACCCATCCGTCGTAGTTGTTCAGCAGCCAGGTCCGTGTTTCCTCTCCGCTGATCAGGAGCGGCGAAACGTTGTCCTTCATTCCGGTGTAGACCAGTGCGTTGCCCGCCTCGTTGAGCTGGTAGATATAACCGTCGTCGTCGATATAATACGGGTTTTCCGCATCGACGCCATACACAAAATAGAGCGAATATGTTTTGTTGTCCTGCGCCGCGGTAAAGGTCTTTTCTTCGCCGTTCTGCTCATAGACGCGGTCCGACGTGTCCAGAATCTGCTGCTCCAGTTCCGAAAGCAGATAAAAAACCGTTACATACGTGTCGTCGAGCGCGTACTTCTTGCCCGTGTACGAATACTGCGTGCTGCTGACTTCCTCATACAGTCTGCCAATGTCGTCCCGGTACAGCGTGCGCGGATCGTCCGGAATTATCACCCGCACAAGGTCGTCTCTGCTGTCCAGGTCCGGCAGGTCCTCCGGCGAATCATAATACTGCAGCGCGCAATATTCGTCGCCTTCCTCCGGCGTGATATAGACGAACGAGTAGCGGTTGCCATCTTCGTCCACATAATAACCTTCGCCGTCCTTATCAAAGAGGAAACCGGCAACGTTTTCGTCGGTAATCGTGCCGTCTGTTTCGAGGTAAACGATCTTCTCGCCGCTCTTGTAACCAATCACCATTCCGTCGAGCACAATCAGCGCGTCCGCAGAAGTAATATTGTAGAGCAGCGCCGGCGTGCCGACATACACGAGATTACCGCTCTCAAGCCGGTACACATTTCCGTTCGTATCCGTGTAATACCATTCTTCGTCGTCGCCGAGCGTAAGATTGTAACGGATTTGAAGCGCTTCCTCCGCCGTAATGCTGTCGTCGAACGTATAAGCCACGCCATCACGCTCGTAATAGTATCCCGAAGCATGGTCCATCAGCCATTCGATCGCACTCTGGCCGGTAATCGTTTCCATCGTTACGCCGGGTTCGGTGCGGATAATCTCGCCGTTTACAAAGCTGTATACATTGCCGTCCGCGTCTTTGAAAGTGCCTGTCCCAAGCAGCTTAAAGAGTTTCAGCGCCGTCTCTGCGGACACGGCGGCTCCGTCGTGCGTATACCCCGTCACGTTGCCTTCGCCGTCTTTGAGCGCCTGCAGCGATTTGTACGCGTCGGTATCCGCAGGCGTCAGATCGACGGCCGAGCCGATGTATATGAGGTCGGACCCAGAAAGCACATACATGTTGTCGCCGGAATCGTATACGTCGTTTTCGATATTGTAATAGATACGCAGCGCGTTTTCTTCCGTTACGAACGTCGTGAAGAACGCACCGTTGTAATAGTAACTGTCGCGTCCATCCAACAGCTCCGCACGGACGATCGAGCCGTAGATTTTCTGCACGACGCCTTCCTTTGCGCCGGTGTAGGAGAGGTCCCCGCCGTCGAGCGCAAAGATATAACCGTCTGCATCCGTGTAGAGATCGTTCTCCATCGGATAGAGCAGCGCCAGCGCACCGGCGCCCGTTATGTCAACGGCAAACGTTTTACTCAAATCTTCCGCGTCATACAGACGGGCGGCGGTATCCTCAACTTCGCCAATCATGTCGTCTGCGGAGATTTGCGTAACAACTATGTCCGCCATCTTTCCGGAGTATTCATATGTTGTGACGGTCGTCGTAACCTCGCCGACAGTCACCGACGTGCGTATCACGTTGTAGATATACCCGCCGACGCTGACGGTCAGTGCGTTTCCTTCGCCGTCCTGCGTCAGCACTTCCGAACCTTCCGGCAGGGTTGCCTCGCCGTAGGTCTGCGCCATGTCGTCCGGGAGCTCCGTGCTTTCATAAACCAAATTGCCGTCCGCATCGACCGTATAACGGTTGTCCGTTTCGTCAATCTTGAAATATGTACCGTAATCGTCGGAAATCTGTTCATAGAGCAGATATGCCGCTTCGCCGCCTGTGATTGCCGTTCCGTCGACGAATACAAAATTCTTGCCGTTCAAACTGTAGCCGACGATCATGCCACGCAGGGATTCGAGCGCCTCGTCCCCCGTGATGAGCGTGTCGGCAGGCGCACCCTGATACACAAGTTCGTTGCCGTCGAGCAGATAGACGTTGCCTTCCCCGTCGATATACGTCGGGTTCGTCTCGTCCACACCGTACACCAGCTTCAGCGCATCGAGTTCCGTCAGATCCCTGCTGAAGATATAGGTGACCCCATTGTCCGCCGTGCAGGCATAGTCCGCATTGGCAAGCAGCCAGTCTTTGGTCGCCGTGCCGGAGATATCGGAAACCCCCGCGCGGCGGCAGATCAGCTTGCCGCTTTCAAAGAAGTAAATATTGCCGTCGGCATCCTTAAACGTGCCCGTGCCGCCGAGGTTGAATATCTGCAGCGCTTCGTTCTGCGTCAGGCTTACGCCCGCATCGGTCTCGTAGCCGGTGATGTTGCCGTCCCCGTCCACGACCGCGTCGAGGAAGAAGCCGTCTTGAATCAGTTCGATTGCGCTTTCGCCGGTGATGTCCTCCACGCCGGCCCTCGTGCCGGTGTATACGAACGCGTCGCCCTCCAGCCGGTAAATATACCCGTTGGCGTCGGTATAAATCACATAGCCATCCTCGTCGACGGCAAGCGAGTTGTATTTGGACACTTTCCCGAGTTGCGTCGCGTTGAGGTAGTCCGAGTGGTATTCATTGCCGTCGTACTTCGCCGCAAACGCCTTACCGCCGATCTGGATATTTTCGTTGATCATCACGGCGATGCCAGTCGTGGTCACATACAGCGTTTCCGTAACACGGTACCCGGAAACCGAACTCACCATGTTGTTTTCCGGGATTTCGTTGACGGCCTTAATCGGGATATCCTCGATGCGGCCCTGGATGTTCAGCACCGCTTCGGCATACCCCTGTTCCGTAGCGGTCAGCGTCTTGAGGACCCATGCCCCGTTTTCGTAGACATAGTCTTTGTATTCCGCAGTATAAGTCGTTTCGCAGACCGGCGTGCCAAACGTAAGGATGTAGTCTTTCTGCGGATTGCTGGTCCCTTCGTTTTGTTCCTTGCTTTCGTTTGCGGTAAGCATCAGCGACAGCGGCACCGCCGTCGTGCAGTTGATATTCAGATAATAAGAATACAGCGCGGTGTTGCTGACCCAGTAGTAATTCGTGTCGTCCTTCTCATAGGCGAACACCGCAAAATAGAATCTTCCGTCGTCGTGCGCTTCCCAGGAGCCGGAGCTTTCCCGTACCGTACTTTCAAGGGACATCGTCCAGTACTTGCCCTTAAGCGATTCATAGACGGCGTTTAAAGCATCGTTGCCGGAAACGGAATAGTTGTCCGGTACGTAGTAGATTCCGTTAACGGACTTGATATCCAGCACGTTCCCGCCGCAATACCAAACTCTGGCGTTGTAATCGTATGTGATCGTCGTCGACGCCAAACCTGAAATGCCGAATACTTTATTCGCCCTGCTGACGGACGTATCGATCACGCTGCCGTTGTAATTATCCTTTATAATCTCATAATACGTAGTACCGCTGGTCATCGTGACCGTGTGCGGCCCGTCGTCGTCCGTCATCAGGTTGTAGGACTTCACCGTATCGTTGCTTGTGCCGGACGTAATCGTGACCGAACCTTCCAGCAGATAGGCGGCAAACGTATCGTCGCTCGTGTCATAGGCAATCAGGTAATACGTGCCGCTTTCGTCAATCTGCGGTCTGAGTCCGGACGCATAGTAATACGTCAGCGTGCCGTAACTCCACCAGTAAACCAGTGAAACAACGGAATCCGTCGATGTGTATTCGGGAACGCCTTCGTTGCTTAGTACGACCGTTGTCGTGGAGATTACAAGGTCGATACTGCCCGCACTGTTATGAATATTGGTGTAAAGCCATTCTCCGCTGACGGCCGAAAGCAGGACCTCATAGCTGCAGTCCTCGTCCACCGTCAGCTTGCCCGTTGCAAGGTCGATGGAGACGCCGGCCGCCAGCGTGATGCTGGTCACTTCGCCTTCGTCGTTGGTCGTAAACTCGTAGTCGCTGACAGCAAAATCTACGCCGCCTTCGGTAATCCTCGCGACATTGCCAAGCGAATCGGTGTATAGATAGGTTCCATTGGGCAGTTCGAAGCAATAGAGGTCGTTTACAGGGTTATAACTGACCAGATAGTAATTCAGCGCGTCGATGCCGGTGATCGTGACGTTTTGCGACAGCGTCGCCAGCGCGTCGACGATATATTCCAGCGTGCCGGGGACCGGCATGCTGATCGTGTTGGTATTCGCCAGCTGATATACGCGGATTCCCTGGGGAAGATCGATCTCAATGTCCCCGGTGTCCGAAACGATGGATACCATGCGCATGTCGACGCCGGCACCATCCGAGGCGTCCTCGCCTTCCCATGGACTGGACGACCATTCGGAGGAGCTGAGCAGCACCAGTTCCGCCGCAGTCAGCATCATGTAAATATCGCCCTGCGCAGAAATATTCACATAGGAAGCGCCGCCGCTCGTGTTGAACAGATACGCGTTTACACTCTGCGTAACGGTCGTTTCCCCAACCTCGTAAGACGCGGCGCCGATGCTCCCGGCGTTTGTAATGGTCAGCGCGGCAGCCCAGATCGGCGAAACGTTGGCGCCCGCCGAAATCGACGTGACTTCCTGCACCGCAGTCAGCGCGCCGCCCGTTTCCCCTGTCCAGAGGAAGCTGACCGCGCCGCCGCTGTTGGAAATCAGCCCGTTGATGCGCAGGCCGCCGTCCTGTTCGTTGGTCACCGTGATCGAAGGCGAAGTTACCGCACTCTTGCTGAGGGTAATGCCGTCCGAAGTGCCGTATGACGAAGGAAGCGATACGGGGAATCCGTTCTCTCCGCGCACCGTCGGCTTAATGAAGTTGGTGTTTTGGACCGTAATCCCGGAAAGCACAACGTTCAGCCCCGTCCGGTTTGTGATGGTCACTTCGGGAATATACGACTGGTCGAAAATCTTCAGCGTGCCGATGTCCGCATACAGCAGCGCCTGGCCGGGCAGCGCGTTGGAAATCTGTGTGAACAGAATGGACTCCCCGGTGATCGTCCAGATGGAGGTTTCGTTTTTCAGTCCGACCTGACGGACGGTGTAGTTGTTCTCCGATCCGGAAATATCGATGAAGATACCGCCGGCAGCGTCGCCAAGGTGCAGTTCCGTGCCGTTTGCAACAGCAGCGCTGCTTTCAAACTCGAGGTCCTCGCTGCCCCTCTTCTTCTTTACGATAAAGCCGGACGTGTTACGTTTGTCTTCCGTGCGATCGTTGTCGTACGTAGCCTTTGTTACGACAATCTTCGCGCCGATCAGCTTGACGCCGGATTGGATCGCTGTGGTCGTCGTAATTTTGCCGTTGATATCTACTCTTGCAACGGCTTCGCCGATGGCATTGAGCCGTGCCGTCGCCACACCATAGATGTTGGCCGAGCGGTATGCCGGTTTCGAGGACGCGGCGATATAGGTGTTGTCGTGCCCCGTGATGCTCGCATAGGAGACCTTCGTTTCGGACGTGATGTAAATATCCATGTCGGTCTTCGCATCCACGTCCGCGCCGAGCGCTTTGCCGTTTGCATAGGTGTATGTATACACGTAAAGCTCGCCAATCATCGACTTGATGTTGACATAACGCCCTTCGATCGAAGCCAGGCTGCCGGAGCTTCCGGCAATCGTGACTTTGCTTACAAGGTCAACGTCTGTGTTCGCATAGGAATAAGGACGCACGCCCAGTCCGCTCGTGTTGACCTCCACCTTGGCGACGAAGGAATCGATGGACGCGTTTGAGTAGATATTGACCGTATTGAAACGATCCTGTATCGACACGCCGGCTCCGATTGTAACCAGCGAGGACGAGTCTACGTCCGTCGTCGCTTCCGCATCGCCCAGGGCGACCACGCCGCCGGAAGAAATCTTCGAATAGGTGTAAATATCGTCGTTTTCGCCCGAAACCGCTTCGATCAGCAGATCGCCGAAGTCGGCGTACAGGCTTGAATTCACGCCGACGCCCACGGTAGTGGAGCGGGTAAGGTCGTTGACCGCCTTGAGCGTGCTGCCGGAGAAGAAACCACCGCCGTCGGCATACGTCTTTGCATACATGTCCGCGTTGGATTTTGCCTGGACGGTCAGGCTGCTGCCCGCGGACAGAGCGCCGGTGATGTCGATCGCGTTGAGCACGCTGATGGTGTTGGAACCGTACATGCTGCCCGCGTTGACCCCGAAACCAATCTGCGTTGCGGTTGCGTTGGATGTCGCCTTAGTATAATCCTCGCTCTTTACGCTGATGCTTCCGCCCGCCGTCACACTCGAATTCCCGTTGACATACGCGCTGGTCGAATAGTACGACGAGGTCGGAAGTTTTGATTCGGAGACAGCGATCAGCGCCGCGGTCGTGCCTTTCTGGACCACGGAACTTGCCGAACCGGAATTGTATGCACGGATTGTTGCGTTGCCCGCGGCTTCCACGTTCGCACCGCCGCCGATGCCGGCTGAAACCGTCTGCCGGCTGTCGCTTGTGCCCAGGTAAGTCTCCGCCTTGGTGGAAGAGCCGGAAACGAGGCCAATTCCGCCCGCTTCTTCGCAGAACGCATAAGCCGTTGTGTTTCCAATGGCCGTGATGCCGACGTCCCCGTTCGTCGTCTGGATGTCCGTGCCGTAAACGTATGCCGAAACGGCGTCGCCCGTCGTCGCAACAGCTCTCAGACTGCCGACCGTCAGCAAGCTGACCGACAGGCTCTTTTTCGCCGTGGCGTTGGACGCCGTAATCGTTTTTGCCTTAATTGTAAGCGCATATGCCGTGATGGAACCAGAGCCGCGGATATAGGCGCTGTTCACGCTTGTTGCATACGACCGCGCTTCGTTGACGGTCACACCAATCAGCGAAAGGTGCGCGCCCGCACCGGAACCGCCGACGCTCGCCTCCGCCTTTCCAAAGTCGCCGGTATTGAAAATCTCACTGTTTACGTTGACCGACCCAAGCGCCGTAATCGAACCGGTCGTATTGATGTAAGCCGACTGGCTGATGTTGAGCCGCGCTTCCACATAGTTGACCGCAACTTCCAGCGCACTGACCGAGAAGTCGTGCGTCCGGCCCGTCGCGCTCGAGCAGGCATATCCTTCGGTCAGGATGTTGATGCTGCCGGAAACCGTCATCGATCCGCTGCCGCGCAGCGAGCTGGACGCGGAAACATTGTTCGCTGCAAACGCTTCGTTTGAATTGATGTCCGCCAGCGAAACGCCGACACCGCCGGCCGCTCCGGTCGCGGCATATGCGGTTGCATAGTAGGTCGTGCTTATGCTCAGCGACCCGGTTAGCATCGTTGCACCGGTGCTGTCGATATACGCCTGGAACGTGCCCCGCGCATAAGCGTAGGTCACAAGAAGCGAAACATTGAGCACGGAAATGGCATACTGTGAAGTAAGGATGTCCGCGTTGGCATAGGAGCGCGCCGTCGTCGTAACGGAAACCGCGCCGCTCACCGCCAGCGCCGCGCCGCTGATATAGGCGCGCGACGTTGCCGTAACCAGCGCCTGCGCAAAGCTGGCGGTCCCGTTGACGAATGAAATACTAATATTGGGCTTCGAGCCGGTGCTGCCGACCTCGGCGACCGCGCCGGTTTCGTTGCTGTTGTTCAGCGAAGTGGAAACTTCAACGCTGTCCGCCATCAGCGAAACATTTTTAATATACGCATCCTGCACGGCAGTCACTTTGGCGTAGGATTCGTTGAGCGCGACTTTCACGCCGCTGACCGAAATCGCAACCCCGCGCACGACCGCGTAGGCCGTGGCGTTCCCGCCCGAGCTTACCTTGACCGCCGCCGCAATGATACTGCCGCTGCCGCTGATATACGCCTTTACGGTCGACTTGGATTCCGCAAGACTGATATTTGCGCCAACGTCGTAAACGCCCGCCTGCAGGCCTGCCGCGGCAGGCGTCAGATCCGATGTGGCGTCGGACGTAAAGCTGGTAATCACATAGATGTTGCCGGCGTGGATTTCGCCGCTGGTGAGCAGAGCAGCCTCAAACGTGCCCTCGGCGTACGCATATCCGCACATGAGTCCCGCGGACGCGTAAGCAAACGTAATATTGTCCACCTTTGCCGAAGCGGTGGATTTCCCGTAGCTGTAAACACTCAGCGTGCCGGCCACATTCAGGTTTGCAGCGTCCACCTTGGCGCGGCCCGTTGCGTTCGCCGTCGCGGTCACAACATTGGCCTTCACGGAGACGACGCCCGCCGAGGCCGAGAAGATGTACGCCTGCGCCATGGCGGAGAACCTGCCGCTGACGGTATCGGTCAGCCGGTCGGTGATCTGCAGCAGGAATGTCGAATACGACGAGAGCGTTGTGTTCTGCCGGGACGTCACGTTCAGCCAGCCCGTCAGGGTGATGGCCGCGCTGCCGGTGACCAGCGCTTCCTGAACGCTGGAAAGCAACGCGATGGCAACCGAAATGTTGACGACAAGCCCGCCGACACTGGCGTTGGCGATAATCGCATACGCGCGGGTGTTCCCCTCGGCGTACACGCTCAGGTTGACGGCGTCAATCGTCCCGCCGACGCCCTGAACAGCCGCCGTATTCGTTGAAGCGTTGATAGCGACGGCAAAGTTGAGCGCAATCGACGCAGCACCCGCCGTGCCGGTCACGACCGTAACAATCGCCTGTGAATTATAAGGATTCGACGCGGTGCCGGCGTTAACGCTGATGGAATTCGCCTTGACGACGGACCCTGTCGCGTCCAGCATGGCGCGGTTCACGGATTTTATCTGCGCAAGCGCGACCGTCGCGCCGACCGCAACGCCGCCGAGCACCAGTCCGGTGGTGGTCACCGTCGTGTCGCCGGAGAGCACGGAGGTTATCGTGATGCTGCCGGCCTCGACGTTCGCGCGGTAGAGCGCCGCGCAGCCGACCGCCCGATTGAAGCCGAGGGCGACGATTCCGTTGACCGCAACGGCGCCGCCGGACACACCGATGCCGAACACGGTCGTAACGCCCGCAACATCACTGCTGATATTCACGCCCGAAGCCTTGATGGAACCGGCCGTGGCGGCGGACGAACCTGCGACCGGCGTGCCGGAAGGCGTCAGGCCGATATAGGTATATGCATCGAGAAGATTGATCACGATCGCCAGCGTCGCGCCGACCGCAACGCCGCCCACCGAAACGCCGATGGTAAACGCGCTGGCATTTGCGATATAAGTTGTTTTAACGAGCACGTCCGCACTCGGCGAGTCGATGGTAACGCCCTGCCCGATGAACGTGTCCACACGCGTGCGGTTGATCGTGAGCGCCATGCCCGCGTTGACCGCGACCGCGCCGCCCGCAATGGAGGACGCCGCCGCAATGGCGTTCGTGCAGCCGTTGGTCGTCACCTTGATATTGCCGGTCACGTTTGAAATGTTCGCCGTGCCCGCGATGGCGGACATGGCCGTCGCCTGGAAATAGGTGACCGCGCCGGAAACGGCAACGCCGACAAACCCGCCGCTGACCGCCAGCGTCCCCGTGATGACCTGGCCGAAATCGACGCCCGCATGGACTTCCACATTCCGCGCCGCCGCAACGTTGCCCGCGATAACCGCGTTCACTTCTGTAAACACGAGCAGCACGGCGATTGTAACGCCAACGCCGACCAGACCGCCGCCGCCGGTCACCGAAATGAGCCGGATGGTGGAGGTGTCCGTGTCGAAAATCAGGTCCGCTACCTTATCGTTTACACTCTGCGTGTCGTCGTTGATGTTTTCGATATCCTTGGCTTCGGAGCCGGTGGATGCGCTCACCTTAACGGTCCCGTTCGGGGCGCTGAGCACCGCGCCGCTTTCGACCATCGCGTTGACGTTGCTGAAGAGCACCGATACCGCAAGCCCAACGCCGACGCCCGCGTAGGCGCCCACGCCGAACGTGCCGGCGATCATGTTCGCGTTCACGCGGTCGCTCGAGGTGATTTCGATGTTCCCGCCGTTTGCCGTCACCGCGGCGGAAGCGTACACCATGGCCGACGTGGAATCGCTCAAATCGCCGATCCGCGAGGAATGAACCGCCGAACCGTCGACCGTCTGATCGTAGGTATCGTCGTTCATCGCGTCTTCCGAGCCGTCGTCCGACTGGCCGTAGCTGCTGCTGTCCGGGTCGAGGTCCGACGTGTTCTGGCCGTCGCCCTGCAGCAGATCGGTCAGGCTTTCGCCCGGCTTGCCGGACGTTGCGTGCGGGTTCGCATTTGCGAAAATATCGTCTACCTGCTGCTGCGGGTCCATGGTGTCGATGTCGGTCATTACCGCCGTCTTTTCGCCGGAATAGTTCGCCGGCTCCATGACGTCGCCGTTCAGACGGTAAAGCGTGGACGTTTCGCCTTCCGTGTATTCGTAAAGGCGATTATTGTCCTCGTCGAGGTATACGTAATAAACTTTTCCGTCGTGCTCGTACTGCTCCTGCGCCTGCGAGGCGTAGATGCCGTCGTGCACGTCCTGACTGATCTTGTTGCCGGTCACGACGACGGAGAGCGAAACACCGACGCCCGCGACGCCGCCGCCGCCGACCGAAGTCACAATGGAGAGCACGTCGCGGCTCGAATTCGCCGTAACGAGCACACTGCCGCCTGCCACCGCTTCGTTGCTCGCGCCGATAGAAGCTTCGACCGTGTTGAAGCTGAGGCTGAGCAGCAGCGAAACGCCGACACCCGCGACACCGGCCGCGCCGATGGAAACGACGACGGCGACCAGGCCGTAATCGTCCTCCGCGTCGATGCGGATGTCTCCACCTGCGGTGAGTTTTACGCTGCTTTCCGTGTATGCTTTTGTAACGACTTTTGTGATGAGGATGTCCAGCGTGCCGCCGACGCCCGCCGTACCACCGACCGCAGCGCCCGCCGCATCCGCCGTGACGAATTCGGAAGAGTTTGCGGCAATCTTGATATCTCCGGTAACCGCCGTGATTTCAGCGTCGGCATGAATATAGGAAAGCGTTTGATTGTAGAAATAGGTAATCACGGCAATCGCCGTCACGCCCGCCGTGCCGCCGACGCCGACTGCGAGCGCCGCGTTGACCAGCAGCGAATCCGTGCCCGCCGCAACCAGTACGCCGCGCTGCGCGTTCGCCGTACCGCCCAGCGCCGCCGTTACGACGTTTGTAAACACGAGCGCATTCGCGCCGCCCGCCACGCCGGCCGTGCCGGCCGCGCCGAACGCAATGGCCAGCAGGAAGAGTTCGTCGTTTCCGTTCGCGCGGACGAATATGCTCCCACCCGCGTTGATTACGGCAAGCGCGCTGACGTCCGCCGTTACGGTTTTGCTGAATACCAGCGCGACGATCGTCGCGCCGACGCCGACCGTGCCGGCCGCGGACAGAGAGCCCGCGAGATTGATGATAAACGAATCATCGTCCGCGTCGACATCCACGTCGCCGCTGCAGAGCTCTTCGCTTTCGCCGTCCTCGGAGACCGTGTAAAGCTCCGTGCCGGTCGCGGTGATGTTCGCCGAAGGCTGCACGAGCGCGCGGACGATGTTGCGCATCACCAGCGTGTTGATTACGCCCGTAACCGCAACCGTACCGGCAAACGACGCGGAAACCGAAACAAGCACCATGTCTTCGGATGCGGTCGCGCTGATGATTACGCCGCGCCGCCTGGCTTCGCGGTTCGGCACCGCAATACCGCTTCCCGCGCCGCCGGAAAGAATCGCCGCGCTCTGCCCGACGATGGATTCCACCGTGTTGAGATACACGACCGTGGAGATTGCCGCACCAACGGCGTTGCTGCCCGCCGCGGCCAGCCCGCCGGTAATCACATAGGTGTGGTTATTCAAGTCGGCAATCACGCCCGCGGAACCACCCGCGGTGAGTGAAGAACTCTGTCCAATTTCGCTGCGGACGGTGTCGAGGCCGACAAGCACCGGAATCGTGCCGGAAAGCGCGTTGGAACCGGCCGCGCCCATTGCAAGCGTCAGCATCAGCGCCCAGTTTTCACCGGTCGCCTGCACCAGCACGTTGCCGTTTGTGGACGTGAGACTTGCACTTGCGCCGACGAGCGCCTGAATCGTGCGTTCCAGAATGTTAACGCTGATCGTCGCGCCGACAGCGTTTTGGCTGCCGCCGCTGAGCGCCATCGCGAGAACGAACATCCATGTCTTGCCGGACGCGCTCACGCCGACGTCCTGCGCGGCGCTGAGGACCGCGTCTGCGTCGACCTGTGCCGTCGTCTGGTTCAGCGCAATCAGCACGCCGAGCGTGCCCGCAACCGAGGTACCGCCGCCCGCCGCCGAAGCAGCGGCAAGCACGTCGATGAGTTTATCGGAAGATTCTGCGCTTACGGAAACCGCGCCGGCCGTGCCGGTCAGTCTCGCATGGCTGCCGATTTCGGTGAGCACGACGGTGTTGGTGATGATTACGACGATCGTCCCGCCAACCGCCGCTTTGCCGCCGCTGGCCGAGATGGAAAGCGCAATAAGCATCAGTTCGGATTCCGCCTTTGCGCCGATGGCCACGTCCGAACCCGCCGTAATCACTGCATATTCGCCGACGGTCGATGAAACATGGTTGTCCATCACGATGACGTCGATGTCCCCGCCGATGCTCGTCCCGCTCGTGGCGATGCACGCCGCGACGGTGATCGCCATGAAGTCCGCGTTGGAAAGCGCGTTCTGCGTATAGCTGCCGCCCGCGGTTATAACGGCATGATCGCCTACCCCAGCGTGCACCTGATCCGAATTGGCCAGTGCGGCGACCGTCAGACCGACGCCGACCTTGGCTGGGCTGGCTGAAATCGCACCGGCAATGATGCGCGCGGTGGTGTCCGAAGTAGCGGTGACTTCCGCGTCCCCGGTCACGTCGATGCTTGAACCTTCGCCGACAAGCGCCTCGATTGTGTTGTAGAAGAACACGAACGCCATCGATCCGGCGACCGAAGCCTTCCCTCCTGAACCGCCGCTGATTGCGCCCGCGATCGATTCGGCATAATAGTTATTGGAAGAAAGGAAGTTGAGCAGGTCGATCGCGTCGAGCACGGTGTCCGTGCTGACGTTGATTGAAATTTTATAGCCGTCGCTGTCGCTTGATCCCTTCTTGATATCGATAATTCCCTTGTCCGCATCCGCGGACGCGTTGGTGGAGTCCGTCAGCAGCAGGCTCAGGTCGAACGTCGATTCATAGTCCGAGAAATCGACGCGCAGTTTCGCCGCCCGCAGCAGGAACGACTGCGCCGTAACCTGCACGTTTTCGCCGAGCGCGGCCTTCACGTCGTTGCGCGCGTAGATCAGCGCAAACGACGCGCCGATACCGACCGACGTTCCCTTGGAGATGCTCAGTCCGCCCGCGCGAATCGCCAGCTTGCTCTTGTCCTCGGCGGAGAGTTTCACTTGACCGTTTCCGGCGGTGAGTTTTGCGTTGTCTGCAACGTTCACGCTTGTTTCCGCTTTGGAAACGATGATCGCCAGCGCACCGGAAATCGTCATGTCGCTCGAGCTGCCCGTGACCGAGCCGGCCAGCGCCTGCGCGCCGAGCAGCCCCTTGTATTTGCCGTCCATGTTCTGCGTGAGCTGCGCCTCGGCGCTGAGATCGCCGCTAAGGGCGCTTACCTCGCCGCCGATTGAAACGGACGCTTTGTTTGCGTTGACGGAAACGGCCGCGCCGACCGCAATCGAGTTGCTCTTGGTTGCGAGGCTCATCGCCACGCCAGTGCCGAGAGTCCTGAAGTTTCCGTCGTTGTCCGCCAGAATACCAATCGTGCCGGCGGTGAATTTGCCGGAAATATCGACCAGCGCTTCGTGATGCGTGATGTTCACCGCGACGGCCGCCGCCACCTGGATCTTACTGGACTGCGTCTGGTTGTTCGTACCTGTCAGACCGCCGGTGGTGTTGCTGGAGGAAGCGCCGTTGGCCTGGCTCGTCGCGCCGTCCGGTGTGCCGGTCGTGGTCGTGTCCTGGCTGCGCATGGCGTTGGTGGAAAGCGGCAGGTTGTTGTTTGCGGTGGTGGTGTTCGTTCCGCCGTCCTGCTGGGTATCGTTATTGTTGTTCAGCTCGCTGTTGATCTTGCCCGCGGTCTGGTTATTACCGTTGCTGCCTTCGACATCGTCGCTGGTGTAGTTGCCCTGCGCAATATCGTTCGCGGTCTTTTCAACGCCGTCCGTGCCTTTGCGGAACTTGGAAAGCATACGATCCATGTCCGCGCCCATCGCGGTCGCGATCGCCTGGCTTTCATCCGCGGCATATACATATGAAAGGATGCGTGCCGTTCCGCTGACGTTTCCTTCGCCTTTGAAGGACGCGTTCACATCGGAATAAGAAATGTTCACGGCAACCGCTGCGCCGATGGCGGTGGACGAGCCGACCGCAAACCCGCTGGCCTTGGTCAGCGTCGTATCGGTGAGTTTCGCGCCGAGATAGAAGTTGACGTAATCCGCGTTTTCCGCCGCGGCGGGGTCGCCGTCTTCGTATTCGGCCTTGTCGAGATTGACGGTGTCCAGCCCGGTGGTCGTGATCTTTGCGCCGCCCTCCACATAGGCCTTGACGGTGTTGTATACGAGGCCGACCGCCGCGGACGCATCGAGCGCGATATCCTTCGCAGCGCCGGTGTCCTCCGTGCCGTCCGAACTCGTTTCGTTGTCCGTCCCGGAAAGCGGGTCGGTCCCCGAAACGGAAACCGTTTCAAGATCATGCCGTCCGTTTGCGCCGATGTACATCGTGCCGGACGTAACGCTGCGGTTGCCGCCGACGCCGGCTTCAACCGTAAAGTATGCAATATTGAGCGTGAACGACGCGCCGACGCCGACGCTCTTGCCCTTGCTGGTCGTGTTGGTCTGCGTGGGCGCGGTTTCACCCGTCGCCAACGCGCGGAACGTGGCGGAAACCGAAATGTCCGCATCCGGCATATAGAACGTATAGACGTTGTTGGCTTTGTCTTCCGCCGTCACGATCTGCTTGGTCGTAGGCGTGCCGTCGACAGTATAGGTGTACTCCAGTTTGTCGAGTACGTAACCTTCGGAGGGTGTCGCCGTCACCAGCAGACGGTCGCCCATCTTGGCGGTCGCAGCCGCCTGCTTGGTCAGATCCTTGACCGACACCGTTCCGTTCGTCTGGGTGGGAACGGTAATATTCTTTAAATCTTCCTCAAACTGCGCGCTGATAGTGATGGTCGCGTCCTCGGGAAGCGCGTCGTCCCCGCTCGGCGCAACATAGGTGTACGTCCCGTCGCCGTTGTCCGTAAGCGTAATCGTTTCGCCCGTGTCGCTGCGGACGGCTTTGAGCGTGTCCGTGCTGAGCTTGTAGCCTTCGTCCGGCGTTATGGTCAGCGTGTTCCCGCTGACGGTAACTTTGCCGTTTTGCATCGAGCCGACGATGAATTTGCCTTCCGTGGTCGAGTCGTACTGCGTACCCGCGCTGCTGCCGTCGCCGGTGTCGGAACTGCCGCCCGCCGTGAGGTTTTTGTCTGCCATGCCGTCGCTGCCGACCGCCGAGGATGCGACCGAATCGAGCTTCTGGCGCGCATATGCGTCGATCTCCGTGTCGCCTGCGACAACGAGCGGATACTGCGACGAATCGGCAACCTCGCCGAGGTATGCCTGCGTATTGCCGGTTATAATCGCAATCGCCGCGCTGCCCGCAACGCCAACGCTCGAAGCGCCCGCGCCTGCGACGGCCTGCGTGGTAAATTCGTTGCCCGGTCCAAGATCGGTTTCCTCAATCGGCAGGTCGAGCCAGCCGGAAAGCGCGTCCAGCGCGGCGGTCGTGATGGCCTTGCCAGCGTCCTTGAGGACCTGTGTAATCTTTGTTTTGAGCTGTGCACCGACGTCGCTCTTGAAGAACGCCATGAGCTTGTTGACGTCGATGATATCGGCAAAAACCTCGTTGGCGATGTTCGCGGCCATCTTGTTGACCTGGTCGCTGAACGTCAGCGGTTCCGGGCTGCTCGAACCGGGCGTAACCGCTTCCTGCACCTTTGCCAGCACCAGATTGAGGACCGCCTGGGTCACTTCCTGTTTGACCGCGTCCGTCAGGTCGGTCCCGAGCGTCGCGAGCTTGCTGGTGATTTTCGCTTCAATATCCGTCGAAACCAACCCTTCGAGCCCGGTGCCCGAAAGCAGCGTGTCCACAGAAGTTCCGACGATGTCGCCGATCAGGTCCGTAATCGTATCGTCCAGCGTGGTTTCGTCAAGCAGGTCCGAAAGCCCCATCGCGTCGGCCAGCTCGCCGATCATGGCGGTGATCGCCTGCTCCACAAGCTTTTCGATGATGTTACGCGGATCGTCGTCTTCCTCCTCGTCCGAAGAGGTGCTCGTCGTCTCCGCTTCATACATATGCGCGAGCACGTGCAGCGAGTTCGCAGAGATCGCCGCGTCGTCGATATGCGCGAGCGTTTCGTAATCTACTATATTGATGGCAACAGCAACGCCAACGCCGATCTTCGCCTTGGTGGCGCTGGCGTTGGCATAGATTGCCGCATCGGTATCCCCGTAAGCCGCAACGGTGATGTCGCCGGCCAGCGTCCCTTCCGGATTGTCCGCCGGGACGAACGCCGTAACGGTAACGCCGCCGCCGATGCAGGCTTCGGCCGTATTCGATTGGATATTGAGGTTGAACCCGGCGGCAACCTGAACGTTGCCTTCGCTGGTCTGTCCGGTCTGCCGGTTGGAACTCAGGCGATTCACCGAGCTGGAGTTCACATTCGAGCTGCCGGTTTTACCCGCCAGCTTTGCGCCGCCGCCAATCCCTTTATCGGCTTGTTTGTCTGCTTCGCCTTCCTCGGCCTCCCCGTCCGCTGAAGACGACGTGCTCGAAGTGCTGGAAGACCGGCTGGAAGCGCCCTGCGACCCCGCGCGGGAAGTGGACTTGAGCGAACTGCGCCCAACCGCCGTGATCTTCACGTTCTTTGCGCGGGCACTGCGGTTCAGCGCCGCCTTTGCGCTGTCGTTGAGCACGGAGATGGCAAACGAAGCGCCGACGCCGACGCTGCCGCCCGCCGCCGAAGCGTTGGCCGCTATTTCGCGCGTGTTCGCGCTCTGTGCTGAAATTGCAAGATCGCCGCCGACCGAAATCAACTGCGCGGACGTGCCGAGCGCGGCTTCCGTATGCGCACCGGAAATCAGGAGCGCGAGCACCGGCGTAATGGAAACGCCGCCCGCGGAGCCCGCCTGTGCTTTCAGCGTTTCGGTATTGGAGTGCTTGGCGGAAATGTCCACGCCGCCGAGCGCGGCGCTGCCGGCCGTGATGATGTCCGCACCGTCCGCAACTTTCGCAATCACGTCGACGCCGATAACCCCGACCGCGATGCCCGCGCCAATACCGACGCGCGACGCTGTGCCGCTGCTGGCGGCAACCGCGGAGGTGGTCGTGTTTTCGCTGGACTCGCTCTTGATCGTCAGCGTTCCGCCGTCGCCGAGCGTAATCTGCGCATCGGAACCAATCAGCGCTTTGGTCTTTGCGCTGACCACGTGCACGGTAATCGCTCCGCCCAAACCGAAATCGCCCTGCGAATATCCGGCTTTGGATTCCGCGGTAAAGACCAGTCCGTTTTCGCCGCCGGAGACCGCCGAGATTTCGAGGCTGTCGGCAATGATCGTTCCGCTCTTGATATATGCGTAATTCTGATGCGTCGTAACGGAGACCGCAATGCCGACGCCGAGTGAAAACTTCTTCTTTTGTGTGGTGGTGCTCGTTTCGCCCGTGTAATCCGGGTCCGTAACAAATTCGCCGTAGATCACAACGTTCATCGGCGATGTATCCCCGCCAACCGGAACCGGCAGTTTATAGGTGTACGCGCCGGAAGCGTCCGCCGTGACCGTTATGATCGCTTCGACCGACGTTTCGACCGTCTTGACCTTCAGAGAATTCGGTTTGAGCATATAGCCCGCCGCCGGGGTGACCGTAATCGTAATCGTGTCGCCGCCGTTGGCATACGCCGGCGCGCTAATCGTTCCGTTCGCGGCCGTGTTGACGGTGATTGCGTGCGCTTTGTCCTGCGCCGTCGCGCTGACGACCAGCTTGATGTTCGGGCCGAGATCGTCCGGCGCGACAAACTGACTGTCGGTCACGGTGATCTGGACGCTGGTGTCTTCAACATACTCGCCCGCGGCAATATCGAAATAGTAGAGTTTCACGGAGATATCGAGGCTCTTGCCGGAGGAAACGCCCGCGGAAGTGAGAGTCAGCGTGACGGTCTCTCCCTCGTTGACCCGCGTGTCCGATGCGGTAAGATATGTCAGCGCGTCGCCGGTGAGTTCCAGCTCGCTCATCTTATCGGTATAGACGACGGAAACGGTCACGTCCTGTCCGGGCATCGTAAAGGAATATTCGCCGTTCGAGCCGGTGACCGTTGCGCCGGTGGCCGTAACGGTCGCCGTTTTACCATCCTCTTCGACAACGGTCAGAACGACGTTGTCGTCCTTCTTCGCGCTGGACGGCCCGCTCACGCCGGACGCCGGAAGCGTAATGCTGTAGGTCTCCGCTTCAAACTGCGCGGTAACGCTGATCGGAACGTCCGTCGGCAGCGTCGTCGGAATCGTGATGTAGTAGTTGTCGCCGGACCCCGCCGTGAGTTCGCCTTCCGTAAGGCCGCTCGTCGGGTCGGTGTAGCTGTATTTGAGCGTGCCCGCGGTCAGTTTATACCCCTGCCGCGCGGCCAGCTGGAACGCCGCCTTGCCGTCGGTCGTGTTGAACGAAACGAACGACACGGTGCCGTTGATGGTCATCTGGATTACGATGGACCGTCCGTCCGCCGTTTCGCGCGTTTGCTCGTGCGTCACCTCGTCGGCTTCGTCCTGCGCGGTCGTGCCGGTTTCCGTCGGATCGACGTCGGCGGAAGAACCGGTGCCGACGGGCGAACCGTCCGCTGAAATCACGCTTTGCGTGCTCGCTTCGGCGTTGAGCAGCAAGTCGCCGCCCGCGGTGATCGTGCCGGTCGTATCGATATAAGCTTTATTCTTGTTTTGTGAGACGGCAACCGAAAGCGCGCCCGTCGCCTGCACGGAAGAACTGCTCGTTTTACCGCTGTTGGTCGTGGATGTTGTCCCTTCAGGAATCTGTTCGAACTCGGCACTCAGCGTCACGTCCCCGGCCGGCATCGTCAGCACATATTGCCCTGCCGCGTTTTTGCAGAGCGTCTGGATACTGGTGCGCCCATCCAGCGCCGCGGAGGCTTTGAGCGTGTCCGCCTTGAGCTGATAATTGGAAGCGGGGTTGACGGTGATGACGATTTCCACGCCTTCATCAGCGCGCTGCGTACCGACGACCAGCGCGCCGTTGGCAAGATCGGATGCAATCGTGATTGCGTATGTGTCGCCCGGGTCGGAAGGCGTTGTAACGCCCTCTTCCCCTTCCGCGCCGGAAGTGCCGTCGTTGAATACGTCCTCCACGCCCGAACCGTCGTCGCCGTCTTCGTCGAACAGTCCGCCGAGGTCCGGGTCGGAATCGTCCGCCGTCTTTGCGCGCATGACGGCAACGATCGTGACCGCCGCGTCCGGCATCTCAAACGTATAGCTGTTCGTTCCGCCGGAAATGTCGACGCTGCGCGTAACGTATGCCTGCTCTCCTGCCGGCAGATAGGTGTACGTCAGCCCGTCGAGGACATACCCTTCATCCGGGGTAACTTTGACGGTGACCGTTTCGCCCGCCTTCACCTTGGAGGGCGTCGTAATCGCGGCGTGCTCGTTCGTTTCCGCCGAGACCGTGTAACCGTCCACGCCGCTGAGCCCTTCTTCGCTGCGCGAAAATGCGCTGGATGCAGCGCCGGTCAGCGTCGTCTGAATTTTTGAAAAGAGCGTTTTTACAATGCCAAGCACGCCGGACATGCTGGAAGAGTCCCCGCTCGACGCGCCCGCGGTGACGGGGTCGGCCGAGGTGGCCTTGGTCAGCACGCGTTCCTGCGCATTGGAATCGATCGTGATGTTTTTATAAGCGTTCAGCGAAGCCGCGCCGCCGACCGACGCGTCGACATTCTGGAGAACGACCGAAATGGCAAAGAACCCGCCGAACGTGTTGCCCGAAGCGGTCGTCCCGCCGGTGCCGCCGGTGCTGTTCGTGCCGGTGCTGGAAGTCGTGCCGGTCGTCTGCGGTGCTTTGTTGGAAGCGATGGTTTTAACGACCGCGCTGCCTTCCGCGTCAAGCGTGATGCTGCCGCCCTGCGAAGTGACGTCGCCGAGCGCTTCCACATGCGAATCGGCAACCACAACCGAGACCGCAAGGGAAATCGGCAGTTTGCCCGCCGTCGAAGTCACCGTCAGCGTAACGTCCGTTTTGGAAGTGAGGTTTACCGAACCCCCGGCCACGATGGATGCGTCCGCGCCCAGAGTAACTTCCGAATTCGCAACGACCACGCCCACCGCCAGCGGCACAAAGAATTTCGCCAGCGACGCATTGGAGGCTTCCGCCGTCACAAGCGTCTTTGCACTGGCATCCACTTTGCCTGCCGCCTCGATGCTGCCAAGAATGGTAATCACAGCGGAGCCGATCTTGACGTTAATGACGTTGTAGCCGGAGCCGAGCACCGGAATCAGCGGATGCGTCTGTGTGCTTTCGGCGCTGATGGCGACCGCGCCGGAGGCAAGCAGCCGCGCGCTCTGCGCAATCGTGACCGATGCGCTGGCCACGACGTCCATGATGCTGATGTCCACGCTCGTATCGTCGTCGATGGGCAGCACATCCTCCGCGGTGGAGTCGAGTTCGAGATCGTCCGCCGAAATGCTGAGCTGCACGTCGCTGTCCGCGGCGTTAATCAGGATATTCGCACCCTGCAGCACGCCGTCCACCGTAATCTCTTTGCCGCTGAGCGTAACGTTGAGGCCGGCGGCGTTGAGATTATGGATTGTAAAGGTGTCGCCGCCGATGAGCAGCCCGGCCAGAAAGCCGCCGCCCTCGATGGTAATGTCCGTCACATCGGGCGGAAGGTCGTCCGCGGAAAGTGCATAATCCACAAACGGCTGGTTCGCCGTATAGAGCCCGTCCGCAATTTCCTCGGCGGTGATGATTACCTTTGCTTTATTGGAAAGCGCGTCGGTGTAGTTCTCCGTGGTGTTTATAACAAAATCGATGACTTTATCCGATTCGTCCTGTAGCGCGATCTCCGGTCCGCTTCCCGTACCGGCGGACGCCGAACTGCTTCCGTCTTCTTTCAGCGTACCGGTCAGGTGCAGCCGGTCCGTGCCGCCGCCGCCTTCGACCGTCGCCTGTGATGCGTTCTGCGCCAGCGAGGTGTCCACGTTGATCAGATCGTCCCCGCTGCCGCCGTCTATGGTTACTGTCCCGCGGCTTGCGTCGTCCGTCGCGCCGCCCGCGCCCGACACGCTCAGCGTATCGTTTCCGTCGCCGCCGTACAGCTCGGCGCTGGAATCGCCTTCCAGCGAAACGTTGATCGTGTCATCCCGGCTCGTGCCGTAGACTGCAACGTCCGCGCCTTTGGCGGAAACCACTTTTTCAAGCGAAAGATACAGCCCGGCCAGCACAACGTTCACACCGTCGATGCAAATATCTCCGTTTACGTTTGCCGTCCCGGCAGATTCCGCGCTGATGGTGTCTTTGTCGATGAGTTCGCCTTCGGCGGGCGTTTCGTAGGAATCTTCCGCAAGGATGTATAATATGAAGTTATCGCCAACGCTGCCGGCGATATTGATATCTCCATCGTATGTTCCGGCTTTCACGGTGATCGTTGCGGACGTGCTGTCCGCCGTCAGCGATGAAAGAACCTTGTCGACCGCTTTCTGGATAGCGTTGTCCGCCGCGCTCACCGTCACCGTCGTCCTGGTCGTGCCGTCGTCCGTCACCGTCGTGTTCTCGTCGGTAACCGCCGTCGGCGTTTCCAGTTCGACCGGTTCGCCCGTCTCGGTAAGCGTGTTGGTCACCGTCGTGTCCGTAACGCTCCCGGTCCCGTCCAGCGTTTCGACCGTCGTCGTGGTCACGGAAGGCAGATCGTTTTCAAATGTGCGGTTCGATTCGTCCGCATCGATGTCGTCGACCTGATTGCCGCTTTCGCCTTCTTCGGTATATTCGTCAACCGTTGCTTCGCCTTCGCTCGCGGCAAGCGGCACCGTGGCGGTCACGTCGTCTTCGCCTTCGGCAAGCGACACAGCCTGCATCCCGAAAAAAAGAGCCAGCACGATAAGCCCCGTTAACAGAGCCCGCAATGCCAGCTTTAGTTTTCCGTTCCAGACCGCCGTCATTCCCGCAAATGCGTCCTTTCCGTAAACCGCCAGATTATATGAATGTTGAATTCTCTTGTGACTTCCCGGTTTATACAAGCCGGGACTCTATCGTCAGCCGCCTGCTTACATAAACAGATACACTGTAATCTTACCCATTAATACTATACATGCTTCCTTTTGTAAATTCCAGTGGTTCGGACGATTTATTACAACGTAATTTTTCGCAATGTCGCTATTCCGGCCAAATCCGCCGCAAAAACGCCTTTCTTTTGCCTTATGTAATTTTTTTCGAATGGTTTGCGCAAAATAATTGCGTCCGTCCAAAGCGGACGGACGCAATTATGATGCCAATCCGCATAACGTCTCAACTTTTTTTGCGAATTATGAGCAGGCCCTTTTGCTGTACTTTATAGTATTTAGAATTTTCCGCGGTCAGAATCGTGGGCCGTTTAATCTTGTAATATCCGCTGGTGTCTACGTCGCCTTCTTCCATGTCGAACATTTCCCGTACTTCCCTGTCGCGGAGATGTGAATCGTTACACGACGGAATGACATACAGCATTTCCTTCCCTTCCGGAGCATCGCGGAACGCCGCTAAATAGCATGAGCGATTGAACGCGCTTGTTTCATAATACCCGGTCATATTCAGCGCCGGCTGAATCGACTGCGGTTCAAACCGCTTATTCCGAAAAGCTTCCAGCCACGGATCGAACCGCTCCATGTGAACGTGTGCGTTTGCATAGTCTGCAAGGTCCATCCAGCGCGGTAAAATCACGGGCGCGGCGGCCGTTTCGCCCTGATCCGATCCATCCGCAATCCGCCTGAAGTGTTTTTTCAGGCCTGCGATCTCCGGTGAAATCTGTTCCGTTGCGGCAGCCACCTGCTGAATCGATCTTTCAATTCGCCATATCGGTTCCGTTCTGGCCGTATCTGCATCGAATTCGTTCTTCTTCTTAAAATGCATGTTTCTCTCTGCCGAATACCGGCCAATCTTTTTCAGTGCGAAAAGGATTAGGAACAAGGCTGCAGCCAGCAATGCAATAAGCATCCAGCTTATAACGTCCTGAAGCGGTTCGGAAATCCACTCCTTCAGCGAAGCGGACTGGATGTCCGTGCTTGCCCCGGCGTCGTTATTCGGGAACGCAATTTCTTCCGCGCTGCTTTCTGCCGGCTGCTGTTCCTTCGTTGCTTCGCCCGCAGGCAGCAGATATGTGCTTACCGCCGCCTGGCCCAATGCGGACAGGACATACGCCGAATCCTTTACCCGGTCGGCCGCCGCCCAGCACACTACGGTTTCTTCGCCAAATTGCAATTCAATTTTCATCCGCCAAGTCGGCGGGACCCCAATTTGTTTCAGATATTGTTCGCTATCGCTCTGCGGTATCCGGACAGAAACGCTTATGACCGCAGCGGTTTCTTCTTCTTCGCCTCGTTTATATGTCAGCCCGTCTTGTGTACCGGTCAGTATGCCGGCAGGCGCGCCGCTTTCATCTGTCAGGTCGAGTTCTTCTCCGTCTTCCAGCGCAAGCTGTATTTCCAGCAGTCCAGCATCCGCCGATTGCTGTTGTTCATCCTGCGTGTCTTCCGGCGCGTCCTGCGAGATTTCCGGTGCGTCCGTCGTCTCGGCAGCCGATTCATCGCCGTCCGCTCTCGCCGCCATCGCCGGGAAGGCCAGCAGAACGCATAAAGACAATGCAAGCCAGGCTTGTCTCCTGCTTCTCACGTTCATATTGTTTCCTCCTGCAACGCAAATTTATCACAAAGTTCGACTCCAATCAGGAAAAACGGCTTCATTTCTTCATCGCTTTGGGTTAATGCGTCGATTTCCAGTTCCATTGCGTTTTCAAATCCAAGCTCCTCCCCTTCAGGATACGCAAAATGAAGGCTCCCCGGCGTTTTCGGGACTACCCGGCCAACCGTTGCATTAAAGCTCTTTAAAAACGCTTTCAGTTCATCATGCCGTATCTGACATTCCGAACCGGAAGAAAGCAGCGGCATTTCATCGGTTTCGGCACGTTCGCCGGAGCCATCGGATGAATGTGTTTCCCCGGCGATAATTACATCGGCCTGTTTGATGCTGTCCAGGAAAGAATTTCGGAGCATCGCCCCGTTTGCGACTTCGTGTTTCGGATGCTCGGAAAACGTTACTGCCGCCGGACTCGCTTCGGTCCTCATCCCCGCGCTGAACATTGTTTTCATAAACGACTTGACCGCCGATGTATCGTCGCCGATCCAGCGTACGATTTTAGAACCGTTCCCGGCAAATTCAATATTCAGCTTTTCAATATCCGCCGTGCTGCCGTCCTTTCCCGGAATCCTTGCCAGCATGCCGGCGTAGTAGACAACCGCCCCGACATAATACGCAATGCGAAGCCGCAGATTAGTCAGGGCAACCCTGTTACTCCCGCTTACCGCAATACTCCGGAGTACGTCGGCAGCCGGCTCCAGCATATCATCTATCTGAATATTGAAGCTGAGCAGCGCTTCAATCAGACTGTATACGTCCTCCGGTTTGAATCTGCTCGCCGTGAGTTCTTCGATTCTTATCGTTTGCCGTCGCGATTTACTCATGTCTGGGTCCGGCACAAGATATTGCTCTTTTAGTTTCTGTACCGTTACGCTTCCAGCCCCTGCCTCCAGTATCTGATTCAGCAGCGACCGGTCCAGGCAGAACGATTTTAGAAAGATTTCCCTTGCGCCAATCCGCAGGGAACTCCCGTGTCCCTGCCATTTTGCTTTTTGTGACTCCGGTTTGTAGCAGATAAAAATGTCGGACGTCCCTCCGCCAATATCGACCGAACAGAAATTAAGTCCAAGCATATCCTTTCCGGAAAGATATTTTGCAACGGCAAGGCTCTCTGTTACCTCTTTTACTCTCCCAGCCAAACCCGTCTTTCGGGAAATGTCTTGAACGATTTCTTTGAGCGCTTTAATATACCCAAGCCGCTTTTCCTCGCTCATCGCCCCTGGGTACGACGCAATAATCTCCAGTTTTTTACACCCTTTTCTGCGCGCGTCCAGCGCCGCAAACAGCGCTGTTTCACGCAGGAAATGTTTCGGGTCGCCAGAGTCGACCGCCCGCCATTTCAGTCCGGAAACGATCTTCACCTTGGGCATGCCGATGCTTGATCCCTTTGCGCTCGCAATGTTGCTGAAATAGATCCACCGCCCTGAAAGCAGCCCCGGGAACCGCGCTTCGCTTCGCATATCCTTGCCAAGCATCGTCTGATACGGCACACCTTCGTTGTCTCCGGAATTGACCGGAATAAAGCAGGAAACGATCTGGTCAAGGTATGCGCGCTGATCGGGATAGCTTATCGGCGCCGCCCAAAAGCTGTTTCCATAAACCGGTTCATATCCGTCTTCGCCGGCTTTCTTTCGGTACATCATTGTAGAGGACGTGCCAAAATCAAGGGCAATCGTATGTGTGTCCGTTTCGTTCGGCAGTTCTACCGTTCCCCGGCGGGAGCGGATATACCCCAGCGCATCGCCTGCTGCTGCGCGATGTTTCAACGCCCAGAATCCCGGCCATTTGTCCATCAAGTAGTACCGGTGCAGCGTGTCGTCCTGCCCGGGAATATCATACGTGGTAGCCGTCTCCAGCGGCTCGATTACATAGTCCACGGTTGCCTGATCATAGCGGAAAGCGTGATATTCTCCCCAACCCTTAATGTTTTCCCGTGGCCAGAGCGCCACGGCGCTGACCTGGTTGGGCTTCATCCGCACAAGTTCGTCGCCGCTGTAGCTGCGGCGGATGCTTATCCCGCCAATCGTAACCATCGCTTCTGCCGACTTCAGCTCGCCTTCATCTTCCTGGACTTCGCAACGGTATGAAACGGGCATTCCGCTTTCCGCTTTTCCGGTTTCCAGCAGTGCACGGCAATAATCGGTAACCGGCATCGGCAGATAAAAATATACATATGTTTTCTGGTCGCCGGCATTGGTTTGCTTCTGGCTGACAAAATAACACGCCGGATCGACGCCGCCCAACACCGGATCGTCCGGGAGAATATCCCGTGTTTTGCTGTCGCCGACAAAATAGTAGAATTTTTTCTGGAGCAAAGCATCCGGTTGATGCGGATTGCTGCTTTGTACCAATACCGGATCGTCAAGGAAATCTTCAAGCATCCGTTTCATAATCTCGGCCTTTTTGATTTGCCGCGGGTAGGGGTCCGGCAAACCGTCCAAAATCCGGCGCAGTTTCGCTCTGAGCGCAACCGCTTCCGGATACCCCAGTTTGCCGAGAAAATCGTCCCGCACGCCGTAGCCTTTGCCGCCCGGCGGGTTTTCAATCCACTTCAGCTTTTCAAAGCCACCGAGCGCTTCCCATGCGTCGGCAGCCGGAACAAGATAGGTCGTCGGCGACGATATCGCGATCGGCATTTCCTCGCCGCTTTTCACGATATAATAAACGCGAACCATCTCATCATTGAACGGGGGTTCTTTTTCTTCTTCCCGTAATGCCAGCATGGGGCGGGCCATAAACACCGCGAGCATGATTTCCCTTGTTTCGCGATCCAGCCCGTTGTCGCGTTTGTTAATAGAATCGGCTGAGATGTCTTTTTCTTTGATCTCGAGTCCGTAATGGTCGTTTCCTATCAAAATCAAAGTCATTATCGCACGCCATTGTTTGATAATGGACGCCTTATACCGCGCCATTACTCCGTTTTTCCGGGCACGGCCTCCCTCGTTCGCGTTGCCGCTGTCTTCGGCCGTATTTCCCTCGTCCAGAGCATCGTCCGGCCCGAAGAGCATCATGTTATAAATTCTGTGCGCCGTCCAAATGTCCGGAATCGACCGCAAATCGTCATAATCGATTTTTGCTTCTCCACTGTCGATTTCCATGGCGTCCCGGATAATCTTCAGTTTGTCCGAAAGGCGTTTTTGTTCGGCAACGCCGTCTAAATATGTATCCGTTGCTTCGGTATCGATCGGAAACCAGTATTTCATCTCTCTGCCCCCTTCTTTGCCGTTATGCGTTGGCCGCAGTATGTTTTATGGTTGCCGCCTTGGGCGGCCGTTTTGCTTCGCAGGCTCCAAGCAGCGCCAGCGTAAACGCTTCCGCTCCCGGATTCTGCCGGTCGAGGTGTTTTCTTGCAAGCAAGTAACCGGCCGCCTGTTCGTTCACTGCGCCGGTAATCAGACGAAGTTTCATGCCCAGCAGATTGACGCCGGACGTTTTGCCGCGCTGCGCCTTTGCCTGCAAATTGTTTTTGTTCTCCATTACCTCCAGCGGTTTCAGGCCGTTAACGTCCATGTCGCTGAACCAGCGCAGGAACTCCTCCGAAAAGAAAATCAGATCCCCGATTCCGCTTTTCCGGCTTGTCCAGACGTCCTCCCAGCCTTCCGAAGAGCGGGTTTGCTCATACCAAAGCTCGTTCACAGCCGCCGGGCGGTACTCTTTCGCCTGCACGGCAATCGGCCCGTAATAGGACTCCGTCATAAGGCAAAGCCTTTCGAGCTGCTGCAGGCTCGTCCTTACCTGTTCCGCCTGCGGGAAGGACCCCCAGCCGGATTTCTGCTCCTTTTCCGGGACAACAACCGTGTTGCCGCCGGCGCCTGCAAAAAATTCAAAAACGCCGACTGCGGCAGTAAGCTCGGTCGGAACGGATGGGTTGTTCTGCGGACTCTTTACGCTGTCCCCGCTGTTCATAACCTCGTGTTGTTTGCCCTCGCTGTCTTCTTCCTTCATAGACTGTTCGTTATTGCCGACCACCTGCACATAATCGACTCCGGAAAGAATGTCCGATGTTAAATAGTAATTGAGCGCCATTTTGCTCTGGAATGGGAAATTCGCAAAGTCTGCTTTGACCTCTCCTTTACCCCAGCGCTTTTTCGGATCGTCCTGCAGATAAAAATACGGCGCCATAAGCGTCATGCCGATTCTATAATTCAGGCACTGCTTTTGTTCCAGAGACTGTTTGAATAATCTCGCCAGTGTCGGGACGCCGCTTGCACCCGTGCCGCCAAAAAGAGACCCGGCAAACATGACCCTGGTTTCATCCTGTCCGCCTGCCAGCGTACACAACGTGCTCCAGAAATTCTGGCCGCGATTTCGGTAGAGGTACTCCCAGAGCAGCGATCCGATTCTGGGGCGCCCTTTGCAGCCCTGCAGCAAGTCCATATCGCGGTCGGCAGCGCTATAGAGCGCTTTCATCAGCAACTTTGAGCCTTCGTGATTTCCAAGCGTCGGAACAAAATCCATGATTTTCGTTGTGTTGTCGTCCCCGCTGTTCAGGCCCGTCTGGAAAAAGAACGATTCCTCATCCTCCAGAACAATTTCAAACGGCCTCCATTTTTCGCACCATGCCTTACCCTTTTGCCACAGAAAGCCAAACGCGCAGTTGTAGCTTTTTATCATGTCGCGCAGTTCCTGGCCGTCGGCGTGATGTACGTCCAGGTCTACGAGCCGGATTGTCAATCTGGCGTCCTGCTGCCCCAGCATGGCCGGAAACCCGGCCGCCGCCAACGCCACCACGGACTGTGCTACCCGCGCGCCGGATCCGCCGATCGCAATTAATATCCATTCTTTCATAAAAACAAACCCCCTTCTCGTCATTCTCCGCTTATTTAAGCGGGTCCCTGCGGCATCTCTGCGTCCTGTTCAGCGCGCCGAACCACCATACGTCCCAAAACATCTGTAATGTGCTGCAGCCCGCAAAAACCAGCGCCGGCAGCCATGTCAGCCGCCTTGCAGCTATTCTGGAAAACAGGATCGACTCCCACCAATACTGCGCCGGAAAATAGACGCGCGTTAAATACAAAAAAACACCCGTGCCGCACAGAATGAAAACGCAATTTAAAATTATCTGAATAACGCGCCGCGGCCGCACGGTGTCGTTCAGGCTTTCATCAATGCTAAAAAACACAAGATTCATGATCAGCATACCGCCAAGCAAACCGGCAAACAGAAGATACGCCAACTGAAAAAACGTCCCGCCGGCCCCTTCCGCCGTAATGGAAGCGTTAGCCCCCACCGACAGGAACGCGTCCATGATCGAGTCCTTCAGCAGCAGCGGAACAAGACACAAAAGCACACAGAAAAAAACCATCAGTGCAACCTGCCTCGTTATCCGCAGCCATTTCACCCGTTTTGACATTCCTTTTTTCCCTTCCATCATTCTTCCTCCCCGTTGATCTTTCCTTGCTTTAATTTCCGCATAACAGTTTTACAACTTCGTCCTGGCTGTACGCCCATTCGAGGTCCTCGTCGCTTTTGATGTTTTCATTGCGCACGTAATATGCCGCCTGTTCACGAAGAACGACCCCGCACAAAACGGTCTGATCGTAACTAGTGAGCTGTTCGCCGACCGACTCAATGTTCAGGTCGATCTGGCGGTCCAGCAGGTTGCTCACGAACGTATCCGCAAAATAAGCGGTTTTTGTCGCTTCGGTGAACAGGTACGCCCTCTCGGCCCACTGCGTTTGATACACACCCATGTCCATGGTCCATTCCTTCATCCAGTCCGTGTCGTACACGGCGCGGATTGCATCCCTGTCCGGCATGTATTCCGAGCGGAACGTCAGCGAAAAAATTGCCGGTTCGTCCTGCTGCAGCTGTGAAACGTCGATCGTACAAAGGATTTCGGCGGTTTGCCGCGCACCGTCGAACTGCGGGTCCTGCGCAAGCATAAACAGGTTTTGTGCCGGCGCTTCCCACCCAACGATTTGTGACGGGTATGTCGAATCGATTTCGCTGGTATTGTATTTTAATTGCTTCACCGTAACTTCGACATCCGGGTTGTTTTCGGCGAAATCAAATACCGTCTCGGTGCAAAGCGCCTGAATCGCCCCGTCTTCCAGCGAGGGACTTGTCACAATTTCGTACGGAAAGCGATAGGTGACAGCAAGATTCCCGTCCGATTCTCCCATCTGACCCGTATACATCTTCGCTATCTCAATCCCGCCGATTGCGTCGCGGTATTCGTCCAGTTCGCCGCCTCCGCCCGTCAGATCAAAAACATAGGCCGGGTCGTACCCATCCTGCCCGTATTCGCTGATGTTGCCCGCAAACGCGACTTCAACCCCATCGGAAGCCGTCCCCGCGGAAACCTGCAAAGCGGTCTCTCCGCTCCCGCCCGCCGGCCGACAGCAGAGTTTGTAATAGTACATCGAGTTTGTCTGGCCCTGTCCCGAAAGGTAATCGTCCTCCGAACAGACCTGCAGAAATTGATCCATCACGGAAAGGACGTTTGTCTTATCCCCGATAAAGAGTAAATAGAGCGGTCGCTGGTATACTTGGCTCGTATTGCCCGCCGTGCCGAACACCCGCCGCGGCTCAATGCCGACCGAGGAAGACGGCACGTTACGGATCGTGCCGGCATAGTCCGCCTGAATGCCGACGATCCCCATCGACAGCGATTCACTGTCAAGCACGTCTTTCGCCAGCGCATCCGCTATTTCGTTGCTCTCCCCAACGTCCCGCATCGCAAGATCCGAAATCAGAATAAACACGTCCCCTTTGTTTGCGGATTCGCCCGCACACGAAGCAACATCCGAAACGAGGCCGACAAGATCGGAATTGTGCTGCGCATAGGCGCTCGTCTTCACCGCGCTGGCATAAAAATCGGCAAGCGGCTGAAAATATGTCCCCGCTGCCGCGCCGGCCCACTTTCCTTCCAACGCAGTGCCGCTGTCGCCCTCCAGGCAGGAAATATACCCATAGTAATCCTGGCCGGACGTGATTTCGCTGCAAGCCGTCATGACAGACTGAAAGGTTACGCAGCGTTTGCTTAAAAATCCCTGTGCGTCATAGCCTTCCCCTCCGTTATAATCGCCAAGATTACTGTCGAGGATAATATGGATCGTCGGGCTTTCCGGCTGTGCCTCTGCAGACGCGCCGCCGGCGTTTACCCGGTCCAGTTCGTCATAGAGCGTCTGCGACGGCGAAATTCTTCCGCGCGCAACCCGGCTTCGGTCCTCCGTCGTTTCCCCGCAGGCACAAAGCGACCACATCAGCGCAGCGATACAGATGCAAGCTAAAACGATTTTCGCCGTTTTGCGTGTACCTCGGTTTGCTTGTCTTTGCATTTCATCCTCCCATACCGTTTTTTATTTAGGGCAAAGCCCCTCAAGCAGCAACGCGGTTCGCTGCTTTGGCTCGCTTGAAAAGACATGCTATTTCGTTGTTTATAAAGAAAGGCGCGGCACTCCCGCCGTTTCAGAATATTGTTTCATGTGTGCCCGCCGCCAGCGCCCCTTTATAGCTGCATGAAACCGACAGTCCTGCACATGACATTATTTTAACGTTTCCTGCAGGTAACCGGCATGGGATATTCTTGTTGATTCTTGGTATTTTTGTATGATTCTGGCCTGTTTCAGGCATGTCGTTTCACGCGGGATTCCTGTGCAAAAAGCAGGCGCGCGTTTCCCGTTCTGTACGCGGGTTTTCGCAGGCGCGCAGCGCTTGTCATTTTCCGAACGAATCGTTACAATCAAATTATGAAACGCCCTCTTTTCAAACGCCTTTTGGCAATCTTTTTTGCGCTTCTGCCGCTCGTTTCAGCGGTGGGTTGTTCGCCCGCGCAGAAAAGTGAAAACGCCGGTGAAGAAGCGCAGACAATTCGGATCATCGACGACAATTATCGGAACTATTATGAAATTTTCGTTTCCTCGTTTTACGACAGCGACGGCGACGGCACGGGCGACCTCGACGGCGTGGCGCAGAAACTCGACTACCTCAACGACGGCAACGACGAAACGGACGGCGATCTCGGTTTCAACGGAATCTGGCTCATGCCGATCATGCCGTCGCCAAGTTACCATAAATACGACGTAACCGACTTTTGCAGTATCGACCCGGCGTACGGCACGCTGGAGGATTTTGAAGCGCTGCTCTCCGCCTGTCACGAACGCGGAATCCGGCTCATCATCGATTTCCCGTTCAATCACACTTCGTCGGAGCACCCGTGGTTTCTGCAGGCCGTGACCTACTATGAATCGCTCGAGGCGGGCGCACAGCCTGACTACGGCGTTTGCCCGTATGCGGCGTATTATCATTTTTCCACCGAAAAAGCAGGTGCGATGAACTGGTACCCCGCGGGGACGAGCGGCTGGTATTACGAAGGTGTGTTTACCGATCAAATGCCCGACCTCGCGCTGGAAAACGAGCAGGTCCGCGCCGAAATCGAACAGGCCGCCGCCTTCTGGCTCAACCTCGGCGTGGACGGCTTCCGGCTGGACGCGGTGAAGGAATACGTTTCCGGCAGTCCCGCGGCGAATGTGGAAATCCTTTCATGGTTCTCCGATTACGCAAAGAGTGTAAATCCGGACGTATATCTGGTTGGCGAAGCCTGGGAGACCAACGCCGTGACGCTCTCCACCTATTATGAAAGCGGGATGACCAGCTTTTTCGACTTCCCGCTTGCGCAGGCAACCGGGAGCGTAGCCATTGCGGTCAATCGCGGGACAGGCGAATCGCTCGCGGCGCTGTTTTCCCGCGCGCAGGAGGTTTACGGTGCAGTCGACGCCGATTTCATCGACGCGCCGTTTTTGAGCAATCACGACACGTCGCGTATCAGCGCGCACTATGTCAACGACGCGCGAAAGATGAAATTCGCGGCCGGTCTGCTGCTGACCATGAACGGCAGCCCGTTCGTTTACTACGGCGAGGAACTCGGCATGAACAGCCGCGGGACGAAGGACGAAAACAAACGCCTCCCCATGCACTGGTCGGACGTGGATTTGACCGGGACGCCGCTTGCGCCCGCCGGTGCGGACGAGGTCGAGCAAAAGTTTCCGGCGCTCGACGAGCAGATCGGCGATCCAACCTCGATTTATAATTACTACAAGCAAGCGCTGCGCATCCGCAACGAAAACCCGGGAATTGCGCGCGGCACGATGGAAACGGCGGGCGCGTTCGTTACGGACACCGTCTGCGCGATTACCAAGACCTATCAAGGCAGCACGCTGCTGCTGCTTTATAACCTCGGCGAAGAGACCGAAACCGTTTCGCTCGGCGGGACGGACTATGAAGCGTTTTCGCTTTGCGGCAGCCTGAACGTGGATGAAACCGAAATCACGCTGGCGGACGGCGTTCTGACGCTTCCTTCTTTCGGCATCGCTGTGCTGGAGTCCTGAATCCGTACGATAAAAACCTGCGTAAACCGCAGGCCGGCTGCCAAAAAACTAATTTGAGGGCGGTCAGGGGGTGTGCAGGCTGCACACCCCTTTTCCGCTTTTTACCGCTACAATAATGCATGGAAAGCCGACCGCCGGGGCGGAAAAGATTGGGCGCTCCGCGGACCGCGCCGCCGCGATGTTCGTGCTTGCAGGCGGTTGGAAAATCAAGCGACGGGAGGAACTGAAATGGGTCTTTTCAAACCGGCATGGCAGAGTCAAAACGAACGCCGCGCGCTGGAGGCGATTGCAAACATAACCGATACGGACAAGCTTGCAACAATCGCGCAGACCGCAGTGTCCGCCAACGTCCGCAACGTGGCGGCGGCAAGGAAAGCCGCGCTTCAAAAGAGACGCGAGCGGCACGATTCCGGCGCGCCGAAGAATCCCTGCCCGAAATGCGGAGCGGAAATGGCCGTCGTCGAATACTATTCTGCAATACCGGACGATCCTTCGGCAACCAGTCAAGAGGCGAAACGGAACGGGAACGAAAAAAAGCCGACGACCGCGGCTTCAACGAGATATACCGATCTTCAGCGCCATTTCGGCACCATATGCCTTTACTGCGCCGAAAAGCGTGCGTTCACACTACTGGTCATTGGCCGCTCGATGCTGGCGCTTGGGCTGCTGGTTATCGTGGCCGCCCTGCTCGCAATCGGTGCGATCAGCAGCGCGATCGTTTTCGTTCTCGTGCTTGCAGGCATTTTAATTGTAAGGGTAGGCTGGCACTTTGCTACGAATGGGAAATACTGTCCTTCCTCCCGGCCGGACAAACGGGTTACGCCATCAACGGAGGACCTTCTTCGCGACAGCGGCCTGCACGATCATGCGTCGGAACGCTTTATCCAGCACGTTTCCGGACGGCAAGTCCCGCAGGGCAGGGTTTTTCTCTCGCGGGGGTTGGTACGAGAAATGCAGGAAAACGGCAGCGCCCGCTGAAGCCGGCGCTGCTGCGGCGCTATGCGGCACAGACGTTTCATTTTTACGCGGGTTTTTCCTCCGCCGGGCGGAATGTTTTGCAAGCGTCCTTAATGGTGGAACAGCCGAATCCCGGTGAACGCCATCGCTATGCCGAAGCGGTCGCAGGCGGCGATCACGTCCGCGTCGCGGACGGAACCGCCCGGCTGGGCTATGAAATCCGTCCCGCTCATGTGCGCTCGCAGGATGCTGTCCGAAAACGGGAAAAACGCGTCGCTGCCCAGCGAAACCCCGGCAACCGAATCCAGAAACGCGCGTTTCTCTTCCTCTGTCAGTGGGTCCGGCCGCTTTGTGAAATACCGCTGCCAAACGCCGTCTGCAAGGATGTCCTCTTCGTTGCGATTGATATATGCATCCACGGCGTTGTCCCGTTCGGCACGCTTGATTTCCGGCAGAAACGGAAGGTCCAGCACTTTTTCATGTTGGCGAAGTTGCCAGGTGTCCGCCTTGCCCGCCGCAAGGCGCGTGCAGTGGATGCGGCTCTGCTGCCCCGCGCCAACGCCGATCGCCTGCCCGCCGTAAGCAAAGCACACTGAGTTGGACTGCGTGTATTTGAGCGTGATCAACGCGACTATTAAATCCCGCTTCGCGCTTTCCGGCAGAACGCGGCTTTTTGTCACGACGTTTTGCAGGCAGTTTTCGTCAATTTCCACGTCGTTTCGCCGCTGCTCGAACGCAACGCCGAACACCTGCTTGGTTTCCTGTTCCGGCGGCTCATAGTCCGGGTCGATCTTTATGATGTTGTACGTTCCCCTGCGCTTTTGCCGCAGCAGTTCCAGCGCGGCGGGCGTATACCCCGGCGCGATCACGCCGTCCGAAACTTCGCGCAGCAGCAACCGCGCGGTCGTTTCGTCGCATACGTCGCTCAGCGAGGCAAAATCTCCATAAGAACTCAACCGGTCCGCGCCTCTTGCGCGCGCGTACGCACAGGCGATCGGGGACTCGTCCAGCCCCGGTATATCGCCCGCAAAGCACGCCCTTTTCAGCGCGCCGTCCAGCGGCTCGCCGACGGAAGCGGATGTCGGGCTGACATGCTTAAAGGAGGCCGCAGCGGGTTTTTTAAGCGCCGCTTTCAGTTCTCTTACCAACTGCCAGCCGTTAAGCGCGTCTAAAAAGTTGATATACCCCGGCCTGCCGTTGAGAATTTCCACAGGCAGCTCGCCGCCGCTCGGCAGATAGATTTTCGCCGGTTTCTGGTTCGGGTTACAGCCATACTTGAGTTCGAATTCCTTCATCGTTTAATCTCCCAGGCGTTTGTTCTTCATCGCGCTTTCAAATTCCCCCGTCGATAAATCCGTATACCGCACATACAGCGCAACGCGGTTCTGCTCGTCCAGACTCGCCCAGAGCAAGTTGGCAAACGCCGCGCAGCCGTCTTCGATCGCAACTTCTCTCGGCGCGCCGGCAAACGAAGGAATCGGGCTTCCGTCCGTTTCGTAGGTATGGATCAGGCGGCCAATCCCGTCCTGCGGCGCATACCGCCAATAGGCGCGCTCGCAGGCATCCTCTCCCGCTTCCTTGCGCAAAATGCTCATTTGAAAGGAACCGTCATGCTCCATCATGCCGCTGATGCGCGGTGTGTAGTTCGGCGCGTCCGGTTCGTAACAACGCGTGTCCAGCGCGCTTTGAAACGATTCGCCCTGTTCCAGAAACGCGGCGATCGTGTTCGTCTGGTCGCCGTTGGTCACAATCAGGTTCCCGCAGCACACTCGCACGGGCGAATACAGAATCAGCGACGGGTCGCTCAACTTGCTTTGATCGAAAATGCGAATGTGCAGCGCGTCCCCTTCCTCGCAGAAAATGCGGTTCCGGCTGTTTTCGCTGCGCCCCATGATGAAATACGCAATCACAGATTTCCCGCCGGCCGCGCCGATCAGCACACCCCGTCCGGGGTATGGATTCCCGCTTAAAAGCGCCTGCACCGTCTTCACTTTCTTTCTCCGATCCCGACGGGGACGAATCCGCTTCCGTCGTAGTTCCAAATTTCTTTGAATCCGCAGGATAACGCCAGTTCCTCTGCAAGGCCGAACGAACAGACGATGCCGTCCGCGGTATGCGCGTCCGAGCTGATCGTAATCCGTCCGCCCATTTTATTGAGCGCCGCCAGCAGGTCGCGCGAAGGATACGGCGTCGTGCGGTACCCGCGCGAAATCGCGCCCGTGTTGATCTCGAAAATCTTGTCCTTTTTAACGAGCGCTTCCATGGCTTCCAGCGCGGCGCTTGTGTACGCCGGCGATTCTGCATCGAAAAAATGGCGCCGCTCGTCGAACTTCGTAATCAAATCAAAGTGTCCGACGATGTCGGTTTCCGCAATTTCGGCCAGCGCGCCGTATTGTGCAAAAAACGCTTTTGCCGCCGCATCCGCATTCCCGCTAAAGCAGGCGGACAAATACCGTTTCGTCTCCTCCGGGCTGTTGTCGACGTTGATCGTCTCCGTTTCCAGCGGGATGTGGTGAATCGAGCCAATCACGTAGTCGCAGTCCGTAAAGTCCGGTTCGGACAGCAGATCCCACTCCAGCCCGCAATAAATTGCGATTCTGCCCGCATAGGTTTCCTGCAGCCGCCGGACTTCCGCGCGGTATGCCGGGAGGTCTTCTTTGGCGATCGTCCATTCCGCCGGAAACGGGACCGGGCTGTGCCCGCTGAAACCGACCGAAGTCAGACCGGCGGCGATTGCCGCACGCACCATTTCGTCCGTCGAGTTTTGCCCGTCGTCCCAGAGGGAATGTGTATGGAGGTTCTGCAAAATCATTCGATCATCTTCTCCTGTTTCACCTTATGGTCGATGACGTGGCGGGAAGCCATCTCGCGCTTGACTTCGTCGAGCCCAATCCCCGCTTCGATCATCAGCACCATAACATGATACATTAAATCGCCGATTTCATAAACCGTGTTCGCTCTGTCTTCGTCCTTGGCCGCAAGGATGACTTCGGTGGTCTCCTCGCCGACCTTTTTGAGGATTTTGTCCAGACCTTTTTCAAACAAATAAGTCGTGTAGCTGCCTTCCTTCGGGTTCGCCTTGCGGCCCCGCAGCATCTCCATCAAATCTTCGTATTGAAATCCCGGCGGCTCCTCGCCGTAAAAGACCGTTTCACTGAAGCAGGAATCCGTGCCCAGATGACACGCGGGTCCGTCCTTTCGCACCTCCACGACCAGCGCGTCCCGGTCGCAGTCCGCCGTGATAGAAACGATATGCTGAAAATTCCCGCTCGTTTCGCCTTTGCGCCAGAGTTTTTTGCGCGAGCGCGACCAAAAACAGGTGCACCCTTCTTCCATCGAGATACGCAGGCTTTCGGCGTTCATATACGCCAGCGTAAGCACCCGCTTTGTTTCCGTATCCACGACGACGGCGGGAATCAGCCCGTCCGTACCGAATTTCAGGGTTGAAATATCAAACATCTTTTATTGCCTCCGCATCGTGACGCCCGCGTCCGCAAGCGCGTCCTTGAGTTCCGGGATCGTGACCTCGCCAAAGTGGAAAATCGAAGCCGCGAGCCCCGCGTCCACCTTCGGGATCGACCGAAACAGCGTAACGAAATCCTGTATCCCGCCCGCGCCGCCGGACGCAATCACCGGCACGTTTACGATCTCGCAGACTGCCTGCAGCATTTCGAGGTCGAATCCCAGCTTTACGCCGTCCGTATCGATGGAGTTGAGCACGATCTCGCCCGCGCCCATGTCCACACCGCGGCGGATCCACTCCAGCGCATCCATCCCCGTGTCCTCGCGTCCGCCCTTTGCAAACACGCGAAACTGCCCGCCGACGCGCTTTGCGTCCACCGAGAGCACGACGCACTGATCGCCGTAGCGCTTGGCCGCCGCGCCGATCAACTCCGGGTTTTTAATAGCGCCGGAATTGACGCTCACCTTGTCCGCGCCGCACTTGAGCACACGGTCGAAATCGTCCACCGTGTTGATGCCGCCGCCGACCGTGAGCGGGATAAAGATCGTGGACGCAACGCGCGTGAGCACGTCCGTAAACAGCGCGCGCCCTTCGGCGGACGCGGTAATATCGTAAAACACCAACTCGTCCGCGCCGCTCTCGGAATAATATTTCGCCAGCTTCACCGGATCGGAAACGTCGTTCAGTCCAAGGAAATTCACGCCTTTGACTACGCGGCCGTCCTTAACGTCCAGACACGGGATAATGCGTTTTGTAATCATGCTTTCACCGCCTCGAGTGCTTCCTTTAAGTCGATTGCACCGGTATAGAGCGCCTTGCCGACGATTGCGCCGTATAGTCCCAGTTCGTTCAGCGCGCGCACGTCCTCCAGAGACGAAACGCCGCCGGACGCGATAAAGTTCATCGAAAACGCTTCGCTAAGCGTCCGGTAGAGGGTCCGGTTCGTTCCCTGCATCGCGCCGTCGCGCGAAATGTCGGTGCAGATCACGGTTTGCACGCCAATTTTTTCCAGTTCGCCGCAGAACGCTTCTCCGCGCATTTTGCTCGTCTGCGTCCAGCCCCGCACCGCGACGAACCCGTCTTTCAGATCCACGCCCACCGCGACGGCCGAACCGTAATATTCGACCATCTGCGAAACGAACGCGAGGTTTTCCGCCGCCGCCGTACCGAGGATCACGCGGGAAACACCCGCGTCGATATATTTTTTCACTGTCTCGGGGCTGCGGATGCCGCCGCCGATTTCCACCTGCAGCCCGCTGCTTTTTGCAATGCGCTCCACAATGGAAAAATTCGGCGTTCCCCCGGTCTTCGCACCTTCGAGGTCGACCAGATGAACGTATTCCGCGCCCGCTTCATAAAAAGACGCGGCGACGGCGACGGGGTCGCCGCTGTAGACCGTCATGTTCGCATAGTCGCCGCGCAGCAGCCGCACGGCTTTTTTTTCGTAGAGGTCGATTGCAGGCAGCAGAATCATTGTTTTTTCCTCAAAGTTCGCAGAACGCCTGTAAAATCTTCAGCCCGACGGCGCCGCTTTTTTCCGGGTGGAACTGACAGCCCAGCACGTTTTCGCGGCCGACCGCGGCGGTGAGCTCTATCCCGTATTCCGCCGTAGCGAGCAGTGATTTATCGCAGTGTTCGGCATAGAAACTATGCACAAAGTACACGCAGTCGCCTTGTTTGGTATACCGGAACAGCGGATGCTCGGGATGCTTGAGAATCAGCGCGTTCCAGCCGATATGCGGCACCTTGAGTCCCGGCGGCACGACGGGGCGCATGTCCACAACCTCTCCGGCAAGCAGGCCGAGGCCTTCGTGCTCGCCGTATTCAAAGCTGCGCTCAAAGAGCATCTGCATGCCGAGGCAAATGCCGAGCAGGTATTTACCCTGCTTCGCTTCCGCGGTCACAACCTCGCCTAGGCCGCTTTTGCGAAGTTTTTCCGCCGCGTCCTCAAACGCGCCAACGCCCGGCAGGATGACCTTGTCCGCGCGGCGGATTTGCTCCGGCTCGCCCGTAACGAGCGCCTCCTGCCCAATGCTTTTGAGCGAGCTCTTCAGCGAAAAGAGGTTTCCTACCCCGTAGTCGACAATCGCAATCACTGCAGTACTCCTTTTGTGGACGGGATTTCGTCCGCGTGCGCTTTATCAATGCACGCGGCCTGCGCAAGCGCACGCCCGAACGCCTTAAACATCGCCTCGATGATATGATGCGAGTTCTCGCCGTCCAGCTGGCGGATATGCAGCGCGAGTTCCGCCTTTCGGGTAAACGCCTCGAAAAACTCCTTTGCAAGTTCCGTGTCGAACGAACCGACCTTCTGCGCGGGGATTTCCGCGCGGTAGCGCAGGCACGCCCTGCCGGAAAGGTCGACCGCGCAGAGCACAAGCGCCTCGTCCATCGGCAGCAGCATGCTCCCGTAGCGAACGATTCCCTTTTTGTCGCCAAGCGCCCTCAAAACCGCCTCGCCGAGCGCGATGCCAACGTCCTCCACGCTGTGGTGGCCGTCGACTTCAACGTCGCCGATGCACCGCACGTCCAGATCAAACCGTCCGTGCGCGGCAAAGAGCGTAAGCATGTGGTCGAGGAATCCAACGCCGGTGGAAACATCGCTTTTGCCGCTTCCGTCCAGATTCAGCGTGAGCGAAACGTCCGTTTCGTTCGTTTTGCGGTTAATCGTCGCCATACGCATATTGTTCAGCATCCTTTCTCGTTAAAGACGGCTTCCATCGCCGTAAAGAGCGTGTCCATCTGTTCCCGCGTTCCAATCGTGATACGGCAGAAATTTGAAATGCGCTCCGCGTCAAAGTGCCGCACCAGCACGCCGCGCCGCTTGAGCGCGCGGTAGAGTTCGCCGCCTTCGGCCCTGCCGTTTCCGGCAAAAAGGAAGTTTGCGCACGACGGCAGCACGGTAAAGCCCAGTTCCTCCAGCCGTTTTGCGGCATATGCGCGGGTTTCGATAATCTTCTTCGCGTTTTCCGCATAATATGCGTTGTCCGAAATCGCGGCGGCGCCCGCCGCCTGCGTCATGCGGTTAACGTTATAAGGATTGATCGAGTATTTCACCGCCGTCAAATCCCGTATCAGCGCTTCACTGCCGACGCCGAATCCCAGCCGCGCGCCCGCAAGCGAGCGGGACTTGGAAAACGTCTGCGTGACCAGCAGATTTTCATACCGCCGGATCAGTGGCACACAGCTTTCGCCGCCGAAGTCGATATACGCCTCGTCGATGATCACCGCGTTGTCCGGGTTCGTACGCACGATCTCCTCAAGCTGCCAAACCGGCAGGCAAATTCCCGTCGGCGCGTTCGGGTTGGCGATCAGGACGGTTTCGCTCAGGCCGCAGTAGTCCCGGTAGTCGATCGAAAAATTTCCCTTCAGCGGGATTTTGTGCAGCGGCACGCCGCAGAACGACGCGTACACGGGGTAAAACCCATAACTGACGTCCGGCGCGGCAAACGGCCGGGTTTTCCCGCCGAACGCGAGGAATGCAAAGTAGAGTATTTCGTCCGACCCGTTGACGGGCAGAACGTTCTGCGGACCCACTCCATACAGTTCCGCCGCCGCAAGCCGAAGCTGCGTGCACTCCGGGTCGCAGTAGAGGTTCAGCGCCTCCGCCTCGCGCGCCGCCGCCCGGACGACCCCCGGCGAAGGCGGAAACGGCGATTCGTTGGTGTTGAGCTTCACGTATTTCTGGTCCCGCGGCTGCTCGCCCGGCGTATACGGCGCAAGCGCCGCGAGCCTTTCACATAAAAACCGGCTCATGTCAAATCCTCTTCAAAACGGACCAGCGCCGCGCGCGCATGTGCTTCCAGCCCTTCCGCACGCGCAAACGCCGCAATTTTTCCGCTCACCTTTTGCAGTTCCTCTTTTGGGAAATAGAGATACTGCGTTTTCTTGATGAAATCGTCCACGCCAAGCGGACTGGAAAACCGCGCCGTCCCGCTGGTCGGCAGCGTGTGGTTCGGCCCGGCGAGATAGTCGCCCAGCGCCTCCGGACAATAGTTGCCAAGGAAGACCGATCCCGCGTTCTGCACCCGTTCAAGATACGTTTCCGGCTCGGCAACGCAAAGCTCCAGGTGCTCCGGCGCAATTTCGTTCGCCAACTCCATTGCGGCCGCAAGATCGTCCGTCACGACAATCCAGCCGTTGTTTTCAACCGATGCGCGTGCAATGGCTTCGCGCGGGAGCGCCGCGAGCCGCCGTTCCGTCTCGGCGGAAACCTGCTCGGCCAGCGCGCGGCTGTCTGTGACCAGCACCGCGGTCGCCAGTACGTCGTGCTCGGCCTGGCTGAGCAAATCCGCCGCAAGAAACGCCGGATTGGCTGTCTCGTCCGCAACAATCAGTATTTCGCTCGGCCCCGCGATCATATCGATCGCCACGCGGCCGAACACCTGCCGTTTGGCCTCGGCGACGTACGCGTTGCCCGGGCCGACGATCTTGTCCACCTTCGGCACCGTTTCAGTCCCGTACGCCAACGCCGCGACCGCCTGTGCGCCGCCCGCTTTGAACACGCGGTCCACCCCGGCGAGCCTTGCCGCCGCGAGGATCGGCGCGGCGATCGTCCCACCGGCCGACGGCGGGGAAACCATGACGATTTCACCGCAGCCCGCAATTTTTGCAGGAATTGCGTTCATAAACACAGTGGAAGGATAACTCGCCGTTCCGCCGGGGATATACAGCCCGACCTTCTCGATCGGCGTAATTTTCTGGCCGAGATATGCGCCGTTTTCCATCTGCATACGAAATCCCTGCCGCACCTGCATCGCGTGAAACGCGCGGATGTTTTCCGCGGCCGTCTGCATCGCGTCCAGCAGTTCCGGCTCGATCGTTTTCAGGGCGGCTTCCATCTCATCGGAAGTAACTTCCAGCGAACCGAGCTCGGCTTTGTCGAACTTCTTCGCGTATTTTTTCAGCGCCGCGTCGCCGTTTTCCGCAACATCTCGGATGATGCCGCGCACCGCGTCGCCGACGTTCGCTTCGTCGGTCCCGCGCGCAAACAGACGCGTTTGCTTCGCCTGCGCTCCCGCTATAATCCGCATGTCTCGTCCACGACCTTTCCCACTCTCTTGCAGAGCGTTTCAATCTCCCTGCCTTTAAACTTAAAGCACGCCTTGTTGGCAATCAGCCGCGCGCTGACCGGTGCGATCGTTTCGAGCGGGCAAAGGCCGTTTTCCAGCAGCGTTTTGCCCGTTTCGACGATATCCACGATCACATCCGAAAGCCCCAGTATCGGCGCGAGCTCCACCGAACCGTTGAGCCGGATGACGTCGATCGCGCGGCTCTTGCCTTCGTAATAGGTCTTTGCGATGTTCGGAAACTTCGTCGCGACCCGCAGCGTATGTGCGTGGTCGTCCCGAAAGTCCGCCCATCCGGCAACGCACATGCGGCATTTGCCGACCCGCAAATCCAGCAGTTCGTATACATCCGGCGCGTATTCCAGCAGGATGTCTTTGCCCGCAACGCCGATATCCGCCGCGCCGCGCTCGACATAAATCGCCACATCGGAGGGCTTCACCCAGAAATAGCGGATGCCCGCGGCCTCGTTTTCAAACGTAAGCTTGCGGTTCTCCTCTTTCAGCGAGGGGCAGGCGTACCCCGCCGCCTCGAACAAATCGTAAACCTTGTCGCCGAGCCTGCCTTTGGGCAGCGCGACGCTGACCATGCGCTTCATTGTATTTTCCCCTCGCAGTCCAGCCGGACGATCCGGCGGCAGGTTATACCCGCGTCCTTTCCGCACTGCACCCGCAGCGACGGTGCGCCCGCTTTGAGCGATTCCACCGTTTTAGTGAGCGCTTCGGGATCCGTTCCTTCGTCATAGAGCACAAGCGTGTCCACATCATACGCGGGTTTCGGCTCCAAATACCGTTCCAGCTGATCGAGGTAAACCGCAAAACCAATCGCCTCGCCGCTTCGGCCCATGCGTGCCATAAGATTGTCGTACCGGCCGCCGGAGAGCACGCCGGTTGGAATCCCGTCCACAAATCCTTTAAAGATCAGGCCGTTGTAATAGTCCATATCGTTAACGACCGAAAAGTCGAGGTTGACGTTGCCGATGCCGTATACGCGCATCAGCCCCGCGACGGCACGCAGTTCCTCCAGCGCACCCTTGCAGGCTTCCGGCAGGCCGAGCGCCTCCACATCGTTAAGCTTTTCTTCCAGCGGCCCGTAAACCGAAAGCAGCGCCTTGAGCAGGCGCTCCGTTTCCGGCCGCACCGAAAGCTCGGCGCAGACGTCCGCCAGCCCATGCGAATTCTTTTCGCCGACGGCGGAGAGGATGCGCGCGCGTGCCTCGTCGTCCAGCGGCTCCCCGGCGAGGATGCCGGACAACACGCCGATATCGGAAACGTCCAGCACGTAATCTTTGTCGATCATCATCAGGCTCCGTGCCGCCAGCATGAGCACCTCGCCCATGGCATAGGTATCGACCCTGCCGATGCATTCCAGCCCGGTCTGCATGATCTCCTGAAAACCACAGGCGTTGCGCGGCACGCGGTAGACGCTCTCCGTGTAAAACACCCTACTGGTGCGCTCGCCTGCCGCAGTGTTTTTCACGATGGAAAGCGTCACGTCCGGCTTGAGCGCCATGAGCTTGCCGTCCACGTCGCTGAACGTCAATATCTGGTCGCCCGGCAAAAATTTTTTATTCTGCACATACAGGTCGTATTCCTCGAACTTGCTCACCTTATACGGCAGATATCCATACGCCGCATAGAGCGCACGCAGGCCGCGCCGGATTTGTTCTTCTGTTTTCTGTGCTTTCGTCGTCATGCTTTCCCGCTTTCCGTCTGCGCTTTATTATTTTTGCGCCTTTTTCGGGCCGAACTAAGCGCCCGGAATGTTTATGGTTTAGTATTTTATCACTTCTCCGTGCTAAAGTAAAGAGGCTGTTTTTTCTTTTTTATAAAACAAAATCACCCTGAAACGGATGATCCTCTTTTCCATATTAATATAGCTTTTTGCAATTCGCTTACGCGTCTTCCCCTGCGAAAGCCGCTTGTTCGGCTTCCCGGCAGATACGCTCGGTGTCCCCGTCGAACGCCACAAGCACGACGTCCATCTCGTTTTCGCGTAAAAACGTCTGGATTTCCGAAACCGAAACCGCCGCCGCCTGCGCCTTCGGGTATCCGAATATGCCGGAAGAAATCAGCGGAAACGCAACGGATTTCAGCCCGTTTTGCTCTGCAAGCACAAGCGATTTTCGATAGCACGAACGCAGCAGTTCTTCCTCGCCGTAGTTGCCGCCGCGCCAGACCGGCCCGACCGTATGGATGATGTACTTTGCCGGCAGACGGTACCCGCCCGTAATCACGGCTTCGCCCGTTTCGCAGCGGCCGATTTGCTCGCAGGCCCGCCGAAGTTCAAAAGCACCGGCTGCGGAAAAAATTGCCCCGCAGACGCCGCCGCCCTGGCAAAGCGCACTGTTCGCGGCGTTGACGACCGCATCGACCCGCATTTTTGTGATGTCGCCCCGAACAATTCGAAGCGTTCCCATGCGCTCCCTTCTCTATTGTTTTTCCAATTGGCCGCTCGTTTTCCGCCGGATCAGCACGATGGAAAGATCGTTGACGTTCGTGCCGGTCGGCCCGGTGACGATCAGTCCGCCACACGCCTTGAGCGCATGGTACGAGTCGTTGCGGATGAGCACTTCGTCGATATCGATTCCTTTTTGCCGCAGTGTTCCCGCGGTGTCCCCGTCGCAGAAGCCGCCCGCCGCGTCCGTCGGGCCGTCCGTTCCGTCGGAACCGAACGAAAAGACGGCGCAATCCGCAAGCCCCGCAATCTTTTCCGCCGCGGCCAGCGCAATCTCCTGATTGCGTCCGCCCTTGCCCTTGCCGGTCAGCCGGACGACGGTTTCCCCGCCGGCGATGAACGCGATGGACCGCGCGTCGTCTGCGTGAAACTGCGCAATCGAGCCCAAAAAACTTCCGGCGTCACGCGCCGTGCAGGAAAGGCTGGCGGTCAGCACGACCGGCTCGTAACCGAGCCGCCTGCAGGCCGCCTCCGCCGAGGAACAAAGCTGACGCACGCTGCCCGTGACGACGGTGGTCACATTGTCGAGGCGCTTGGGCGTTTCCCGCCGCAGGCAGGCGATGGTTTCGTCCGAAACGGAGATATCGTATTTTTTGATGATCGAAAGCGCCTGCCCGCTGGAGGACGCGTCCGGATACGCGGGCCCGGATGCGATCATGTCGAGCGGGTCGCCGATGATATCCGAAAGCACGATGGAAAAAACGTGCGCAGGCGCGCAGATCTGCGCGAAACGGCCACCTTTGACCGCAGAAAGACGCTTTCGCACCGTGTTCATTTCGGTGATATCCGCACCGCACGCAAGGAGGCGGTCGGTGAGGGCATATAGTTCTTCTTTGGGGATCAGCGGCTTTTCAAACAGTGCGCTTCCGCCGCCGGAAAGAAGGAAAAGGACCGTATCCTCCGGCGCAAGGCCGGACACCATGTGGATGACTTCTTCCGTCGCTGAAAAGGTGTTTTCGTCCGGGACAGGATGCCCCGCCTCGCGAATCGAGAGTTCGCCGATCGGTCCTTTGGCATAGCCGTATTTCGTGATGACCACACCGCCGCCAATCTTCAGACCGTCCGCGCTGTACGCCGCAGAAGCCATTTGCCAGGCGGCTTTGCCGGCCGCGACGAGCACGAGCTTTCCGTCGCCGAAGCGCACGCCTTCCAGAGCTTTTTTTACGGCCGTATCGGGAAGGGCCGCTGCAAGCGCTTCCTGCAGGATTTGTCCGGCGTCCTCTCTGAGCGTCATTTTGTTTTGTCTCCTTTTGTCTTTGCGCTGCGGAGCGCCGGCATTCACGCCGCGCGCTCCGCAGATTGTCGTTTTGTTGGTTATTTGAGGATGAAGTACATGATCAGCACGCCGACCATAGACGCAAGACCGACGATCAGGGTGCCGAGCGTCTGCGTCTTGTAGCCGTCTTCAGGCGTAAGTTCGCCAAAGTTTGTAACAACCCAGAAATAGGAGTCGTTGGCGTGGGAAACCGTCATGGCGCCTGCGCCGATGGCGATAACCGTCAGCGCGGCGAGCGCGGGCGTACCCAGGCCGAGCGCGGGGAGCATCGGCGCAAGGATGCCGGCGGTCGTCGTAATCGCCACCGTGGAGGAGCCCTGTGCGGACTTGAGGATCGCCGCCAGCAGGAACGGGAAGAAGATACCGACCGCGGAAAGCACGTTGGAGTTGTCGGTAATGTACGTCACCATGCTGGACGTTGCAATCACCTTGCCCAACACGCCGCCGGCCGCCGTGATGAAGAGGATCGGGCCGACGACCTTGAGCGTCTCGTTGGTGATCTCGTAGAAAAGCTTCATCTTGTGCGCCTGTGCAAGCCCGATGATGCCGAAGATGACGCCAACGGCAAGCGCGATAATCGGCGTGCCGAGGAACGTGACGATGCCGACGCTCAATCCGGCCATGGAGAACGCGGAAGCAAGGGCCATGAGCAGGATGGGCACTACGATGGGCGAGAACGCAAGCCAGCCGTTCGGCAGTTTGCCGTAGGAGGCGACGAGTTCTTCATAGGTCTGGACGGTGTCGTCGTTTTCAACGTCTTCCGCCGCCTTGACCTTCTTGCCGATCGCTCTCGAGAAGAAATAGGCCGCGATCAGCGCCGGGATGGAAATCAGCGCGCCGAGTCCCATGACGGTCAGCAGATAGTCGCCGATGCCGAGGGAGCTCGCCGCGGCGATCGGGCCGGGCGTCGGCGGGATGAAGCAATGCGAGATATAAAGGCCGAGGGACAGCGCGACGGTCATGGTCACGCTCGAAACGCCCGTGCGTTTGACCATGGCTTTGCGGATCGGGTTGAGCACGACGAAACCGCTGTCGCAGAAGACCGGGATGGAAACGATCCAGCCCATGAGCATGATGGCAAGTTCGGGGTGTTTCTTGCCGACGGCTTTTACCACACAGTCCGCCATCTTAAGCGCCGCACCGGTTTTTTCCAGAAGAGTGCCGACCAGCGCGCCGAAGATGATGACGATACCGATGCTCTTAAACGTTCCCGAAAAGCCCGCGCCGATTGTCGTCGGAATATCCGCCAGCGGAATGCCGGCGACCAACGCAAACAGCAGCGAAACTCCAAGGATCGATAAGAACGGATGGATTTTCAGTTTTGAAATAGCAAAGATCATTAAGACGATAGCAACGACAAATGCGATGATAAGCGGAATGCCTGTCATAAAAAGAAATGCCTCCCCATATTGAATTTTCGGTCGGATACAAACGCGCAAAGGCACCCTTTCCAAGCGGGTTTCACCGGCCATAACAAGAGTATAGCGACAAGCCCTCCGTTTTTTCTATATTACAAACGCCATGTTTTCTTGATTTTATTTGGTTTGCATAACATAAATCATTGGTTTTTGCCATGATTCCTTTTCAATTTCCATACAGCCGTTTCACAAACCATACGGTCGTTGTCAAATCCGCTCCTGCATCTCGCGGTAAAAATAAATGGCCAGATAGTACAGCGGCGCGCGCCGGATCGAGCGCGGGTCGTACCCCGTCCGCTCGGCAATCCGCTTAAGCCGGTACTGGACGGTGTTCTTGTGCAAAAACACTCGCTCGGCGCACTTTTCCAGCGAACCTTCCGCGTCATAGTAATTTTCCAGCAGCATCACGGCTTCCACGATCTCCTCGCGGGACATGCCCCTGAAAATCCTGCGGATATATTCGAGCTTGGTCACGTCCTCCAGTTCGCCTGCAATCAGTTCCATGTTCAGGTCGTTATAAAAGCGCACGTCCCACGTGTGCGTGCGCATGCATGCGTTGCAGGCGCGCTTTGCCTTCTGGTAACTCCGCCTTGCCTGCATGTAGTTGTCCGCCGGCGCGTCGATGCCGATCGCCGCCTTGAGCGGATAGCGCGACTGCACCATCGAAAGAATCTGCCCCGCAAGGCGCGCAAGCGCCGCGTCGTCGTGTTCGGTCACGGCGCAGACCAGCGACCCGCCGTCCTTAAAATAGAAATTGTACGGGTTGAGCCGGGCGACATAGCGCGCAATCTCCTCCGTCGCATGGTCGGTTTCGACCATGGCTTCCAGCTTGGTCGCGCCGGGTGCGGGATAGAGCGCAACATCCAGGAAACGACGGGAAATGGTGATGTCGATATTGAGCATGCGCCCGCGTTCGATAAAGTCCGCCGTAATGTTTTTTACGTCCCCGGTCAGCCACTCGTCGATATAGCGGTTGCGGATGTTTTCGCCGAGCAGATGCTGTTCGGCGTTGTATGCGTTGAGCAGCAGCAGTTCCGTCATGCGCTTGATGATGAGCGCGTTATCCGCAACGTCGGCATAGTCCCCGGTGATGCCGAGCACGCCGACATACGCGCCCTGCATGATAATCGGATAGTTCACGCCGGGCTTGGACCCGAAAAATTCGTCCGGGCTATGGATGATCAGCTCGTCCAGTCCCTCCCGGAGAATCTGCGCGGCGCCGTCATGCAGCGTGCCGACGCGGGAAAGATCGGAACTTGCGATGATCACGCCGTTTTCGTCCATGATGTTGATCATCTGTGGAATGACGGCGTTGACCTCATGCACAATGTTCTCCGCAATCTGCTGCGAAAGCTTCACGGCGCGCGCCTCCTTGTTTTGCATGTTGAAACAATCGAAAAAGTCTGTTTTCGGTAACAACGTATCGCAAGCGCGGCGCCCTGTCAAGTCCACAGAGTCCTTCTTTCCTTACAGCTCCGCCACGCCTTCAAAGTTCTTTCGCGCGTCGCCCGTCATGCGCACCGTTTCGTCGGTGTAACGCACCAGCAGTTCGCCGCCGCGCAGGCGGACGGTAATGTCTTCTCCCTTTTGGCAGAACCCGTTTTCCACCGCGGCGACCACCGCCGCGCACGCGCCGGTGCCGCAGGCGAGCGTTTCCCCGCTTCCGCGTTCCCAAACGCGCATTTTGAGCGTATGGCTGTTGAGTACCTGCACAAACTCCGTATTCACCTGTTCGGGGAAGATCGGCGCGCTCTCGAACGCCGGGCCGATTTTCTCAATCTCCAGCAAATCGAGGTTGTCGCGGAATACGACGCAGTGCGGATTGCCCATGGAAACGCAGGTGATCTCGTATGCGTTCCCTTCGATCTGCACCGGCCTTGCCACAACACGCTCACCTTCAAGCAGCACGGGCACCTGCCGCGGCGCAAGCGCCGCTTTCCCCATGTCCACCGTGACCGACTTGACCTTCCCGCCGCGCACATACAGCCGCAGGCGCTTAATACCGCTTAGGGTCTCGATCGTGAGTTCTTCCTTTTCCGCATACCCGCCGTCGTAAAGGTATTTGCCGACGCAGCGGATGCCGTTACCGCACATTTTCCCTTCGCTGCCGTCGCGGTTGAAAATGCGCATTTTCGCGTCCGCAACGTCCGATGGGCAAATCAGGATCACGCCGTCTCCGCCCACGCCGCCGTGCGGGTCGGAAAGGTACACGCTGAGCGATTCGGGCGATTCGACCGGGTGCTGAAAGCAATCGAAGTAGATATAGTCGTTGCTAGTGCCGTTCATCTTGACAAACGGCAGCCGCATCTTCTCCTTGCGCATATGGGCGATGTCCACAAGCTCCGTGCTGTGCTGGCTGAACCGGCTCAGGAGGCTGTCCGCCAGCGCGTTGGCCGTGTCGACCGACGTGATGCACGGAATGGCCATCTCTACCGCTTTGCGGCGGATTTTTACGCTGTCGCGCGAGGGAAGCTTGCCCTTGGACGAAGTGGAGATGATGTAATCCACCTTTCCGCTTTCCAGCAACGCCATGATGTTGTCCGGCGATTCGTGCAGCTTGTCGACCGCAATCGCTTTCATGCCCGCTTCGCGGATTGTCCGTGCGGTACCCTTCGTTGCATAGACGGTGAATCCCTGATCGGCGAATTTTTTCAAAGCGCCGGTGATTTCCGCCTTGTCGGCGTCCCGCACGGTCACGAGCAGGCCGCCGCGCCGCTTCATCTTGTAGCCCGCCGCGACGAGTCCCTTGTAGAGCGCCTCGTCGCGTGACTTGCCGATGCCGAGCACTTCGCCCGTGGATTTCATCTCCGGGTCGAGCAATACGTCCGCGTCCGTGAGTTTTTCAAAGGAGAACACCGGCACCTTGACCGCCACGTACGGCGGCGTTTTGTAGAGTCCCGTGCCGAATCCCATCTCCCGCAGACGTTCGCCGAGCATGGCGCGCGTGGCGAGATCGACCACCGGCACGCCGGTCACCTTGCTGATGTACGGCACGGTGCGCGAGGAACGCGGATTCGCTTCGATGACGAAAATTTCGTTTTCGTAGATTACATACTGGATGTTGATCAGCCCGCGCGTATTCAGCGCGAGCGCGAGCTTCTTCGTCTGTTCGACAATCCGCTCGATCAGCGGCCCGTTGAGATTCCAGGCCGGATACACCGCAATAGAATCCCCGGAATGCACGCCTGCGCGCTCGATATGCTCCATGATGCCCGGAATCAGGATGTCCTCGCCATCGCAGATCGCGTCGACTTCGATTTCAACACCCATCAGATACTGGTCGATCAGAATCGGCCCGCCGGAATCGTGCCGGAGGATGATGTCCATGTATTCTTCGACGTCCTCGTCCAAAAAAGCGATCACCATGTTCTGTCCGCCGAGCACATAGGAAGGCCGGATCAGCACGGGATAGCCCAGTTCCTGCGCGGCAAACAGCGCCTCCGCTTTCGTCAGCACGGTTTGACCGCGCGCGCGCTTCATCTGCAGGCGTTCCAGCAGCGCGTCGAAGTGCTCGCGGTCCTCGGCAGCATCGATGCTTTCCGCGGACGTGCCCAATATTTTCACGCCGTGTTCGGTCAGGCAGCGCGTTAGCTTGATGGCGGTCTGCCCGCCAAACGCGACGACCGCGCCGTACGGGCGTTCCGTTTCGATCACGTTGAGAACGTCCTCCGGCGTGAGCGGCTCAAAATACAGCCGGTCGGCGGTGTCGAAGTCCGTCGAAACGGTCTCCGGATTGTTGTTGACGATAATCACCTCAAACCCCGCGCGCTTGAGCGACCAGACGCAGTGCACGGAGGCATAGTCGAACTCGATGCCCTGGCCGATGCGGATTGGGCCTGAGCCAAACACGATCACGCGCCGCTTCCCGGAATTTCTGCAGGCGATAAACTGCGCCGCCTCGTTTTCGCAGTCGTAATCCGCATAAAAGTACGGCGTCTGCGCCTCGAATTCCGCCGCGCAGGTATCCACCATGCGATATCCCGCGGAACGATGCTTTTTCACGTTCTGCCCGGAGATCCGCTCCAGCACCGCGTCCGGGTACCCCAACTTTTTCCCTTCAAAATGAGTCTCGTCCGTCAGGCCGTCCTGCGCCAGCATACGCTCGAATTCGGCGAGTAAGCGCAGTTTGTGCAGAAACCAGCGATCGATCATCGTTTCGGAAAAGATTTCATCCGTCGAAATACCGCGCTTGAGCGCCTCGAACACCACGAATAGCCTCTCGTCGTCGCAGTTTTTCAGCAGCGCACGGATTTGCTCCGTGGTATATTCCTTCAGCTTCGGCAGATTCAGGCTGTCGAGAGAAATTTCCGCGCCGCGCACGGCCTTCATGATCGCCTGCTCGAAACTCGGGCCGATGGCCATGACTTCGCCGGTGGCTTTCATCTGCGTGCCGAGCGTGCGCTTTGCATACACAAATTTGTCGAACGGCCATTTAGGCAGTTTCACCACGACATAGTCCAGCGCGGGCTCGAAGCAGGCAGACGTTTTACCCGTGACCGCGTTTTTGATCTCGTCGAGCGTGTACCCCACGGCAATCTTCGCGGCGACCTTTGCAATCGGGTAACCGGTCGCTTTGGACGCCAGCGCGGAAGAACGGGACACGCGCGGGTTGACCTCGATCACCGCATATTCAAAGCTCGCAGGATGCAGCGCAAACTGACAGTTGCAGCCGCCCTCGATGCCCAGCGTGTCGATGATCCTGCGCGTTGCGGAGCGCAGCATCTGATATTCGCGGTCGGAAAGCGTCACCGCCGGCGCAATCACGATGCTGTCGCCCGTGTGAACGCCGACCGGGTCGAAGTTTTCCATGCTGCAAATGGTGATCACGTTGCCGTTCTGATCCCGCATGCCTTCAAACTCGATCTCTTTCCAGCCGGACACGCACCGTTCAACCAGAATCTGCGTAATCGGCGAGAGCCGCAGCCCGTTTGCCGCAATCTCTTTCAGTTCGGCAGGATTCTGTGCAATCCCGCCGCCGGAACCGCCGAGCGTGAACGCCGGCCGAACGATCACCGGATAGCCGATCGTTTCGGCGAACGCAAGCGCGGCGGAAACGTCCGTCACCACCTCCGATGGGATGACCGGCTCGCCGATGCTCTGCATCGTTTCCTTAAACAGCTGCCGGTCTTCCGCCTTTGCGATGGTTTCCGGGTTCGCGCCAAGCAGCCGTACGCCGTGCGCATCGAGAAACCCTTCCTTTGCCAGCTGCATCGAAAGCGTCAGTCCCGTCTGCCCGCCAAGCGTGGAAAGCAGGCTGTCCGGCCGCTCTTTTTCGATAATCCGCTTTACCGTGGTCAGCGTCAGCGGTTCAATATAAATCCGGTCCGCCATGGCCTGGTCGGTCATGATGGTCGCCGGGTTGGAGTTAACGAGAACGACCTCCAGCCCTTCCTCCTTCAGCGCACGGCAGGCCTGCGTGCCGGCATAGTCGAACTCCGCCGCCTGCCCGATGACGATCGGCCCGGAGCCGATGACCATCACGCGGTGTATTCCTTTGCTTAACGGCATACCGATTTCCCTCCTTTAAAGCGATTCGCCCGGCCGCGCGCCGTCCATCAAACGGATGAACCGGTCGAAGAGAAACCGCGTGTCAAGCGGCCCTCCGCAGGCTTCCGGATGGAACTGCACCGAGAAAGCGGGCATGTCGAGGTAGTCCAGCCCTTCGCAGGTATCGTCGTTGAGATTGCGGAAACTCTCGCGCGCGTTCTCCGGCAGATCGTTTCCCGTTACGACGGCGTACCCGTGATTCTGGCTTGTGATGAACACCCGCTGCGTTTCGGTTTCCTGTACGGGCTGGTTCGCGCCGCGGTGTCCGTATTTGAGTTTTTCCGTCTTGCCGCCGCGCGCAAGCGCAAGGAGCTGATGCCCGAGGCAAATGCCGAAGATCGGCATGCCCACGCCGCACAGGCGCGAAAGCTCGCGGATGATGCCGGTGTTTTCTGCAGGATCGCCCGGCCCGTTGGAGAGCATCACGCCGTCCGGATGGAACGCAAGGATTCCCTCCGCCGTCGTGCCCGCCGGAACGATCTGTACGCTGCATCCGCGCTTGATCAACTCCCGTTCAATGTTCCGCTTTGCACCAAAATCCCAGAGCACGACGCGATACTTTTCGTTTTTCGCCGTATGCAGCGCCGTGTCCGCGCAGCTTACAGCCTCGACTGCGTGTTCGATTTTATATGCGCGCAGCGCTTCCATCGCCTGTACGCCGATGTCCGGCTCGTCGGTGATCACCGCGTTCATCACGCCGGACTCGCGGACGATCTTGACCAGTGCGCGGGTATCGACGTCCCAAAGACCGATTACGCCGCGGGATACAAAAAAGGCGTCCAGATCCTCTTTGCTGCGAAAGTTGGAAGGATTCTGACACCAGTTTCTAACAATATACGCTTTTAATACAGGTGAATCGCTCTCAAAGTCGGACGGTATAACGCCGTAATTGCCGATCAGCGGAAACGTCTGCACCACCATTTGCCCATAATAGCTCGGGTCCGTGAGCGTCTCCAAATACCCGGTCATCGCCGTCGTAAACACGAGCTCGCCCGTCGCCTCCCCGTCCGCTCCAAACGGACGTCCCCTGAAAACACGCCCGTTTTCAAGGACGAGGTATCTTGCTTTTCCCATTCGAGTCCTCCCGGTTTCCGTCGAATTTCCGCAACCCGGGTTTATTGTTTTTTCACGTCCGGATTGCCTTTAGCGTGTAATATAACACATTCCTTTCCAAGAAGAAAGCTAATTATATTTATTCATTAATAATAAATATTTATGCTTTTTGCATTTGGTGGCGTTTCCATAATATTGCGTGCCGCTTCGCAGTGATCCATTCTCTGTGCGCGGCGCAGCCGGCTCGTCAAACCGCCGGCGCCTTTTGTTTTCGCTCCGGCGGTCACGGCGCACTTTGCCGCAGTTGGCGGAATATGCCAAGATCGCGTGATAATTTGCCAATCCCGCTTAATGAAATCCGGGTTTTCAATAGAGTATGCTGTAATTGAAAGATCAAGATTCTGTTTTTTCAGGCAAATCAAACAATACTGGAGCAAGTTTATGAGAATCGATGCATTCGTTTCCCCGCGCTTTTACACCGTTGCAGGAGGTTTGACATGAGCAGCGTCAATTTGCTTGCGTTCGACCTCGGTGCTTCGAACGGACGCGCCATCCTCGCGTCGTTCAGCGGGGAAACGATTTCACTTACGGAACTCCATCGCTTTGAGAACATTCCTTTTGAGCAGGGCGGCGCGCACCACTGGAATCTGCCGGATCTGACCGAACAGCTGAAACGCGGATTCGCCGTGTGCAAACGCGAAACCGGCAAATCGCCGGACTGTTTCGGCATCGACACCTGGGGTGTTGACTTCGGACTGCTGGACAAAACCGGTGCTCTGATCGAAAACCCGCGCTGCTATCGGGACGCGACCGACGCGGAAATGTTTGCCGCATGGGACCGCGTCGGCAAGCGCGAACTGTTTGAGCGCACCGGCATTGCCTGCATGAATTTCAACACGGTCTATCAGCTTTATCGCCGCGTGCTGGCGGGCGACGCAGCGCTTGGGCGGGCGGAAACGCTGCTCCTGCTGCCGGACCTGTTCGGATATCTGCTCACCGGCGAAAAGAAAACCGAGTATACCAACGCGACGACGACGAACCTCTATCATCCCGCCGCCGGAAACTGGGATTTCGACGTAATCGCGCGGCTCGGCATCCCTTCGAAGCTGTTCACGTCAATCGACCGGGCGGGGACGCTGCGGGGGAAAC